>Ga0070729_10004377_pt1 | contig 15452 bp, 11 predicted proteins | sample tdDd472_FD_66725 | JGI IMG/M metagenome (GOLD analysis project Ga0070729, IMG submission 66725) | Marine sediment microbial communities from the Atlantic coast under amendment with organic carbon and nitrate - tdDd47.2 | ecosystem: Environmental > Aquatic > Marine > Coastal > Sediment | place...
GGCGTCACCATGGTATGGTTCCAAAAAGTACATTGCGCCAAGCATCTCCTCAGCTTGGGATGAAGTTACAGCAGGACGTTCTCCAAGAACTATGATCGGGCAGTCGATTTCCAACACCCGGCAAGCAGAAACGAGAGGGATGATATCCGAATCATCCACGGCGAGGACAATGGCATCCAGACCCAGTTCACGTTTCCAACGCTCCATATGCATAGCTATTCCTGACCCCCGCCCTTCATAAGCGAAAGAGAGTGGCATCTGAATCCCATGCTTGTTCGCCATGGACTCAAACCGTCTGGCCTGCCGCATCGCATGATCGCTTTTTTCATAAAGAAGACCGATTCGAGACCATTTTTTCTCCTTGGCAAGATTCAATATGGCGCCCCCTGTTTGATAGGGAGGAGTTCCATTCTCGAAATGCCGGGAGAAGTTGTCTCCGGAAGAGCCGCCAGCAATATTCGGGGACAAACACAAGAGACCATAAAATTCATAATTCTGAGCCACTGCCGCATTGAGATTCAATTGGGTGTGCCCGAGAACAAACGCTATCTCAGGGTTAGTAGCAAACACCTGCGCGACTCCCAGTGCGCCATCAACTGTCCCCTTATCGTCTTGTGAGTCCAAAACAATCTTCCTGCCAAGAATTCCGCCATCTTCATTAATACCTTCGGCGGCAACAGTGACCCCTTTCAATATGGACTCATGACGGGCCCAATCCCCGACAACTCCGACATGCAACTCTTCGCCAGGGTTATTTGCCAGATCAATTCTCTCCTGAATGATATCGTGAAAGACATCGTCTTCACGCAGATCGTCACGGACCCCGAAGCCTATCCAAAACAGGCAGGTCAGTGAAGCAAGGGCAAATATGATCCAGGCGAGTAATCCTTTCATCTCTTTCTCCAACTCAATGCAACTGACGCGAGGCAAGCCTGCTGAACAGGCCGCCCTTTTCCATCAATTCGTCAAAAGTGCCGACCTCAGCCACCTGCCCCTGGTGCATAACGTAGATGCGATCGGCATCTTGAATGGTGGAAAGCCGGTGGGCGACCACAATACGAGTGGCGTTGATATGGCGCAGATTGCGCATGACCTGAGCTTGACTGGTGTTGTCGAGACTACTGGTGGCTTCGTCCAGCAGAAATATCTTTGGTTTTTTGGACAGAGCGCGGGCGATCATGATTCGCTGCTTTTGCCCGCCGGAAAATGTAGAGCCGCCATGAGGAACAAAAGTATGCATTCCCATGGGCATGTTCCTGATATCCTCATCCACGGCTGCCAGCTTGGCAGCTTCCCAGGCATCATCCTCATCGGCATCGCTGTTGGCGCCCATGATGTTGAAATAGATGTTGCCCTGAATCAACTCGCCATTCTGGATCACCGACCCAATCTGCCTGCGAACCTTGATCGGATCAAGACGGCGCATAGGCTTTGCATCGTAGAGTACGGCTCCTGAATTGGGCGCGTAGAACCCCAGGAAAAGTTTAAGCAAAGTGGATTTGCCCGAACCGCTGGGGCCGACAATAGCCACGAATTCACCCGGATTAGCCTTAAAAGAAACCCCACGCAGAGAAGCCTGTGTTGCCCCTTCGTAGGCGAAAGACACGTTGACTGCCTCCACTGCTCCATTGAGTTGGCCGGGATCTTCAAGCGCGGCATGAGTTTCGGGCTTGGCATCAAGAATGGGTTTGGCTCTCTGGTACATGGGCTTGATGAAGATCATGGAGACGGCCATTGTGCTCAAGGAGGCCACAGCTCCGGTCAATTGCCCCAAAGCCGAGTTGAAACAAAGAAAACTTCCGAGGGAAAGGTCCATGTACATGCCAGTCAGGATAAACAGACTGAAAACCAAAAAACTGGAGAATAAAGGGAGCCCGGAGGAATAGACTGTAACCACGTTGGTTCCCTTACCTATGGAGTAAGTGATCTTGCGCAACTCTGAGAAGCTCTCCATCCACTGGGCAAATGCATTGGTTTCGGCCCCGGCAGCACGAAGCTTGTTGATTCCGGTGATAAGCTGCAGTTCGAGACCGGCCAATTTACCGATGACGTTTTGCACCTTGGATTGAAATTTCATCTGTCCCTTCATGATCATGAAGGTAAAGAACAACGTAGCCAGGAGGATGGTAAATACAGCAAGGGCCAACTGCCACGAATAAACGGCAAGCAATACGAGATTGGTCAGGGCAAAGGTCGATGATAACAAGGCCACAAGCATGGTGCCGGACAAGCTCTGGCGGATGCCGTCAACTGCCATAACGCGGTTGGACAAATCACCTGCCGGGAATTTTTTGAAGAAATCAACCGGCAGCTTGAGAAGCTTGCCGAAAATCGAAGACTGGAGCGAAACCTGAGCACGGGTTTCGACACGAAGCAAGGCTGCGCTCTTGGTCATCTCGAAGATGGCACTCCCCATCACTATCATGAGCAGTCCGAAGACTATCTGACCAAGCAGTCCGTGCTCGCCATTGGAAATAACCTTGTCGACTGTTGCGGACATGGCCATGGGAATACCGAACCCGCTCAAGCCGCCCAGGAACCCCATGAGGACCACCAGTGTCAGCTCCTTGCCGCACCCCTTGAGGCTATGCAGAGTAAGTTTGAGTGGGCCGAGTTCACCAGGAGGAAGCGGCGGATAGAGCTGCATGGCCTTTTCAGAAAATTGCATGGCGAGATCTTCGGTAATCGGCTCTTTGCGACCGGTTTCCGAAGAGAAGAATGCGTACCCCTTCTTGATCGGCAATAGAGCAACGACTTCCTTTCCGCCGCCTTCCGGCTCAATAAACCCGAGAAGCGGGCCGGAGTCATCCTCGAACCAACGACCAGAGAGAATGATATCTCTGGAGTAAAATCCGTTGTGCCCCAGTATATCTTCAAGCTGCCCGTCCATGTCCGCTTTCAGCCGAGGCGGTTCCACCACCTTGCAACCGAGAGCTTCACCGACCATGCGCACCGCCGTGGTAACACCGGGAGCTCCCACCTGGAGGGATTCATCAGGGTTAACCACTGCAGCAGCCATATCCAACGCTTTTGTGAATTCATCGGCCCGATGTCGGGAACTATCCACCAGTCGCATGAACTTGCTAAGTGCCATCTCGGAAAATTTTTCAAAGGCCATGGTCACTGCCATGGATCCGAAGGATGTAAATGCTTCAAAGAAAAGACCCGTGCGGATCAAATCTTCGGTTTCGATACATACAAGCCGGCCACTCTCTCCCAGCTCAACCCACATATTGCCAACCAGCGGGCGGAAAGATTCGCTGTCACTGCCACCCGCCGCCATGCCTCCTCCGTAGTGACAACTGCCCTTATCCATACGGAACCACACATCGGTGAGAGCGGATGCTTTCATACCTTTTGGCAATCGGAAATTGCTGCCAGGCTTAAGCATTTTACTAACCTCGGACGGCGGGATATCCGGACTGACCAGTTTTGCCAATTGCCTGACCGCGTGGGTAACGAGCTTGGCAGCATTGTCCGGGTTTGACTGGCAGGTCTCAACGAAATCCTCGGACAGCATAGGCGCAAGTCTGGCTCCGGGTGACGTTTCGAGAAAAACCTGGACCATGTCGGTCATGCCTTCCGACGAAATTCCAAAGACGTATCCCCCCTTGGGGATACGCATGAGTGTCTCGGAAGCTCGCGGCAGATCGCTGCCCGGAGCAGGCTCGACCATGACACTGACTTCGCCCTTCTCCACACGCCAGACCATATCGGTGGAATCAAGATCGATGCGCCGCTTGGGTGCCGTGTATGCCATCTACGTACCCTCCGTGGAGACGAGTTGGCTATACTGGCCTTTTAATGCCAGAAGCGACTCATGAGTGCCGCGTTCCACGACCTTGCCGTTATCCAGGACGATAATTTCATCAGCATCCCTGATGGTGGAAAGTCGATGGGCCACGATAAGACATGTGCAGCCACGGCGGCGAATATTGAAATCCACTTGAAGTTCCTTGACCGTATCCAGAGAATTGGTGGCCTCATCCAGAATCAGGATAGCCGGATCACACACAAGGGCACGGGCAATTTCCAGGCACTGTCTCTGTCCGCCAGAAAGATTGGCTCCATTCTCCTGTAAAACCCCATCCAGGCCGCCGGGAAGTCCAGCCACCACGTCATATATGACGGCATCCTGACAGGCGCGAACCAACGAGTTGTCCGTGACTGTCGGGTCCCACAAGGTGAGGTTCTCCCGCACAGACCCGCTGAAAAGAAATATCTGCTGATCCACCATCTGGACTGAATCACGCACAACGAACTGCGGGATTTCATCACGAGGTTGACCGTCAATGAGCACCTCGCCGGACCACGGTTTATATAGCCCGGCCACTATCTTTGCCAGAGTGGATTTTCCGGAACCTGATCCGCCAACCAGAGCCACGCGCGCTCCAGGGGCCAGATTCAAGGAAAAATTCTCTATAAGCGGCTCATTCAACGGGCTGTAACCGAAGGTGATGTCCTTGAGTTCGAGGCTGCCGTTGATGTTGGTGGACTCAAGCATCACGGTATCCTGATCGGCCATCAGGTCCTCGGCGTCTGTCTCAGTGGGATGTTTGAGAACGTCATCAAGGCGACGCATGCTTGCGCCGGCATCCTGAAGGGCTCCGGCCAGTGCGGTCAGCTGATTGACCGGCTCGAAAAGCATGGCAGCAAACGCCTGGAAAGCAACAAGCTCACCAAGGGTCATCATTCCATTCATGACACGAACCGCCCCGGCTCCCAGTATCACTACGCTGGTGATGCCGGTCAGCAACACAGGCACTAACCCCATGAGGTTGGATAGCGTACCAAGCTTCTGAGTGGATTGAACCGCGCCCGCATGGTTGCCTGCCCAGAAGGAGAAGACATCAGACTCCATGCCCTGAGCCTTGATGGTATCCATGGTCTGAAGCACAGCCATGGAGGTGGCATCCACCTTGCCTCGCTCCTGAGCCATGCGCATGAACTCGTCATGACGCAATGGGGCCACATATTTCAGGACCAATGCGTTGATACCGATGACCAATAGAGCAAACAGAGTCAACATCCAGTCATAGAAAAGCATGGCCAGCACATAAAAACTTGCCAGAAACAAATTGAGTACGCCAGTCGTAAACTGGGTGGAAAGCAGGTTGGCGACCATCTCGTTGAGACGGCACCTTTGGGTAATTTCGGGAGCATACCGCTGGGAGAAGAACTTGGCAGGAAGCTTGAGCACATGCCACAGGAAACTGCTCGACGATGTCAGCGTGAGCTTGGTCTGCACCTTGAGGATGTAGTGCTGTTGTATCCAAGTCAGGGAACTGCGGATAAGCAGGGTCAGAAGCATGGCAAAGAGCATCGGGATGGCCCAATCGATATGACGGGCTACCAACACCTTATCCACGAATATTTTTGAGAAAACAGGAATGGCAAGTGATGGCAGAACCAGTAAAAGGCTCAGGCCGATGATCAGTCCCATGGCATCCCGTTCACCTGACAATCGATCCTTGAGGCCTTCCCATATGTTATATGGACGACCACCCTTCTCGAAATCCGGGCCTGGCGAGAACTCAAGTACCACACCAGAATAATCTCGATCGAACTCCTCGTGGGTGACGCGTCTATGACCACTGGCGGGATCGTTCAGGTATACCCGTTTGTCGTCCGCGCCTTCCACCACGAGAAAGTGGCTGTGCCGCCAGAATGCGATGACCGGAAACGTCGACTTGTCAAACAAAGTTGCGGTATCTCGTCGATATCCCTTGCCTTCCAGACCATGCAACCGGGCCGACTGAAGCACATTGGCCGCGCGCGATCCGTCGCGGTTGACGCCGCACTCTTCGCGCAGTTGGCTCAGGGGAACATGGAGACCGTGGTAGCCGAGAATGGACCCTAACGACGCGGCACCACACTCGACCGCTTCCATCTGGAGTACGGTGGGTGTTTTTGCCCGCTGTTTTTTGGTCGAAATGTCCATATATCGCTAGCTTCGGATTGATTTATTGATTGTCACAATCTGTCTCAGCATATAGGTTTTGTCAAACCTGCATTTATTTTCATATTAAGTGAAACTTTTTTGATTCCCATGCATCCACAGGGAAACGGGGAAACCCATCCATCCGCAGCAGGGACGCCTGACGCGACAAAAGGAATATCGATATGACTAATGATTTCAACAAGAAGAATGAACAGCAGCCTTCTCCTGACGACCCTCTTAACGAACTACTAGGGGACGTAACTGATGAGAAGGAAAAGGGATTTCTATCCAAGGCATGGTCCGCCTTGGGAGAATTGTCCGGACAAAAGTGCGCCGCACCAAAACCATCCAAGGAACTGGAGAATATCTTCAGGGGCGGGCATGTGGACGAGCAGATGCCCGACGACGAGCTTGAGATGCTGGCGGCTGCCGGAGCTCAGGGTGACACAATAACCGGTGGTGCGGGGACCGACTATCTCGCAGGCGGGTATGGCGACGACGTTATTGAGGGTGAAGGCGGCAACGATATCCTGGCTGGTAATGCAGGAGACGACGTCATGGACGGCGGAGCTGGCAATGATTTCATGCTCGGTGGCGCTGGCGATGATCACATGGCGGGCGGAGACGGCAATGACCGTATGTCCGGTGGCGACGGAAACGACACTTTGATAGGCGGTTCCGGCGACGATACAATGGCTGGTGGTTCCGGTGGCGATGTGTTTGTTTTCGATGCAAACAGCGGCAATGACACCATTACGGATTTCAACCCTGAGGAAGACTCCCTCCAGTTCGAGGGAATAGATCAGAACGAGGTTTCAATGGTGTTCGAGAACGGCAACACCATCGTCACTTTCGGCGAGACGACCATCACTGTGCTCGGCGTGGATTTGACCCAGGATACTGACGGCGCGGGCGGAGCGGCGTGGTAACCGACTTGCCGCCATAATCGAAACACCCTTGTGGAGACAGATAGGAGGGACAGGACATGAAGAAAGAAAACAAGATTATTTCCCCCGAAGAACTGGTTGATCAGGAACTCACCGAAGAGGAATTGAAGCAGGTGGCGGCAGCTGGAGTCAATGACACCGTTGAAGGCTATCAGGTTGGTGGCATCGGGGACGATGTGATCGAAGGGACTGACGGCGACGACACTCTGGAAGGCGGAACCGGTAACGATTTCCTGACCGGCGGCGCGGGCAATGATGATTACGTGTTCAGCCCCGGCGATGGCGACGATACGATCCATGGCTTCACGGCTGGCGAGGACCGTATCGTGCTGGACGGCGTCGATTATACTTCGTTTCGTGGGCAGTCGATGACCGACAGCGACGGAAATCAGTATACGCTGATAACGTATGAAGGCGGCTCCATCTCCGTCTATGGCGATTCCGTCTCTATCCGCGACATCGCCTTTACCAAGGACGGCACGGACGGTGACGACACCTTGCTGGGCGATGATGCCTACAAGATCATCAGCGGCGGAGAAGGCGATGACGCTATTTACGGCAGCTATTCGAGTGATGTGAATGATGAACTGCATGGCGATTCCGGCAATGATACGCTTGACGGATTTGGGGGCGACGACACCCTGGAAGGCGGCGAAGGGAACGACGTCCTCCGAGGTGGTTACGGCGACGACGTCCTGGATGGCGGTGTAGGCGATGACACTCTTTCGGGCGGCGCAGGAAGCGACGTTTTCCGCTTCACTGGCAATGACGGCGACGACACCATAACGGACTTCGACCCCGGCACGGACGTTATCAAGCTCGCGCCCGGACTGGCCGATTCCCTGGAAGCGGAAATCAAGTATGGGCAACTCATCCTTACGATTCCCGGTACCAACATTACTTTTGAGAACATTAGTCTGGCCGCTCACGGGCTTGAGTACGACATGACTTCGGACCAGATTCTGGAAGTGCTTGTCGAAAACGGCTGGTTTGAATTCGAAGGCTGATAACCAAATGTTTTTTTGGCATTGAGGAGTTGCTATGAGCGTCAACGAATCCAAACTCTATCAACTGGTCATGTCCGATCCGGCCATGCAGGCCGCCATCACCTTTGAAGGCGACGAAATGGACAAGGATCAGGTCTGGGAACGGGTGGTGGCAGAGTTAGTATAGATTTATGGCATACCGACTCCGCATACTCACCCCTGCCGAGGCTCACGACTTCGACCACATGACCTTCCCGGCCTATCGTTCCCTGCTGAGCAACAGGACGCTGGCCGCGGGCGCATACTCCGGCAAGGAGCCCGTAGGACTGGCCCTGATTGCGCCCTCCTCCGACCACACAAATGCCGAACTTCTTTCCCTCTACGTAGACTTCCCCCACCGGCAGCGCGGCCTGGCGACCATGCTGCTCGGCCATGCGGAGAGGACTCTGAAAAAAGCGAACATTTCTACTATTCACACCTCATGGAGCGAGACCCTGCCCGGTGCTGCCCCATTCAAAGCAATACTAGCCAAATCCGGCTGGAGTGAGCCGTACAAGCGCATGTTCACCTTGCGCGGTGACATGGACGGCGACTTTGGCCGCGAAGTTCAGGAAAAGTACCCCAAGTACAAAGATCCGTGCTGCATGCCGCGCGCATACACCCTCACCTTCTGGCATGATATGACCGATGCGGACCGGGCATTCATCCTTTCCAAACAGGGCGACCCCGACTGGTACGAACCGAACGCCAACCCTTTTCGCGACGAATCGACCATGGAACCGGCCAACTCCCTGCTGCTCCGCAAGGACGGCGAAATCACTGGCTGGCTTACGGTCCACCGCACCGCGCCCGACACCCTGCGCTACACCGATGTCTTCATTCGAGCCGACCTCAAACGCGCCGGGGCCGTATCCATCGCCATGGTCACCCACGCCTTCTGGCTGCACCTGGCCGAAGGCACTCCCAAGCTGACCATGGGTGTAGAACAGGACAACGAACCGCTGATCCGCATGTACGTCAACCGCATGTCCTGCGCCCAACTCAGCTGGACCTGGGGTGCTGAGAAAGATATATCTGGGTGAAACTTTTTCACGCTCCGATGCATCTATAAAACAGGTGATCGGTGCACGTTCCGATTCAACTTACCTCTCCCAAGAAGGGCCGGAGTTCATAGTGAACTCCGGCCCTTCCAGTTGTCTTCCATGAACGAACTAACAAATTTTGAAACTATTCTCCTTCCCGCCGCATCTCATTAACAAGACTGAGGCAAAAAGATCCAAACCGATCAACGCGAAGGAAACAGCCATGTACGATGACAACGCCAATGAAATGTTGGAAAGGACGACGGAGAAACAATTCCTGTTGGCCGAGACCATCTACCTCGGCGCTCCTGAAGCGCAACAGCCTCAGTCGGAGAACATGGTCAGCGAAAACAATTCACCGGAAGCCTTCGAAGACGCCTCGTTCTATCTGAGCTGGATTTCCTAAAGGATGGGGGGGGCGATTAGAGGCCGAGTTCTTCGGCCAGTTTCAAAAGCCCGCGCCGTACTCGTGTCTTGACCGTGTTCTCAGAGACTCCAAGCACTTCCGCAGCCTCGCGGAACTTCATGTTTTCCATACGCACAAGCAACACAGCCTCACGCTGATCGTCAGGCAGAAGCTCCAGAGCAGCCATTGCCCGGTCGAGCTCCTGACTGGCAGCAGCATGCCGTTCCGGGGAAGGAGCCTCGCATGTTGCTTCGATCTCCTCCACTGCCAACGGACGCAGCTTGCGTTTACGCTGCCTGAGTTCGTTTAGAGCGATGGAGAATATCCATGAGCGGAAGGCACCGATTTTACGCAGATCGCCGCGCTTTTCCCACGCCTTGAGATAGGCTTCCTGCACAATGCCTTCGGCCTCGGCCTTATCACCACGCAGAGACTTAATCAGATAGGCGCAAAGTTGCCCCGAATGCTGCTGGTACATCTGCTGAAACACGGCAGGTGTCAGCACAGGAGAATCTACAACGGAAAGACTCATCGTTCCCCAAGCCCCACCATCTTAGAAAATTTCGGAAAAACTAGATCAATGGGACGGCTTCTATTGAGCACGACATTACCAGAGCAGACTGTACCCGCTTCGATGGTCTTGTCCTTGGGGCCTGTGGATGACGACCACTTGAATCCCGAAGGCGAAGTCGGGTCTCTCAAAAGCGACACACGGACCATGATCATGACACCCTGCTCCATGAGGGTACTGATAAGCTGTTCGGTACCAATGGATTTCATGAGAGACTCAGCCGAGACCGGATATTCAGAGACAGATGAAACCAGGCCGTAAATACAACCATATTCCTCTTTGGAGGCAGTTGACGGATAAACATAGGCCACCATGCCCGGCTTGACCTTCTTGCCGAGTTCGACAGGCAAAAGCAGTGACGCCTCAAGGGGAGAATCCACGGGACGAAGCGTGACCATGGGCGAACCGGGAGACACGTAATCACCCCGTTCTACTCCAAGCTCAACAACTACACCATCATAGGGGCTGCGTACCTTGGAAAACAGTTTCAGGCGGTATTCGACGCTCTCAAGAGACAACTCAAGCTCGGTCTCCCGCTCGCGACTCTGCAACTCGTCCTGATCGGATTGGCTGGCCAGATCTAGTTCGGCGGCCTGCACTTCTGCGATTTTGAGTTTGCAATCATTGATCTCGGCCAGAACAGACTGCATGTTTTTGCGCGTATCCTCGACTTCCTTGGGAGTGATATACCCCTTGTTCATCTGGTCGAGGCCCTTGACGTGTTTTTTCAGGAAAGTGAAATATTCATTGAGATAGGCCATACGAAATTGAAGATGTTGAATGCGCTCGGCATTGTTCTTACCTTGCACTTCCTTAGTCTGGGAATAATAGGCAGTCCGTTCCTCGCGCCAGAGTTGGGCATTTTTCAGGCCTGCCAGGACTGACTGACGCTCGGCTTCAAGTTCCGGCATGGAAATACGAGCCAGGATATCACCACTTTTAATGACATCGCCGGGAGCAATATCAACTTCGGTGACCTGCCCCTGACCAAGAGAGACAACGTCCATCAACCCATCGGGCGGAACCAGGATACCGGACCCCAAAACCATTTCAGGCACTGAACCGAATATGCTCCATCCGAGAAGGACAACAGCAAGCACCACACCAGCCCAGACAGCAAACTTACCCTTGGCGTCGACAATGGAGATTCGCCGAGATAGTTCTTCGGGCGTTGCGATAGGATTGCCTTTTCGCTTTTCAGGTGAGGTGTTACTCATTTAATTGCCATGTCAGTACAAGGTTTTACTTCATGTAACGATTGCAGAGCATCCTATGAACTGTATGAGGAAAAAGCAAGCAACCTTGTTCATTAACGTCACAAAGCACAAGAAAATATCAACACAAACAGTTGTTTAATATCACACCGCCATAACAGTCAGGAACATATTGAATATACCTGCTGGATATCTTCCGACAACACATAGAGCTTTCTGCACCCAATCACGATATTTATAGCAAGTCGTTTTGCTGATTTCTGAAACGGCACACAAAAGCAAAAAGGCTTACCGATTAACTCGGTAAGCCCTTGTATATGCTGGCGGAGAGGAGAAGATTCACAATCCCAGACAACAAAATGACCAGTCTGTTCTTCGTCCAGCACTAGAGCCAACCAGTCAGGAATGGCATTGCCAGTCGCCGATCTGCAAAAGTAATACTATTTCGCAGGCTGAAAAGTGCTAACTAGCCATTGAAATTTTCACACGAATAACTAATATTATGGTAAGATCTTAAAAAAGCGTTCCCCATCATTCCACGGGGAGAAAACACAGAATAGGACCTTTTTTGAGGAGGTCGGTATGTTTGTTTTCAATAAGAGGATCGCCCTGAGTCTGATCGCTTTACTCTTCCTGACAGGGTGCATAACGTCTACCCTCAAGGAGACATATGTCTCATCCCAATACGACATAACGACACCGGGTGAGGCGACAGTTTTCATTGAGAAAACCACTACTTTGCCCGAGTACCAGAACAAAGTCAGCACTGAGGCCATGACAACCAGCATCGCTTTGGCATTTCAGAAGATGGGGGCAAAAATTGTCGATTCGAAGCAAGAAGCGGATTATTTCGTCCAATCAACAATCACCCAACTGGCAGACCTTTTCGACAATGTCGTCTACATACAACTCAACATCAAGGCGGCTGTCGATGACAAGATCGTCTATTCGAGCAAATACGGCGGCTTAGACTTCACCCAACCCGCATCCATGAATAGAATCTCAGTAGGGGTCAATGAAGCAAGTCATGAGATATATGCTTCGATAAACAAACACTACGATGAAACCGGAGGCCGGATGAGCACGCTTCCCCCCGTGGAGACGGCCTACATACCGCAAAGGATCAAGAGGCCCGCCATGGAGGCGGGCAGGGAGCTCGGCAATCGCTACGCATTGGTTATTGGCAACAGTTCATACAAGGACGCCCGGTTGAAGAACCCGGTCAATGATGCCCGCGATATCGTCGCATCCCTACGACAATTGGGCTTCACCGTTATCCAAAAGAACGATGCGAACCTCCGCCAGATGGAAGAGGCCATGAATACGTTCTACGCCAACCTCAGACAAGGTGGTGTCGGCCTATTCTACTACGCCGGACACGGTATCCAAGTGGATGGCCGGAACTATCTCATCCCCACCGATGCCAGCATCAATTCAGAATCCGACGTCAAGTTCGAGTCCATGGACGCAGGCCGAATCCTTGGAAAGATGGAAGACGCAGGGAATGCACTGAATATAATCATTCTGGACGCATGCAGGAACAACCCGTTTGCCAGAAGTTTCCGTTCGGCAACACGTGGACTGGCGCGTATGGATGCACCGACAGGTTCCATAGTAGCATACGCCACTGCCCCGGGTTCGATTGCTGAAGACGGTACCGGACAAAACGGCGTGTACACAAAGCACTTACTTCAAAACATGATGACACCGGACCTCGACCTCAACGATATCTTCTTCTACACGAGAAGAGGTGTGATCAAGGAAACCGAAGGCAGGCAGGTGCCTTGGGAATCGTCCTCACTGGTAGAACGGTTCTATTTCATCGAGGAGCAGCCTGGAGAGCGGTGATTTCGAATACGATTTCATGAGAACGAGAAGACTTAATCGCTATAGAATTAGGTAAAGATCAAATCGCAATTGGATAATCAGAATATTATCCAACCGGTCTCCAACAAAAAGAGGTTATCCAAATTCATGGATAACCTCTTAAAATATATGGTGGAGCTGAGGTGAATCGAACGCCCGACCTCTTGAATGCCATTCAATGGCATATTCGTCACAACGAACACGATAACCATCTATAATAAATACGAGTATTCGCCTTGCGCCTCCCAATTTAGCATACTGTGCACTACGTGCATGTGGCGAATAATTTCGGATGTTTATGCAGAGAGTGGAAATGAAAAGGAACAAATAGCGGACATATCTCAACAGCATTAGTTCTAACTACACAATAAGATGTTGAGTTCAGTGCTTCACGTTCGGGACGCGGAGACCGGAGGTTCAAATCATCTCATCCCAACCAGATAAATCGAGGGTTTACGACAAATAGTCGTAAACCCTCTTTCGTTTTTGCTAACCGATTACTAACACCAAGATCAAAACACGATCAATCGTGATAAAAATGACGTTATTCCGTGATTTAGGTCCAAACATAATGTGAGTTTTTCGGGTTCATCCAGCGAGGATTTCCCGCATAACGCTCGCTTCAATCAATTATTGGAACGGTAGACGGTTATTTGCTTTCGTAGGTCACCTTTCCGCCCATCATTGTCATAACCACTGCAATTTCATGTATGGTATCAGCGGGAACGACGAAAATGTTCTTGTCTAGCACGACAAGGTCCGCATACTTGCCGACTTCGATTGAACCGATTTTCTTTTCCATATTGATCATGTACGCCGCACTGATCGTATACCCCTTGATCATGGAAGCCAGATCGATTCGTTCCTCAATGGGTGGCATGACGACGCTGGAACTTTTGCCGGGTTTCTGGCGGGTATGCCCCATTTCGATATTGAGCAGCGGCCTGACGTTCTCAAGTCCGCCCTCGCTTGCTGGCCAATCACTTCCGAAAGCGACCTTGCCACCATCACTCAGAACTGATCTGTAGCGCATTGACTTGGCTCTAAGGCTTTCTCCCATCATTCCGTCCACGGCGGGCGAGAAGTGCATCCAAGCCGGTGTGGTTGTGATAGTGACATCGAGTTCCTTGAACCGCTTGATGTCGGAATCTTGAAAAAATTGCGCATGGGCTATGCTGAATCTTCCACGCCGTCCCGGATTGGCTTTTCTTGCCGCCTCAAATGCATTCAGTGCTTCATGGACAGTACGGTCTCCCAACGCATGAATATGAATATCAAGACCAGCTTTATCGATTTCAATGACGAACTTCTTGAGTGCATCTTCTTTGATCAGTACTTCGCCCTTCTGTCCGGGAGCAATCGGGTAATCCTCAAGCATTGCAGCCGTCAGTGCCTCCACTGTGCCATCATTATGAATCTTCATGACACTGGCTCTGACATAATCGTCATTGAACTTCCGGTTGTACTCGCTCAAACGATTGACCGCCTGTGGAATCTGATCAACTTTCTGTATCATATGTGACGTCACAAGGCGGAAAGGGAGCTTCTTCTGAACATATAATTCTTCCAGAACTTCATAACCGACCCCCTCGAAGTCGGCAAAAAAACCAGCATCATAACCGGCTGTTATTCCCATGGACGAAAATACAGGCAGCAAGGTCTCCAAGCCTTTGAGCATATTCTCTTTTTTTACAGCCTTGGTTCTCACCATGACAGGCGCAAATGCCTGGGCCTCAAGAAGAAAACCCGTTGGATTTCCGTCCTTATCTCGTTTGAAGTAATGAACTCCGGGCATCGGATCGGGTGTATTTTTGTCAATTCCAGCAATCTCAAGAGCCTTTGAATTTGCCCAAGCGGAATGCCCACCAGAATCAATCAAGACGACAGGTTTATCTGAAATGATACGATCAAGATCTTCTTTGAGCGGTCCTGTTTCCCCAAACTTGATGGCCCCAAAGCCAAACCCGGCAATAACATCTAAATCCGGATTCTTAGCCGCATACTCCTTTACCGCGGAGAGAATTTGCTCCTTTGACATGTCGTCATCAAGATGCACTCCACTAGCAAGGGCACTCCCCAGAATAGGATGGAAATGAGTCTCAATAAACCCAGGAAGAACCATGCGCCCTTTCAAATCAAGAATTTTAGTTTTGCTTCCGATGTAGGGTTTCGCGCCCTCGTCCGAACCCACATAGACAATCTTGTCGCCTTTCACGCCCACGGACTGGGCATACGGTTGTGCCTCGTTTACCGTGTATACACGTCCATTTCTCAGCATATACTCACATTCCTCGGCCAAGGCCACGTTGCTGAAGACGGCCACCAGCAGTAGAACCATGGTCATCCAAAACATACGTATAAGCAACTTCATGCCTCTCCCCTTTTTAGTGATAATTAATATTTCATACATACTATGGATAAAATTCTGAGTATATCAAG
>Ga0070729_10004382_pt1 | contig 15424 bp, 13 predicted proteins | sample tdDd472_FD_66725 | JGI IMG/M metagenome (GOLD analysis project Ga0070729, IMG submission 66725) | Marine sediment microbial communities from the Atlantic coast under amendment with organic carbon and nitrate - tdDd47.2 | ecosystem: Environmental > Aquatic > Marine > Coastal > Sediment | place...
GCGCCTGTCGATGATTCTACCCTGTCAGTCAACCCGGCCAATATTCTTGAGATGGATTTACGCACTGTCATTCAATGGATCGAAGAACGCTCGCCCGTCGAGCTTACCGCTATTGGTATCGGCCATGACGTCACACGCTATTACAAACGCGCTATCACTATCGCCAATGCAGATGGTCTCGCTGAGGCCTTGACCGGTCAGCTTATAAATTTGTTTGATGAGCATTAATTTTCTACTTTTTCCTGTCTTTTTGCATTTTGTATAGTTTGCTCCGGCAGTTTTGACAGAATTTTTACTCTTTTCTTCGTTCACACGAACGAGCTTTTTATCCTAAATATAAGACTTAATTCCTATTTTGTCAAGAGATTTTTATGGGTGACAAAGCGCTCTGAATGTGGAATTTTAATCCAGTTAAAATAACAACCATAACCTAAAGGACAAAAAGCGTATTATGAGTAAGAAGAAAATATACAAACCAAAACCTATCAGCGGATTTCCCGAATGGCTGCCCCAAGAGCGCCGCGCAGAGCAGGCTTGGTTTGATCATATACGCAAAGTGTTCGAAAGCTATGGATTTTGCAATATTGAAACACCAAGCGTAGAAGAGCTGGACGCGATCAGTGCCAAAGGTGGCGATGGCGAGTCTGACGCGGATAAAGAGATATACGTGCTGGAGCGTCTGCACAAAGAAGAAGGTGATAAAGAAGCACGCCTAGCGCTGCACTTTGACCAGACAGTGCCGCTTGCCAGATATACCGCTCAGCACTTTAATGAACTGGTATTCCCGTTCAAGCGCTATCAGATACAACGTGTCTGGCGCGGCGAACGCCCACAAGCCGGACGCTTCCGTGAGTTTTATCAATGCGATATTGATGTGATTAACGTCGATAAATTGCCGCTCCACTTTGATGCGGAAATGCCTGCTGTGATTTGGGAGATTTTAAGCTCTCTGCCGGGCATGGATGAAAAATTCCAGATACGGATTAGTAACCGAAAGCTATTAATAGGACTTTGCGAAATTCTTGGAATAGAGGATATAGTAGAAGTTATTCGCATCGTAGATAAGAAAGATAAAATTGGCGAAGATGATGCTGTCGCAGATTTACTTAAACTCGGCCTTAATGACAAACAGTTGGAAAGCATTATTGATTTGTACGACATCAAAGGCTCTTCCTCGGAAATATCTGGATTGCTTCGCGATTTCATCACTCGCAATGACGTCATTGCGAGGAGCGACAGCGACGCGGCAATCCATAGCACTTTACAAGAAGGTATAGACGAACTTTCATTTGTCATGAAGCAACTCGCCCACCTGCCTGAAGGTGCAGTCGTAGCAGACTTATCAATCGTACGTGGTCTCGATTACTACACAGGGACAGTCTACGAAACTATGTTCGTAGATGATCCAGGTTATGGTTCGATATGCTCTGGCGGACGTTATGATGACTTGGCTGGAAACTATATCAACAAGCACCTACCCGGCGTTGGGATATCCATCGGCTTTTCGAGACTATTCGAGCGCATCCGCAAGAATGGAACTTTGCCAACAACTGGCATCTCTCCGGCTGATGTGATGGTGGTTCTGCCTAATGAAGAGCAGCGCCCTCTTATGAATGAAACAGCTCAAGCTCTGCGCGCGCGTGGCTACAATGTTGAAACATTCCACAGCCCGTCAAAGATCGACAAACAAATTAAGTATGCGCTGAAAAAAGGAATTCCTTACGTGTGGTTCCCGGACCTTGGCGAAGTTAAAAACATGGCAACCCGCGAGCAAGTACCTGCCACTCCTGAAGATTGGAAGCCCGATGAAAACTAAACTGCTACTTATTGCTGCACTTTCACTTTTTGCTCTTCCCGCCCATGCACAAGAACAAGAAGCCAGCGCATCAGCCCCTATAGAAAAAACAGAAGCTCTCGAAGAAATAAAAACGGCTCCTCTGGATTATCCGGTAGCATACCGCTACCAACCGGAATATTGCGACTTTACAGCAGCATTCCCCGAAGAGCCCCTTCTTAGCAACTCATGCGAAAAAGAAGGCGAACCCGAGACTTGCTATCAGCTAGCGTCCTATACAAAAGTTTTTGATATGACCACGACCTTGCAGGTAAAAATTATTTGCAATCCTGCAAACAAAGAAATGTTCGAATACTTCAAACCCGAGGTCATGGAAAGCACCGTACGTAAAATGACCGAAGGCAGCGTTATTAAAACCTACAATGTCAACAGCACGCAAAAAGATGGGTACCGCCTAACCGGATTGGTTGGTCAAGGGCGCAAGGGACTGGACGATACACTATTCATTGCCCAGCTTTGGCTCTCGGAGAAATCAATCATGTCCGTGGAAGCGGAAATATCTGGCCATAAAAATCCCGAAGCTGACGCGCTATTTGCCGGAATACTAAATCATGTTGGCTATACAAAAGAAATTAACCCGCAAGAAACAGAAAAAACAAAAGAATAAGAACGTATCATTTACGCCTGCATGCTACCAACCGACTTAATGACCTCCACCATTGAGAAGAAACCATTGCGGCGGTTAATGCTTAAATGCTGGTTCAAACCCATACGTTCAAAAGCGCCTTTTATGTCCACCTGCGCCAACTCGGATACAGGCTTATTTTGATAGGCCGCAGTTATAACGGCTACAAGCCCGCGCACAATATGTGCATCGCTGTCGGCCTGAAAGGTGAATATATCGCCTTCCTTAATCTCTGGAACAAGCCATACGCGTGAGGTACACCCTCGCACCAAGAACTCGTCTTTTTTCAGATTGTCATCCAGATTCGGCAACTTTCGCCCAAGATCGATAAGATAGCGATAACGCTCCTCCCAATCATCAAAAAGGCTGAAATTTTCAACCAACTCCTCTAGTGTTTCCTGCGTCATAAACCCTTACCTTTGCGTCCTCAACTTCTTATGGAATGGAAGCAACGCAAAATCAAGCTAATTTAAGTAGCAAATGCTGAATAACTTAAGATAAGGGCTTGCACATAGGCTCGCCAATTGGCAAATTGAGGGTGCATTGATTCTTCACATTCTCCATTATTAGGGACAGAAAGCCTTCGAAATATGAGTAAGTCATCCGGGTCATCAGATTCAAAAAATACACTATACTGTTCATTTTGCGGTAAAAGTCAGCACGAAGTTCGCAAGCTAATTGCCGGACCGAATGTATTTATCTGCAACGAATGTGTCGAACTTTGTATGGACATTATTCGTGAAGAAGACAAAACCCAGATGGTACGCTCTGGCGAAGGAGTTCCCACCCCTAGCGATATTAAAAAAGTGCTGGATGACTATGTTATTGGACAGGAATCTGCCAAACGCGTTTTATCTGTCGCCGTGCATAATCATTATAAACGTCTGGATCATGGCAAAGACGAAACATCTAATGCCGATGTTGAACTATCCAAATCCAATATTCTTTTGGTAGGGCCTACTGGTTGCGGTAAAACACTTTTGGCTCAGACCTTGGCACGCATTCTTGATGTTCCATTTACCATGGCTGATGCAACGACCCTGACCGAAGCCGGTTATGTGGGTGAGGATGTTGAAAACATTGTGCTTAAACTTTTGCAATCCAGCGACTACAACGTAGAGCGCGCACAAAAAGGGATTGTGTATATTGATGAAATCGACAAGATTTCACGCAAATCAGATAACCCATCAATTACGCGTGATGTCTCTGGTGAAGGCGTGCAGCAAGCTTTGCTTAAATTGATGGAAGGTACTGTTGCTGCTGTCCCCCCTCAAGGAGGACGTAAACACCCGCAACAAGAATTCCTACAGGTAGATACATCTAACATCCTGTTTATCTGCGGTGGTGCTTTTTCTGGACTTGAAAAAGTAATCGCTGATCGCGGTAAAGGCCAGAGCATCGGCTTTGGCGCTGATGTTAAAGGGCCGGACGAACGCACTATTGGAGAGCTCTTGCGAGAAGTACTCCCCGAAGATTTACACAAATACGGACTTATTCCTGAATTTATTGGCCGCCTTCCTGTGATTGCTACATTGGAAGAATTGGATGAAGACGCTTTGGTCACCATCCTGACAGAGCCTAAGAATGCTCTTGTGAAGCAATATCAACGCCTCTTCGATATGGAAGAAACCGAGCTTAAATTTACAGACGATGCGCTGACTGCTATCGCAGAAAGAGCTGTGGAGCGAAAAACTGGTGCCCGTGGCTTACGTTCTATCATTGAGAAACTTCTTCTTGATGCCATGTTTGAAGTACCTGACGAAAAAGATGTGACAGAAGTTATCGTCGACAAAGGCACTGTTGAAGATGGTAAAAAACCAACGTACAAAAAATCAAAGGCCAAGAAAAAAGCTGCTGCAAAAACCGGCAAGGCTTCTTTAAAAGAAGCTGATAGACCCGACGATGAACAAGAAAAAGAAACTGCTTAACCGTTGCTTTTTACTTAATCTATTCAGCGTGATAAATTACAAAAAATGATACGCGGCTATCGTTGGCTTGTGCATATTTCTACCTAAGCACAAAATATAATTACCTGTATGTCGATATCATATGGAATGATACGGGATATTTGTAAAAAGGTAGATATAGGCAAATGAACAATAAAATACTAAACTTATTTCCTTTTATTGCGTTTATAGGCGTTATGGCGCTTACTGCCTTTTTGTGTATTACGATACAAGGAAATTACGCAGTCAACGGCAATATTTCATGGTTGTTAATGGGAGCAGAACGACTGCTGCAAGGCCAAACCATGGTCGAACACATTTACGAACCTAACCCACCGCTCAGCCTCCTTATTTATATTCCTCATGTGTTATTCAGCAATTTTGCTAATTTGCCGCTCCCCATAGGCTCCTTTTATGTTACCGGTTTATTTATTCTTCTATCAGTGCTCGCAAGCTATAGCATTACAAAGCATTTTTCCTTCCTGAGCAAACACGAACGATTAGGATTTATAGCCTACTATACAATTGCAGTTACGCTCACAACCGTCGTCTATTATTCTGAACGAGAGCACTTTTTGATTCTGGCGCTAGCTCCTTTTATGCTGGCACAATTTGCCCTGATGGAACGCATATCACTGCCCCGAAGCTTGAGCATTCCAGTATTTATTATGGGTACATTAGGCGTTCTAATAAAACCTCATTACGGTCTAGTGCCCGCATTTTTCTTACTTGCCCGCATGATAAAACACAGAACCATCAACCCACTAAAAGCGCCAGACTTTCTTGCCCTGAGCATCATGACCCTGCTCTACATCCTTTTTGTGATTGTTGCCTTTAGTGATTATGCACAGATTATTTTCTATGAAGTAATCAATTTATATATAGGTACGGGTCAGGATTATTCCGTTGTTCTTGGAGCTAGCCGTATACTAGCCCTATTATATTTATCTACCTTCATTCTCGAGCTAATTTTAGGCGACGGCTCCAGCCCCCGGCAAAGAATGATCAAGTTCTTATACATATGCAGCATACTTAGCCTGATACCATACTACGTACAAATGAAAGGATTTTTTAACCACCTCATCCCCGCCAACAGCTTCTTTATGATGGCAGTAGGCACAAGTATTCTATTACGCATCAGTCCTTATATGAATAAAAAGCTCAAATGGAACAAAATATTAGCGCCTGCTTTATCAATATTTATTCCTTATTTATGCGTTTTGTTCGTGTCTCAAACTCTTGTCCCGCTAAACAATAATTTTCCGACCCATAAAGATCTGCAAGAGCTTCCTGTTGCGCAGTTCCTCAAAGAAAATTGCGAGCAGCCCTGCTCTTTCTACACCTTCCACACTGATATAGAAATCATGCCCTCCACAGCGGCTATAATGGGATATGAGTATGCTTCACGCTTTTGTACGTTTTGGCCACTCCCCCAGTTGGCCAAAGACCTGCAAAGTGACAATCCGGAAACCCATAAAAAAGCTATAGAGGCAAAAGAGAAATACTCACGCTATATTCTTGAGGATTATAAATTCCATAAGCCTTCCCTGCTTATCATTGTGAAAAACATCCTGATACCGACCCATGATGACCCTATAAATTTCATGGAATTTTTTGGCGAATATAAACCACTGCGAACCTATATTGAAAAACACTACGAAAAAAACGGAGAATTGAAATTCGATCGCAGCAAATATTTCAAGGGCACATCAATGGATTATCCATATACACTCTATTATGATATTTATACCCTGAAAAATCAGTAATAATCCCTAAGACAGTAAAGAGCTACTCGCTATTACTTTGTTCGATCTGAGGTTTGAATACAAAGAGAGATGAAGCACAATAATTCCACGAAAAAGAAACAACCGTGGCAAGAGCCTTAGCCAGATACACCCAGATAAAAAAGTTAGCCATATAAATAGTGAGAGTACTAAGCCCCAAACCAACAACACTTACAGCTGCAAAAGAAACAGCCTGTTTATGCCATAATGTTTTATCCAACTGCTTAAACGTCCAAGTTGCATTGAAATAAAAGCTATTGAATAAGGCAAGCATAAAGCCGCAAACATGCGCGACTACAAAGTAAACATCAAAGATATCATGCAAAAAATAAAATACTAAAAAATCAATTACTGTATTTGATACCCCCACAATCGTGAATCTACCCATACTTTTGTAATGACTTTTTAAAATATCTCGCATAAGTTTCTCTTTGCAGGTTTATCGTATTACCCACCAAGGAGCATAATGTGTTCACCCAATTAAAAACTGAACTAAATACAAGCCTTAGATCAGAATTTAAATATCCGCTAACTCTAACTATCTTAATACTTACGGCATTCCTAATTGTATGGTCAACTCTTTATTTACGGGTTTATATGGACACCGACCTAGGCTGGTTGCTTGAATGCCTGGATCGTTTTATGGCAGGAGGAACGTACACTCAAGACTTTTATGAAAGCAATCCTCCGCTTAGTTTTTGGATATATATACTGGCTTACCCTCTCTATACTTATATGAGCATAGATCCAAAAATATCCGTCTTCGCAGCTGTACTTGCCTATTTGCTTTTTTCCAATTTTGCTTTTTTTAGCCTTCTGCGTAAAGAAAAGCACTTTAATTCTCTCGACCTGTTTATTATTATGAGCGCTATTATTATGTCACAAAGCTGGGTGGCAGGAGAAGTATACGGCTCAAAAGACCACCTAATAGCAGCCTTTCTGCTGCCTTTCTCACTATACCAATACAGATTAACAAGAGGGCTTAAAACCGGAACACTTCTGGCCACAAGCAGCATAATAATGGGAGGAATCGCCGTTTGCCTGAAACCCCATTACGCGCTTATCCCTGCACTTTTCTTTGCCCACAGGCTCTATACCACACGCTCTTTGATAAAGACCATCGTTTCACCGGATTTTCTTGGCACGCTCCTGATCGGTATATTTTATTTACTTCTCATCTGGCTATTTACTCCTGAATTCCTAAGCCAACTCCCACAGCTAGTATCATTATACAGCGTAGAGAAGCCCTATCCTCTTCACATACGCTATCATTACGCTGTCTATGCAATTTTAGCAGCCTTAGGTTCGTATTTCATATTCTCGGAAAACAACCAAAAGACCTTAATGAAAAGCGTTTATATTTTCTCCGCATTATCTCTGGTTTGTATCATTCCTTATATTCTACAAAACAAAGGATTCCATTATCAAACACTGCCTTTCTTATGTTATGGGGCTACTGCCGGATTTATCGCTATCTATGGCATGATAAAAGAGCTTACAAAATGCAAAAGCGACATCGCCATTTGGGGAACATGCGCAACAATGGTCGTTGTCTTTGGTGGCTATACCTACGGCAATAAAATTCCAAAACTTACAAAAGAACAGTTCAAGACAACACCTATAATTAAAACAATAGATGAGCTGGCATGGAACCGTGTTTACGCCAATTATTACTACAAGCACGTACTTTCAAGCCTACCGAAAATATCTTCCCTTAAGAAAGGATCACGTTTCGGTGAACTCTGGCCACTCACAGGCTTGACCCTCCTTACCAATAAAACCGACGACCCTGAATTGCAAAATCAATATAAAAAACAAATGTACAACTTTGTAGGCTTGATAGTTGAAGACATGATACGCTACAAACCAAGCGTAATTCTGATCCCGCAATACCGCGATTTTGAAACACACAAACCAACAAAAGACTATTATAACTTTCTTATAAAACATGACGGTTTCAAGGAAAACATGATCAATTATACCTTCTACGACACAATTGTTTTTGATATATCTCACACTCCCGAAGGCAAAAACGCAGATCCTATGAAACTTATTTCACACGACATATATGTATTAAACCATGACAATACACTTTAAAGACTTCATTATAAAAATTACGTAAAAATGCAGGAGAAGAAACAAGTGCTAAATAACCTCTCTGATGAGTTGCAACCTGAATATAAATACCATCCGCTAATAACTTTTTTTGTAATCGCTGCATCAATTATGCTTTGGTCAACTATATATTTACGCGCATATATAGACGTTGATACATCATGGCTACTTGAATGTCTGGATCGTTTTTTAGCTGGTGGAACCTATATTAATGATTTTTATGAAACCAACCCACCGCTTAGTTTTTTGATATACCTACCGGCATACCCCTTATATACATATCTGGACCTAGACCCGAAATTGTCAGTATTTATGACCATTGTCCTTTATCTGGGAATAGCTGATTACACGCTAATCAACCTTCTGCGCAAAGAGAAAGAAGTAAAAACTCAAGATTTAATAATTATCATAACTGCCTTGCTTATAGCACAAAGCTGGATCGCAGGAATGTCATTCCCTTTAAAAGACCACCTGATTACAACTTTAATTATACCAATTTCACTCTACCAATATAGACTAACGCGAGGGCTAAAAACCGGCACTCTAACAGCTACCAGCTGCGTAATTATGGGAGGAATTGCCGTTTGCCTAAAGCCTTATTACGCAATAATTCCAGCACTCTTCTTTGCGCACAGACTCTATACCACCAGATCTCTATTGAAATGCATAACCACCCCGGATTTTTGGGGCATGCTACTGATCGGCATATCTTACTTATTTATGATTTGGGCCATTACCCCGGAGTTCTTTGACCTTATGCCGCAAATCATATCTGTATACAGTGTAGAACGTCCATTCCCGCTTTCAATGCGTTATTACTACGTCATCTACGGCATATTCGCAGCCATCAGTGCGCCCTATATTTTCTCCGATAAATCCCAAATCACTTTAAAAAACAGCATCTACGCTCTATCAACATTAAGCGCTATTTGTATGATACCTTTCATTTTACAGGATAAAGGGTTCCACTATCAGGCTTTACCAACTTTATCATTTGGCGCTGCTGCCGCTTTTATAGCTATATACGGCTTTACAAAAGAACTCTTACATAGCAAAAGCGATATAGCATTATGGATTGCGGGCGCGTCAATAATCTTTATTTTTGGAACAATCATTTATAACTATAAAAAACCCGCCATGACAAAAGATCAGTTCATGGCCCTGCCCTTGATTGATGCGATTGACGAGTTAGCATGGAACCGCGTCTACGCCAATTATTATTACAAACATGGATTAGCCTGCTTGCCTAATATTTCATCTCTTAAAAACGGTTCGCGTTTCGGAGAAATCTGGCCGCTAACGGGACTAACTGAACTTGCCAATGATTCGGCAGATCCCGAGGAAAGAAAAGAGATAAAAAAGAAAATGTACGAAATCGTAGATATGATGGTGGAAGATATGAAACGCTACAAACCAAGTGTAATTCTAATCCCGCAATTCACCGACCCTGAAACAAAAATGCCCGCTAAGCATTACTATGAATTTCTTACAAAACATGACGGTTTCAAAGAAAACCTAAGCAACTATACTTACCACGACACTATTCTTTACGCATTAAAACCTAACGAAGAGGCTACGAGCGCGAACTTTAAAAAACATCCTGATCAGATAGTTCCCCACGAAATATACGTATTAAACCGTGAGAACACGCTATAGCTTGTAAGGAATAGAATATAAATGCTATATAATACAAACAAATAACCCAAACTCTGGGACATGCAAAATCATGGCAAAAGAACCTTCTACGCCTTTATCAACGCACGAAACCCTATCCATCGTTATACCCTGCTATAACGAGGAAGACGTTATTGACATATGCCATAAAGAAATTACCAAAGTTATCGACAACCTACCCTACGACACGCAGATCCTTTACATTAACGATGGCAGCAAAGATTCAACGTTGGAAAAACTTTGTGCTCTGCGCGAAAAAGATAAACGCGTTATCGTAATCAACCTATCGCGCAACTTTGGCAAAGAGGCTGCCATGACTGCTGGAATAGACCATGTAACAAGCGATGCGCTTATTATTCTTGATGCCGACCTACAAGACCCGCCAGCACTTATCCCTGATCTAATCAAGATGTGGAAAGACACAGATGCCGATGTAGTTTATGGCCAACGCACAGCGCGCGAAGGAGAAACGTGGCTCAAAAGAATCTCGGCCAAAGGCTTTTACAGTGTCATGGGCTTCATCGCCGACCGGGTTGAGATCCCGAAAAACACCGGAGATTTTCGCTTAATGAATAAACGCTCTATTGAAGCGCTACAACAGTTGCGAGAGAATCATCGCTTTATGAAGGGATTATTTGCCTGGATAGGTTATAAACAAGTAGCGCTTCCTTACAACCGGGCGCCGCGCGTTGCGGGTTACACCAAATGGAACTACATAGGCCTATGGAGCTTGGCTATGGAAGGTATAGCTGGCTTTAGTACTGTTCCTCTCAAAGTTGCCAGCTTTTTTGGCCTACTAATTTCATTTTTATCTTTTATGTTTGGTATCTTCATTATCATCAGAACATTAATGGGCGGCGTTGATGTTCCCGGTTATGCATCGTTAACGGTTATGGTTTCCTTCTTAAGCGGGCTACAGCTCTTAAGCATCGGCATACTCGGAGAATACGTAGGACGCATTTTTGGTGAAGCAAAAAAACGGCCGCTATACTTCATCGAGCATATCTATAAATAATCTACAAAAATTAAGAAATAAAAATAACCCAACACTTCCCCTAAAGGATCGAACACGTTATCCTCGCTTCTAAGCAAATGACAGTGTTATTTGTTCTTATAATTTTGTGTTTCTTTAATGAATAATATCTTTGTTCGGATAATCACAAGGGACAAGGTCACATTAAAAAAATGCACAAGCAACGAAACAAAATATCCTAATGGGAATGATAAAAGCTCAAATCTGGAAAGGGTCGCCTTAATGAATACTAATAAAATCATGCCACAAACCGGGAAAAAATACCGTCTGATAACCCGCAGCGATATGGACGGGCTTGTGTGCGGCGTCTTGCTCAAAGAGCTTGATCTGATCGATGACATACTATTTGCCCACCCCAAAGATATGCAAGATGGCCTGATTGATGTCACCCAAAATGATATCACAACCAACCTACCTTATAACGAAGGCGCATTTCTGGCATTTGATCACCATGCCAGTGAAGCCAGCCGCATAGAAGGACACCCCGACAATCATGTTATAGACGTTGATGCGCCTTCTGCAGCCCGCGTAGTTTATGATTATTTTGGCGGCAAAGAAACCTTTCCAAGAGTGTCCGATGAAATGATGGAAGCCGTAGACAAAGCCGACGCGGCTCAGTTCTCAAAAGAAGAAATCCTTTCACCGGATGGATGGGTGCTTTTAAGCTTTTTAATGGATGCACGTACTGGTCTTGGCCGCTTCCGTGACTTCAATATTTCTAACTACCAGCTTATGATGAAGCTGATAGATTTCTGCCGCGAACACAATAATATCAATGAAATTATTGAGCTCCCTGACGTTAAAGAACGTGTAGATATTTACTACAATCATCAGCTCAAATGCCGCGAACAAATCGAGCGCTGTGCCAAAGTTTACGACAATCTGGTCGTACTGGATTTGCGCAAAGAAGAAACTATCTGGGCCGGCAACCGCTTTATGATCTACGCTTTGTTCCCACAATGTAATATCTCGATCCACGTCATCTGGGGTAAGAACAAACAAAACACAGTCTTTGCCACCGGCAAATCCATTATTGACCGCAGCAGCATGACTGACATCGGAGATCTTATGCTCTGGAATGGCGGCGGCGGACACCACGCGGCTGGAACTTGCCAGATTTCTAACATGCAGGCAGAGGACGTTCTCCAAGAACTAATCAAGACGATCAATCTAGACGGATAAAGTAAAAGTTTTTTCTATATGGGTCTTATGCGTAATATACTCGGCTATGGGCTGGCTCTACCTGTACTAACAGAGCCAGAACCATCAACTTCGCGCAGAGAACGTCTGAAACAAATAATCCAGCACGCTAATACGCATTGCCCATATTACAAAGATAAGTACACCACTTTTCTTGAAGGTGAAAAAGACTTCACGGATGAGGAGTTTTGTTATGCTTTTAGTCATCTTCCTATAATTGACCGATACCAGCTTGACGCCAATAACACAGAATTTCGCTCCGATGAATTGGACGAAAAGGACGAATTATTTAATAACGACCTATCACCATCTTTTTGGACACTCCTAAAGCACGCTCTGTTTAAAAAAAGCTTTACAACATCGATTTCACTTAGTGGAACATCTTCCTGCCGCTGGCTTGATCGTCACGATTCCCAAATTTATGCTGGGTCTGTGCTTCATGCTTTGAGTAGAAACGGCTGGAAGCGAGGGCAAAATTTTGTAGCGTTCATGCCTGAGAGCTCTTACTTCACTCATAAACTAGTTCAACGCAACAATGTTTTATACCACCTGTTCGGCCTGACCATACAGCCCTTTAAAGACATTACCAAAGACAGCGTTACGCAGCTTTTAACTACGCTTAAAAACACAAAAGCGACCGCGCTAATAACGCTTCCTCATGCTCTGCTGCGCATTGCCCAAATCATGGATGAAGAAAATATAGCTCCATATGCCCCCCTCCAATATATAAAAGTCAGCGGCTCTTTTTTTCTGGATTGTAACAAAACATTCATTCAGACAATGTTCCCCAATAGCGACATTCAATGTAGCTATGGCGCAACAGAATGCGGAATAGTTGCCCACCAATCTTCCCTAAACAGCTTTGATTACGACGTATTTGACAAGTATGTTTATCTTGAGCAAGGCCCTGATAATTCTATCCTTGTTACCACGTATCATCAAAAAGCATTCCCTCTTATCCGTTATAAAATTGAAGATATGGGACGCGTTATAAATTACAATGATGGCACACAGAAAATAAAATCTCTGGAAGGGAACAATTCCGACCATTTAACTGGCACCGATGGATATATGTATTTTCCATCATTTTTTAATATTTTTATCAACGAGCTTAACAAGGCCCTGAACGACCCCATTATCGACTTTACGCTATCCTACGATGATGGTAGTGGCAATAACGACAAAACAAACCTTCATTTAAAATTTGTTCTTACCGATCACACAAAAAAAGATAAAATCAGAAAGACAGCCCTTGAGATACTCAAGCCCATCTTTGCCAATTACAAGCGTATAACAATTTCCTTCCAACCTTTTATCGAGCACGACTTTACGACAAAGTACAAGGTCATTCAGCACAATGATGCGCCGCCTCAAAGGCTCAGCAAATATAAAGAATTTGAACAAATACAGCCCAAACCGACTCCCGAACAAAATACGGAAGAGACAGAAACCAAGACTGTAGACAAAGCCGGACAAAAAAAGGCATTTTAAGACATGAGCAAAAACAATACACCAGACGCTACCAACCTCACGAATGTGCAACCGTGCGCACTCAAAAAAGGTGGGACTATCGGTGTGTTTGCACCATCGAGTTGGGTCGAGCCTGAAGATATAGAACGTTCCCGCCAGCATATGGAGGAGCTTGGATATAAAACCTTCATCCACCCACAAACCTATGAGCGCGAGCATCAAAGCGCTGGTAGCCCACTGCAAAAAGCACTGGCTTTCCAAGGATTATGGCAACGCAAAGATATAGACGCACTGTGGATAGCAGGAGGCGGAAACAGGTGTTTACATCTACTTAATGCACTAAAATTTAAGCCCCTCACCCGCGGGACGCCCAAGCCTATTATTGGTTTTAGCGATGCCACTGCATTGCTTAATGCTGTTTATGCTCACACCGGGATCACAACATTCCACGGCCCGGTATATAAAAACCTACATAAATATGATGCGGAGCAAATGACGCACCTTCTTGCCCTACTTAGCAGTGAGGAAAATGCCAGCTATCCGCTACACGCCGACAATGTTTTGCATGAAGGTACTGCGACAGGGCGACTTGTTGGCGGAAACTTGAGCCTATTCCAATACCTGCCTCAAACCTTACCCAATGATTTTTATGATGGAGCGATTATCTTCCTCGAAGATTGCAATGAAGAGATTAGCCGTATTGATCGCATGCTTATGCACTTACGCCGCCTTGGAGTTTTTGATAAATGTGCTGGCATAATTTTTGGTGAGTTTTCCAGCATGCTCGATACCGGTCGTCCTTACGGCTATATGCTCGAAGATATCATCAATGAACATACCGAAGGGCTTGATATCCCCGTTCTCTATAATATGCCATTTGGCCATGGTGAGAATTTATATACCTTCCCCATAGGAGCAACCGCCACGATCGATACAGCAGGGCTTTCGTTTAAGATTGCAGGGAGCGCTACAGCTTAAGGGCTTTATACCCTCTTATATCAAAGCTTTCATGCCCACCCCAAAAATCACGCTGCGACATGAGTTTCCCGGATTTAGACAAGCAAAGCTCACTCATGCCTTCAAACGAAGCCTCTTGCGCTTCCTTGCGTCTGCTTTTATTAACTACAGGGAAAATCATACTCCAGTACATATAAGCAACATCCTCGCGCCGCCCCCATGCAAAGTCATGCGCCCGATAGCGCAAACGACTTTTATCCCGAACGTTCGTCCCTCCGTACAATCCAAAGCGACCAGACATCAATAATTTAAACCCGACAACCCCAAGCGCTTTATGATACGGATCTTCAAAAATAAAATCTTTATCCAGTAGAGGATCAAACAACGACAAAGAACGCGCTGTTGCTTTTTCAAACAACTCGATATAATCTTCTAATGGCTTCTGTAGTTTTAAATTGGGGATAGTCATACCTTGATATTACCCCCTTACAGTCAAGCCTACAAGCCTTGGCTTTGTGCTATTTTTTTATATAAATAGACACAAAAAAGTTAAGCTTATGTAAATTAATTATCTTTTCCACATCAATTAAGTTGAAAAATTGTGAATTTTTTGCTATAGTGCGGCATATGTCAAGTTGAGAGGGACATTTAATAAAAGTTAAGAGCAGCCCAATTACCGTGGTTATGGGTGCTCCTTTTTTTATCCCTTATTTCATCCAAGGCTCTGTGCTATCAGCCTAATTTGTCTGATGAGCATGTAAAAAA
>Ga0070729_10004384_pt1 | contig 15417 bp, 8 predicted proteins | sample tdDd472_FD_66725 | JGI IMG/M metagenome (GOLD analysis project Ga0070729, IMG submission 66725) | Marine sediment microbial communities from the Atlantic coast under amendment with organic carbon and nitrate - tdDd47.2 | ecosystem: Environmental > Aquatic > Marine > Coastal > Sediment | place...
TGCCCTTCCCAACCATCGAAATACATGTTACGAACTTCAAGATTACTAAAGTTTTGAGCCTGCGAGACCAGTCCCAATATCAATAATATAACTGTGATGTAGATTTTCATATTACAATACATTAAAAGCGTGGCGCATTGCAGAGGAAGCAAGCAGTTGATACTTTTCAGGATTGGAAATGCGAATTCTTTTCGTTAGTATTTCTGATGAATGTGTTCGTTTGATTTTGCGAAGCAATGATAAGAAATAGATATAAGCGATATAAACGCCAAATTTAGCACCACTGGGCAGCATTTTTATACCCTCATAAGCATGCTTAAAATCCTCCTCAATATCAGCTACAATTTGGCTTTTAGTGTCTTCGTTGAGCATGATAACATCAATGCCTGGGAAGTATGATCGATCTAATGTATTTTTATCAGCATTCAGGTCGCGAAGGAAATTCACTTTTTGAAAAGCCGAACCCAGTGACATGGCCGAAGGCTTCAGTTCCTCGAACTTTTGCTCATCTCCATAAACAAACACATGCAGACACATTAGGCCTACTACTTCTGCAGATCCCAAAATGTATTCTTTAAATGATTGCTGGTCATGCTCTTTTTGATCAAGGTCCATTTCCATGCTACGCAAAAACAACCTGATCAACTCATGATCAACGTCATATTTATTCACGACCCATTGGAAGTTGTTCAGGATCGGGTTCAGGCTTATTTTGTCTTCGATGGCTTCAAATGTGTCAACACGAAACTTATCTAGAAGTTTACGTTTGTCGTAACCGTGAAACGAATCCACAATCTCATCGCCAAACCGTACAAAACCATATATGGCATAAATAGGGTCGTGAAATTTTTTATTGAATACCCTTATTCCAAGCGAAAATGAGGTGCTGTAGGTTTGGGTAGTCATTTTACTTGATTGTTTCGAGATCATATCAAAAATATGCTTCATTATAATCAGGATTTATATTGTTTTACAATTTCTTTTGCAACCACTTCTCCCGAAATAATTGCTGGAGGCACGCCTGGTCCGGGCACTGTCAACTGGCCGGCATAGTATAGATTCTTTACTTTTTTAGATTGCAACTTTGGTTTTAAAAAGGCTGTTTGCCACAATGTATTGGCTAAACCATAGGCATTCCCTTTAAACGCGTTGTAATCATTTTCAAAATCACGATGTGCATATACTCGTTTAAAAACAATATGCTCTTCGATGGACTCACCTGTGTATTTTTCGAGTTTATCGATGATGTACCTGAAATATTTCTCTCGAACTGCATCCTTATCATCAAGGCCAGGGGCAACCGGAATGAGTACCATGAGGTTTTCCATTCCTTTTGGCGCTACTGATTCATCGGTCTTTGAAGTATTGCTTATATAAATACTTGGTTTTTCAGGCCATTTGGGGTCAGTGTAAATTTCTTCTGCATGACGGTTAAAGTCTTCATCAAAAAACAAGGTGTGGTGTTTTAACTGAGGGAGTTCTTTTTTAACACCCAAATAAAAGATCATCGAAGAAGGTGACATCACACGGTTGTTCCAATAATCTTTTGAGTATGTTCTGTATTTCTCAGGTAGCAGGTTTTGCTCCACATGATGATAATCAGCACTGGCTACAACCACATCGGCTTTTATTGTTTTGCCATTTAAAACCACTCCGTTTAATTTACCGTTTTCGACTGATAGTTGTTCTACTCTAGCATTAAATTCAAATTTAGCGCCAAATAATTTTGCAAGATCTGTCATGGCTTCCACAACCTTATACATTCCGCCTGTGGGGTACCATGTGCCCAATTTGATGTCGCCATAATTCATCAGCGAATAGAGGGCCGGTGTTGCCTTTGGTGTACCACCAAGGAATAGTACCGGAAATTCGAGCATTTGCAATAATTTCGGGTTACTAAAATATTTTCGGATATAGTTGTGGAACGAACTAAAAACATTCAAGCGAAAAATGCCGGCAACTAACTGGGGGTCGATAAACTCAAAGGGTGAGGCGCTCTTTTTGTAAACCAGTTTGTTGATGCCTACCTTATATTTAAACTCCGCATTATCCAGAAATTTCTTCAATTTAGCTGCGCTTCCAGTTTCGAAATTTTCAAACATATCTAAAAAGGCCGAAAAATCTGCAGGGATATCAGTTTCATCATCTTTCCCCCAAACGATACGATAGGAAGGGGCGAGGCGCTCAAGTTTGTAAAAATCTTCGGTCTTTTTCCCAAAGCTTTCAAAAAATCTATCGAATACATCCGGCATCCAATACCAACTTGGCCCCATGTCGAAGGTAAACCCATTTGATTCAAATTTTCTGGCCCTGCCACCGGGGATGGCATTTTTTTCCAACACCTTCAGCTTAAATCCAGCTTGCGCTAAAAATGCTGCTGCTGATAATCCAGAAAATCCGGCACCAATAACTATTGCTTCTTTTTGTTTCATTCGCTTTTCAATTCAACTAAACTAACAATAAATAAAAAAAAATGTTCAATTAAAAATAAATTTATTTAAACTTAATAATAATAGACAAACAATTAGTTTGAAAGAAATGGCAGGGTAAATATTGTATATTGTGAAACTGAAAATTTGATATCAGCTGCAATTAACAGACAAACTTATGTTATGGGAGTTGCTCTCTAAGTATTGGGGCGGTTTAAACTTCTAGTGAGTAAAGTTTAAAAATAAATGAATAAAGTTGAACAAAAAGAAAATGGGCTTGTTGTTGAGGTTGAAGTAATTTTATATTGATAATTATTATGAATTACTATTTGAAAAATCTTCATCATTCAATTTTATACATTTGCACCAAATTTAAGCACAGAAATGACTAAGGATAAAATATTATCAGGTTTTTCGAAACTATCCAAAGATGCCAAGATTGAGTTGGTTGCAAGCAGGTTTCATGATTATGAGCATATTGTTCATGAGCTCAAAAGCTATTGGCATGATAATCCGGAAACCCAACGGCTATTTGATGAGTTCAGCGAGAATACTATTTCAAACTTTTATTTTCCATATGGTATTGCACCCAATGTATTGATTAACGGTAAAATGTACCTGGTTCCTATGGTTATCGAGGAAAGTTCAGTAGTTGCTGCAGCTGCAAACGGGGCCAAATACTGGGTACCAAAGGGTGGTTTTAAGGCAGAGGTTATTTCAACCACCAAGGTAGGGCAGGTGCACTTCGTTTGGCAGGGAGAAGTGGAAAAACTTCAGGCTTTGTTTCCTAGTTTAAAGAATGATCTGATTTCTCAAACCAAGCATATCACTTCTAATATGGAGGAACGTGGTGGTGGTATTATAGATATCGATTTGATAGATATGACTGATAAAATGGAAAACTATTTCCAACTCAAGGCTACTTTTGATACCCGTGACGCAATGGGTGCAAACTTTATCAACTCCTGCTTAGAAGAATTTGCAGTCATTTTAAAAAATCATTTTGAAGACAATGAATATTACACCGGTCAGGAAAAGGATTGTCATGTGATTATGTCAATACTTTCGAATTATACACCTGAATGCCTTGTTAAAACTGAGGTTGAATGTTCGGTTGAATGCTTAAAACATGCTGAGGATGTGAAAGATGCCAAGCATTTTGCCTGGAAGTTTGAAAAAGCCGTCAGGATAGCGCAAATCGACCCACATCGTGCAACTACCCACAATAAAGGGATTTTTAATGGTATTGATGCTGTGGCGCTCGCTACAGGCAACGATTTCCGGGCTATCGAAGCTTGTGGCCATGCCTATGCTGCACGCGATGGTAGGTACCGCTCATTAACGGATGTTGATATATCCAATGATAAATTTAGGTATACTTTAACTGTTCCTTTATCGATGGGAACTGTTGGTGGATTGACTTCATTGCATCCCCTGGCGAAGTTCTCCCTGCAATTGCTTGGCAATCCATCAGCTGAAGAGTTGATGATGATTTCCGCTTCGGTTGGGCTGGCCAATAATTTCGGAGCCATAAAATCGCTCGTGACGCGCGGAATTCAGGCAGGCCATATGAAAATGCATTTGCTGAATATTTTGAATTCACTCAATGTAAACGAAAGTGAAAAAGACCTGGCTGTTGCGCATTTTGCCAATCAGAAAGTTTCTTATCATTTGGTGGGTAAGTTTGTTGCTGATTTGAGAAAAGAACACATCGAGAAGGTTGGGAAAGGTTAGATGGTTTATTGGTTCAATTAATCAAATGTTCAGATGTTGATGTTTCATTTTAATTAAGTGTGGGTTAATAATTTTCAAATTTGCTCATCTCCAAATTTTCAAATCTCAAGTGACAGCACAACAATTTTATTCAAACGGTAAATTCTTGCTTACAGGCGAATACCTTGTGCTGAAGGGGGCAACTTCTCTTGCACTACCTTTAAAATTCGGCCAATCACTTGAAGTAATACCCAATACAAACGCTGATTTTCACTTGCGCTGGAAAGCATTTGTAAGTAATAGTTTTTGGTTTGAGGCTGTGCTTGATGTTGACAGCCTTGAAATTTTGGAATCCAATGATTTGAAGAAAGCTACAAAACTTTCTGCCATCCTGAAACAGGCCAATATCCTTAACCCCCAAGTTCTTAAAAACTTAAAAGGCTTTGATGTTCATACTCAGGCAGATTTTGATATCAATTGGGGGTTGGGAAGCAGCTCAACATTAGTTTCAAATGTTGCCAGGTGGTTTGATATTGATCCATTTAATTTACATTTCAAAACCTCACCAGGTTCGGGTTACGATGTTGCTTGTGCCCGTGCTGAAGGTTCAGTTTTTTATACCTTAAAAAACGGTGTCCCTCTGGTAGAAAAAACAAATTTCAATCCTGACTTTAGCGATAAAATATATTTTGTTTATTTGGGAAGAAAACAAGATTCGGATAAGAGTATTATAGATTTCACTTCAAAACTTGTGGCAAAGGAATCAGAAATAGAAAGAATTTCTGAAATTTCACATGAATTGGTTGCCACACACGACCTGGAAGAATTTGATTTTTTTATTGATGAATCAGAGCAAATTATGTCCCGGGTTTTGGGGATACCCACAGTAAAGGAAACTACGTTCGGTGACTTTCCCGGATCGGTGAAATCGCTTGGTGCCTGGGGCGGCGATTTTGTGATGATGAGTTGGAAAAATGGGATTGAAAAATTGAAGGCATATCTCGACACAAAAAACCTGGATGTGGTTTTTCCATTTGATAAAATTGTATTGAAAAAATAATGGGAGTGGATTATAAAATAAAAAGCGGAACAGTTACCTGGCAAAGCCCAAGTAATATTGCCTTGGTGAAGTATTGGGGCAAGAAAGGATTTCAACTTCCTGCAAATCCCTCCCTGAGTATGACACTCGCCAATTCGGTAACTGAAACAAGTGTTGAGTTTTTTCAATCAAATACTCCTGGTAAAATCTCTCTTAAATTTCTCTTTGACGGCGAAAAGAATGTATTGTTCGAAGAAAAAATTGTAAAATACTTTGACACTGTTTCCAATGAGCTTACATTTTTAAAGGAATTTCATTTTACCATCAACAGCAGAAATACTTTTCCTCATTCGGCTGGTATTGCCTCCTCAGCATCAGCAATGAGCGCCCTGGCTTTGTGTATATGCAGCATAGAGCAGCAATTGGAAAATGGGGAGGAAAATCATAACCGGAATTTTTACAGGAGGGCATCCTATTTTGCCAGGATTGGATCGGGAAGTGCTGCACGCAGTTTTTTTGGAGGATTAGCGAGTTGGGGAAAGTCAGACTTAATTCAGGGTTCTTCTGATCTTTTTGCAACACAATTCGGACAGAAGATCAACCCGGTTTTTGAAGGATTCCGCGACAACATACTTATTGTTAGCAAAGGCGAAAAAGAAGTTTCAAGCCGTGCAGGCCATGCTTTAATGAACGACCATCCTTATGCTGATACACGATATTATCAGGCATCTGCTAATCTCAAAAAGTTGATATGTGCAATTTCTGAGGGAGATTTGAAAACCTTCATCGAGGTTGTCGAAAATGAAGCCCTCAGCCTGCACGCCATGATGATGGCCTCAAATCCGGGATTTATCTTGTTTGGAGCAAATACTCTGGCGATTATCCGGAAAATTGTAGCCTTCAGAAAACAAAGCGGAGTGAACCTTTGTTTTACACTGGATGCTGGCCCGAATGTACATGTCTTGTATCCTAAAAGGGAAAGCAAAATAGTTGATCAATTCATTGGAGAAAGATTGTTGATGCATTGTGAAAATGATATTGTAATTGAAGATAGAATGGGCAAGGGCCCAAATAGAATTTGATAAGATGGCTAAGAAAGAAGGAATATTTTATGCTAAGATATTGCTGTTTGGTGAATACAGCATCATGTGTGATTCGATGGCACTCACAGTTCCATACACACATTTCAGGGGTGAGTTAAGTTTTATTCATGAAGACAAATACACCGACCAGAACTTTGCTGAAGAATCTAATAAATCCTTGAAAGGATTCCTGAAATATCTTAAGAAATTAGAGAGTAGCAGTACACTGGTGGCAAAACTTGACCTGTTAGCGTTAGCAGTGGATTTAGGGAACGGACTTTATTTCGAATCAAGCATCCCGCAAGGGTTTGGCATCGGTAGCTCAGGTGCTCTGGTTGCAGCTATTTATGATAGGTACGGCATGGATAAAATTGGTGGGGAAAACGAACCGGGCAAAGAAGAATTCCTGGAACTGAAGAAAATATTTTCCCAACTCGAGTCATATTTTCACGGTGTGAGTTCGGGCATGGATCCACTCAATAGTTTCGTAAAAAATCCTCTGCTTATAAGGCCCAATGCGCAAATAGAACCCGTGGGAATTCCCCGCGATTTCTCAAAAAATGGTGGAATATTCTTGATCAATACCGGGAAGCCCGGGAAAACCGGTCCACTGGTTAATTTGTTTTTTGACCAATGCAAGGATGAGGGCTTTATGGAATTAGTAAAATCTGAAATGATTCCCTTTACCAATGGCAGTATCGAAGCTTTGATCAAAGGGGAAATTGGGGATTTTTTTACAAACCTGAAGTCCCTTTCGAAGTTTTTACTTGCTCACCTTAAGCCTATGATCCCAGCTGCTTTTTTAGATATATGGAAGCAAGGAATAAAGAGTGGTTCCTATTACCTTAAACTGTGTGGCTCCGGTGGAGGTGGTTTCTTATTGGGTTTTACAGAAGACCTTGATAAAACCTGCAAGATGCTTGGCCATCAAAATGTTGAGATTACCCCCGTTTCGAAGTTTCATTAAGGTTTTTGTTATGGATTATAAGGTTTTGGATTCTGAATGTTAAATGTAATAACTTAAACAGAAATCATAAAAATCGGTGTGGTAATCAAAAACCTTATTAAGGAAGGCGAAACTCAAATCGCCCAACGCTAAACGCCCAACGCGTCTTTATTTCTCCTCCTCATCTTCCCTAACAATCAGAAAAATTTCTTCGTCATCCTTTTTCATGAGGTATTTTTCACGGGCAAGTTTTTCAACGCTTTTATCATTGTTTCTGAGTTCCTGAAGCTTGAGGCTGTCGTTGGTGATCTCATTTTTGTAATACTGTTCCTGTCGTTTTGCTTCTTTCAGATCCTTCGACAGGGACAACTGCCTGAGCCAATTGTTCTGATCGAAAAACAATATCCAGATAAGAAAGGCCAGCAACACATACATGATGCGGCTACTAAGAATCCTTTTTATTTTTGGTGAGATGGTCATGTTTCAGGGTTTCGACAAAGAAACGAAAAAATTTAATCAATTGGTTTTTTAATTAAAAAAGTAATTAACCATATATCATTAATAACCAATGATATTCAATGATTATTCTAACATTGGGCATTTGTATATCCAGTTTCAGACACTTCTTTCATATGCAAAAATACAGATGTTTATTTTGCTTGTTTTGTGATCAATTGTTTGAAATACCAAAATAAATGCTCTTTAACATATATTATTATTAATTTTAGCGCCACTTTTTAAAGAAAATTACTAAGTATTTGCAATTTTTCACTAACCAATATAAAAAAATGATGAACTACTACCGCGCACTACAAAACAAACTTTTTGTATTTACTCTTTGTACCTTTTTTACTTTAGGAACATCTCTACTCTTCGCACAGGATGTAAAATACTCCGATAGCTGGGGTGATGCCGGCTATACCCTCGAAAATTCTGATAATTCAGGATTGAAAATCAATTTTTCTGTCACAGACTTTAGTTTTGCAGATACTGAAATTGATGGTGAAACCATGCAAAATATCCTTCTTCCGGGTACATTGTTACCCAATGATGAAGGTGCACCCGACCTTCCGGGAATTAGCCGCTTTATTGCTGTTCCACAAGGCGCAACACCAAGATTGATCGTTAAGGATTTCCGTATGGAAAAATTTGAAAACGTTACTCTGGCACCAGCTCCAAGGATTCCACTTGACACTGAAGATGGGCCACTGGATTACAATAAAAACCTGGAGATTTATACAAAGGATGCTCTTTTTCCCGCAAACCCGTTTCAAATTTCTGAGCTAACCCTGATTCGTGGTATTGATGCAGTAATGTTGGGGGTCACTCCATTTCAGTATAACCCTGTAACAAAGGAATTGATTGTATACCGCGATGTTGAGCTTGAAATTGAGTTTGAAGGGGGTGCTGGTTATTTTGGGGAAGACCGTTTGCGCAGCCGCTGGTGGGATCCTATTCTAGAGGATGTTTTTATAAACAGTGCTTCCATTCCTGAAATGGATTATAACAAAATGAGACAGCAAACCCAAAATGTACGTGATGATGCTGGTTGCGAATATCTCATAGTTATTCCTGATAATCCTGAATTTAAACAATGGGCTGATTCTATCAGGTTATTTCGACAGAAACAAGGGATTTTAACCGACATCATAACCCTGGATGAAATAGGGACAAATAGTGTAAATGGCCTCAAAACTTATTTTAGCGATGCCTATAACACCTGGGATATCCCTCCTGCAGCTATTTTGTTATTAGCTGATTACGGTAGCAATGCCAACAATTCAATTATTTCACCAATTTGGGATAACTACTGTGCCTCCGACAATATTTTTTCGGATGTCAATAACGATGACATGCCTGATATGATCTTTGCAAGGATAACTGCAAATAACTACGACCAGCTTGAAGTGATGGTTTCAAAGTTTATCAATTATGAGCGAAACCCACCTGTAAGCCCTGATTTTTACGATCACCCCATTACTGCCCTGGGCTGGCAGACAGAACGCTGGTTCCAGATCTGTTCAGAAACTGTCGGTGGCTTCTGGAGAAACCAGGGCAAAAACCCTGTTCGGGTAAATGCCATTTATGCTGGCAATCCAAGCACCATTTGGTCGACAGCTACAAATACTTCAACGGTTGTAAATTATTTTGGGCCCAATGGCCTGGGATACATTCCGGCTACTCCTGCGGAACTTGGTGGCTGGTCGGGTGGAACTGCGGCAATGGTTACCAACGCCATCAACAACGGATCTTTTATGTTGCAGCATAGGGATCATGGTTATGAGCAGGGCTGGGGCGAGCCTGACTTCAGTAGCTCTAGCATCAATGGGTTGAACAATACAGATTTGTGTTTCATCTTTTCGATCAACTGTCTCACAGGAATGTACAATTTAAGTAGCGAATGTTTCACCGAGAAATTCCACCGCTATACAAAAAATGGTGTCAATTCTGGTGCGTTGGGATTGATTGCTGCTTCAGAAGTTTCCTATTCCTTTGTTAATGATACTTATGTGTGGGGAATGTACGACAATATGTGGCCCGATTTTCTTCCCGACTACGGGATGCCGGTTGATGAGAGAGGCCTCTTACCTGCCTTTGCCAATGCTGCCGGAAAATATTTCCTCAAACAATCAAGCTGGCCGTACAATACAGGAAATAAAGAGGTTACATACAACCTTTTTCATCACCATGGAGGTGCTTTCCTGACTGTTTACTCAGAAGTACCCCAAGATTTGGCTGTTACACATAATCCTATTTTGTACAGTGGCGAAACTTCCTATTCTGTTACTGCAGATGCAGGATCTTTTATTGCCCTTACTGTTGATGGTGAGATTATTGGAACTGCAGAAGGTGCCGGTTCTGCTGTTACCATTTCCATCGAGGCTCAAATTCCGGAAACCCAGGTTGTAATTACAGTTACCAAACAAAACTATTACCGGTTTGAATCAGTTATTGAAGTGATCCCACCGGAAGGAAGTTATGTTCTTTACCATTCGTATGATATTGATGATACGGAAGGTGGAAACGGAAACGGGATGATGGATTATGGCGAGACAATTTTACTTGATATGACAGTAAAAAATGTTGGTGTTGCCATGGCAGAAAATGTTGAGGTAAGCATTTCAAGTGAAAGTGAGTATGTAACCTTTACGAATGCTGCTTCAAACTTTGGGAGCATTGGTTCAAACACAACCCATACGGTTGAAGGTGCCTTCGAAATCCAGGTTCTTGAATTTATTCCCGATCTGGAAGTAATCAATTTCGAACTTACAGCCAGCGATGGTACCGATACCTGGGTGAGTCCGTTTACAATTACGGGTCATGCCCCGGTTTTTGAAGTGTCTGGTGATATACTTGTTTCGGATCCGGAAGGGAACAACAATGGCCGCCTTGATCCGGGTGAAACAGCGGATATTCATGTTCCAACTTTAAATATTGGAACAGGTAATGCATATACGGTAAACTCTTCCATCTGGTCTGGAAATCCATTCATAATTTTCAATAGTATTGAATACGCTCTCGAGATGATTGAGTCTGGCGGAGTAGGCTATGCAGTATTTAATGTTTCGTTGCACGAGCAAGCCGTTAACGGTTCGCTCATTGAAACCATGTTTACTTCGATGTGCGAGGCAACCGCAATCGAGCAGGAGTTGATGCTTAAGGTTGGAGCTATCCTCGAAGATTTTGAAACCGGTGACCTAAGTCAGTTTGGCTGGCAAAACGGTGGAAGCAGTCCATGGGTAGTCACCGACGAAATGGTTTATGAGGGGAATTACAGTCTGCGCTCAGGAGCAATCAACGATGGGCAAATGTGTATTCTGGGCTTAAGTGCCAGTGTGGCCATTGAAGATTCTGTCTCTTTTTATAGGAAGGTTTCCACTGAAAGCGGTGATGTTCTTCAATTTTTCGTAGATGGAAGCATGCTGGGTGAATGGTCGGGTGAATTGGATTGGGAGTATTTTTCATATTCTGTTACACCAGGAAACCATAACTTTATCTGGCGTTATTATAAGGACAATGCACAGGTGGCAGGAGATGATCGCGTGTGGTTGGATCTCATCGAGTTTCCAACCCTTGTTGACGAAAGCCTGATGGCTTTTGCTGGGCAGGATGCCAATATTTGTGCCGATGATATATTCCAGGCCAATGCCACAGCCAATAACTACGAAAGCCTGATGTGGACCACCAGTGGAACAGGATCTTTTGATGACAATGCTGCTTTAAACCCAATTTATACTCCCAGCCAGGATGATCTGAACATGGGTTATGTAATATTAACAATTACTGCAACCAAAGGTGGTGACGAGGAGATGGACGAAATGATGCTTTCGTTGATGAGTGTGCCGGGATATAGTTTTGAACCTCCGGTAGGAGAGTGGCAGCTTTGCATTGATCCAGGGGTAATTACATATACTATAGCGGAAATTGCAAATGCTGAAGACTATATCTGGGAGGTTAACCCTGTGGAAGCAGGTACATTGACATGGGAAGATAACACAGCCCAACTTGAGTATTCATCTGTTTTTACTGGCATCGGTGAAATTAAAGTTAAAGGAGTTAATGATTGTGGTGAAGGCGATTGGTCGACACAATTGTCAATTATGGTTTGGACAACACCAGATCCTTTATCAAAACCCGATGGGATCACAGAAGTATGTGCCGGAGAAGCAGATGTGGTTTATACGGTTGATGAAATATTTAACGCGGATGAAATCATCTGGGAGTTAGATCCTCCAGAGGCAGGAGTTTTGAGTCCCGGAAGTTTCCTGGCAACAGTTTCCTGGTCGGAGTCCTTCGGTGGAAATGCCGAGGTGAGCGTAAAGCCAGTAAATTATTGTGCCGAAGGCGAATGGTCAGAATCACTCATCGTAAATATTGCACCACTCCCTGCAACGGCTGAAAGTATCTCCGGAAGGGACAAAACCTGCATGGGTGCGGACGACACTTTTGAAATTCCTGAAATTGCAAATGCAGCAACCTACGAATGGGTAGTAGAACCTGAAGCTGCAGGAATAGCAAGTGTTGATGGCATGGAGTGCAACATAGCCTGGAATGAAAACTGGAATGGAGATGCAATTATAATTGTACGTGGAACAAACGATTGCGGCGAAGGTGGCTGGTCTCAGCAATTTAGTGTGCTTGTTCAGGATTGTACGGGAATTGAAGAAATGGAAAGCAATGGCCTGTCGGTATTCCCTAATCCAGGGAAAGGCGTATTCTATATATGCATTGAAGCTGATGATGTTGTAAGTATTCAATTATTCAGCTCAGTAGGTGAATTAATGTTTGCCGAAAGCGAAGTTAAAGTTGGTGGATCCTACAATTACAAAGTGGATGGTGCAAGCTATTCTGAAGGTATTTATTTTTTAATGGTTAAAGGTTCAAAAACAAATTTTACTACGAAAGTTATCATTGGTAAATAAGGCTTTTCATTCACTCTGAAACGGTCAATAATCAGAGCTAACATATCTAATGTTTCACATATTTATTGCTATATCATTCAAGCAATTAGCATAGGTTATTTCAACTCATTATAAATTTCCAAATGTTTTGGGTGCCTCGATTACATTTGTTAGTTTTACGCCCTCAAAACACCATGTATGGTATTGTAAGGCTCTAATAAATAATTATAAATCATAACGTTAACTTAAATTTCTAATTTAAATCAAATCAACATGAATTTATTTACATTCTTTTCCAAATCAGGAAAGCTAGTTTTACTCACAGCGATGCTGTTCTCAGTGACTATGCTTCAGGCACAGACATATCAGTATGATGATGCCTGGGGAAATACCGGTTTATCATTGAAAAGTCAATCGACTGCCGGTGTAAACCTAAACTTCTCAATTACCGAGTTTTCTCTAACTGAAAACGTAATTGATGGCACACCAATGCAAAACATTCAAGTGCCTAACGCATTTCTTCCAAACAACGAAGGTGCTCCTGACCTTCCTGGATTTAGCCGTTACATTGCAATTCCCCAGGGTGCTAAAGCAGTGCTCAATGTAATTAGCATTCGCACCGAAACAATTAGCGGGGTTGAAATAGCTCCTGCTCCTAGAATCCCACTCGATACCGATAAGGGACCATTGGAGTACAATAAAAATGAAAAACTTTATACCACTGATGCGTGGTATCCTGCAGAACCTTTCCTGCTTTCACCACAAACCCAGCTCAGGGGTGTTGATGCTGCAATGGTTGGTATCACTCCGTTCCAATACAATCCGGTAACTAAAGAACTTATCATTTACCGCGATATTGAAGTAGAAGTTGTATTTGAAGGTGGCAACGGGCATATCGGCGAGGACCGCTTACGTAACCGCTGGTTCGATCCTATTCTTCAGGATGCTGTTTTAAATGCTGAGTCATTGCCTAAAGTTGACTACTCGGCACGCTTCCATAACCAATCACAGCGCGATGAAACAGGATGTGAATACCTGATTGTGATCCCCAATGATCCAGTATGGTTACCATATGCTGAGCAAGTTAAAGAATGGCGTATGATGCAAGGTATTAGCACCGATATTATGACCCTGGATGATATTGGATCAAGTACCATTAGTGGCCTTGAGACTTTCTTTAACGATGCTTACAACAATTGGGACACTCCACTGGTTGCTGTTTTGTTAATGGCCGACTATGGTTCTAATGCCAATACTCAGATCACTTCACCAAAATGGGATAACTATTGTGTTTCCGATAATATTTGGGCTGATGTAAACAACAACGATATGCCCGATATCATTTTTGCCAGGATGACTGCTCAAAATGAGACACACTTACAAACTATGGTTTCAAAGATGATTGATTATGAAACCAATCCTCCAACCAACGCTGATTTCTATAACAAGCCTATTACTGCTTTAGGATGGCAAACAGAACGCTGGTTCCAGATTTGTTCAGAAACCGTAGGTGGCTACTGGCGCGAAGTTAAAGGAAAAGAACCTGTTCGTATCAATGCAATTTATAGCGGATCACCAGGTTCTATATGGTCGTCCAACCAGAACACCAGCATGGTGGTAAATTATTTTGGGCCCAATGGCCTTGGTTATATCCCTGCAACACCAGCTGAACTTGGTGGATGGTCGGGTGGTACAGCCCAAATGGTTATTAATGCAATTAATGACGGTTCATTTGCTCTTCAACACCGTGACCATGGTATGGAAACTGGCTGGGGAGAACCCGGATTTGTCAGCAATCACATCAACAGTCTTACAAATGTTGATAACGAATTACCTTATATCTTCTCAATTAACTGTTTAACTGGTATGTATGATATGGGTGGCGAATGTTTTGCAGAAAAATTCCACAGGCATACTTACAATGGCCAGAACTCTGGTTGTGTTGGTATCCTTGCTGCATCAGAAGTTTCATATTCATTTGTAAACGATACCTATGTTTGGGGAATGATGGACAATATGTATACTGACTTTATGCCCGATTACGGCCAGTATGTTCAGGAAAGAGGTATGTTACCAGGTTTTGGTAATGCTGCGGGTAAATATTTCCTCCAGCAAAGCGCATGGCCCTACAACACCAACAATAAAGAAGTTACTTATCACCTGTTCCACCACCACGGCGGAGCTTTCATGCAGATATATTCTGAAGTACCTCAAAACCTCGCAGTAACTCACAACCCGATTTTGTATGCCGGCGAAGGCACCTTTACTGTGGTTGTTGATGAAGGCGCGTACATTGCTCTTACAGTTAATGGCGAAATTATTGCAGCAGCTGTAAGTACCGGTGGTGCAACTAACCTCACCATTGAACCACAATTACCTCCAAACGTAATGGTAGTTACCGTTACTATGCAAGATTATTTCCGTTATGAGCAGGATGTTGAAATTATTCCTCCCTCGGGACCATACGTTGTTGGTGATTCATACGTGATCAATGATGCTACTGGTAATAATAATGGTGAAATGGACTACGGTGAAAGTATTATGCTGGACATGACCATGAAAAATGTTGGTGTTGATGTTGCATCAAATGTTGCAGTAACAATGACAACCGAAGATGATTATGTCACCATTACTGATGGTAACGAGTATTTTGGAAATATTGATCCTGATGCGACGGTAACAATTGAAGATGCATTTGCATTGGATGTTGATGTAAATATTCCGAACAACCATACCGTAACTTTCTTGCTCGAATCTTCTGATGGAACCGATACCTGGGAAAGCTATGTATCAATTAAAGGATATG
>Ga0070729_10004388_pt1 | contig 15404 bp, 14 predicted proteins | sample tdDd472_FD_66725 | JGI IMG/M metagenome (GOLD analysis project Ga0070729, IMG submission 66725) | Marine sediment microbial communities from the Atlantic coast under amendment with organic carbon and nitrate - tdDd47.2 | ecosystem: Environmental > Aquatic > Marine > Coastal > Sediment | place...
GCGCTCGGCGTCGGCCACGGCCACCAAGACGGCGATCGCGGCAAGTAGCGCCAGAATAAATCGTTTGCGTCGTCTTGTCATTGCACTCTCTCCCTTATCGACGCCGGGTCTTGGCAATTTTTTCGCTGACCCGCGAAAAAAGTAGTTGAATGGTCCTCAGCCGCCAAAGGTTTATTTCTTTTAAGGTTAATCCGCCGACGGCGGATGACCGTCCGAACATTGCCGTCCGATCGTCGGCGTCGGGCTGGTCCGCGCCGTCCGTGCGCGCTACTGTCGGGCCGATCTGCGAACGAAGGGAGAAACGATGAGCGGCAGGATCGAGGCGCGGCTGAAGGAAATCGGGGTCGACTTGCCGGCGGCGGCGGCGCCAGCGGCGAATTACGTGCCCTTCGTCCTGTCCGGCGGCCAGGTCTTCGTCTCCGGCCAGGTGCCGGTCTGGAACGGCGAACTGCGCCATGTCGGCAAGCTGGGCGCCGGTCTGGATGTCGCCGAGGGCCAGGAAGCGGCACGGCTTTGCGCGCTGAACATCCTCGCCCAGCTCCGCGCCGCCTGCGACGGCGACCTGGACCGGGTGCGGCGCTGCGTGCGGCTTGGCGGGTTCGTCAACTGCGCGCCCGATTTCGGCCAGCATCCGGCGGTGATCAACGGCGCCTCGGACCTGATGGTCGAGGTCTTCGGCGAGGCCGGGCGCCATGCCCGCTTCGCGGTCGGCGCGCCCGCCCTGCCCTTCGGCGTCGCGGTCGAAGTCGACGCCCTGTTCGAGATCGCCTAGACGGCCTTGCCCGGCGCGGCGGCGGTCCCAGATAGTCGGCATGCGACCATTTTTCCCGACCGACCATGGCTGACGGCGGCGACGGCCCGACCGCGCGGCTGATCGACCGGATCGACGCCGTTCCGGCCGCCGATTGGGACGCCTGCGCCGGCGCCGACAACCCTTTCGTCGGCCATGCCTTCCTCAAGGCGCTGGAAGACTCGGGCTCGGTCGGCGCCGACAGCGGCTGGTTGCCCCGCCATCTGGTCGTCGAGGGCGCCGACGGGCGCGTCATCGGCGCCGCGCCCCTCTATCTGAAGAGCCATTCCTTCGGCGAATATGTCTTCGATCATGGCTGGGCCGACGCCTATGAGCGCGCCGGCGGAAACTACTATCCCAAACTGCAATGCGCGGTCCCCTTCACGCCGGTCCCGGGACCGCGTCTGCTGGTGCGCCCCGGCGCCGACGCCGAGACCGCCCGGCGGGCGCTGATCGGCGCGATGGCGGAGACCCTGCGCCAACTCGGCCTGTCTTCCCTGCATGTCACCTTTCCGACGGCGGCGGACATGCGGGCATTGGCCGAGGCCGGCTTCCTGGAACGGACCGGGTTGCAGTTCCATTGGCGGAACCAGGGCTATCGGACCTTCGACGACTTCCTCGCGGCGCTGACCTCGCGCAAGCGCAAGGCGGTGCGCAAGGAGCGCCGGGCGGTCGCCGAGGCCGGGATCACATTGCATCGGCTGGTCGGCGACGCCATCCGGCCCGACCATTGGGATGCCTTCCATCGCTTCTACCTGGCGACCAGCCATAACAAATGGGGCCATCCCTACCTGACCCGCGATTTCTTCGACCGGCTGGGCGATACCCTGGCGGACCGGGTGCTGCTGGTGATGGCGGAGACGGACGGAAATCTGGTCGCCGGAGCCCTCAATCTGATCGGCGCGGACGCGCTGTACGGGCGCAATTGGGGCTGCGAGGGCGCCTTCAAGTTCCTTCATTTCGAGACCTGCTACTACCAGGCCATCGATTTCGCCATCGAGCACGGCCTCGGCCGGGTCGAGGCCGGCGCCCAGGGCCCGCACAAGGTCCAGCGGGGCTATCTGCCCGAGCCGACCCACAGCGCCCATCTGATCGCCGATCCGCGCTTGCGCGACGCCATCGGCGATTATCTCGATCATGAACGCGCCCAGGTCACCCGCGAAATCGCGGCCTTCGCCGCCGAGACGCCCTACCGCCAGGCCGACTAGCCGGCCGCGCTTTCCACCGACGCCGGGTCGAGGGCGAACACCTCCTGCGGCGCCGCGATTCCCCGCAACTCGTGGCGGCCCAGCGACCGGCAGGGAAGCCCGCAATACTCGGCGAAGGCCTTCGAGACCACGGCCTTATGCCCCAGGGCATGGCTCAGATTCTCCAGCCGCGCGACCTGGTTGACGGCGGCGCCGACGGTGGTGAAATCCAGGCGGTTGGGGCCGCCGATATTGCCGAGCATGACTTCGCCGACATGAAGGCCGATCCCGAAATCGAGCGCCCGCGACCCGGCGCCGGTTCGAGCACGATTGACCGCCGCCATGCCGGCGAGGGCCTGGCGGGTCGCGTCGACCGCCTGAGCGCAGGTCGCGCCACGCCGCCCCTCGCCCTCGATCGGAAAGATCGCCAGCATCCCGTCGCCGACGAACTTCAGCACGTCGCCGCCATGGCCCTGGACCGCGTTGATCATGCATTCGAAGAAGTCGTTCAGCGCCGACACGACCTCGGCCGGCGGCGCGGCCTCGGCCATTTCGGTAAAGCCCTTGATGTCGGACGCCCACAGGACGGCCCGGATGATCTCGCCGTCGCCGCGGCGAACCCGCCCGGCAAGCAGGCTGTCCGAGGCATGACGGCCGAGATAGGTCGCAAGCAGGGTCCGAGTGACGCGTTGCTGCACCCGAATCTGAAGCAATTGCGAAAGGACAGGACATAGCGCCTTGAATAGATTGACTTCGGAAACCGAAAACCCGTCCGGCCGATCGGTGGTCCAGGCCAAGGCGTTGATCCAGCCGCCCTCGAACGTCATCGGCAGGGCCAGATAATCGGTGCCGCCCTCGGCGCGAATTTCCTTCAACAGGGGAAAATCGGTCTCGCCCGCCGCGAGGTTCCGCCGCAAGGGTTGCCCGGTCTCGAACAGGGTGCGGAACGGGCTGTCGATATAGGCGGGGTCGTCGGTGATGCTGTGCAGGCGCAGTGTTTCCATGACGTCCGCCCCGCCGCGGCGCCACAGATAGGTGGCGCCGCGCACCTGCGGATGGATGGTGCGGATCGCCCAGGAGGCGCGCAGCAGGGGCACCCCCTCCGCGACGAGGCGCGCGCAAAGCGCCTGCATCAGCGCCGCGGTCTCCGGATATCGCGCCCCGTGGGACACCAGCCAACGCAGCGGCCCGTCGGGCCGCCATAGACGGCGGTCTTCATCGGGCGACAGCGGCGGGGCGCTTTCGTCTGTCATCGCCGACCCGGCTGGGCCGTGGCGGGTCTATCGCGCGAGGGCGGGCTTGCCGGCGCGCTTTCGGGCCGGCGGCAGGAAGTCGAACGCGATGCCGCCGTCTTCCACCTTGACCCGGACCACCCCGCCCTTGGCGAGACGGCCGAACAAAAGCTCCTCGGCGAGCGGCTTCTTGACATGCTCCTGGATGACCCGAGCCAGCGGCCGGGCGCCATATTGGGGATCGTAGCCCTTGGCCGCCAGCCAATCGCGCGCCGCGTCTGTCAGCTCGATGGCGACGCCACGGTCGGAAAGCTGGGCCTCCAACTGCATGACGAACTTGTCGACGACCCGGCCGACCACCTCGGCGCCCAGATTGGCGAAGGAGATCACCGCGTCCAGACGGTTGCGGAACTCCGGCGTGAACAGGCGCTTGATCGCTTCCTCGTCCTCGCCCTCGCGCTCGTCGCGGGCGAAGCCGATGGCGGGCTTCGCCATCTCGCTGGCGCCGGCGTTGGTGGTCATGATCAGGATGACGTTGCGGAAATTGACGCTCTTGCCGTTATGGTCGGTGAGCTTTCCGTGATCCATGATCTGCAGCAGGATGTTGAACAGGTCGGGATGGGCCTTCTCGATCTCGTCGAGCAGCAGCACCGCGTGGGGGTTCTGGTCGATGGCGTCGGTCAGCAGCCCGCCCTGGTCGAACCCGACATAGCCGGGCGGCGCGCCGATCAGCCGCGAGACGGTGTGGCGCTCCATATATTCGGACATGTCGAAGCGCACCAGCTCGATGGACAGCGCGCGGGCGAGCTGGCGCGCGGCCTCGGTCTTGCCGACCCCGGTCGGGCCCGAGAACAGGTAGGAGCCGATCGGCTTCTCCGGCTCGCGCAGGCCGGCCCGCGACAGCTTGATGGCGCTGGCCAGCGCGGCGAGCGCCGCGTCCTGTCCGTAGACCATGGCCCGCAGGGTCTCGTCCAGATTGCGCAGCACCTCCTTGTCGGTGCGCGAGACGTTCTTGGGCGGGACCCGCGCGATCTTGGCCACCGTCGCCTCGATATCGCGGACGCCGACGGTCTTGCGGCGCTTGCCGGCCGGCAACAGCATCCGCGCCGCGCCGGCCTCGTCCAGAATATCGATCGCCTTGTCCGGCAGCTTGCGGTCATGGACGTAGCGCGCCGACAGCTCGACCGCCGAGCGGACCGCCTCGTCGGTATAGCGGACGGCGTGATGGGTCTCGTAATAGGGCTTCAGACCGCGCAGGATCTTGATCGTGTCCGGGATCGAGGGCTCGTGGACGTCGATCTTCTGGAACCGCCGCACCAGGGCCCGGTCCTTCTCGAAATAGCTCCGATATTCCTTGTAGGTGGTGGAGCCGATGCAGCGCAGGCTGCCGTTGGCGAGCGCCGGCTTCAGCAGGTTCGACGCGTCCATCGCCCCGCCGCTGGTGGCGCCGGCGCCGATCACCGTGTGAATCTCGTCGATGAACAGGATCGCATCGTCATGGGCCTCCAGCTCGGCCAGGACCATCTTGAGGCGTTCCTCGAAATCGCCCCGATAGCGCGTGCCCGCCAGCAGCGCGCCCATGTCCAGGGCGTAGATGACCGCCGTGCGCAGGACCTCGGGCACCTCGCCCTCGACGATACGCTTTGCCAGCCCCTCGGCGATGGCGGTCTTCCCGACCCCCGAATCGCCCACATAGAGCGGGTTGTTCTTGGTCCGCCGGCACAGGATCTGGACGGTGCGGTCGACCTCCGCCTCGCGGCCGATCAGCGGATCGATCCGCCCCTCGGCCGCCTTGCGGTTGAGGTTGACGCAATAGGCGTCCAGGGCTTCCTCGCCCTGCTTGACGACCTTCTCGCCGTCGGCATCTTCGTCGGCGCCGGTGACCGGGCGCCCCTCGCTCTGGCCCGGCGCCTTGGCGATGCCGTGGGAGATGTAGTTCACGGCGTCGTAGCGGGTCATGTCCTGGAGTTGCAGGAAGTAGACGGCGTTCGATTCATGTTCGGAGAACATGGCGACCAGGACGTTGGCGCCGGTCACCTCCTCGCGTCCCGAGGATTGGACGTGAATGGCGGCGCGCTGGACGACCCGCTGGAAGCTGGAGGTCGGCTTGGTGTCGTCCAGCTCGACCGGGATCAGGTCGGCGAGCTCGTTGGTGATATAGTCCATCAGGTCGCCGCGCAGCCGGTCGACATCCACGTCGCAGGCGCGCAGGACCGCAAGGGCGTCCTGATCCTCGGTCAGGGACAGGAGCAGATGCTCCAGGGTCGCGTATTCATGGCGGCGCTCGGAGGCGATCTCCAGCGCCCGGTGCAGGCTGCGTTCCAGATTGCGCGACAGCATGTCACGCCTTCTCCAGGCTGCATTGAAGGGGGTGCTCGTTCTTGCGCGCCAGATCCATGACTTGGTTCACCTTCGTTTCCGCGACCTCGTAAGTATACACGCCGCACACGCCGACACCGCGCTGATGGACATGGAGCATGATCCGGGTCGCCTCCTCGCGGCTTTTGTTGAAGAACCGCTCCAGGGCATGGACGACGAACTCCATCGGCGTGTAGTCGTCATTCAGCATCAGCACCTTGTACATGGACGGCTTGCGCGTCCGCGTCCGGCTCTTGACGGCGACGCCGGTGCCGCCCTCGCCGGCCCGCCCGCCATCGTTACCGTCATTCTCGCCGTCGTTGTCGCTCATCCGTCGTCCGTTTCGTCCGCGTCGAAAAGGCCGCGCCCCGCCGAGCGGGCCCCGACCGCTCCAATCATGCCGCTCCAAGTATATTGGGTTTCTTGCAAATGCGAAAAGGGGCGTCGCGCGTCGAGGGCCGCAAAAGGACGGCGCGACCAAAGAAAAAGGCCCCGCGGCGACGCCGCGGGGCCCTTGCGCGTACCATGCCGGTGGCGGATTAGACGGCCAGCGGCTTGGAGATCTTCTCGAAGGCGGCGTTGGCCTGCTCGGTCAGCGGCGCGGCGGCCTTCTGGGCGATGTCGGTGGCGATCTCGGTCAGCTTGCCGGCCTCGCCGACGGCATCCTCGTAGCTCAGGCGGATGAAATCGTTCTGCTGATCGAGAACATCCTTGAGGGTCTTGCAGCCGGCAATTGCCTTGGCGGCGTCGACCTGGCGCTCCATGCCGCGCTGCATCAGCGCGAACCAGGCGCCGCCGAACTGCTCGGCGCCCTTGCCCAGGGCGGTCGCGGACTCGGTCCAGGCTTCGAACATGTCCTTGCCGATCTCGACGGCCTCGGCGCCGAACTTGGCGCTGTTTTCGAAAGATTCCTTCCCGGCGGTGATGATCTTCTCGGCATCCTGCTCGAAGACTTTGGCGGCCGGCTTGGCGGTGGTTTTCTGAGGCATCCTCTCGCTCCGATAAAAAATATGCGAATGGGCGTTTGAACTTCGATCAAGATATTATTGTGCGCTGCACAAAAATCAAGTGATTTTTTTTGCGGCGCGCCATGGCCATGCCGAAAGACGCCCCGATCGCGCCCCGGTCAGAACAGCCGCAGCAATCCGATCAGACCGTTCTCGCCGACCTGGAGGACGAAACGGCTGGACGCCCGGCTGTCCTCGTATTCCTCCCCATAGGGCGGAAAGCTGCGGCTGCCGTAGGGCGGGTCTTCGGGGCCGCGGGGGACGTTGTAGGGAACGCCGGTCCGGTCCCGATCCAACAGGGCGGCCGGAAAGGTCAGGACCTCGAAACGCGGCGACGGGAAGAGAAAGGCGTTAAAGCTGAATTCGCCGTCGCGGCAGGCGTTCACGATCCAATAGAAGGAATCCGACGGCAGGCGCAGCCCGCGCGGCGCCGGAGCGAAGGCCCCGCTTTCGGTCAGGGCGGCGCGGATCGCGTCGACGGCGCCGGCATCGAGGTCGGTCGTCGCGCTGGTCCCCCGCCAGGGCCTGAGGAGATCGCCCAACTCGACTTCCGATATGTCGGCCGCCGTCCGCGCCCAGGCGCGCAGGGTGCCGCCGCCATCCGGTTGGACGGCCAGGTCGTAGCTGCGGAGCTGCTCGACGAAAACGCCGTTGAAGACCATGCGGTAGGTCTCGGGCGCGCCGGGCCGGCAGGCGGCCCGCAGATCGTCGCCGTTCAGATAGCTGAACCAGCCGAGGGAGCGCGAGACCGGATCGTCCGTCGGGCCGGTCGAGCCGCATCCCGTCAGAAGCGCGGCAACGAGAAGAACGCGCCAGCGCCCGCCCCGCCCCAATCGTTTCGCGTCCGCGAAACACCGACGCCCCCGACCCTCGCCTTTATCGATCGCGGCGCTCGCGCGCCTGCCGGTTCCCATCATGATTTCCCCCTGGCCGTTGGTCCGGGTCGGTCCCGGCCGGCTGTCATCCCCCCGGCGTCACATATAGCTCGGGCGTCACATATAGGAAGAAGCCGCGATGTTCGCAAAATGAACATCGCGGTTGACAACGATGTTTGTTTCATGAACATTGCGCCGCCGACATCGTTCACGACATGAACGGAGTGGGCCGTGTCCCAGGATGGACCGGCCCCTCCGCGCCGCCGATGCCCGAACCGACCGTAGCCGATCAGCGCAGCACCCGCGAGGACGAGATCATGCGCGGCCTGTTGGAGCGAATCGACGGCTCCGAGGCATTGAGCCAGCGCGACCTGTCCCGCGAGCTGGGGATCGCGCTCGGCATGACCAACGCCTACGTCAAGCGCTGCGTCAAGAAGGGACTGATCAAGGTCGCCGAGGTTCCGGCGCGCCGCTACCGCTATTACCTGACCCCGAAGGGGTTCGCCGAGAAAAGCCGGCTGACCGCCGAGTATTTCTCCTCGGCCTTCGGCCTGTTCCGCAAGGCGCGGGGCAGTTTCGACCGGCTGTTCGAGGAGCTGGATCGCCAGGGCGTGGAAACGGTGGCGCTATGCGGGGTCGACGACATGACCGAGGTCGCGATGCTGTGCAGCCTGAACGCCAAGACCCGGGTCATCGGCATCTGGGACCCGACCGGCGGTCGGCGCGAGATGCGCGGCATCCCCGCCATCGGGCTGGACGAGGCGGCCGAGGCCGAGCGGTTGATCCTGTCCTTGAGCCGCGACGCCGGCGCCGTCTACGACCGGCTCGCCGCCCGCGTCCCCGCCGCCCGCATCGCCGTGCCCGACATCCTCTCCGTCGGCGGCCAACGAAAGCCCCGCGCCCGATGACCGAACCGGATCGCAATCAGCCGCCCCTTTCCCGCTATGGCGGCAAGGACAGCGAGGACTGGCGGTATTACGCCAACGACTTCCTCGACCACCGGCTGCTGGCCTGGACGTCCGTCTTCCTGCAATGCCGGCCGATCGCGCAGCGGGCCGAGGTGGAGAGCGTCCTTGAATTCGGCAGCGGGCGCGACGTGACCCGGGCGCTGAGCCGACATCTGGGGTTGACCCATATCTCCGTGGACCTGTCCGACCGCTTCTATCCGGATCATCGCGCCGCGATCCTGGACCACCCCTTCGACGGCCGGCAATACGACCTGGTTTGCAGCTTCCAGTGCCTGGAGCACAACCCGCTGGCGGACGTCGACCCGCTGATCGCCCATATGCGCCGTTTCACGCGGAAGTACCTGTACCTGTCCGTGCCCTATGGCGGCGCCTGGTTGTCCTTTTCCGTCAACCTTCGGCTGCCGCGATTGAACTGGACGCTGCGCAAATGCCTGACCGCCGACTTTCTGGGCGGCCGGCGGATCGATACCGCGCCCTTCCGCGCCCTCCCGAAAGAGCGCCGCCACGCCCCGCATTGGTGGGAAGCCGGCCGTCCGGGTTTGAGCAAACGCCGGCTGGTGCGGCGAATCGAAGGCCAGGGGCTGCGCCTGATCGACTCCCAACACAACCCGTTCTTTCCGCATCACCTGTTCCTGCTGTTCGAACGGATCGAGCCCGCCGCCGCGGGAGGGGCGCCATGAGCGCAACGGCGACGCGCGCGGCGTTTCCCTTCGCCGCCTGGACCGCCCAGGTCCACGAGGGGTTCCGGATCGGCGAGCGGCTGGGCTTCGACCGGCGCGCCGCGTTCGCCGTCTATGCGGTGCATGTGATCGCGACCCTGTTCGAGATCCTGGCGCTGGCGATGCTGATGCCGGTCTTCCAGTTCATCCAGGAAGGCGGCGCGGTCGGCGATCTGGCGGCGCGCTCCGACCATTGGCGGATTTTGATCGAGGTCTACGGGTTCGTCGGCCTGCCCGTCGGCCTGCCGGCGCTGCTGGCGACTAGCTTCCTGTGTCTGCTGCTGCGCCAGATTTTTATTTGGGCGCGGCTGATCCTGTCCGCCCTTATCCGGGAGGAATTCGCCCATGGGGTGCGCCGGGCCGGGTTCCGCCGGTTCCTGCGGGCGCGGACCGACTATCAGGAAGGGACCGCCCGCGGCCTGGTCGTCAACGATCTGACCGCCGAGCTGGAGCGAGCCTGTTTCGCCTTGCTCGGCTTCGTCAGCGTCGCCGGGTTCGTCACCCTCGGGCTGCTTTATGTCGGGTTCCTGTTCTTCCTGTCCTGGAGCATGACACTGGCGGCGCTGGCGGTGGTGGTCGTCGCCCTGGTGCCGTTGCGCCGGCTGCATGACCGGATGGCCGAGACCGGCCGCGAGGTCGCGGCGGCCGCGCGCGAGGTCGCCGGCTTCCTGGTCGAACGGCTGTCGGCGGCGCGGCTGGTGCGGCTGTCGGGGACCGAGGCGGCGGAGCAGACCTTGCTCGAACGCCTGTCCGCCCGCCAGCGCGACCGGATGCGCACCGTCGGGATCCTCCGCTCCCATATCGAGGTGGTGATCGAGCCGGTCGTCGTCGGCATCGCCTTTCTGCTGCTCTATGTAGGGGTCGACCGGTTCGACGTGGCGATCGAGATGATGGGGCTGTTCATGCTCGTCATCCTGCGTCTGCTGCCGGTGACCAAGGAGATCACCAAGACCTGGCAGTTCGTCCTCGGCTATCTGGGCAGCCTGGAGGCGGTCGACCAGCGGCTGCGGGACCTGGCCGACGCCGAGGAGCCGGCCGGCGGCGGCCTGCCCCTCCCCGCCTTGACCGAGGGCATCGCCTTCGCGCAGGTCTCCTTCGCCTATCCGGGCGGAACGGCGGCGGCGCTGGACGGCGTCGACCTCGTCCTTCCGGCGGGCAGGCTGACCGCGCTGGTCGGTCCGTCCGGGGCCGGCAAATCGACCCTGATCGATCTTCTGCCCCGGCTGCGCGAGCCCACCGGCGGGCGCATCCTGATCGACGGCCGGCCCCTCGCCGATTACGACCGCGCGGCGCTGCGCGGCGCCATTTCCTATGTGCCCCAGGAGCCCCAGATTTTCGACGTGACGGCGGCCGACCATATCCGCTACGGCAAGGCCGACGCCACCGAGGCCGAGATCGAGGCCGCCGCCCGCCTGGCCGACGCCCATGACTTCATCGCCCGCCTGCCGGACGGCTACGCCACCCGGTTGGGCGAGGCCGGCGTCCGCCTGTCCGGCGGCCAGCGCCAGCGCCTGGACCTGGCCCGCGCCCTGGTGCGGGGCGCGCCGATCCTGATCCTGGACGAGCCGACCAGCAATCTGGACGCCGACGCCGAGGACCGGTTCCGCGCGACGCTGGCCCGCATCCGCGCCGAGACCGACATGACCGTCGTCGTCGTCGGCCACCGCCTGTCGACGGTGCGCGAAGCCGACCAGATCGTCGTCCTCCAGGCCGGCCGGGTCGCCCAGACAGGCTCCCATGCGGACCTTCTCGCCCGCGGCGGCTGGTACGCCGAGGCCCATGCCAAGCAACAGGCGCACACGCCCGCGCCCCAGGCCGCGCCCAGCGCCGCCCAAGGATGACCCATTCCATGCAGATCGCCCAACCCATGCAGATCGACGGTAAATCCCTTCTCGTCACCGGCGGCACCGGCTCCTTCGGCCGCCGCTTCATCCGGACGGTGCTGGAGCGCCACGCGCCGGCCCGGGTGATCGTCTTCTCGCGCGACGAGCAGAAGCAGTACGACATGCAGCAGGACCCGCTGCTGCGCGACCATCCGGCGATGCGCTTCTTCATCGGCGACGTGCGCGAGCGCGACCGGCTGGAGATGGCGATGCAGGGGGTCGAGACCGTGATCCACGCCGCCGCCCTGAAGCATGTGCCGACCGCCGAATACAACCCCATCGAATGCATCCGCACCAACGTCCACGGGGCCGAGAATCTGGTCCAGGCGGCCTTCCGCGCCGGGGTCCGCCAGGTGATCGCGCTGTCGACCGACAAGGCGGCGAGCCCGATCAACCTGTACGGGGCCAGCAAGCTCGCCTCGGACAAGATCTTCGTCGCCGCCAACAACCTGGCCGGTCCGCGCGGCACCCGCTTCGCGGTCGTCCGCTACGGCAATGTCGTCGGTTCGCGGGGCAGCGTGGTGCCCCTGTTCGAACGGCTGATCGCCAACGGCGCCGACAGCCTGCCGATCACCGACCCGCGCATGACCCGGTTCTGGATCACCCTGTCGCAGGGGGTGGATTTCGTCCTCTCCAGCCTGTCGCTGATGTCCGGCGGCGAGATCTTCGTGCCCAAGATCCCGAGCATGACGATCGCCGACGTCGCCCGCGCCATGGCGCCCGACCTGCCGCAGCGGACGGTCGGCATCCGCCCCGGCGAGAAGCTGCACGAGGCGATGATCACCGAGGACGATTCGCGGACCACCCTGGAGATGGACGACCGGTTCGTCATCGAGCCCGCCTTCGCCTTCTGGAACCGCGACCATCTGGACGCCGCCGGCGCCAAGCCGGTGCCCGAGGGCTTTCGCTATACCAGCGACGGCAACACCGATTGGCTGGACGCCGACGGCTTCCGCGCCCTGCTTGCGGAGGCGCGCCGCTGATGGGGGAGACCCTTCCCTTCCTGCCTTACGGCCGGCATCTGGTGGAGGCCGACGACATCGCCGCCGTGACCGAGGTGCTGCAAGGCGATTGGCTGGCGACCGGCCCGACGGTCGATGCCTTCGAGGGGGCCCTGGCCGCGCGGGTCGGCGCGGCGGAGGCGGTCGCCTGCGCCAGCGGCACCGCCGGCCTGCATCTCGCCGCGACCGCCCTCGATCTGGGGCCCGGCGACGCCGTGATCGTCCCCAGCCAGACCTTCGTCGCCACGGCCAACGCCGCGCGGCTGACCGGCGCCGAGCCGGTCTTCGCCGACGTCGATGCCGACACGGCGCTGATGGACGCGGCCCATCTGGACGACGCCGTCGCCCGCGCCGAGGCGGCCGGCCTGCGCCCGCGCGCGGCGTTCGTCGTCCATATGAACGGACAATGCGCGCCGATGGCCGAGATCGCCGCCCGCGCCGCCGCCCATGGGCTGCGCGTCGTCGAAGACGCGGCCCATGCCATCGGCGCGCATGAAGACGACGCGACGCCGGTCGGGGCCTGCCGTCGTTCGGACATGACGGTCTTTTCCTTCCACCCCCTGAAAACCATCGCCATGGGCGAAGGCGGCGCGGTGACGACCCAGGACGCGGCCCTGGCCGCTCGGCTGCGGCGGCTGCGCCATCACGGCATCGTCCGGGAGCCCGCCGACTTCGCCAATGCGGACCTCGCCTTCGACCCGGCCGGCGATCCCAACCCCTGGTATCACGAAATGCCGGAGGTCGGGTTCAACTACCGGGCCAGCGACATCCATTGCGCGCTGGGACTCAGCCAACTCGCCAAGCTGGACCGGTTCGTCGCCCGCCGCGCCGCCCTCGCCGCCCGCTACGATGCCCTGCTCGCGCCGATGGCGCCCCTGCTGCGTCCCGTCGGGCGCGTGGCCGTTGGGCGCCCCGCCTGGCATCTGTACCCGGTGTTGATCGATTTCGCCGCAGCGCCCCTGGATCGGGCGGCGCTGATGAAGGGCCTGCGCGACCGGGGGATCGGCAGCCAGGTGAACTATATTCCCGTTCATTTGCAGCCCTACTACCGGGCGCGCGGGGAACTGGCCGGCGGCGCCGATCTGCCCGGCGCCCGCGCCTATTACGACCGCTGCCTCAGCCTGCCGCTTTATCCGGCCCTGAGCGACGCCGACCAGGACCGGGTGGTCGCGGCCCTCGGCGATCTGCTGGGCGGCGCGGTTGCCTAGCCCATGTCCCGCCGCGCCGTCTTTCGCGCCGACGCCTCGGTCGCCATCGGCGGCGGCCATGTCCGGCGGTGCCTTGTACTCGCCGAGGCGCTGCGCGCCGCCGGCTGGCAATGCGTGTTCGCCTGTCGGCCGGACACGCGCCGCGCGGTCCCGGCGCTGGCCGGCGCCGGCCATCGGGTCGTCGAGATCGCCGGACCGGACACGGAATCACCGGCGCGGATCGCCGCCGAAATCGGGAAATGCGACCTGCTGGTGGTCGATCATTACGGGCTGGACGCGGCGTTCGAGCACGCCTGCCGGGATTGGGCCGACCGGATCCTGGTCCTGGACGACTGCGCCGACCGCGACCATGACGCCGATCTGCTCCTCGATCCCACTCTCGGCCGCCTCGAGGCCGATTACGGAAAGCGCGTGCCCGACGCCTGCCGTCTGCTGCTCGGCCCGGCTTACGCCCTTCTCCGTTCCGGCTTCGCGGAATTGCGGCCGGGCGTTCTCGCGGCGCGGCGCTTCGACGGTCCGGTCGGGCGGATCCTGGTCACCCTCGGCACCGCCGATCCCGACAATGTCACCGCCGTCGTCCTGGAAGGGCTGGCGAAGGCCGGCACCGGCGCGGCGGTCGATGTGGTGCTCGGCGGCGCCGCGCCGCACCTGCGAAAAATCAAGGCGTTGGCATCCTCTCTTCCGATCGAAGTCGACGTCCATACGGAGGTCGAGGACATGGCGGCCATGATGGCGTCGGCCGATTTCGCCATCGGCGCGGCGGGCTCGACCGTCTGGGAGCGCTGCTGCCTGGGCCTGCCCGGCCTGGTCACGGTGATCGCCGACAACCAACGCCTGATCGCCGCCAGCCTGGGCGCCGCCGGCGGCGCGCATAGTCTGGGGCCGCATGGCGAGCTGACTGTGGCCAAGGTCGCCGCCGCCTTCCGCGACCTGGACGGCGACCCGGCGGCCCGCGCCGCCATGTCCGCCCGCGCCGCGACGATTTGCGACGGGCTTGGCGCCGGGCGGGTCCTGGCGGAGACGACGACATGACCGCCGCGCCGCCCGATTGGTGGCGGAAACCGCGGCGGATTTCGGTGGTCGTCGACAATCCGAGCTGGATCCTGCCCCACGCCGAACGGCTGGTCGCCCACGCGAACAACGGCGGCGACGAAGCCAGCCTGTGCCGAACCCATGACGAGGTAACGTCCGGCGAAATCGCTTTCTATCTCGGCTGCGTCAAGATCACGCCGCCCGAAGTGCTGGCCCGAAATCGCCGCAATCTGGTCGTCCATCAGAGCGCACTGCCGAAGGGGCGCGGATTCGCTCCGCTCGCCTGGCAGATCCTCGAAGGCCGGCACGAGATTCCGGCCTGCCTGATCGAGGCGGTCGACGAGGTGGACGCGGGACCGATCATCTATCGGGATCGTCTGATTTTCGAGGGGCACGAGCTGAACGGCGAGATGCGGGCGGCGCAAGGGGATATGTGCGTCGCCTTATGCCGCCGGTTCCTGGACGCGCCGACGCCGCCGCCGGGCGAGCCGCAAGCCGGGACTCCGACGGTTTATCGCCGGCGACGCCCCGCGGACAGCCGTCTCGACCCCAACCGCAGCCTTGGCGACCAGTTCGACCTGCTGCGGATCGTCGATAACGAGCGCTATCCGGCATTCTTCGACTGGCGCGGTCATCGGTACCGGCTCCTGATCGACAAGATGCCGGACGAGAGTTGAGCCATGAGCAACACAGCGCGTTTCCGCGATATCGTCGGAGGGCGGCCGTGACCGGCCGGCCCGTCCTTTCCATCGGCGGCCGGCAGGTCGGCGGCGACGCGCCGCCCTATCTGATCGCCGAGCTTTCCTGCAACCATAACGGGTCGCTGGACCGGGCGCTGGCGATCATGGCGGCGGCGAAGGACGCCGGCGCCGACGCGGTGAAGCTTCAGACCTACACCGCCGATACCATGACCATCGATTGCGACCGGCCCGACTTCCGGATTTCCGGTGGTCTGTGGGACGGGCGCAGGCTCTATGACCTGTACGAAGAGGCCCACACCCCCTGGGACTGGCACGAGGCCCTGTTCGCCAAGGGCCGCGCGCTGGGGCTGGACGTGTTCAGCGCCCCCTTCGACGAAACCGCCGTCGATTTCCTGGAGCGGTTCGACCCGCCCGCCTACAAGATCGCCTCCTTCGAGGCCGTC
>Ga0070729_10004389_pt1 | contig 15403 bp, 13 predicted proteins | sample tdDd472_FD_66725 | JGI IMG/M metagenome (GOLD analysis project Ga0070729, IMG submission 66725) | Marine sediment microbial communities from the Atlantic coast under amendment with organic carbon and nitrate - tdDd47.2 | ecosystem: Environmental > Aquatic > Marine > Coastal > Sediment | place...
CAAGACCATCACTACTCACCAGGTAATCTTCCCATTTCCAAAATATTCTCTCCACCTTGAAGCACCGGTATTCCACGGCAATCCATAGATACGGCTGGCTATCATACATCATTTCGAAAGCAATCGAAACATTGATTTTCAGGTTTGGCCGTGTAAAGACTCAAACTGACCACGCCTGAGGCGGGATCCTTTCATTGAGATCCTCGTATAAGGAATCCTTTCCCGGCCAGTGTTCAAATCGAAACTGCCGATCGGACACCTGCTTGAGTGCGCTGACAGGTACTTTCCCACAACCGTCTGGCAGATCCAAAACATAGGGAGGAAAACGAGGGTCACGATTCAAGAATGGCCGAACCAAGGCTAAGCCCCTTGCAATTGAAAGCCGAAACAGCCCATTGCCTGCAACTCGATCTGGATGGTGCAGATAGTAAGGTTCAATACTCCAATGCAATAACTTACCAACCAGTTGTTGCAAAACCATGGGACAGTCGTTCACCCCAGCCAAAAGCACACTCTGGTTTTTCACCTGGAAGGAACCATTTTGAAGCATTTCAATCGCGATTCTTGACTGTTCAGTAAACTCAGATGGATGATTAAAGTGGGTCACGAAGACCGGATTGAACCGACCCTGAAACGCTTCAACCAATCCTTGATCCACGCGTTCAGGAGCGTGAACAGGCGCTCTCGTGTGCACACGCAATCGCTTGAGGTGCGCTACTGAACTAAGGGCTTCAACTATCATCCCAAGTCTATCATTCGATAACGTTAACGGATCGCCTCCAGATAAAATGACCTCCCTGAGATCCTTTTCAGCCCGAAGATAGTCCAGTATTTTCTTCCAATCTTCTGGACTCGGTCCGGGCTTATTGTGAACCCCCTCATCGCGCCTGAAACAGAACCTGCAATAAAAGTGACATTGTTTGGTTACAAGGAGAATGACCCGATCCGCGTGTTTCCTCACGATAAACGGAGAATCCCGCATCATGTGGTCGCCAACCGGATCCGCAATATCATCGGTCGATGGTTGTAACTCATCGCGTGTGGGTCGCCCCATTCTGGCAATTGGATCGTGGACGGCATCTTTTTGAACCAAATCGAGATAGTAGGCCGGCCACCGAACTGGAAACACTTTTGAACATTCCCTGGCGACCGAGGCTTCCACATTCAGCACGTCTTGCCATTCTGTCTTCTTGGCAGATTTCATCGCCCCTCCAGAAACAAGGGATTGAACCACATTGCACTTAACATTACAATAGGCCCAACGGTCGATCCGGTTCGACCGACGAAGAGAGGTGAACAACCAAGCCCGCAATCTGGCCCAAGCCCAAAATTTGAATTAACGTGGCCAGTACATTCATTTGATAGAACGGATATGGTTGCCTTTCCTAATGCATCAAAGAGGATACAATGATCAGAACCGATATGTTTCGAAAAAAACTGAAAGTGGAGATCGATGGGGAACCATGGATCATGCTCGATGTCAACCATGTCCGCCCGGGCAAAGGCCAGGGTTTTGTTCGCACAAAAATGAAAAATATGATCCAAGGAACCGTTGTTGAACGCACTTACAAAAGTAATGAAACATTACCACCGGCAACCGTGGACGAAAAAGAAATGCAGTTCCTTTATGAGACCGGTGGTGATTATTCTTTTATGGACAATGAGACCTACGAGCAAGCCAACCTTACGGCCGAAGTCGTAGGAGACGCCGCCAATTTTATTTACGAAAATCTGGTTTGTACCATTTCGTTTTATAAGGATATGCCAATCAGCTGTGATCTGCCCAATTTTGTGGTTCTTGAAGTAACCGAATGTGAACCGGGTGTAAAGGGCAACTCTGCCGCCAACATGTTGAAACCTGCCATTCTCGAGACGGGTTACCGTCTAAGCGTTCCCCTGTTTGTTGAACAAAACACCTGGATTCGTGTTGATACGAGAACGGGTGAATATGTGGAACGCTGCAAAAAGCCAGAGGACCGCTAAACAGGAACCCTATTCTTTGCCCCATCTTATTGGCCAATTTTCCCAACGAATTCCCATTAACTGCCTGACACACGAGACGGGTCAGCAAATCGCAGGCTGGCTCGCTTTCGAATCTACTGGCTGGGTAATTTCAGATCAAAGCGGGCGCGTGGAGCTTGGTTCCGCGAAAAGTGCCACATTCATTGAGAAACTGGATGAGAGTCATGGACACTGGGCTGTGTGTTCCTGGAATGGGTCTGGATGGAAATTGGATTGGTGTGAATCGGTAGGTGCTGTCTCTCCGTACCGGGAGCCCAACACCTCATTTCATGCCCAGAAATTGCGATTTCAGGTTCTTCGGTCCGTGCGGGAGTTCTTTTGGCAGAGACATTTCACTGAAGTTGATACGCCAGTAGTGGTTCCTTGTCCTGGGATGGAAACACATCTAGACCCCTTCTGGGTGAGTGACAAGGGATTGCGCACCTCACCCGAATTGCACATGAAACGCCTTCTTGCTGCGGGTTGGGATCGGATCTTTCAACTAGCCCCCAGCTTTCGAGACGAACCCGTAAGCACCACACACCACCCTGAATTTATCATGTTGGAGTGGTATCGAACTTTTGCAGATTTAAGTGCACTTATCGAGGATATTCATGCCTTACTGGTCCACCTGGCCCCACTAGCACAAAGTTTGGATTACTTTTCAAAACCACTTGAGTTGCTGTCCATCCCCGATGTATTCAAATCCAAAACTGGAATTGATTTGACAAGTAAGTCGAGCTTCGAAGCTATGCAGGATTTTCTAAGGGAGAACCACCTGACATTCGAGGAAAAAGATGACTGGGACTGCCTTTTCTTCTTGATTTTTCTAAACTTCATTGAACCGGATCTGGGGGCGGAATGTCCGACTGTCCTGATTGACTATCCGGCCAGCCAATCGGCACTGGCGAAGCTGAATCCGTTTCCAATCGGGGCTTACAAACGCTGTTTCCGCTTTGAACTCTACTGCAAAGGAATCGAGCTGGCCAATGCTTTCTACGAACTCTGTGATCCGGTTGAACAATTCAAGCGATTTGAAACCTGTAATCTGGAACGCAAAGCGCTCGGTAAAAGGCCCTATCCAATTGATGATTCCTTCTTTCGTGCCCTTGAAACTGGGATGCCTCCTTCAGCTGGAATCGCTCTTGGCCTGGAACGCTTAATCATGCTGCTTGCCGCTCATCCCGAACAGACCTCTTTCAACCTGCAATCCATAACTCCGCACAACGACTATCAGAGGACGCAACCGTGACTGCTCAAACAATTCTTGAAGGCCCAAAAAACCTTAAGCCAGGGAAATTTTGGCTTACAGAGCTTGATGACCAAGTGTATGCCGGAAATACTCCGGGAGGGAAAAAGTCCATTCGCTCCAAACATGACGGAAATGAGGATTTTGTTGGTTTTTCAAGACGAAATGGCGCCATTCTGTTCGGCATCGCAGATGCCCATTTTGGGGCAATCTCCGGTAAAATCGCTGTAAAAAAACTTGAGGACACCTGGGACTTCGTCCACAAAAACCCCATAAGAACACTTTTCAATCACCATTACCATATGGATCATGAAGTCAAGGCTCTTGCCTCTGAATCGCCAATGCGAAGTGCCACGACTCTAATAAGCGGGCTCTTACAGGGACAAGAGCTTTCATGGGTCAGCACGGGCGACTCCAGCATGTTTCTTTTCCGCAACAGCCAAATGACCGCCCTTACAAAACGGAAAACATCTCTTTTCATCGGGGAATTTCCAGAGATTGAAAAAACCTTTCACGAAACATTTCGAGTGCCACACACCATTCTTGAACAACCGGATCACATCATCTACTGTCATTTGATCTTCAGCCATATTTCCAATTTGGCCAATGAAGGAAAGCTGGAACTTGCCGACCTGAGTATTATGCTTCAGAAAATTGAGGACCACTCCGGAGTGAGCTTCACCGAAGACCCATCAACCCTCACAAAATCATGGCACCCTGCAAACACTCGCGCCTTTAAACGGATTCCGGACTGGGGCCAGATTCAGTTACAACCTGAGGACATATTGCTTGCAGTGACAGATGGGCTTTATGAGGAGAACAATTCGGATCAATGGCATGACATCCAGTCAACCTTAGCCAACCACTCTTTCACTGAGGCAGGAGAAATCCTACTTGCAAACTCACTGAAGCAAGGCGGCCTGGACAATGCGAGCTTCCTTGCGATTCGAGTACCCTCAGCGAAGTAACAATAGACTTAATGCCATCACAAGCATCCCACTGATTAAACCAAACAAGCTGTCGTGGCCCTGGCCATAAGCTCGACTGGTGGGGAGCAATTCATCCAAACTGATATAAACCATGATTCCAGCCACCCCTCCAAACAAGACACCCATTACCTGACCGGGGATGACTCCTGATTCGGCCCCGAATACGACAGTAAGCCCAATAAAGGCAATCACCGCTCCAACGGGTTCAGCGAAGCCACTCAGAAGGGAATAGAAAAATGCCTTTTTGCGATTACCCGTAGCATAGTAGATGGGAACAGCTACGCTGATACCTTCTGGAATATTGTGGAGCGCAATGGCAACGGCAATGGCGGTCCCAATCGCCGGGTCTTGAAGGGCGGCCAAGAAGGTAGCCAGGCCTTCAGGGAAATTGTGGATTCCAATCGCCAAAGCCGTAAATAGCCCCATACGCATGAGCTTTGTACGTTTTCGTGAATCTTCCAAGTCGTCTGAACTCTTTGTAGCGCTCTCGCATTGGTCAGACTGCACTCGCAAGGGTTCAAATTCGTGCTCTCCATGGGTTTCGTGGGGATTCTCTGCTTCGGGGATTAAGTTATCGATTAGCCCTATCAGCACCATTCCACCGAAAAAGGATGCAACATTGACCCAATGCCCCATGCGTTCCCCATAGATTTGAACCAACGATTCGGCGCCCTTGACGAAAATTTCCACAAAAGAAACATACAGCATCACTCCAGCCGAAAATCCGGTAGAAACAGCCAGAAAACGATAATTTGTGCGTTTGGCCAGGAAGGCAACTGCACTTCCGATTCCGGTCGCCAAGCCTGCAAATAGGGTCAATCCAAGGGCAATCCAGACATCATTCATGTGTCCCTGATCTCCTGACGTTCTCAGACTATGTCCTACAGACGATTTAAAATGCGGTGTGATCAATCCTGCTGGGGCCAGATGGACCAAAAACATAATACCACAACGGTCCATTTCTGACGGAGGTTCTAATCATGGAGAGGAACAGGAAACAGGTCACTCATCTATAACAAATTGTCATTCTGTCATTTAGACACAACAGCATTCGCCGTCCAGGCAACCCAATTGAGAAACCTTTATGCACCTGCTTGGTCGCGCGAAACCTTCCAAAGGATATGAGATTGTGCTAGTTGGAATGAAGCCCTAAAAACTCAATGCGCAGAAGACGGGTGTCTAGCAGGGAAGGCCATTAGAAGGTCCAGTGATACTTCAAAAGCCAATTCCAATTGCGCTCACTCCGGCCCGGGATTCCAAACTTATTTTCCCAATAGTTGTATTCCGTTCCGAAATATAGACGACTGGGCCTGTTCCAGAGGTGCCCCAAATCAAGTTTCACCTGCGGAGTCACATTCAAATTGGCACCCTTGGGTCCTTCTACTCCTGCCCAATCGGCGAAACCATCGAAAAGCCACCGAGTCTTGTTCAGATGAAACGTCATGGCCCAAGTCACCGTCAACTGAAGAGTGTCGCTTGGAACAAAACGATCATTTCGATACTGAAGGCTCACCTGAAGCCGATCAAACCCCTTGCAGCTGAGCTGCAGTCCGGGTCCCAATAGGTAACGTTCAATGTCGCCATTGCCCTTTTCCAGGGTTCCCGCCAGGACCACAGCCTTTAGCCAAGATGACTTTGGGAATGATTTGACAATAAAAGTGGGATGACATTCCCCGTAAGTCCCAAGATAATCCAGGCCACTTTGATCCATGTGCCTGTCGACAAACAAGAACAGGGTTCCCCAACTCCAGCCACTGGCATGCTCGAAAGTGACCACCGTACGCTCCGCATTGCCTACTGCATAATCGTCTCCTCGCAGGAGAGTTACACTCTGGTTGTTCCAGATTTGGGCCTGCATTTGCTGGCCTGCGATCAAAAAGATTGCGAACCTTACTGTCGCTACAATTCGACCACAGAAAAAGAGGGAAAGGCTTTGGGAATGGTTCATGCCTATTCTATCGGTCGTTTTATGGATCAAATTGAGCGTTTTCAATTCAAATTATCATTTCGGCCTCACTCCAATAGAAACCAAAGAACTTGACACAATCCTGGATGATTCTAAAATACGAGACAGAACGTCCAAAGAAAGAACGCACTTGCGAGGTAAATATGACGGATATTCCCCCTCCCCCCATGGATCCAATGCCCACTTCACCGCCACGAGTGGATGTCTCAGGCAAAGTCAAAGGCCCCGCGATCGGTTTAATGGCCACAGCCATTATCGGGTTCCTATTGCAGTTGAAGAGCTTGATTTTTCCCACCAACGTGGAGGATATCCTGATATTAATGGAAGAGTTATCACCCGACTTCGACACAGAACAATATGCGGATGTCATTGAGATGGCCACGTCAGGTAATGTTATCTTTATCCTTTTTGGCATGGCGCTTTGTGTACTGGTTTTCTTCGGTGGCATGAAAATGATGAACATGCAGAGCTGGGGACTTGCCCTCGCCGCAAGTATCGTCGCGTTGATCCCCTGCACAAGCCCCTGTTGTTGCCTCGGTTTACCAATTGGGATATGGGCCATCATTGTCCTGATGGATTCTGCAGTCAAGGATGCCTTTGAGTTCCAGCGTTAACCATTTCAGTTGGAAGGCCTTCCTGCATGGAGAGGCCTTCCCGCACGTGCTTGTACTTGGAATTCTCTCACTCGCTTTCATCACGTCTGCCCTGCTTCCAACCGTTCATCCTCAGGAACATCTCATAAAAACCGACCCCAGCGAACAGGTCACTGTCGGGGCCGTTTCGCTTCCAGAAATGTGCATCATGAAACAAGCAACTGGACTCCCCTGTCCCGGATGTGGGCTGACGCGATCCTGGATCAGTTTAATGCACGGACAGTGGTCCGATAGCCTCAAGCACCATCGATTCGGTATTGCGGTTTGGGGGTATGCCGTTCTTCAAATTCTTCGCCACTTATCTTGGTTGGTCTGGCCTTCAACCCGTGTCTTACTTGGACGCCTCGGGCGCTGGCTCGATTGGAGTATCCTTGGCCTGGGTGCCATGTTAGTTGCTAATTGGGCCTGGACACTTCGCAGTCTGGTCTTTTGAAATGGCCTCTAAAACCAAGTTTTTGAATCTGAGCCCAAAAATGCGAACCCACTCTTCAAAAAGTCGAGAAACCTGGGCACAATCATGTTATCTTAGAGACCGTTCAAAGGCGCCTGGTCGCCAATTGTATTTTCAATAAATGAGGTTCACATGAACATCAAAAAACGTCACGTCGATGATATCAGTATTTTAGAACTCGACGGATTGCTTACTATCGGATCCGAGGAAAAATTCACCGAAGCATTTAAAGAGCTGGGCGCTCTGGGGCGCACCAAGATTATCATCGACCTCCTGAAGGTTCGTTATATCGACAGTATCGGCATCGGTCAGATTGCGGCCGCGGTCAATAAACTGAAGGAGCAAGGCGGTATTCTCGCACTTGTTCGCGTGAACGAACGCATTGAATCGCTGCTCGAAATGACCGGCCTAAAATCGATGATTCCCATTTTCCAATCTGTAGAAGAAGCCATGGGAGACATGTAAAACGCCCGCGCTAAAGAAAAAAACCAATTGCTCTTTTGAGGAAGAACTCTTTATGTCTAACAAAAAAATCAAGGTCAGGTTCAGCCATCTTGAAAAGCCAATTGAAATACAAGCTGGTCAAACCTTCGACCAAGACGGCGAAGATGGCAGTATCTTACAAATTGCCCTGGAACACGGTGTGGAAATCGACCACGCCTGTGGCGGCGTATCTGCATGTTCCACATGTCACGTAGTGATTTCCGAGGGCATTAATAATTGCAATGAAGCAAATGATGATGAGCTCGACCAGCTCGACAATGCGCCTGGCCTTCAAATGGAAAGTCGATTAGCCTGTCAATGCGTTCCTCATGACGACGTGACCGTCGAAATACCAACCTGGAACCGCAATCGTGTCCCTTCCGACCATTGACGAACATCTTACCCTACCCTGAGGAATTCCTTCTTCAGGAACGCGGAACCCAACTCGTTCAAATCCATCGACCTGATCAATTGATGGTTGTGCTTGGTGCTGGCTGTCGCCCGGAAAAGGATATCTTTGCCCCAAACCTGGAGACAGATTGTGTACCGCTGTACAAACGAAAAGGAGGCGGCGGAACCGTCCTTCTAGGCCCGCACTGCCTGGTAATTACCGTGCATGCAGGTGTATCCCACCCGTTTGGCCATAAAACCTATTTCTCAGTCATTAACCGCGCGATCATTGAAACGCTTAACTCATTGGCGAACCTTAATTACCAGGAAAAAGGAATCTCAGATTTAGCAGTAGACAACCGAAAAATAATGGGCTCTTCTCTTTATCGAAAAAAAGGCTACTTACTCTTCCAAGGTTCCCTGCTGGTTGAGGATGCATCAAGTCAAATTGAACGCTATCTTCAACAGCCCCCACGCCAACCGGACTACCGAGAACAGAGGGGGCACACGGATTTCATCACCTCCTTGCGACAGCTCGGGGTGCGACATTCATGGAATGAGTTGGGTCAGGTTTTTGACAATGTCTTTCCAAAAAGATTGCACGACCTCTTTGACAATTTGCCAGAAGCCTACCGCTAGCTAAGCTGACACCAAAACTGAAACCTTAAGTGAGTCAATCTATAGTTGAGGAACCATTTAACGCCCGACTTCAAGTCGCAGATAGGGCCAACAAATTCCAATATCCAGAAAATGCCAAAGAAGAAGACTAGTCGGCCTGTTATTCACATTTATGGTTCATTCCTACTTGACTACATGGTAAAATTCGTCCAGTGGAAAGACCACGAATCGAATCAGGAGGCGCATGAATGGCCAAGAGCATTAAAGGAACCCAAACTGAAAAAAATCTTCTTATCGCATTTGCCGGTGAGAGCCAGGCTCGCAATCGCTATCAATATTTTTCAAGTATCGCCAAGAAAGAAGGCCTTGTACAAATTTCACATATTTTTGAGGAAACGGCGGATCAGGAGAAGGAACATGCGAAGCGTTTCTTCAAATTTCTGGAGGGTGGTGATTTGGAAATCGAAGCCGCATTCCCAGCCGGGATCCTTGGAACCACATTGGAAAACCTGAAACATGCCGCTGCCGGAGAAGATCATGAGTGGGAAGAACTCTATCCCTCATTCGCAAATACGGCACGTGAGGAAGGCTTCAACCAGGTCGCTCAGGCATTTGAATCGATCTCCATCGCAGAAAAACAACATGCCAAACGCTACAAGGATCTGGCCGATAATCTGGAAGCAGGAAAGGTATTCAAACGCAACGGAAAAGTCGTGTGGCGCTGCCGAAATTGCGGCTACCTGCACGAGGGAGAGGAAGCCCCTAAGATGTGTCCCGCCTGCATTCACCCTCAAGCCCATTTCGAAATTTTGGCAGAAAACTGGTAAAAGACACTTACGGCTGAGCTAAGAACCCACCAAGGCCCTGAGAAGGCGGAACCTGTCTTCCCAGGGCTTTTCTATGCTTAGGTCACAGAAAAAAAGAGGCCAACCTGGGGAGTCCAGGTTGGCCAGAGGTCAGGTTTCGAGTCCTTTTGGGGGCTCGTTACGGAACTTAACGTACGAAGAGAGGAGTCGTAACGAAGAGAAGACTCGGAGTGACACCTGACTGCGTTCCACGAAGGAACGTAATGGAGACAGGTTGGTCGGAGGTAACTTGAATGATGGATCCCGGCTCACCCTGGGTGAACATGGAACTGAAGACACTCAACCCCTTGGAATTGGGAGCAATCACCATGCTCTCAGCGACTTTCTGAACCTTACCAAGGCTGTCCACCTGTTCAATTGAAACGGTGGCGTCGTGATCCCCGTGATTGATAATGGCCGCGCCATCCCAAACAAGGTTCCATTCGCCTTCGTAGATTCCAAAGCTGTGGCCAGTTTGACTGGATTCGTGAACTTCTGCACTCACCGCTTCGGCCCCATTAGCTCGATAGACCAGTGAAACGGTACAAGTCTTTGGCCCATCGATCATGAAGTGTGAGACTTGCACATCACCGAACAGGTCGGTGGAAGCGTAGTTCATAACACCATTGGCAGGTACCTGAACCATTGCCTGTGCGCCCATACTGCCATCAGCCAGGTACCCCATGAGGGTCATCTGCGCCGTTGAGCTGGAAGCATTCGCAAAACGGATGTCGGTCGTAAATCCACCCGTGAAGCTCGTAACGTGGGTGGCCATACGCTTAGAACTGTCAGAAGCCACATAGCCTTCATCATCCAAGGCGGTCCATCCGGTAATCCAAAGCTCTGCAGATGGATCGAATGCACCGCGGTAGTCAACGGGTTTAAAGAAGCCATTACTGCCAAAGGTAGCCTGGCCAGCAGCAACCGAGTTGGCTGCAGGTCGCGGATCAAGCTTGCCATTCTGCTCGCGGGAAATGCCACGAATTGCTGGATCAACAATGACGTTGCCATGTGAAGCGAGGTGGTTTGCAACGAAATCCTGGGGTGCGATATCGCTAAGTGTATTACCGTTGCCAAAGTTCCACCAGATGTTGTTGGCAATTTGAAGCTGACCGTTTTCCATGCGCGAACGGCTGTCTTCGCCATCGATATCTTCTACGGTGATGCCTTTGCCATCGTTAGCGCCGTTGTATTCTGTGAAGATTGAGTTGGTATAGTAACCACCCGCATTATCACGGAAATAAATGATCTCAGAGCCATCGCCTTCAGGAATAGCATTGATGCCTGGTCCAATGTAGGTCGCATTTGAGATTTCAGGTGTTGCAAAGGGTTCGGCTGTTTCCTGAACGGTGCCACCATCGTGTTCACCTATGCGTCCGCCTTTGTCGACACCCTGAATGCAGAACCAGAACTGGTTCTTTCCGCGCCAACCTTCGTCATAATCAAAACCGTCGTCGCCACAGAATGCTGCAACAAGGTGAGATGTGTTGACCGTTCCACCAAACCATTCGTAACCATCGTCCAGGTTTGAGAACACTTCTACGTGGTCGATCACCGTTTGACGACCGACCGCACCCATAGTCAGACCGTTAATTTCATCGCCAGGGCCCAATTCGGCGCCACCATGACGAATGGAAACGTAGGTGAGAATGCCAGAATTATCATCATCGTCATTCCCACCATAAGTGGCACGAGTTTCACCGGAAGGGATACCTTCAATCTGGCCCTCGATCCCGCGATTTGTTGTAGCATTACCCAGAAGGATCACACCGCCCCAAAGACCACGATCCTGGCCATTGAGATCATATGGGTTCATGACATCGTCGTATTCAGAGGTGAAAATAATTGGCGCGTTCGCAGTGCCTTTTGCGTGCAGGAAACCACCTCGAGCAACGATCAATGCAGAGGCGTTGTCTCCGGTTGAAGGCACTTGTTTAGCTTTAATCACAGTTCCAGGCTCAATGATTAGGGTCGCACCCTCTTCAACGAAAACGAATCCGTCAAGAATGTAATTGTTGCTGGCAGAGAGCATTTTGGTCTCGCCCGCGTTGATGAAATTATCGCTGATTACCATGGTGTTGTCTGATTGGTGTCCTTCCTGGGAAAGTGCGGTCCATCCCTGTGACCAGAGCTGAGTTTCAGGATTAAAAGCCCCGTAGTAACTTACATTTTCAAAGAAGGAAGACATCATAGGAACAGCACCGTGAGCGGCAGGTGAACCCATCATCGGCTTCGGATTGAGCATGCCATCGTTGATGCGGGAAATTGCGCTGAGCATGGGATCTACGATCAGATTAGAACTTGCAGCCAAATGCTCAGCGACGAAATCTTGAGGCGCAAGGTCTTGCAGGGTGTTGCCATTACCGAAGCCCCACCAAATATTATTGGCAATAACAAGTTGACCATTTTCAAGGCGGGAGCGGCTGTCTTCGCCATCAATATCCTCAACTGTGATGCCCTTGCCGTCGTTGGCACCGTTGTATTGAGTAAAAATGCTGTTCATATAAAAACCACCGGCGTTATCGCGGAAGTAAATACACTCCGAGCCGTCACCTTCAGGAATCATGTCAACACCAGGTCCCACATAGGTCGCATTTACAATATGGGGTGTTGCGAATGGCTCTGCAGTTTCCTGAACCGTTCCACCATCATGCTCACCAATTCGACCGCCTTTATCGGTTCCCTGGATCGCGAACCAAAACTGGTTCATACCACGCCATCCTTCGTCATAGTCGAAGCCGTCGTCACCACAAAATGCAGCAATGAGGTTTTTAGTGTTAACGGTACCGCCAAACCACTCGAATCCATCGTCTAGATTAGAGAAGACTTCGATATACTCAACAACTGTTCCAGAACCTACCGCACCAAAGGTCAGCCCGTTAATTTCATCGCCAGGCCCCAATTCGGCACCACCGTGACGAATGGAGACAAAGTGTAATTCACCAGAACTATCCAGGTCATCATCTCCTCCGTAGGTGGCTCGAGTCTCACCTGAGGGAATCCCCTCAATCTGGCCTTCAATTCCTCTGTTGGTCGTTGCTCGTCCCAACAGAATGACACCGCCCCAGAGGCCGCGATCGGCCCACGTCAGATCGTCAGCGCTGGCGAGGTCATCCACTTCTGAGGTGAAAATGATGGGATTTTCCATCGTGCCCATGGCCATAATTTTTCCGCCGCGTGCAATAATCAGGGCACTTGCATTATCGCCCGTAGTGGGTGTTTGAAACGCCTTTATGACCGTTCCCGGCTCAATTTCAAGAACTGCGCCTTCTTCAACGAAGACGAAGCCGTCCAGAAAGTATGTATTATTGGAAGTCATTTTATAGACTTCACCTGCATTGATCACATCATCGGTAATGGTGATGTCTGCAGCGAAAGCCACTGAACCTATCAACAGGCCCAAAGCAAGGTAGATTTGTCTCAACATGTTTTCTCCTATTTGTTTTGATTGACAAAGTCTTGATACATTTATGGTTTGTAGGTTAAACCGAGGTTAAATGAGCGACCCGAGTTAAACCTGATGCGTTGGTACTGGACTCCCTTGAAGTCCTGGGTAATTTCGTGTTCGCTATCCAGAATATTTTTGACAACGAATTTGACCGTAAAACTCTTCTTGACGTCTTGGAAGAACGTAAAGTCAAGCATATCCCTAGGTTGGACGTAGGCATTAGGCGCGCCACCAATCCCAACCTCATCAAGGCTTTTACCCGTGTGGTTATAAACAAGTGTGGCCGAAGATCCAGCCGTGATGTGATCGTACTGAAGACTCAGGTTAAAGATGATATCTGATTGGCCCTGCAGTTCACGGAAACGGCTCGCTTCGGGATCTCTTTGCAGAATGAAGAGGTATTCTTCTTCCGGGATGGCCACTTCAGACTCAATCAAACTGATATTTGCGCCTACGCTGAAGATTGATGATCCGTCCTTTTGAACCACAAGCCAATCGAAGCGTTTACGAAACTCTAGCTCAATGCCCTGAACCTCGGCCGAATCGACGTTGAGAAACGTGGTCTCGCCAAAATCCGAAGTGGTTTTAACGTTATAGGCCTTCTCAATGGGATCTGTGAAATCCTTGGTGAACACACTGGCCGCCAGGATTTCTCCGGCACGTGGGAAGAACTCATAACGAAGATCCAGATTATCGATTGAGCTCGATTTCAAGTCGGGATTACCGACAAAAATACCGTCAGCGAGAAAATCGTAGGAACTGTAGGGCGCCTTCTCCCGGAAGGTCGGACGCGCCAGCGTTTTCCCATAGGAAAAGCGTACGTTTGTGCGAGGCCCGATTTCATAGATCAGGTTCAACGAAGGCAAGATTTCGCTATTGTCCAAGAATCCTTCCGTGTCGGCATTGGTTACCGTCATGTCGATGGACTCACTTCTGGCCCCGGCGATGGCCCTGAGCGAACGCGACAGAGCAAACTCACCCATGAGGTAGTATGCTTCAACGGTCTCATCACCGCTGTAATTGCCGCCACGTGGATCAGGCGAGAGCTGGATCACATTGCCGAACTCATATCGACGAGTCTGTTCGTTGTATCCAAAGAGCCCTATGTTTTCTTCGGAGAAGAAAAAGTCGGGATCCCCGTTGTAACGAATATTGCTCTCTGATCGGTATTCAAAGCGCAATTCATTGAATGTTCGATCTTTCGTTTCCAGTGAGTATCCAAATTTTATTTTTCCGTGTTTGCCGTTGGCCTGCGCGAAGGGAATCGAGTTGTGAAGCTGGAACGAGTCGAATGTCTCCTCGAGATCTCGGAAATATCGTGCAGGATGATTGTAATTGGACGGCGTGATACTGTAGACCTTGATGGGCTCCCCATTGATCACACGATCTGAATAGTTATTGGTAAATATCCGAGTGTCAGGTTCATCCTGTTTCGTGGTGCTGCTCGATGCAATCCATTCGACTTTCATGTCTTTAAATGCTGGAATATTGTGTTGGCCCTTGAACTGGAAGCTCTGAAGGTTACGTTCGGTGTACTTGAGTACACGCGATTCCAGGTAGGCGTTGTCGGAGCTGAACTGTTCCGGCCACTGGCCATGGTAGTAGCTGGCCTGGGACTCCCCGCTCTGGCTGTAGATGATGTTCATCGAAATTTCAGAATTTGGTGACAACATCATGTGACCGGAAAAAAGTCCGCCCCAGTCGGCCTTTTCGGCCCCCGTCTGGGCATCAAAATTACTTTGATTGATTAGGCTACCAGCCACGTTGGCATTTTCGGTCAATTTCCAGCGAGCAAGATCCTGGTCAGGCTTGAATTCGTATTTGTTGGAATATTTCAGGGAGAAATTGAATCCTACTTCTTTACTGAAAAGCTCAAACTTATTGCCAACTCCGAGTGAGAAACTCAAGTTTTCTTTGGGCGATGAGGTGGATGGTGCCATAACTGGCTCAAAGGCACGGGTGAACGCATCCAACAACTGGGCTTCTTCTTCGTTAAAGCGTGCGGAATTGATGTCAGGAATATTTGGGTTTTCGGGATCAATCATGTCGGGCAGTGCGCGAAGCCCATCATCGTAGCCCATCCAGTCCGAGCCGGAACCGGGATAACTGAGAAACTCATCTTTTCCAGTGGTCACAGAGTTTGTACCCATGCTGAGCCCGATTTTAAAGGAGAACTCCGAAGGAAACTGCTTCGTCCCGATGTCAACAATTCCACCTGAGAAATTGCCGGGCTTGTCAGGCGTAAACGATTTAACGGTCACGATTTTTTCAAGGATCTCCGTCGGGAAGAGGTCAGCCTGGAAGGCTTTG
>Ga0070729_10004390_pt1 | contig 15393 bp, 8 predicted proteins | sample tdDd472_FD_66725 | JGI IMG/M metagenome (GOLD analysis project Ga0070729, IMG submission 66725) | Marine sediment microbial communities from the Atlantic coast under amendment with organic carbon and nitrate - tdDd47.2 | ecosystem: Environmental > Aquatic > Marine > Coastal > Sediment | place...
CATAATAGCGGACAATTTGCCCCTTGTCTTCTCGTTCGCTTACCAATGTATTTTCGGGAGCGGACGTATCCTCATACCCCAAAGCCATACCGCAAACCAAAACCTGATCCTTCGGAACGTTGAGATGCTTAAAAATTGGCTCTTGAAAGGAGATCCAAGCTGCTTGCGGACAGGTGTGAAGACCTTGCCCTCGCGCGGCGAGCATAATCGTCTGTATATAGAGCCCCATATCCAACCAACTCCCCCGTCCCAGATAGGCATCAGTCGTAAAGAACAGCCCTACAGGTGCATCAAAAAGTTGGAAGTTTCGCTTAGCTTGCCGCGCACTACCAACCCGATCCCCCTTTTCAATACCAAGCAAACCATAAAGTCCCCAGCCAACACCCTGACGGCGTTTCCTGTGCTTATCTTCCCAAATAGGAGGGTAGTAGTCATAATCTTCGTATTTTGCAGCTTTTCCTTGATCGAAAAGGTCGCAAACATCATTACAAATTGCATCCCGCACCTCACCAGCACACGCATATGTGTACCAAGGCTGCGTATTGGTTCCGCTTGGGGACCGTTGTGCGATCTCAAGAATGTGATCTATTTTCTCTTTTTCTACAGGTTGATCTGTAAAGGCTCGAATAGAGCGGCGACTGGTAATGGCCTCGTCAATATGCATTGTCTCTCTTTTCTTATAGTTATTCGGAGCATTGCGCTTTTCTTAACATAGTAAGGATATAAGATCCCGGACAAGAGTTTTTACTATAAGAACGAGGGTCACATTTTTTTATTAACTTTTTAGCATTTGACGGCTACAACTTTAGTTGTTTCTTTTATTGAGTAGTAAGTATATGAAAAAATTAATTAAACATGCACTGTTTCTTTGTACATTTTTTCTTGGTACGCAGTATACAGCGTTAGCTGAACCTCAAAGGATCTATTGGGGTAGCGTTCACTACCCACCCATATTTATCCAAACAGGCCCCCATAAGAATAAGGGGATGATCGATATCGTGACCCAAGCGCTACAAGAAAGGTTGCCTGCTTACCGTCATGAATCGTTACCGCTAAACCTACCGCGCCTGATGACTGAGATGAAGTCTGGAACACCGATTTGTTTTGCAGGATTATTTAAAACACCGGAACGGCAGGAATTTATTTCTTTCTCTGGGGAACTTTTTAGAGGCTCGCCAACACTTTTGATCACGTCTTCCCAGATGAAAGAAAAGATCAAAAAATTTCAGGACGAAAAGGGTGATGTCGATCTGCAGGCATTACTCTCGTCCGAAACCATTACACTCGACATAATGGAAGGACGGGCATTTGGCCCAAACGTTGATCAAGTTATCAAAACGAAAGAAGGTAATTATAAATCCGCGATCCGGGTTCGAAAAGGGAAAACAAACGCGGAAAAGGTTATCAAACTTATGGCGCTGGGACGGATAAATGCCACCCTGACGCACGGCCTTGAAACCTATTATCAGGCAATGGAACAGGACATGTCACACCTGATTGATATGTACCGAATTCAAGGTAACGACAACCGGCTACCGATTTATGTTGGCTGTGCTAAAGGCGACTGGTCTACGGCATTCATGCCACACCTGAACAGAGCCATCGGCGAAATTGTTCAAAAAGGGGTGGCCATTAATGCCAGAAACAGGTGGTTACCTAAAAATCTATGGAAATAAAAAGGCGGCCTCGAAGCCGCCTTTATCAATCTAGCTTCAGGCCTACCTGACGGTATTATCCGCCTCCAGAAACAATTACATCGTCACCGGAAATCGCCCCTGAAGATATCTCCGCAATTACTGTGTAGCCTTGGCTTTCAGGGTTCTCATCATAATAGAGATAGGTTCCGTCAAAGATAAGCTTCGCCTCGCCCGTATTTTGCTCTCCGGTGAGATCGGCATTCGTCCCATCATAAGCCTGACCGCCGATCGTGGTGACAAAATCATCTGTGTCATTATATCCACCCTCGAAACCAAAAGCATAACTTAATAAAAACAGGATATCCTCTCCAGTCTGGAAGTCAGTAATCTCATCATGCTGACCATTAAAGGTACCATTATTGGAGACCATCGAGCCTTCCCCTAAAGACCTATATTCGAAGAAATCCGTATCCGACCCACCGGTCATGGTATCAAATCCCTGACCACCGTGGAGAGTATCATTTCCATCTCCACCAACAAGGATGTCATTGTCACCATTTCCGCGCAGAAGATCGAAGCCAGATCCACCGTTCAGGTTGTCTGCTCCGTCCCCGCCAAAAAGGCTATCATTCTGCCGACCACCGTCCAAGACATCCATTTGATCTCCACCAAACAGTTTGTCGCTTCCGTCGTCTCCATAGAGATAATCGCCGCCCTGACCGCCATACATGATGTCATCGCCCTCACCCCCGTGGAGTGTATCGGCACCGTTTTCACCAAAGAGCCAGTCATTATCCCCGCCGCCATCGAGATAATCCGCGCCGGTTCCGCCGTCCAAATTATCATTTCCAGAGCCACCCAGCATACTGTCATTACCGGTGCCGCCGACCAGACTGTCAAAACCACTATCACCGAGCAGTGTATCCGCACCAGAGTTGCCAAGCAGAGTGTCATTGCCCTCATTACCCCGAACAAAGTCATCTCCGGACAACGCGTCTATATAATCACCCTCTTCTGTACCAACCAGATAGTCACTGCCCGGTGTCGCAGTATTGGGATCAACGCCATCATCGATGATTTCTGTCGTAATCTGGGTAACCTCTGGCGTCACACTAACGCCTTCACCTTCCACATCTGAAATATCCAAGCTAAAGGTTTCTGAAAGTTCGATCCCATCCTCTGCAGCCAGTTCCAAATCGAAGCTCAAAGCAAGGTCACCATCAGTAAAGACAGCGGTGTCAGTGACACGAATAATTGCAGACGTACCTTCCACCTCCACTTCCACACCAGCCGGTAAAAAGCCAAGGGCAGCAGACAATGTTTCTGTCAAATCCACATCGTCGGAGGTTACATGAGTCAAATCCAAATCAAAGGAGACCTCAGCCCCTGCTGGGAGGGCTGACAATCCGACCGCAAGGCCGCTTAATAAAATTGTGTAAATCGCCGCTTGCCCTTCGGTTCGGCTCACCAAAGACTGAGTAAAGCCAATGCTAAGGCTATCCCCTTCGGTGATGCTTGTGTTCACCTGGTCCGGACCCTCAATTGAAATAGCGGCATCATTGCTAGTGCTCACATTCTCAATTTGGACACTAAACTGTTCTCCCCCTTCAACACCATCACCTGATCCAATAGCTAGCTCGAAGGTAAAGTCAGTTTCGCTCCCATCAAATGTGATCGTGTTCCCATTAACAGAAACACCAGGAGTTGAGGCCGCCGCTGTCGCAAGCGCCGCCTGCAAATCCCCGTAATCACTTCCATTTGTTCCGCCATTCAGAAGGGAGACATCAATAGAAACTGTCTCGCCGGCAGGCAAAGTACCATCCACGGAAATTGTATATTCCGCCGAGCCTCCTTCTGGCGCAATTGCATCTCCAGAAATAGAAACGAGAATTTCGTCCGCATCAGCAATGGTAACCTGTTGTTCCCCTTGCGAAATCGTCCCGATCGCGACGTCATTGATTTCAGGGTTTTGAATGGTGACAGAGAAACTCTCATTTACTTCCGCCACATCATCCAGTGCAGTGGAAAGATCGAATGTAAATGAGGACGGTGCGCTATCGTCGAAATACAAGCGGGTACCAACAACTGTCACCCCCTCCACAAAATGAGCTGCATTGGAAAGAGCATTTTCCAAACCAGAAGTAAAATCTCCGTCCTCGGTCTCTCCAAGCTCAATTCCTACGTCGATGGAGAAGTTGCTACCGCTAACAATTTCCGCACTGGAAAAAGAAATTTGAAACTCTGCCGCATTGCCTTCCGCTAGTGGATCGCTGCTGAGCTCAGTAATTTGCCAGTCAGGGGTCGGAATAATACCATCTGTGATTTCAGTGACGACAGCCGCCGTCGCAATGACACTGATCACCCCATTCCCCTCAAACCCGGAACCGGATGCAGAGTTTAATGACAGGCCAAACTGTTCTGTGTCTTCGGCAAGATAGTCATTAGGGATATCAAGGGAGAAGTCCAGCGCTGTTGCGCTCCCCTCACCCCCATAAAAGGTAATTTGATAAGCGCCCCCTTCAGAAACACTGAAGCTCACACCAGGAGTTTCTTCAGTGGCCGCCTGAAGAGCGGCAATCAGGCTCTGATAATCGTCAGCCGTTGTTTCAATATCGGTCAGGCTAACCTCAACCGTTGCGCTTTGCCCCTCTTCCAGTATGGCCCCGTTCATTTCAATACGATAGGTTGCCGTGCCATCCTCTGCCGCAACATCATCTCCCTCGAGAGAGAAACTCACCAGAGAGAAATCACCATTTGCAAAGCGTAACGTCTCTATGTCGTTCAGCAGGTCAATCTCGCCAGTAGCGGTATCCTGAACAGAGAATTGACTACCAAAGGCCTGAATGTTGTATCCACCGGCATCACCCGCGAACACGGCGATGTCATTACCAGCGCCGCCATCCAGTAGATCACTGCCATACTCACCCGCAAGAACATCATTTCCCGCGCCGCCGAACAAAATGTCCTGGCCGCCACCGCCATACATGGTATCATTGCCATCGTCCCCAAAAAGGGTGTCATCATCCCCTGTTGTCGGATCTGCATCAATGGCATTATCCCCATACATCAGGTCATCACCATCTCCGCCGCGCAAGATATCAACGCTACCTTCCCCGCCCTGGAGAACATCATTACCGATGCCGCCATCAATATTATCATCGCCTTCGTCGCCATTAAGCGCATCATCCCCTGCGCCGCCGGTAATATCATCGTTCCCTGCGCCGCCAGATAGGGTGTCATTGCCCCCATTACCAATAATCAGGTCCCCGAAACCTGTTCCAGTAAAGACATCTTGTCCGTCAGAGCCAACAAAGGTCACCCCTCCTAAAGCTGGTGGCAGTAAATCAAGTGTTTCCTCACCAGGAGTAGGCCTACCTAAAGAAGGTGGTACGTTAAACGGGACCGAAATATCCAGTCCATCGACATTTGTAGCGATAAGGTTCGGATCAAAGAGATTCAGGTTCAGATCCACTTCGCGTCCCTGAGGCGTGGACAACTGGTCACCACCTTCAGGCACATCATCGCCGTCTGAGTTTTGTTGCTCACCTGCGGCAGGCTCAACGTTAAGATCACTCTCTTCACCGCGGCCATCCCGGATGGTGCGGGTATTTTCCTGAGCATCAATAACAGATTTAAAGAGTTGCTGAATTTGAAGAAGGGTTAATTCCTGAATGGGTGTAAGCCCAGTCGCTGCGATACTGATCAACTGGCCCGGTGTCAGGATAACTTCTTGATTTCCAGTGAAAGTAATAACACGGCCACCCAAAACATAAACAGTAGCGACGCCGGAATTCTCTGTATCAACAACAAATTCAGTTCCCCGAATACCAATGGAGCCGTAAGGCACCTTAATATTTACGTCCTCGTAATCGTTTTTAGCAATTTTCCCGGAAACGAAGGAAACAGCACCTTTCAAAAAGGAGAGGCCAATACTCCCATCATCGGAACTTTCATCATAGACAAAGTTATCAATCGTCATGCGGGACCCTGGTCCCACACCCATGATAGCCCCATCATTTAACAGAATACCGACATTTCCGGTCCCGTCGGTTTGAATAATGTCGTCCTGATAAATCTCAGTTCCAGTTTCCAGCTTCTCACTTGTTCCGTCTTTGTGCAGAACAGTGGCATTACCTTCAATATTTTCAACTGCACCGACAGGTTCACCCAATGCCGCTGCTGTTCCGCCGGCTTGAGTCACTTGTCCGGGGCCTGCCAGTTTAGCTGCGAAAGAACCCAGAACCTTCGCGCCGAATTCATTTTGAAGGGGAATAAGCTCAGATTGTTGAAAATATCCCTCAACAGTTACTTCCCGGCCGAAATTATCTGTAAGGACAAGATCCTGACCATTTCGCGCATAATCTGCATCTAGAATAAAGTTACCCAGCGGGACCTCATAGACGTGCCCATCTGCTGTCTCTATTAGACCAGCCTGCTGTTGAGCCGGTGTTGTTGATGGGTTAGTGGTATCAAAATCAGTACGGATTGCCATTTGTCCCCCTCAACGCTTATCGCGCCGGAATAGGTCGTATTACATTGGTCGGGCTGCGGTCGCCTGCATCGAAAACTAACTTCTGCACTGGACGTTGGGCATATTTGACAAATACACCCTTATAAAATTACTTAAAAATTTACGCTTTTTTTAGGGAAAAGGAAAGTATTTTGGACCTTTTGAACAATGTCCAGGCGAGATGAGCAATTAAATTACCTTTGCAAATTGGTGTTTCTTATCCATCAAATAGGGGATAAGCCGCCTTCCAAGGCTGCCTAAGCATGATCATTAACTTAAACCATTGAAATATATAATTTATTTTTAAAAATCAAGCTCGCTCAAAGAGTATTTCTCTGAGCTCACCCCTCAAACAAGGGGTAATTCAATCAGTTTATCCTGATTTAAGTTGAAAAAATTAACCATGAAAGAGAGTTTTCAGGTAGCACCTAAGCACCAAACGGACCCTCACAAACTTTGTAAAAGTTTATGAAAACAAAAAGTTACATCGCTCTCTCAATCAACAAAAGCAGCGACAATAACGAATCGAAGAAAGGAAAGAATTAATTTTCTACTGCGATTTCCAGGGTTTCTGGCGTTAGTTCGCCAATGGCGAGAAGCACCCGATACACAGCCGCCCTAGCTTCATATGAAGCAGAAACCTGCGCAATTCTGGCAGCGTAGAACTCATTCTCTGCGTCCAGAACATTAATTGCCGTTTCCTTTCCTCCCTCACGAAGCTTCTGTCTCGCGAGAAAGACTTCTGCAGCTATATTTACTGCATTTTCCAGGAGAGCTTCACGCTCCTGCGCTGTTTTCATGGCGCGCCAGGCAACACGGACTTCCTCTTCAACCTTCTGGGTCGCATATTGAACCGAAGACAAAGCCGCATTGTGACGAGCTGCCGCCTGATTAACCTGCGCATCGGTCAGGAAACCTGAGAAGACTTCCCACCGCATTTCAAGACCACCAAAGAGACTTCTCTCGGTATCTTCGGTGCCGTCTATGTCCTTTTCCCATTTATAACGGGCAACAGCATCCAAGCTTGGTGCATAATCCGCTTCATAGACTTGCTTTTGTGCCTCGGCAACGCGAACCTGCTCCTTGCTATTTTTAAGTTGGAGATTGTTCTCACCCGCAATTCCCAATGCCTCTTCCAACGAATTTGGTAAGCGCTCCAATGGCGGGACAGCTTCAAATGCCCCGCTTTCATCTGGCTTTTTACCAAACACCTGTAAATATCGGGCACGGGATTCTTCCAAACTACCCTCTACAGCAACTCGGCGCTCAACGGCGCGTTGCAAGCGGGATTTAGCCTGCAGCACATCCACCTCAATGCCAGCCCCCCTTTCAACTCGTTCATCTTCAAGTCGAAGTTGTTGCTTCAGGTTATTCTCATTATCTTCAGATAATAGCTGCAGAAAGCCAAACCTCTCCACATTCAAATAGGCGACGATGCCTTCGAACAGCAACTGCTGCTGCACATATGAAAGGTCAAGGTCTGCTATATTCTTCTGGGCCTCAGCGGCATCTACGTTAGCTGTCGTCTTATTCCCCTGATACAGGTTCTGCCGAACTTCGAAGCTTGCCCTATACCGGTCAGTATCATAAGAACCGACCAAAACATCATTATCCGTTTTCTCCCACCCCATATCACCGTTCAACGTAACAACAGGCAAAAACCCGGAATTTGCAGCATCTACTCCACTTTCAGCAGACACAACACCTTGCCGACTGATGTTCAACTGAGGATGTGTATCCAATAGAAAAGCAAGTTCTTCTTCAAGTGTACCGGCAGCAGCTGGTGAGTATGAAATCACCGCCATGGAAACCCCACAAAGGAGATGAGTCGTCATTTTAACAAAGCGATTATTCAGTCGAGAAGTTTTTTGCATGGGCCCCCCAATAAGGCGCATCGAAGTGTGAAAACTGGCAATCAAATTGGACATTTACTAAGTTCAACACTTCGGAAACCATATCAATTTTAATCTAACATAACAACAATTAGCCAAAAGTTTGGATAATTTTATTTCGTTAGAGACATATAAATACCATCCCAGTTTTCTTCAGGTTCATTGAGACGGTATGCTTCGATACGTTTCGAATACAAGCCGTAGAAGTGTTTTCGGTGAGGGGCAAGGGATATGCAAGCGGCAATTCTATCTTCTGCCCGATCCCAATCCCGCCCCCTGTAAGCAATAAGCATTTCGGTATGGGCCTTATGCCACGTCGCCTTATCCGCCCCACCCTCTTCAGGATGGAGACAACCAAACACTTTAACAGCTTCACTTTTACCCTTAACTGCGATCAAATCGAGTTCAAGGATTTCATCGGAGTTTTGCTCTGCTGCAGTCTCAGGCCCGATAATAATATCAAACCCATAATATTTACATTGCCCTTCCAGCCGAGACGCCAGATTTACCGCATCCCCCAAAACCGAATAATCAAAGCGCTGCTGAGATCCCATATTTCCGACGACACAAGGCCCCGTATTGACGCCGACACCGACCTTGATCGGGATATGTTTACGTCCTTCGCCTTCTGCTTTTTTATGAAGGTTGATGTTCACCGTTTCCAATCCGGCAATCATTTCACGTGCTGCCGTCACTGCGTTTTTAGCATGATCTGGATCATGAATGGGGGCATTCCAAAAAGCCATAATGCAATCCCCCATATACTTATCAATGGTTCCTCGCCGAGAGAGAATAATATCTGTCATGGGGGTGAGAAAATCATTGATCAGTTGGGTGAGCCCTTCCGGGTCGTCATTGAATTGTTCCGAAATACTTGTAAACCCACGCACATCACAAAACAGAAAGGACATTTCCCGCACCTCACCGCCCAGCTTTAACTGGCCCGGGGACTGAGTCAGCTGATCCACCATTGCAGGCGACAGATAGTGGGAGAAGGCGCTGCGGATTTCACCGCGCTGCATCTCGGTCGCCCGAAAACTGGAATAAACCAAAACAAAAAACAGGACCGTTGTCGAGATAAGGAAATAGGAAACATCCAACAAAATGGATTTTTCTGAATAAAGATATGCAGAAGCCCCAATGACGCTCCAGACGATCGCACTAAGAACAAAGAAGGTGGTTCGCGCCCCCGCCAAGGGCAGTCCAATTATCAGCATAACCCCAACGATCGCAAGGCCCAACCACTCAATCGCCCGCATCAAATCTCCGCGGAAGAAATGCTCCCCCGTCAGAATGGTTTGAATCATCTGCGCGTGCACCTCCACCCCAGGGATAATGGAGTTGACCGGGCTGGACCGAAGATCTTTAAGACCTGTTGCAGAAGTGCCCACCAGAACAAGCTTGCCTGCCAGGCGTTTTGGATCAACGGTGCCGTCAAGCACATCAACGGCAGATATGTAGTTCTTGTTGTTAAATTCGGAATAGCGCACCCACATTCGTCCATAACCGTCAGTTGGAACGAGGGTTTTGGCAACGATAACCCCTTCAATGCCAACCTCATTGGCTTTGATCAATAGGTTCTGGCCGGTTGCCACCCGAAGCATCTCCAGCCCCAGAAGCGGGATCAGTTTACCATTCACCCGACTAAATAACGGTACCCGCCGGACGATGCCATCATAGTCATTGTCGAGTGTAAAGTTAGCGTAGCCTGAGGCTGCACGCTCCAGAATGGGGAGGTTACCGACAAAATAATCAGCGGATCGGATAAACCCTGCAGGATCTTTACCCAGCCAATTCACAGAATAGAGTCGATCCAGCGTATGGCTCTCTGTGATACCGTCTTCATTACTGATGAACCCGCCGAGGACCACGCGTGATCTTTTCATGGCCTCAGCCAACACCAGGTCGTTCCCCGGAATATTAGCTAGTTTTTGACGGGTATCCGCGTCGATATCGCGAAGCGTTTTAGCCAGCAGCGGCGGCGATAGCCGGTCCTGTTCCGAAAACACCATATCAAACCCGATGACCACTACCCCCATCCGGGTCAACTGAGTAATCAGACCTGCAATAATGTCACGGGACCAGGGCCACTGCCCGACGCGGGCAAGGCTTTTTTCGTCAATATCAATCACCGCAACAGGATTTTGAGGCGCCTCTTCCCGTGGATCAATTTTCTGATAAACGTCAAAGGCCCGGTTTCGGATGCCTTCGATAATTGGTGTGTTCAAATATTGGATATAGAGAAACGACACCAAAAGGGCCCAAGCAATATTCTGTCCTAAGGATCCAAACAACAGGCGATATATGAGCAAAACTGCTCGCTTAATCTTCATCTATAAGCCGCCTATCTCTCACGAAAGCTCTCGTGCCGCAATTTGAGCACGGGCTGCAATATATATTGCATCACTGTTTTCTCACCCGTGTGAACATCGACCATAGCCTGCATACCGGGCGAGATAAGGAGCCCCTCCATTTTTTTATTCTCCTCGCCCAATGTCTCAACGACGACCTTATAGAAAGCCTGCCCCTCGCCTTCATTGGTGGAGTCGGCCGCAATGGTCGCAATACGCCCTTTTATCCCGCCATAAATGAAATAGTCATACGCCGTTAATTTGATGACTGCGGATTGGCCTACCTCAACAAAACCTCGGTCCGCAGGGCTTAGCCGTGCTTCGACGACAAGCCGGTCACTTGTTGGAACCACATCCATAATCACATCGCCCGGCCGCACGATCCCCCCGATGGTATTAAAACGGAGATTTTTGACCACCCCGTTAATAGGAGACCGAACCGTCGTCCGCGTCACCTGATCCCCAGCGGTGACCAAAAGCTCTCCAATTCGAGCAATTTCCCGCTCCACATCAGATAATTGCTCCTGTGCTTCCAACTGGAACAGGAGCTGCTCTTCCTTAATGGTCTCAATCGCTTCTTCAGCGGCGGCACGCGCCCGTGGGATAGACGGTCTCAGGACTTTCAACTCCCCCTGCAATTTGGTGAGTTCGGTTTCCAGCTCCAGATGTTCAATTTTAGGAGTTAGCTTTGAAGCCAGTAACTCCTTGGACATGGCGTATTTTCGTTTCAGCACATCAAGATCCGATGTAATGGCGGTTACCTTGATTTCCAACTGCTCGACGTCCAGCTGTTTTTGCCTGGCTTGCTCTTTCAAAATACGGGTTTTAGATTCAAGCTGAGCCAAACGTGCTGAGTGAACTTTCTTTTCTGCATTGAGAAGACGCTCTACTTCCGAGCGGCTAACCTCGGGATAGATAGGCTCCCTCGCTTCACTTTCCCCCTCTAGCCGAGCCCGTTTCACCTGCAAACCCTGCAACTGAATTTGCAAGGACTCTTCGTTCATCGCATTTACGGCAAGGTCCAGTTGCATCAAAGGGTCACCAGCCTTGACCACTTCCCCTTCACGAACGAGAACATCTTTGATGATGCCTCCTTCCAAATGCTGGATCACCTTCACCTGATCCTGCGGAACAACCTCCCCCACAAGAACAGATACTTCCTCCAGCTTAGCAACTTGGGTCCATGTAAAAAAACCGACAATAAGGGCAATAATAACCATGCCGACCAAGCGCCAACCAGGCATTGGGTATCGCGTTTCAAGGCTTTTGAAGGTCTTCATTAGCTCACCCGCCCTTCAGCATCTGGCGTCACCCCTGCAGCGGGGGCAGCACGCGCGCCGCCAGCACGGGAGCGTTCTTCGAGCTTTTGCGTTACCTGCTCGCGGGGGCCTGATAAAACAAAACGCCCCTTATCCAGTATGTGTAGATACCCAGTTGCCCCCAACAGGATTGGACTGTGAGACACGACAATGATCGTGTGGTCAACGGACAGTTGAGCCAGTAATTTCTTTAAATTTTGCTCCGCCTGTCGGTCCAGATTTGACGAGGGCTCATCCAAAATCAAAATGGGCGGATCGCCAACTAGCGACCGCGCGATAGCCAGCCTTTGACGCACCCCACCAGAGAGCATGCTGCCAGCCTCTCCCACATCAGTGGCGTATCCATCTGGCAAATCCACAATAATATCATGAACACCGGCCAGCGTGGCTGCACGAACCACCTGATCATCACTAATTTCAGCTCGCTTACCGGAAATATTATCCCGGATCGTCCCGCCAATTAGCACCGTTTCCTGAGGCACATAGCCTATCCAGTTTGAAAGTTGGTAACGGGTGAACTGCTGAATATCGGCACCGCCAAGCAATATCCGTCCCTTTTCGGGTCCATAAAGACCTTTCAACAATTTTACCAACGTGCTTTTACCACCCCCATTAGGTCCCATAATAGTGTGAATGGTATTCGGGACAAAATGAGCGGATATTCCTGACAGTATTGGCTCCCCTTCTTCGCGGTATCGGAAAGTGACATCTTCCAACTTCATACCACCTTCTGGTTTATCCAGCTCAATAACTGCTTCCTGCCGCTCAATAGGAAGAGACATCACTTCATCCAGACGATCGCGGGACTGTTTATATCCAGCAAAATTACGCCAAGCACCGACCAATTGGCTAAAAGGTCCTATCACACGACTGGAGAGCATGTTCGCTGCAATCAAAGCGCCGATGCTGAGTTCTTGCTGAATAATCGCGACCGCGCCAAACCCTGTAATAACAACCGTTGTCGCAAGGGTCATAATTGTCCCCGCGTTCATAAAGCCATCTTGCCGCGCCCCCCGGCGCATGGCCCCCTCAACAGTGCTCGCCTGCAAGTCTTCCCAATAGGGCGTGATCCCTTGATCAAGGGACAAGGCTTTTACAGTACCCCGGCTACCAACTACATCGGCGATCAGGCCGTCGCGGGCACGCTGTTTTTCCTTTTCCGCTTCCGTCGATTTCCGAACCACATAACTTGAAATTAACGCAAGAACGACGAACAGCGGTAAAATGGTCAAGAATATCCACGCAATAGGCTGCGCAATCACAACGATTAGTAAAATGAAGAGAAGCGCGAACGGAAGATCTATGAGTAATAAGAAGGGAGGGCCCGCGATGGTGTTTCGTACCGTATCCACATCCCGAAAGAGGGCGTGCCAATAGGCGCTTTTCCGACCTTCCAGTATTCGCAAAGGAAGTGCCCAGAATTTCTTCATCAAGGCTTCCGCCAATGTCAGCTCCACCCGCATGGCGGCCCGCTGAAGCAGGCGGGATCGCAGCTGTCTTAGCGTAAAATCAAAGACTAGCGCGATAAACACACCGATAACCAGCCCCTGCAAGGTCGTGATGTTGCCGTAAGCTACAACTCGGTTATAAGTCTGCAGAACAAAAAGCGGGATCACCAATGCCAGAATATTGACAAAAAAGGAATAAACGACAAGTTCCAGAAAGTAGGGTCTGGCTTTCGCATTGACTGTTTTAAACCAGGATTTTTGTCCTGACATATCGCTCCCCGGAGTGGCAAAAGCTTGTTTAAATTAAATAAAACCTACTACAGAATACCAGAATATACATTCCAGAGAATAACAAGCTTTTCACCGAGGGACAAAATAGTAATTTGCCTTGAAACAATTTTGCCGGCGATGAAGCCGGCAAAATCGCGTTAAATACCAATAATCGGTTGTAACATTCGACTGATCAACCCTTTAAATTTAAGCGGCGCATCGGTCGCAATCAGACAGATACAATCTTTCTCTGTATCCGAGACTGGTCGATGCATAACGTCATCATCCAAGTCAGCAATATCACCGGTTTGAAAACGTCCAATCTCATCAATATAGGACCCGCTCAAAATCAAGGTTAGTTCCTGCCCAGTATGACCATGCTCAGGCATCGGGGTTCCGGGAGAGATCTTTAAAAGACGCAACGCGCCTTTACTTTTATCTCCGCCAGAGAGACTTAGAGGGTAATGACTGACGCCCGGCACTAGTCTGCGCCAGGGAATATCATCCAAATGAGCCGGAAGCCTCTCAGCAAGCGGAGCCGGCACGCCTTTATCAATTCGATCGGCTGATGACTCTTGTGGCTTCTCACGTTCGAACCCATCGTCCAGAATATCCGGGATTTTCCGTTCCGCCGGACTTAAAGGTTCTGGATCAGCACTCAGTAAATACATTCCCGCCATCTCTTCCATCAGGTTAACCGTCTTGCGGCATTCCGGACAAATGGCCAAGTGTGTTGCCACCACCACAGAGAGGGTTTCCGGCAACGTATCGTTTACATAAGCCAGCAAGGTATCATCGTTAATATGATGCTTGATGCTCATTTCAAATTCTCCAATTCCGACCGTATCTTACCAAATGCCAGTCGGATACGTGATTTCACTGTTCCCAAAGGTATCCCCAATTCCTCTGAAATTTCTGAGTGCGGCTTTTCTTCAAAAAAAGACATCATAATGATCTGCCTTTGATCTTCCGGCAGCAAGGAGACAGCCTGTTTAAGGATATCACTTCTTTGCTGCCTATCGACCACCTGCTCCCCCGTTTCAGGAGAGTCCGGAACGAAACTTGGGTCGTTTGGATCCGGTTCTGGTCGAGACATTTTGCGTATTCTGTCAATCTTTACGTTGCGAGCAACGGTATAGATCCATGTAATCGCGGATGACTTAGACCGGTCAAAAGTGCTTGCGCGGCGCCAGACTTTTAACATCGTTTCCTGCAAGATCACCTCGATCTCGCTCTCGGACTGCTTTTGCCCTCGCAGAAACGATTTCAGCCTTGGAGCGACTTTTTCAAACAGGCTCGTAAAAGCCTGTCGGTCAGCCTGTTCCCCAATACGGGTCAACAGCAAATCTAGATCTGTCTTAACCGGTGGTTTTACGCCGTCGGCATCCAGCTTTTTCATCAGCACTCTCTGCTGTTGCATCCCAATACTCTTTTTCTATGTTTCATCATACAGGTATACGCCGCACTTAAAAGAGTGGATCACTGACAAGACGATTGAACCGATTTCATCAAACCGCCGTATACAGTTATAATCTGATAAATTATGAGAAAATCGATGAAATCAATTGCCGTTATCGGAAGTGGAATTTCAGGTCTGTCAGCAGCCTGGCTGCTGTCCAAAAACCATATGGTCACTTTATACGAGAAGGATGATCGGCTAGGTGGTCATAGCAACACAGTGCAAATTGGTGACCACCCTATTGATACGGGTTTTATTGTCTTCAATAACCGAAATTACCCAAACCTGATTGCCTTTTTCGATGAAATTGGCGTCCGTTCTTGCGATACAGACATGTCTTTTAGTGTCTCTATCAATAAGGGAAAATGGGAATATTCCGGCACCTCTCTGGCGGGGCTTTTTGCACAGAAACGAAACATTTTTCGACCCAACTTCATCCAAATGCTTCTGGACATTCGCCGATTTTACAAGGAAGCGCCAGATATTCGGTTTGACCCTCACAGCCGA
>Ga0070729_10004391_pt1 | contig 15392 bp, 13 predicted proteins | sample tdDd472_FD_66725 | JGI IMG/M metagenome (GOLD analysis project Ga0070729, IMG submission 66725) | Marine sediment microbial communities from the Atlantic coast under amendment with organic carbon and nitrate - tdDd47.2 | ecosystem: Environmental > Aquatic > Marine > Coastal > Sediment | place...
GCAGTTTTCTCCCAATATTGGAGGTCTGAGGCCATTCCGGCTCCCGAGCCAAATGTCTTGGTTGGTGTATTTACGGACACAAAGATAAGGTCCGACTCCCGGATCCCCTTGGGAATATCGGTGTGAAAGTGAAGGTTTCGTCCTCGAGCACGCTTCACGACTTCGTCTAGGCCAGGCTCAAAAATGGGAAGATTGTCAGAGTTCCACTCATCGATACGCTCCTGGTTGATATCAACTACTTGAACCTGAATGTCGGGACACCTATCAGCGATCACGGCCATTGTTGGCCCGCCGACGTAGCCCGCTCCAATGCATAAAATTCCTTTCATGTCGTACCTCCTGAATCAAAAGCCTTATTCTAACCTTTTGGTCATGTGAGGGGGAACGCTATTTCATTTGTTTTGCATTAGGAATCGTGGGTTACGGAGATTTGACTTCGTTTTGACGTTTGATTCACCTGGATTTCACCTTGCCATTTCTATGATGTGTCTGAAATGGAGGTGAACATGTTAAAAACGTTCTTCTTTTTATCTTTTCTGGTGACCGTGAGTGTTGCCAAGGAACCCATGCCTAAGGCCGTTCTTAAAGGTGTTATCGTAGATACCAATGAGACGGTTATCGAACGAGTGAAACTGCGAGTCCAAAACGCGACCTACTCACGCAACCTAATGTTACCTGGTCGTTTCACCTTGGACGGTGTACCCTTTGGATCTTATCGTGTTTCGGTAGCTGCAAAAGGATTCCTTCAAAAAGAATGGTCTCTAGAGATTGCGGAAGAAACTATTGAGATCAAGCAGATATTGGAGCCAGAAACGCTTCGTCTTCGAGATGCGGTTGTGGCTACGAGTTCACACTCGGTGTTTGATGCTTCGACTCAGTCTGGGGGAGCCATGCTCGATCAGGAGGCTATTGAGAACCTACCCCATTTTGGAGACGACATCCTGCGGGTCATGGAAACGCTACCAGGGACATCTTCAAATGATTTCGGTTCCGCATTTCGCACCCGCAATTCACTCAGTCGGGAAACCAGCATGATTCTCGACGGCCTTGAATTGACGAACCCCTATCATCTCAAAGACTTTGGTGGCGTTTTTAGTTTTCTGGACCCCGAAATAATGGGTCGGCTCGAATTGTCCACAGGAGGGTACTCCGCACGTTATGGCAATGCCATGAGCGGTGTGCTCAACCTTCAATCGCGCGATCCGATTGAATCGAGATCCACGGCGAATGTCACCTTTGGAACGGTTGGAATTCAGACAGAAGGCACCTTCGCTGAAGGCCTTGGAAGCTATCTCGTTTCCGCGCGAAGAGGCTATATCGATCTACTGTTAAAGCTCGGTGGGGAAGATGAAGAAGGTGAACAGGATATCGTTTACTTTGACAGCTTTGGGAAAATTGCATGGACGCTTGGCGATAGTCATCGCTGGTCGGCAAGTTATCTTTTGGGTCAAGACGATTTTGTCGAACAGGAGGTGGAAGAAAATGAGGTCGAGGATTCCAATAGTTTCTACGATGACCTTTACCTCTGGACTAATCTCACTTCAGTATGGGGAACTGCTACGACAAGTTCTCTCACGTTTTTCTGGAGTCGCCAAAAACAGGACCGGGATACAAGTACAGAAGGGGACGAAGAGACCTATGACATCTTGGATTATAGAGAAAACAAAGTGTATGGCATCAATGCGCAACTTGAGACAGAACTCGGAAGGAACTGGTATATACAAACAGGCGTTCAGTATAGGGAAAATAGCGCTGACTTTGATTACGATGCCACGTTCGAAAACCTTCCAGATTGGGATGGGCCTCAGGGTACAAATTGGGCCTGGCTGGGCTCTCGCCAAGGCCATGAGTGGGGTGCATTTGTGACGGGTCGTGTTAACTTGGGGCCAAAGCTAATTGGTGAACTTGGATTGCGTTATGATGACCAGGAATGGAATACTTCAACGCAACTGAGTCCTCGTTTTAACCTGGCATGGAGTCCCGATCGTCAACATGCATTTAAGATTGGTTTGGGTCGTTTCACCCAGGCTGAGCGCCCAATGGAATTGCAGGTTGCGGACGGAATTACCTATTTGTCTGAAGCAGAAACTTCTGATCAGCTCTCGTTGGGTTACGAGTATTCAAGTCCATCAGGAGGATCGCTGAGGCTGGACGGTTATTATCGCAAAATTGATGATGTACGCATTCGTTTCGCCAATCTGACCCGCAGCATGGTTCGGTTTCCGGGGCTCTCTTATGATCGAGTTATGTTAAATCCGGATGAAAGCAAGTCCTATGGGCTTGAATTGACGTGGTCGCAGCAGCTCGGTACAAAATGGGATTGGTTCTTCCATTACGCTTGGGGACGTTATAACCATGAATTCGAGGCCCAAACTCTGCGGGACCCTTTCGAGCAGGAGCACACTGTCAAATGCGGTCTCAACTGGGTACTGGGTGCAAAGTGGACGATGAATGTTAACTGGAACTACCATACAGGCTGGCGTACAACGGCACTGTCAATCCAGGAACAGCCAGAAACTGGCGTTCACATGGTCGCTCCAGCAGAGCCTTTTGCCGAAACATTCCCAGCATACCACCGCATGGATTTGCGCATTAGTCGCAATGTGATCTTCAGTTCCAGGCGCGAGTTTCGTCTATTCGTCGATATTTTCAATTGCTATAATCGAAAAAACATAAGAGGTTATGAGGCCATAGGTCTTGTTGAAACGAGTGGCGTCCCACGTATAGAAGTTGAAGAAGAGACCTGGCTTCCTATCCTGCCTACCGTCGGCGCTACGTGGAGGTTCTGATTTTCTATGCGAGTTCTCGTCGTTGAAGACAATATGGACCTTTGCGCCAACATATGTGATTTTTTGGAATCGGAAGGGTTTATCGTGGACGTGGCTAATGACGGTTTGACGGCGATCCATGTTATGTCTACTCAGGAGCCTCAACTTGTTGTGTTAGATATCATGCTGCCAGGACTCGATGGCCTGGAGGTGTGTCGCCATATTCGCAAGATGGGGTGCAATGTTCCAATTCTCATGTTGACCGCACGAGATACATTGGAAGATAAGCTTAAGGGGTTTCGCGTGGGAACGGATGATTACCTTGTCAAACCTTTTGATTTGGAAGAACTCGCCGCCCGCATTCGTGCGCTGGCTCAAAGGGGACAGCGCGTTCCGATTTCTCTTTTAAAGCTGGCTGATTTGGAATTCCACCTCCTGACTATGGAAGTACGACGCGCCGGTCAACCAATCACGTTGAATCACACGTGTCTCAGAATTTTAAAACGCCTCATGGAGCGGGCTCCAAATGTGGTCACACGCGAGGAGCTAGTGGAACATCTTTGGGGCGATTTTTCCCCCGCTTCGGATGCGTTGAAGAGCCACATGTACCTACTGAGAAAAGCGGTGGATAAACCCTTTGAATCCAGCCTTATTCATACAGTCCGTAACATTGGTTTCAAGATGGTGGCACCCCAATGAAACTTAAGAGTCTTCGCCAGAGGGTGGTTGGGTCTTTCATCATATCCGCCATCGTGATGAGTACGGTTTTTGGTGGTGTTGTCTATGGCTTTCTCCACGGGTTGGAGGATCGGATCATCATGAACTATCTGGAGGAAGAGTATCGATCCTTTTCTGAAGCTTATGTGAATAGTGTTTCTGCTCCATTGCCACAGTCTTCTATTCTAAAGGGTGAAATCCATAATCAGTTGCGTGAAGATCTGGGATTAGACCGAGGAATCCACGAAATCGGTGACCGTCACATTCTTGTTAGGGAGATGTCAGATGGAAATTTCCTCTATCTGTTTCACGATGATGAACGCATTGAACCTCTGAACGACTTCTTCTTGACCCAAATCATTCTGTCGGCCCTGTTTGGTGTTGTCCTTGCAAACTTCCTGCTGGGCTTGAGCATTAGTAACCGACTTCTCGCGCCTCTGTTGAGTATGACCGCAAAAGTGAAACAGGCTTTCCCGGACGTCATCCGTTTTAAGCCAGAGGAGTTGAACTCATTTTCGACGGAATTAAAGGTATTGGCGAGAGGACTACAGGATGCAACGGACCGTGTGGACGCTTTCATCGAACGTGAACGGCGCTTCACTTCTGAGGCAAGCCATGAACTCCGCACGCCTGTCACTGTGATAAAGGGAGCCTCCACGATATTGCAACGCAATTGCTTGTCGGAGGACCCAAAGTGCCAAGCTGCATGGCGCCGTATGGACCGAAGTGTCAAGGACATGGAAGCGATAATCCAAACCTTCCTTTTTCTGGCAAGGCAAGGTAGTTCCGAAATTGAAGCAACAGACATTGAGCTTAACCAACTTGTGGAAGAAATTGTTTCTACCAATGCATACTTAATTGAGGATAAACCAGTTACATATCGTCTTGAGACGTTGGAGGAGTCTTCTGTGTGCCTCGTTGAACCGATTCTTAAGATCGTTATCGGGAATCTGGTTCGAAACGCTTTTCAGTACACCCAGAACGGGGTTGTGGACTTGGATCTGAGGGGGACATTCCTCAGGATCTCTAATCCCAGTCCAGGAAGCAGTGCGAACACGCCATTGAGATCTCAATTCGGCATTGGTTTAACGATTGTCGAAGATCTTTGTTCCGCATACGGTTGGGAGTGGGATCTCATCTCTGACGGCCGAACAGTAACGGCCTCTTTGAATTTAAAGGCTCAAATTGACCAAAGGCAACCCGCCAAAGAGATTCCCTGACAGGATTAGCCCTTTGCTCAACTGGAACACGATCCTGACTGGTCAACCACTGGCTCACCATGTGGGAATCATCATCCCAGATGTGATATGATGCGCCGAAATGTTTGAAGGTGGGATGGGACTATGAAATTGAACCAGCGCTACATCAAATCAGTTGAGGAGCTCCAATCGCTTGCCGAGGGTGAGGAGAAGATTCTTTTTGTCGCATCTCAGACCTCAACTGTGATTCCCTACCACCTCCTGGAACAGCGCCTGACTGCTTGGGCCGAGGGCAAGGGTCTTGAGTCTATTACCGTCGCAGATCTCTCCAGACTTCCAAAAGAGATGGATCTTGATGCTGAAGGCAATTTGCATATCAAAGGAATGGTGACCTGGGAAGAAGCTATTGCTTTCTGCCAGGTTCGTGGCCGAACAATTATGACCTATCCAACTGAACAGCTGGCGGCTATTCCCGCCGGTGTGGCGACATCGGCAACGGGCGAGCGCTGCTTTGGATTCGGAACCCTTCGAAACCAGGTACGGTCCTTGAGCTTTGTCTCGGGAAAAGGCGAGTTGATCAAGCTGTCCCGAGATCGGAAACTCGATTCAATTCCCGGTCTCGATGCCTATCGCGATTCATACAAAGCCTTTGAGAATTTCAAAAATGCGCCATTTCCGCGTTTCGACGTGGAAACGGACCTGCTGACTGGAACAGAAGGGCAGTTGGGCCCCATCGTTGAGGTTGAGTTGGAGACAACCCCACTTGAGGATGTACGCTATTTCTTTATCTTACTGCCACCGTGGGAGGAAACGCTGACGCCCCACCTCGAACTTTTTGAAAAAGTACAGGCCTTCAAAGGGGCGGTTCTTTCATGTGAATTACTGGATCGGCATTGCATGAGCCTTCTTTCAAAAGCTAATCAACTCGGCTCCGACCAGGATGTCATGTTCCTGGAGGTTCGCGGTGAAGAAGAGGCGTTTGACCAGGTTTTTGAAGAGTTACTCATGGATTTCGAGCATATCGACGACGAATCCATTTTCGAGATATCCGAAGAGCGATTCCACGAAATTCGTGCGGAAGTTCCGCGTGCCATCTTTGAAAACAACCAACGCATGGGGGTTGAGAAAAAAGGCACCGATATCCAGGTGCGCGATCGCGACTTTAAAACACTCCTCGAGACCTACCTCCAGGGCACCCAAATGGGCCTTCCATATTTCCTTTTCGGTCATTTCGGTAATGCACACCTGCATTTCAATTTTCTACCAAAGGCGGATGAAGTTGCCCGCTGTAACGAGTATTTTGAAGACCTATATGCAGATGTCTTGAAGTGGCAGGGTTCACCATTCGCCGAACACGGTATCGGTCTTATCAAGCAGCGTTACATCCAACCGTTTTTGAGCGATGTCCATTATCGCGTATTCCGGGAGTTAAAGCAGGTCTATGACCCAAAGAATCTCTTTTTTCCCATGGGCTTCATGAATGGTCCACACGCGGCGAATTTTTCAGACAGCTGAAGCCTTCTGGCGATATTAATCGGGAAATAACCATGCCCGGTAGACATCGTCGGGCTGTTCGAGACGCGTTTTGGCATAGCTGAAATGCAGAAATCCGACGATGACAAAGAACCATGTTGCGACCTGAGTGTAATGGTTGACAAAAATCGAAATGGTTGTGCAGAAGCTGAAGATCCCCGCGCTATAAACGAGAAATGGTGTTTTACGCTGGCGCATTCGGGCGTATATAAACGATGTAAACCATCCCAGGACAAAAGGAATAATCGCGATTCCGATCCATCCGAAATCATAGAAAAAAGGCTGCAGAAAAGTGCCAACATTTAATTCCAGAGGGACGTTATAGAATTTGCTGACAAGTTCAGCACGCTGGAAGTTCGGCACAATGGCTTCAATGACCTTGACTGCGGGTTCGAGCGCATGCTTGCCCCATAGCGGCTCCTCGTGCTCTTTTTCATCGAGAAAGGCATCGAGGACCGGATAAGAGCCGGTGAGATAGATATAGGGATCGGCCACAAATCCGAAAGCCGGCGGAAGGTTGATGTGGATTTGATTGTGCTCATAAGACTGTTTCTTATAGACAACAGCTATTAGAATGAAAAAGATACCAAGCGTCAACAGTGTTCCACCCGCTGCCAAGAGGGTTTTCAGGCGGAGCTTAAGGCGATGAGGCAGATAGGCCACGGAGTAGAAGCTCCAGATGATGGCATAGAAAAAACGTGTTCGGTCGGTTGAGAGAAAAGTGGTAACGATGGCCCAGCCCAGCATAACCAAGACCCATCGCTTGGGCTTGCGATAGACGAGCAGGTAGATTATGCCAAGGGCAAAATTGGCCAAGTTGAGTATGTTGAAGAAACCGAGGTATTTAACGTTTGAGTGAACCTCGCGAACGGCCTGGGGATTGGTGAGAAAATTGTGGAAACCGATCTGGGTCTGGAGGTGGTAGAGTTGAATGAGGAAACCCAGAATACCGAGCCCGAACAAAACAAGCAGGCTCCCCTCAAATCGTTTTTGATCGAAATAGGTGAATAAAGGACGGTTTCCAAGGACTTCCGGCCTTACGACAAGTCCGGCAAGCGGAAAGAAGCAGCCGCAGAGAAAGCTAAACATACCGAGTGAGACAGCGTACCAGGTCGTTGGGCTGATAGGATGGTAATCAACAATATCAAGAAATAACAACCCGATTGAGACGCACCAGAAAAAGAGGAAAATGGCGGGAGGCGAAAAGAAATCACCGATCAGCTTTCGACTGAGCAAGAGGCTTGTCAGTCCAAGCGCGAGAAGCAGGATCGTTACCATGGATCAGGATTGTCGAAGTCTTGGCTGTACATCCGTTTCGATGATGTGGGCGAGGAAAACCAGCCCGCAGGCGAACATGCAGGCTGCCATGACACCGGCAACAACCAGAACCGCCCAAGTCGGTCGAATATGCGCATCGGGTACTTGGGGTTCTGCAGAGAGTTTGGAGGCGACCGATTTTGTCACAGCCTCCCGGTTAAGGATCACTTTGTATAAGCTGGAGATCATGGTTGAATGCAGGTTGCGATTGGCTGAAAGATTGTGCTCGGCGAGCAGTAGGGAGGGGACCGTCTTTCCGGCCGTATTTTTGATGGTGTCGCGTGCAATCTCCACATCGACTTCTGTAGCCTCAATGGTCTTTTGGATCAGAGCCCTCAATTCCTCTTCTTCGCGGATCAAAATTTGTTGGGATTGAACAAGAAGGGCATCGTGTTCTTTGATGATTTTTGCAGTAAGGGCCTTGAAAATCGCGACGATCTTCTCGCGGTCCTTGTAACGAATTCGAAGACGGACAAGACCCACATCTTTGTTCTTCTTTATCTCATTTACGACTTCGGTTTTTATCAATTTCTGCAGTCGTGAAGCGCTAATATCCAGGGTGACGCCTGCTTCCGAAAGTGCTTCAACGATAAAGCTGTAATCCTGAAGTCGACGGGCCACCCATTCGCCTTCTTCCAAGAGCTCTTCATTGAACTTTCCAATACTCAGTGTACCTTCCAATTCATAAGTTTTCTTGGCCACGAATCCATAGGCAATAAAGAGGCTGAAGATCACGATCCACGCGAAAATAAAGAGCACTTTCTTCTTGAAGAGCAAATAAAAAAATTGTCCCACAGTGAACAGTTGATCATTCATGTTTTACCATCCATAAGCCATCGCGGCGAGTTTCGAACGTGGCACTTTAGCATATTTGGGCCAACAGATACAGACGCCTATTTTCGACGGGCATCCCCTTTTCCGGGTTTCCTACGCTATAATCATGGGCTGTTTTGGCATCGTATTGGCCACTTATGAACTCAATCAGGAGACAGTTATGGAAGAACAGAATACAATTACTATTGAAGATTTCTTTAAGACCGAATTAAAGGTTGGCAAGGTCCTTACTTGCGAAAAAGTTCCTAAATCAAAGAAACTACTGAAAATGGAGATCGACCTTGGCGAAGAAGTACGCCAGGTTCTCGCGGGTCTCGCGCCCTGGTACTTGCCTGAAGAGGTCGTTGGACGTCGTGTCGTGGTTGTGGCTAACCTACAACCCGCAAAATTGATGGGGCTTGAATCCCAGGGCATGGTGCTTGCCGCAACTGGGGATGCTGAAGGCAGTGTTCCCTGCTTTGTGCAGGTGCCTGAAGGCGTTCCTGTTGGAGCAAGGATCCGCTAGTTGAACCAACGCGACGATCAACACCAGATCTATCTGGACTACACGAAATGGGTTGAGACTCATTGGTCTTTAGCCAGAGGTAACCAGATCATTGTGTCACCGTTGGAGTTTGACGCAATCCTGAAGTGGTACGAAGATGGCGTGCCTCTTCAGGTGGTTCTTCGCGCCATGGACCGCTTCCTGGACCGAAAGAAAAAAGGGGCGAGGAAGCGCAACCATCTTCTGAATCATATCGATCAGGATGTTCGCAAACTGTTTGAGGAATATCGTCTTCTACATGCAGGCAGCTTCGATTCGGATGAAGAACACGATTTTGATCCAGCAGTGAACAGAATTCAGGCGCTGATAAAAAAGCTGAGCTCGCTTGGTATTGAGGAACTGCAATCAATTATTCATGAGCTCGATTTGCTCACCACCGAAGAAGGCAGAAGCCGACTCGTCGGCTTCGATGAAATTGAAGCTCAGTTCGAATCATTGAATAAACAGATTGAACCGATTCTCGAAACGCTCGCTGGTGAAGCCACGTGTACCAAAATCCGGCTTGAACTCTCCGAATTCTTGGATGAAAACAAAGATGTTCAGCTTTTCCGTAAAGCGTACTATGATCAATTGCGACATCAATTCAAGGTCCCCCTGTTGACCATTCTGGGGTAATTCATGACGTGTTCAATCTGTAAAGGAAAAGGATATATTCGCAAGACTGTCGATGGCTACGATACTGTAGGGATCTGCAGGTGCCAGGTTCAACAGAATTTGAAAAAGCACTTTCAAGCGGCCGGGATTCCCAGTCGTTACTGGGATTGGACCCTCCAGAGTAAATCCAAAACTGGGCCAAATGCGCTCGATATTCCCTTTAAATACAAGCAATGGATTTTGAACTCTCCGCTGGACGACCAGCGCCAACCCTTTCAGCCTTGGTCGGGACCGGGCAAGGGAACAAAAAACGATACGACTTTCCACAGTCAATTCTCAGCTTTGAAAAAGTGTCGCGATCTTATCACCCGCTATCTCGACCATTTTCTTGAGCAAAAAGGTGATGGAGATGTGCCTGGATTGCTAATGATGGGGTCGGTTGGCATTGGAAAGACGCATCTGCTCTGCACGCTCTTACTAGATTTGATCTATGCTGGAGTCACCAACGTCTATTTCATCGAGATGACCGATCTCATGAAGAAACTGCAGTTCAGCTATTCCAAAGGGTCGGCCTCTAAAGAGGAAGAGCTTTTGGCGCCGCTTATCTCAAGTGACGTACTTGTCCTTGATGATTTAGGCTCTTTTGCCAGCGACAACCTGTCCTGGATTCTTAACACGTTGGGCTATGTTCTCAATAAGAGGTATAGTTTCCAGAAGCCAACCTTAATCTCCACCAATTATTTCGATAAAGCCAAGAGTGGTGAAAAAACCCTCACCGATTGCCTGGGAGCGCGCTTGAGGAGCCGTATACGGGAAACCTGTCCAGAACTGGTCATGAAGGGTTACGACTTCCGAGAGTACCGCAACCAAATCACTTGATCTTAAACACCCCTAGCTCTTCAGGGCCACAATTCAACAAGTATTCGATACTGGGCAATAAGGAGCGGGAGAATACTCTTCAGGAAGACCGTCAGGACAAGTGCCCAGATCCAGGCAGTAATAAAAAGGATGGCGCTGACCTTCAGACCATTTGGTTTTTGATTTCCCAGAGAACTGAAGCCTATGGTACGCAGCATCAGCTGAAAGCGAAGTACCAAAATCAGGATGGTGGGATAGGTCGAAAGGCTTTGCATCACCTTGCCGAGAGTTTTACTGAGGCGGGGAAAACATGCCGAGAGCCTGTCCCCATAGTGCCAGCCTGCCCAAAAACTGAGCATGTCCCCAAAGAAGGCACCCAGGGCTGCCGCAATGACGAGAGGAATGAAACTTAACTGACCTTGGAGCAGAAAATAGGCGCTCACCGTGAGCACGAGCTCACCTTCGAGGCATGTTCCTATAAAAACGAGTACGTACCACATGGTTCATCCTCCGCATTCAGCCATTTTAACCTGAATCCCGGAACCTTATTGGGTAGATTTGTTGAATATGCACGGTCCGACTGCTACCTTCGGTCTTTCACTTTACTTCAGGCAGTCTTGTGCTTTTTCGAATCTCTGGATACAATGCCCCATGAAGGGGGGATGGAGTTTCCAATTCTATGAATTATCTTGAAATTCTCAGCAGCCTGGCAGATGAAATGGAGCAAATGGACCGCACTCTTGCATCCGTTCTCAACTCCGATCATCCCTACCTGCAGAAACTACACAGCCACATCCTCTCCAGCCCCGGAAAGAAACTTCGGCCTGCACTCTTGTTTCTCTGCTCAAAGATGGTTGAATATAATGGGAATAACCATATCATCTACGCAACTGTTTTCGAGCTCATTCACACAGCGACCCTCATCCATGATGACGTGATCGACGATGCAGAAACCCGACGAGGGCAGGAAACAATCTACCACGGAGAGGGAACGGTTCTTTCCGTTCTCTATGGCGATTTGCTCTATACCAAAGCCAATACACTTGCCATCAGTGCAGGGTCACTAGAGGTGATGGGGCTGATTTCATCGGTCACGGAGGAAATGATTGAAGGAGAACTTCTCCAGGAGAAACATGCCTATAATAAGGCCATCACTGAAGAAGATTACTTCAATATCTTGAGCCGTAAAACGGCCTTTCTCTTTGGTGGAACGGCAAAAACGGCTGGCCTGGCTGCAGGATTGTCCGCGAAAGAAACAGAGGCTCTCTACCAATACGGCTTCAACCTGGGTATCTCGTTCCAGCTGGTCGATGATTTTCTGGATTACACGGGTCAACAGGATCAAATGGGTAAACCTGTACTTAGTGACTTGCTCGCCGGAAAGCTCACCCTACCTGTAATTCGTTACATGCGGGACGAGCCCCAAAAGGCAAGTGCCCTTATCGATCGAATCTGGAGAGAGACTGATCACCAGGCACTGGATGAGCTCGCCCAATCAATTCGTTCCAGCGCATCCTTCCAGGAAACACTGGATCTGGGGCGAAAATATGCCGAAACCGCAGTGTCCCATCTCAAGTGTTTTCGCGATAACCCTGCCAAACGGATTCTTGTCGATATCCCTTTTCAGATGTTGAGTCGACGAACCTAAACCACGCCTGCACAAACATCGTCAACTGGTTAATCCATTTGAAATATAGTTGTTTTAAGTTAAAATGGGGCTCCTTCAAATGAGGGTTGAAACTAGCGAGGCAGGTCACCTTTATCTGCTCGAGGAGAATGTCAAATGCGCCTGAGATTGTTTGCGATCATGACTATTGCAGGACTTTTTGTTGCCTGCGGAAGTGGAGATAAGACTATCGAGGTCTATACCATTAAAAAGGAAACGCCAAAGCGCGCACCGGTCGCGGCCCCTCCAAAGGCCACAGGTCTTCAGTGGGACGTCCCTTCCAATTGGCAAGAAACCCCAGCCTCAGCCATGCATTTGGCTGCCTATAATGTGCCGATTGAAGGGGCTGAGTCGCCGGCTTCATTGACTTTGATGACCCTGCCTGGTGATGGTGGCGGGCTACTGATGAACGTCAATCGCTGGTTGAATCAACTCGGTCTTGCACCTGTACAGGCCTCAGACCTTTCAGCGCTTGGTGAAGCACACGATGCAAAGATCGGTCCGTTTAGCCTTTTTACATTTAAAAACGAGGCGAGTCCTGAAAAAGCGTTCCTGGTTTCGGTCTACCAGACCTCCTCACAGACCCACTTTGTCAAACTTATTGCTCCCATGTCGAGCTTGGAGTCGCTAAAACCTGTCTTTCTCGAATTTTGTCAAACTGTTTCAACTGATTCCTAATAAGGGGCACGATTTATGAACCAAACTACACCAAAAAAATGGCACGATTGGCTCGCAGACCCGGCTATCTTCTTTTATGCATGTCTCTGGCTTGTTGTGCTTGTCATTGCCGGAACTCTGGCACAACCTGGAATAGGTCTTTATAAGGCGCAGGAGATTTACTTTTCCTCATGGTTCTTCCCCATGGGACCGGTTCCACTTCCAGGCGGTCGCCTCACGATGGCCGTCATCTTTGTCAATCTGGTTATCTACCTGATTTTCAATGCATCCCCCAAGAAGAATATCGGCCTTTACATTACACATCTTGGAACGCTTTTACTTCTTTTGGGCGGTTTTTTAACAGCCTATTTTTCTTCAGAAGGCACCATGGTAATTCAGGAAGGGGGAAGCAGTGATTATGTTTCCGACTACCATGCACGTGAGTTTGTAATAATTACACCCGGGTCCGACGAGGACAAAGTTACTGCTTTTGGTATGGGTTGGCTCAAGGCGGGCTCCATCCTCAAGCACGAGTCGATCCCCGGGGAAATCGAAATTCTTGAAGCCTACACCAACTGCGAGGCACGAAGGCGGGACGCGATGGATCCATCCTTCAAAGGCTTGGGTTCGCAGTATACTATCAGGCCGATCCCTGATAATCCCCAAGACGAACAAAACATGTACGGTTTTGTTGCCGCGTTTCGCGGTTTTGGTCCCAATGCGGATGGTAATTATGTGTTTGTTGAATACCAGAACGATCCGACCCAGGTCGCTGATAAGATCTGCGTACTTCGTAAAAAACGCACGTATGTTCCCTTCCAAATTGAATTGATTGATTTCGAAAAGAAACTGCACCCGGGCACGCAAATGCCAAAGAGCTATAAATCGGTCGTCAACCTGATTGAAGAAGGCCAGAAACGTCGCGTCGTGATTCAAATGAACGAACCACTGCGCCACAAAGGTTACACGTTCTTCCAGTCATCCTTTATTGAAGGTCAGGGTGGAGGCAAGGACAGCACGGTGCTAGCTGCCGTAAAGAACTATGGACGCCAATTTCCCTATATCTCTAGTATTATCATGAGTATAGGGTTATTAATCTACTTGATGATTCTCGTACCGAGACGCCGGCGCGTGATGCAGAGCAAAGAAGGCTGATATGAATATGAAACGATTAATGACACTCATCATTTCCCTCATGGCGTTTATCGCCGTCAATGCATCCGACGCATCTGGCCGCGAACAGGCTCTCAAAGCAGCGGCAAAGAAACCGATGTTGCATGAGGGGCGCATTAAACCATTGGACACGTTCGCCCAGGTTAATCTGTTGGCTATTTATGGAAAGCGCTCTATCAAGAAAATGGAAGCGATTGACTGGCTTCTTGAAGCGATGTTTCTTCCAGAAGCAAGTAATGAACGGGCGGTTTTCGATATCCGCAATAACGATGTCGTCAACGCATTGAACCTGGAGACCCGAGAGGGCCATAAATATTCGTTCACAGAAGTTTGGCCGGCCCTTCGCAAAAATATGGATTTCTTGCGAAGCGCATTCAACAAACCTAGTGAAGAGCGTGATCTTGTCGAGAAACAGATGCTGGAGCTATACGGCAATGTCAGTAGGTTTATCGAAATCGCCGAATCTCTCACCTTTCTGCAACCGCGCTTCTATTTGTCCAATGAAGTTCTCGCTTCACGGTTTGGACTTCAGGCTGAAGAGAAAGCCTCTTTCTACTATTTCAGCAAGAAGTCCGACGTCTTCGCAGCCTATCTAGGTGAGATGCAGGCAAAAAGTGAAGAAGAACTGGACGCCAACGACCTCGAAATCGTCAAGTTAGCACAAGCACTCGATGCCGAACGCCGCCGTGTAACAACTGAAATCCTTAAGATCATTCCACCAGAAGGGGCCGCCAAGGATCAGCTTTGGGGCTACCCATGGGAACTGCTGCGAAAACCGAGTCGCACTGCACAGGAAGACGCGTTCTTGGATGCCTGGGCCGCGATTTACCAGTCTTATGTTCACAATGAACCGTTGGACGAAGCATTGCTCGATCAAACTTTTGCCATCTATTTCTCCCCAGACTCTGAGTTGGAGAAGGCTCATATTGATCTCGAAGTATGGAACAACCACGCGAACCTGTTCTACAAAAGTCTCGCGTTTTACATCCTTAGCTTCATTCTGCTGATTATCAGTTGGGCTGCTTGGGGCACATGGATGAAGCGTCTGAGCCTTGGCAGTATGATTGTCGGAACCTTCCTGCACGCATTTGGGATCCTTCTCAGGATGATGATTATGGGGCGTCCTCCGGTTTCAACACTTTACGAGTCCATTATCTTTGTTGGGTTCATCAGTGTGTTCTGTGCCATTATTTATGAAATCGTGAAGAAGAATTCTCTCGGCATCTTTACTGGCGTGGTACTTGGAAGCATTCTGCATTTCATCGGGTTCAGCTACGCAGCTGATGGGGATACCATGGGAATGCTTGTGGCCGTGCTGGACTCAAATTTCTGGCTTGCCACCCACGTTGTCACCATTTCGATTGGATACGGTTGTGCCTTCGTTGCGGGCCTGATTGGTCACCTATACCTCTTCTTCAAGATCTTCAAACCCGAAGGAAAAGAACGGCTTCTGACCCTCTCAAAAAACATGGTCGGTTCGTCCCTTATTGCACTGTTCTTTACCCTTTTTGGTACCATTCTCGGTGGTATTT
>Ga0070729_10004394_pt1 | contig 15387 bp, 16 predicted proteins | sample tdDd472_FD_66725 | JGI IMG/M metagenome (GOLD analysis project Ga0070729, IMG submission 66725) | Marine sediment microbial communities from the Atlantic coast under amendment with organic carbon and nitrate - tdDd47.2 | ecosystem: Environmental > Aquatic > Marine > Coastal > Sediment | place...
TTTCACCATCAACGCCTTCGAGCCGGACGAAAAGGCGGGCTATCCGACGCTGTGCAAAGGAAGGTTCGTCACCGAAGGCCAGACCAAGTATCTGTTCGAGGAACCGACCAGCCTGAACGCGGCCGACATGCTGCCCGAATTGATGGAGGCCGGCGTTACGGCGCTGAAAATCGAAGGCCGTCAACGCGGCCGGGCCTATATCGGCCAGGTGGTCGCCGCTTTTAGGCAAGCCGTCGATGCCGCCGCCGAAGGCCGCAAGGTCAAGGTCGACCTCACCGCGGTCACCGAAGGGCAGCAGAAGACCTCCGGCGCTTACGAAAAAACCTGGCGGTAGAGAAAGATTATGAGCCAAGCCAATACGCCAAGCCTCGCCATGGGGCCGGTCCTGTTCAATTGGAAGCCGGAAGTCTGGCGCGACTTTTATTTCAAGGTCGCCGACGAAGCACCGGTCGATACGGTCTATGTCGGCGAGGTGGTCTGCTCCAAGCGCTCGCCGTTTTTCGCGCCTTACATCGCCGACGTGGTCGAACGGCTGATGGCGGCGGACAAAACCGTCATCCTCTCGACTTTGGCGCTGATTATGAACAAGCGCGAAATGGATTCGGTGCGCGACATCGCCGCAGCCGACGATTTGATGGTCGAGGCCAACGACGTGTCCGCCGTCGCCCTACTCAAAGGCAAACCCCATGCGGTGGGGCCTTTCGTCAACGTCTACAACGAAGGCACCCTGGCCTATCTGGCGCGCAACGGCGCCACCCGCGTCACCCTGCCGGTCGAGCTGTCGGCGGAGTCCATCGCAGCCTTGGCCAAGACCACCGACGTGGAGTTGGAAGTTCAGGTGTTTGGGCGCTTACCGCTGGCCGTCTCGGCCCGCTGCTATCACGCGCGCACCCACAATCTCGCCAAAGACAACTGCCAATTTGTTTGTGATAAAGACCCGGACGGGCTCGACCTCGACACCATGGACGGCGAGCCGTTTTTGGCGGTCAACGGCATCCAGACCATGTCCTACACCTATTGCAACATGATTGGCGATTTGGATTTGCTGCAACAATCCGGCGTCAAACACTTCCGCCTGTCGCCCCATACCGGCGACATGGTCAAGGTCGCCCAGGCGTTTAAAGACGTGATCGACGGCAAACAATCGGTCGAAGAAGCCGACGACATCATTGCCCAAGAAATCGACGACATGCCGATTTCCAACGGCTATCTACACGGCAAAGAGGGCGTCCATTTGGAAGGTTCCCTGGCGGAATAAGCTTAAAAATTTGCCGCAAATACGTCGTCGCAAACATTTTCGTTTGCTTGGGATTTCACTTTAATCTTGCCGCAAATACGTCGTCGCAAACATTTTCGTTAGCTTGGGATTTGCTTTAGCTAAGAAAACCGTTGAAACGGGCCAGCGCCTGGGCTACTTTCCGCGCGCTTTGATGGAGAGATGGCCGAGTGGCTTAAGGCGCACGCTTGGAAAGCGTGTGTACCGCAAGGTACCGAGGGTTCGAATCCCTCTCTCTCCGCCATTCATTAAAGAGGCCCTTTGCAATCAGTAACTTACTGGTTCTAGGGCCTTTTTTATTGCCGCTGCTCCAGCGAACTGCTACAGCGGAGGCTATGGCTGACATGTCTAAATACCCTCGCATGGTCCGAAGAGGAACTCGATACCACATCCGTGCGTCTATCCCTGTTGATATCAAGGATACCTACCCCAAGACCGAAGAAACCAAATCTTTGAAAACGGGGGATTTTGCGGAAGCAGTGAAGCGGTATCGCACGGAATCAGCTCTTATCGATCAAAGGTTTGAGGCGCACAGGAAAGAAGTTGCAAGTAAAAAACGCCCTGCACTGAAGGAGCTATCTGACTCCCAAATTCTACACATACGCAACGTGTACTACGCCTTCTTATTAGAAGAGGATGAGGAAACCAGAGAGGCTGGATTCTTCGAGGAGAATGGCCCTTTACCAGAAACTCCCATTCCCACTTTTGAAGAGTATGCCGAAGACATCGAAGCTTGGGACGAAGGAGCCCGAAGTGACTACGCCAGGGGCAAGGTGGAGGAGTTCTTCATCGAGGAAGCCGAAGAAGTTCTTTCTTGGGATGGCATTGAACTCCACTTAGAACCGGGTTCTCCAAGTTGGGCTAGAATTAGACGCGCCCTTCAAGAAGCATATATCCAGGCGAACGAAGCCAAGCGGTCACGAAATCAAGGCAATGTGGTGGATACACCCAAGGTCGCTGAAGCGACTGTGAAAAATGTTTCAACCCCACTCCTATCCGAGGCCGTGCAAGACTGGATACACGAAAAGAAGATCGGCGATGACTGGGTCGAGAAGACCGAGAGAGAGCATCGAATTTGGATGGCCCACTTCATCACGATTAATGGAGACAGGCCGATCTCAGATTACCAAAAGGCAGATGGGCGCAAGTTTAAAACAATCTTGATGTCTCTTCCGTCGAATTGGGTCAAAAGACCGGAAATCAATGACTACCCGGTGGACAAGGCCGCTGCAGAAGCTAAACGTCTTGGCTTAGAGCCGATGAGCAAGACGAATGTGAATAAGTTGATTGGATTTATTGCGGCCTTCTGGAACTGGGCAGACGACAATTTTGACGAAGCTCCCGGCGCAATCATGAAAGGGCTCAAGTTCAAGCTGAAGAAAAAGGCGAAGGATGATCGCGACCCCTTCACGACTGAGGAGCTTCGCGCCATTTTTAACGCGCCAATCTTCAAGGGGTGTCGGTCTGAGAATTTCTGGAAGCAACCGGGTGACCTTGTCCTCAATAACAAGGGGAAATACTGGGTACCGTTAATCGGGCTCTATACGGGTGCAAGATTAGGGGAAATTGTCCAATTACACACCGCCGATATTAGCGAAGAGCACGGCGTCCTACATTTCGTCCTCACCGACGAGGAAGAGGATCAACGGCTTAAGAACTCCAACAGCGCACGGCGGGTGCCTGTACATCCAGACCTTGTTCGTATGGGCTTTATGAAACACGTTGAGAAGCAACGAACGAAGGGTGAGAAGCGACTGTTCCCTGAATGCAAAATGGGCGCGGATGGTTATTATTCATCGCCCTTTTCAAAATTTTTCAATGATAGGTTCCTCCGCTCTTTAAACATCAAACGTCGCAGAAACGCCTTTCATAGCTTCCGTCATTCGTTCGAGGACGCTGGCCGGGACTCCGATGTCGTCAAGGAAATCCGAGACGCAATGGTTGGGCATGGCGAAGAAGGAATGTCGGCACGTTATGGGGTAGGTTACTACCTTGAGAAAACAAATGAGGCGATGGGGAGAATCCACTTCCGTGGGCTTGATCTCTCGCACTTATTTGTCGATTAATTTCACAAGCATTAGTACCCCCTCCGTTAGAGGTCTATTAAATCTACTCACTGGGACTTTCCTTTCCTCTTCACCCTTCTTCTGAAAACCTCATCTCTGTGCTGAGCAAACGGCGGAAGGTCCAAGTAAATCTGCTGAGTTGCATCGGCTATCTGTGAAAGTTTTTTGGTGTGATGAAAGCCTGAAAACTTGCTGTGTGGCTCTCCCTGTTTTTCCCAAGTAGCACCAAGAAAATGGTCCATAAACAACTCTAAAGATGTAAGCAGAATTATCGGATTAATTTGACCACCGTTTTCATCTAGGCGACGCCCCCATTTTACAAATGCCCTAAGAAGTTTCTTTTCATTCTCTGTGAAGCTGTCTCGCAAAACAGAAATGATGATTACTGCACCGGGGAGATTCCGAGCAATTGTCTTCATGCTCTTGATATCTTTTGGCTTGATGAGGTCGCCATTTCCGAAAGACTTTGCCTCTCCAAAAATGATTTCTGGTGGGGTGTGCCTCCCAAAAGATCGTTCTCTCCAAAGAGCAAAAAAGTCTGTTTCCCACTTAGTTTCATCAATGGTCAATGTGAGCGCCGTTGAATATGTCATCTCTCTATCCATGCCGCCAAATTGGTCAAGAAAACGGATAGTTAGAAGCGCTCCGTAGGACCCTCTCGCATAGTCTGGAACGGAAAATGGGCCGGTTACACGATATTTCCAGTTTCTATTTTGCTGACGCAATTTGGTCTGTGGGAAGTCATATGCTTTGAGGCATCGCTCACATGATAGGGTGTAATCTGCCGTCGAAATACTATGCCAATTTTTGGTGCGGCAGTGAGGGCATTCCGTTTCCAAGCCTAGCTTGATGATGTTCTTTTTGGTGAAATCTGAAAGGTCAAGCCTATGGAGCGAGTTGGTTTGTTTACGCCTTTCAATTAGGTCTATCCACACCTTCAAAGGAGCCGTTCGATTTTCAAAGTACTCTATAAGTTCCCCGGTCTTGTCAGACGAACGCCGTATTCCACCTGCCATTTTGTTTAGTAGTTTAAGGGTTTGTTCATCTCGAAACAGGCCAACGCTAAAAAGATCCCCTAGTTGTTCCAGCATCTGTTTAGCTATATGCCCAGGCTCAGATAGAACAGCCTCAATACCTTGTTGTTTCAGCATCCCAACAATGGCTTCTTCATTCGTCAGAAAGGAGATGAACTCAGACCAGTTCTTGTGTTGCTGCTCAAAAACCCACCCTTCACTTCCGACCGCAACTAAATCACCGCCGAAGCCAAGTTTGGGCCAAGTTCGGTCAAATGTGTTGAACGGCAATACTGAAGCAATCTTTTTTTGAGACCATGGAGAAACGGAAACGCAGTTTACCCATCTGCCCTCCCCCCCAAATTGTGATGCAAATTCTGGGGACAACGAGTCAAACTGAGCAATAAGGTCGCCGCTAGCATCAATTTTAATGCTTGCTTTCCTCTCCGAGCAGGTGACTTTCTTTCTCTTATCTCGTATCACCAAATGGTCATCTTTGGTTTCTTGCCAGATAGACGTGCGCCAATGCTTGATCGCGTAGGAGCCGATTGGCAAATCCTTACTAAGATTGGAGGTGAGAGAAACAACCGTTTCTTTAGAAATTGAGCGACCGAATTCTATTGTACTGTGGTGCATGAGCCCATTTGGATTGCCTTTTACAGGGCGGTGCTCTTTCTCAAGAATCTCAGATATTTCTTCAGCAAGCTCCTCGAACCAATCCACTGGAACTGGCACAAAAGGAGAAGGCTCAAGGCACATATTCCAGCAATCAATGAGATCGGTCGGGCGTTTGGGATCAAATACAAAGAACTTCAGATCATGATACCAGTGTCGCTGTGCCTCAAGTTGATATCGTGTGCAGCCTAACGGCGTCCTGGCTCTTTCGAGGAAAACCTTCTTCCATGTCGATGACGATGAGTTTGCCTCTATCGGCGAATAAAGGTTTTCATAGCTTTTTCGAATGTACTGGCAATCTTCTTGGTCAGGGAATACACCGAAGACCAACTCAGCAATTCCGCTACCATCTACGGGAGGAACTATGATTGTTTCGATTCCATCCTTAAGAACGAAGCGCTGTTCCTTGTCATAAATATGGCTAAAGACATCAATCATGTTGAGCCCACGTGCTGGTTCAGACCAGTCACGGTGATCTCTGGAAGCTAGGAAATCACCCAATGTGATAACGGTTTCGGTCAAACCGTGCTTTATATCTAGGCTCCCAAGGCCAGCTTTTTTCAATAAGCCTTTTTCAGCTTCTACGTAAACATCTGGCTCAAAGAAATTGATATAGCCTCGCGCTACTGCATATCCCTTGGTGCTATCATGCTTCTCAGTCCTCCACTCTTTTGGAGGAGTTTTGTAAACCGGGATAATCGGATTGTAGATACCTCCCCACAAGCTGGTGCAAATTCGCATCGCCTTAATAACGGAGTCCAGGTCGTTTGGCGGGACAAAAAAACCAATTCGTATTGGCCTCAGTCTTATATCGAGGGAGATATCAGTCATGCCGCCTCATGTGTCTGAATGGGTGGTCAAGAATGATATTTTCGCATGGCGATTTCTGAATAAACGAAGGTTTTCTAACCATGGCTTACAACCGTACATGCCTTCACAAGACTGATGCCAAGAGAAGTGATAACAACATGAGCACATAGACTTTCGCGATTAGCAAAGACTGACGTGGAACCAATACACCCCAGACGGAGTAGGTTCAGAAGCGCAATTCTCTGTTCTTCGGTTGGGAGGGGGAATGGGTCCAAATTCGGAAGTGTTGTACTCGTCTCAATTCGCTCTGGTAAGAATGAGCTTATCACCCCGTTATCACTTCCTTCGACATTGATCCCTTTTTGTAAGGCGTCAAGAATTTGAACTTCTAATGTCCCGAGTTGAGTAAGGATATCGATGTGAAAACGCCGTGTCTCGACCTCCGCATTTCTATTCACCGCGTTTACAAGGAGCTGGGCATAACGGTCTTGAAGATCATCGTCTTCCTCAAGGACTCCTTCAAGCATCAAGGGAACCGCTACATTCAGTTTTAAACGTTTAGTTAGGTTCTCCTCTCCGAGAGATTTCGCTATCTGATGGAAGCGTGACATCAACCTCATTCGCCGCTCGATGCGAGTGAACCTCAGATGATCCTCAAGAAGCCCGAAAGCTTGCTCGAAGGGGCCCCTGACATATCTCCCAATAAAAGTCCCTAGCTCTCGAGACGCATCGATACCTTTGCCCGTCGCTTTTGATGCTTCTTGAATAGCCTTTGCGCATTCAGAAATAACGTCGTCATTCATAACCTATTCCAAACAAAGAAAACTGCCACAAATCTTCAAACGCCTATCAATAGCAGAGCCCCAGGACGCTCTCCCTGCCCCCTCAACCTCGAACGGCCTAGACTATCAGAGGGAAAAGAAGCTTCATGCGGTTAACTGCTTCGCTCAACTTTCCCGTATTTTCTAGTTTTCTGATGGTGTCGATCTTCGTCTTTAGACTCTGGATCGCCTCTCTTCTTCTCTGTGTTGCGCCCCAGGTTGAGAACCCATCTACAACTTCATAAACGTGTGACTTTAAATCTCCACAAAATGAGTAGCAGCTGAAGTCTGAGGCGACGACGCACTTTTCCAGTTCATACGATTCAAACGGATATCCTGATTGAGCGTTCCAGTATTTGAGAATGCGAATTGTGGGTTTTATGTGATTGCTATGAGCTTTGTTAAGATCGGTAAGGGTTGAATTGAACCGGCCCGGATTTGTCGTCATCCAATCCGTAAAGTCGCTTGCTGGCGCTGGAATCTTAAACTCTGACCAGAACGCAGGTAGGGAAGGAACTAGCTCAAATCGAATGTGGTTGAGTTCCAGTTGAATCGTCGGGTGTGATTGCTTGACCACCGAGCGCTGGTAAGTGTTTTCAACGAAGCGGCGGAGCCTATTCAAGTATGTCTGAGGTTGAGCCTCGTCATCGTTGAATACGACCATGTAATCGATGTCTGACTCGCTGTCCATGCACCGAGGTAGGATGGTTCCTCGGGGATATGACCCAAACAAAAATTGATCTTTTATGTCTCTGCCAAAGTACGTTCTCAACCGCCCCTGAAGATACGTGATTGATTTCGCAATACTGGTTCTTTCTGCATCACGGACGAATGCGGCACCAGCGATCTTTGTCAGGTGTCCGTTAACAGTCTCAGTGAAAAGAGAAGGTGCAAGAGGTCTATGAGAGTTGAACAGCCCGATCATTGTGATTCCTTGTCCGTAGCGTAGTCGCTTTCGCCAGCATCAATTCCTGACTTGGCCTTTACGTAAGCACGTCTAAAAATTGCTGGAGCAGATGCATTAAGGTCGTCGCGTTCAACACTCAGCTCCTCAATAGTCTGACGAGCCTCGGGCCCATCCTCATAGGGAAGGTCAATTTCTCTGAAACGACGTACTTTCTTCGTGAGAGCAAGGAACTGGTCCCCGGCTTTTCTGTGGTTTCCTTGTTCATTTCCGGGGTTTAAGAATGTCGTCACTCCAGCGAGAACAGCGGCGACAATAGCCAGCGTTCCAGTAAGCTCCTCAGGAAGACTCGAAAAGGCTGAGAAAGCGGCACATGCGGCGGTTGGGATGCCTAGTGCATAGTGCCAAAACTGCCAAGTTCCCGCCGAATTTAGGTGCCCCTTGCCTGAGTGCAAGCAATCCTCCTCGATACGCTTGGCCTCTTTTGTCAGGGCCTTGGCTCTTTCTTCTTCTATAGCCATTCCGTTAGCTACCTCTAGAAATGAATCACAACCATGAGTAACGGCGATTCGCTATTATAGAGTCAATGGGGTATGGCGTGAATTCTGGGGATTGTCCGTTAAGGTATAGGTCGCGCTTCTGTCTATCGAGCATTGGACGAGGGGGCTTAGGCGCTTCCTTCCCTTCTAGGAAGCCCACAAGGCCCGCCACAGAGTCACCGCGTCACTCATGGTGGATGGGCCCTAAATTCCCTGAAGGCCTCCTGAGGACATTCTAAAACCCTCTTGTTTTCTCACCACTCACTTACTGCAGCCCGACTATTCAATTGAAAAAATAGAAAGCGCATTTTGCGCTATTTCAGCTTGCCAATCTCCTTGGGGTGGAAGGCGGGGGAATTAGGGACCGCTCTAGCCTAACAAAACATTTTTCACGCCTTTCAAAATATTGGAGATCGACCATGCCTAAAATGTTCAAAAGCTTTGAAAGCTGGACAACTGCCTCTACTGAAGAACAAGTCGCGCAGCTTGACGAAGCCATCGCATTTCGCTTCAAAAAGCTTGGCATAAGTCTTAATGACTACAGGGATTTACCAAACGCCCTTCAGGAACTTTGCTCAAAAACTGTTCGCATAAGTCCAGCATTTGCAATGCTTCTTCTCGCTAAAGAATATGGGGAGCGAGTTCTGTGCATGGAAAAATATTCAGCCGACTTGCGAGATTATAATGACCTAACCAATCGGCTATGTTCGGAAATTGACAAACTCCGCAAGGTGAATGCCTTGCTTTCTTTAGAATGCGCGGTACTCCAAGACGCATATGGATATACCGATGGAGTGGAGGTAATTAGTCACTAGCAGCAAACAGATGTGACCTAAGGCTTGCTCTAATGCGGCCTTAGGTCACCCACAACCTATCAACAGCAGCCAGAAGACATCCCGACAACGTGAGCGATAAGATTGCTCCTTAAGAACATCTGAGCTAAAACAAATGTTCTGTGTTTGTTCTTTATGGGCCGCTTATGTTTTACAAAGCCGTAACTAAAACCCAATGCCCCTTACCGCTGTTTTCTTCAACGGTTCGTGCGGGGTTCCCCAGTCCCGCCGAGGATTTCGTAGAGGGAAGCCTGGACCTGAATAAACATCTCATTGAACACCCAGCCGCTACGTTCTTTATGCGGGTCTCTGGTGACTCGATGACGGGTGCCGGTATCTACCCCGATGACCTTTTGGTGGTAGACCGAAGCCTTAAAGCAGTTGCGGGGAATATCGTGATCGCTGTCCTGCATGGCGAATTAACGGTGAAGCGCCTAGCCAAAGAAAAGGGGACATGGTTTCTGAAGGCGGAAAACCCTGACTACCCAAGATTTGAGTTACCTGAAGATGCTGAAATCTGGGGAGTTGTCACAAGTTCCATACGAGCCCTCAGATGATCATCGCCCTAGTCGATTGCAATAACTTCTACTGCTCCTGTGAACGGGTATTCCAGCCAAGGCTTGAAGGGCGTCCCGTTGTCGTTCTCTCCAACAATGATGGATGCGTAATTGCTCGAAGCAACGAAGCCAAGGCGTTGGGCGTCCCTATGGGTGCACCTTACTTCAAACACCGCGATACTTTGCAGAAAGCCGGTGTCGCCGTCCGGTCCAGCAACTATGCCCTTTATGGTGATATGAGCCATAGGGTCATGACGGTCTTGGGTGGCTTCACACCCAACGTTGAAGTCTACAGTATCGATGAATGCTTTCTGGACCTCTCAGGGTTCATGGGGCAAGACCTAACGGCCTATGGGCAGATGATCCGCGACACCACCAAACAATGGACGGGTATTCCGGTTTCCGTTGGTATTGGCCCAACGAAGACCCTCGCGAAGATCGCCAACCGCGTCGCCAAGAAAGACCCGGATGCAAATGGGGTCTGTGACCTCACCGATCCTGCCTTGGCAGAAGCTGCAATGAGCAAGATAGGCGTAGGTGATGTTTGGGGCATTGGTCGGCGTTGGCGGAAGATGCTGGAGGGTCGAGGCATCCATACAGCCAAGGACTTGAGGGACGCCCAGGAAGGCTGGGTACGCCAGAAGATGGGTGTCGTCGGTCACAGAACCGTTATGGAGCTTAGGGGTACTCCTTGCGTTGATCTTGAGACCATTCCTCAGGATAAGCAAACGGTCTGCGTTTCCCGTACTTTTGGGAAGCCTATGACTGATTATGAGGGGCTTCACGCTGCCATTGCGACCTTCGTTATGAAGGCGGGAGAGAAACTCCGAAAGCTTGACCTTGTCGCTACCAACATCAACGTCTTTGTTCACACCGATCCATTTAGGGAAGACCGGGCACAATACAGCAAATCAGTGACGGTCGATCTACTGACAGCGACCAATCATAGCGGCAAGATTTTAGCCGGTGCCTTGCGGGGGCTGAGAGGCATATACCGTTCGGGCTACCACTACAAACGAGCCGGTATTCTGCTGCTGGAGTTGGAGCGTTCTGGCCATGCCCCTCGGACATTGTTTGAACACGACGACCAAAAAGGGCAGCGCCTCATGGCTGCTATCGATGCCATTAATGGTCGGTACGGTCACGGCGTGGTCAACTATGGACAAATCAGGCGTTCCTCAACGTGGTACATGACACAGGAACATCGATCTCCAAGGTTCACTACCCAATGGGATGAACTACCGCTTGTCGTCCCATAAACGGGTGGTGGACGTGATAGGTGAGGAGAAAATAATGAGATGAGCGTGGGGTAGACAAAAGATTATTGGATTTGGTAGAGGGGTGTGCGGGTCTCCGTTTAACGTGTAGTAATATGACATCCACAACCCCATGCTCAATCCGAGAGCAAATTTGGAAGATCAAAAATGTTGCTACTTAAAACAATCTTACTTTCTGTAGGGCTCTTAACCTTTGCGGCCCTCCCTGTCGATGCGGCTTCAGAAGTTGATAATACTATCCAGGGCGATCAAATCTATGAGATTGATATGCCCGGCAAAGATGCAAGGGTCGTCGAGTTCACTCCAAAATCAGACCCATCGAAAGTCTGTGTAGCTTTCATCATGGTAAACTTTGAGACGTCAAGTCTGCAGTGTTTCGACAAGCCAACACAAAAAGAGCCCCCGCAAACTCATTGATTTGAGGGAATTTAATTAGGGGCCGCTCTAGCCTAGCCAAACATTTTCCCAAGGACCGTTTAATGTGCGACCCAACGATTGCTATGACAGCAGCGAGTACTGCTCTTAGCCTCTACGCTCAACAGCAGAATACTGATGTTCAGACTGAGCATCAAAACAACCTGATGATCCAACGACAGCAAGAGATGGAAGCAAACCAAATCCTTGCCAACCGCGCGGCTTCAAACGAACAGTCCCAGATCAACAAACAGGTCATCGAGAAGCAGATCGAGACCTCCCAAACAATGACGGAGAACTCCATTGAGGCAGCTAAAGCCAGGGCTGCGCAGATCGTAGCGAGTGGCGAGAGTGGTGTCTCAGGGAAATCCGTAGATCACCTCCTGGCCGACCTTGCAGCGAAGGAAGCCCGGTTCGAGGATTCAGTCCGGCAGAACCAAGAAGGTTTCGCTAGGAATGCTGAGGATCGTAAGGATACTGTTGAGGCCAAACGCCAAGGCCGTATTGCGTCTGTCCAACCGTATATCCCGAAACCTATCGCCGGTCCTGATTGGGCTGGTGCGGTTATGAAGGTTGGAGGGGCTGGGATTAGGTATTGGGAGAGCAAACAAAATAAGTAGAGCAAAATCCGTAATGGGGAGCAGAGGCGTTTTCCACGCACCTCCTATACCATAGAATTTTGGCGCATTAATATTCACCCGTCCGCGTCAGTCACTCTTACCACCTCCACAAACGAAGACCTCACAGACCTCATAGTAGGGCTCTGAACGGCTTTGCTTGTCCTCGTTCAACATAGGAGCATCCTTGAACTACACTCGAAATGTCACCGACTATGAGACCGGGGAGATTCACCGCATCAGCATCGGCGACCATCTGACCATTACCGAATCGGCTGAGACCTTCAGGGTCTCTCGCAAAGCACTCACCGAGACCTTGCTTAAGATGGGCATCTGCCAGAGGGAGTTCGATGAGGTCGCCGGGAAGCCCCGTATCAGGCTTCATCCTAACGCAGCCGAGAAAGGCTTGGGTTTCAGGATCATGGGGGAACATGGTCCCTTTGATGTCTTGTCTCCCTTGTGTCGGGAAATCGTCGAAGATGAATTGAAGGCCTATCTTGCATCGATCAGCCCCAAGCGATGGAGACCGGCCTTGGAAGAACTGGCCGCCTATGAGCAGCATAGGGTGTCGCATAAGATGACCAAGCTGGACCCAAGGATGAAGGTGTGCTGGCTGATCGACCACTTTAACAGTATCCCCTCTCAAGTCATCGCTGGGGGGATCGGTGTCGGTAAGAGCCTCGTCTATCGATACTTGGAGGAGCGGCGAAAACAGCTAAACGGGGAGAAGCATCCCTTCAAGCTAAACCCTGAGAAGGGAACGGCGTCCTACTATGGGTTCATTGAGGAGGCCTGAAGCCCCCTACGATTCCACCTTGCTTGTATCTTATTACACCTCATTCCACACTGCCCAAACAGAACCGCTCTCCGCCCTTTTGTCTGCTCTCCAGGCTAGGGCGGGGTTTTGATGTCGTGAGAATAAGTAAGGCAAAAAATACTACAAATTTCTGAGCGGGTATTCGCTAGGGACCAGAGTGTGGCTTCCCCCTTGCCCCCTATGCCTTTCAATTTTGATCCGATTAGGCAAAGCCAGGAAAAGAAGGGTGGGGAAGGCTAGCCCAGAATTGTCAACCAAACTTGAGAATTGTTGACAGATTATTATTTAAGAATCATGATTTCATTACATTTATCTCTGAATGAATGGAAGTGCCATGACACGCAAAACTCAGACAGCCGTTGCCTATTACCGGACCAGTAGCGCCGCAAACGTTGGGGGTGACAAGGATAGCCTCAGAAGACAGCAGGAAGCAGTGCAGTCGTACGCCAAGGCAACAGGGGTTGAGGTCGTCAAGGAGTTCTATGACGCAGCAGTGAGTGGTGCTGATCCCATAGACATACGTTCTGGGTTCGTTGAGATGCTCGACTATATGGCTGGGAATGGGGCCAGGGTTGTCTTGGTCGAGAACGCCAGCCGGTTTGCCCGAGACCTTACTGTACAGATCACCGGCCATGACTTCCTGAAGGCGCAAGGCTATGACCTTATCCCGGTTGACGCCCCGGACTTCTTCACCGATGAAACACCTACGGCGGTGCTCGTTCGTCAGGTTCTTGGGGCAATCTCCCAATTCGAAAAAGCCTCTCTGGTAGCCAAACTTAAGGCGGCAAGGGAGAGGAAACGGGTGACAACAGGACGGTGTGAAGGACGTAAGCCACCATCAGAAGAACTCGTAAAAGAAGCCAAGCGCCTCGCAAGGAAGAACCCAAAGACAGGGAAAAAGAAATCTTTGAGGCAGATAGCGACAGAATTGGCAGAGCATGGGTTTCTCAGCCCAAAGGGAAAGGCATACTCAGCGGAAGGCGTCCGTAAGCTATTAGCAAACGCAAAATAGCGGTCGATAAACAACCCGCTCTTAGAATGAATTCCTCTCGTGCGTTCCCTGATATCTGTTTCGGAATAACAAAGGACATGACATGTGCAATCGTTACGCTGTCCTGCCCATCGTCAACTCTGACAATTTCATCATTATCGATGCAGACGATTGGCCTGTACTTAAAAGGTTCCGTTGGTACATCCCAAGGGATCGTTACCCGACGAGCCCCAGACCCTTTACGGTTTTCAAAGAGGGCGGCTTAAGACACTACAAAAGACTCGCAAGAGTGATCACACGAGCGCCTAAGGGGATGTACCCCAAGCATCTCAATGGAAATCCTTTAGATTGTCGTAGGGAGAACTTGGCGTTGGTGACGAACAAGGCACTAGCTGGCGAGCCTCTTTCCTCTTTGAAAAACCGATGTACCTAAGTGCCCTAATGCCTAAGGTAAGAAAATTACTCACTCTATCGTAAGTATTATTTCTCATAGATATACATCTTAAAGTATTGACGGTGAATCTCGAATGAATCATGGTCCCTTCCATCAAATCACCACCTCAACAAAGGGAACCTTGAATGCTTCACTATGGTCGAATTGATAAACGCATCTCCGCAATCCTGGAACGTGCCGGAATTGAATATGCCTACGAGCTAGAGCCTCTAGCTGGACAAAAACTAATACGGATCAGGACCGATCAAAGCACCCTCTGGCGGAACTATGAGGCATGGATAGGCCGCTTTCATGTTGTTGTCTCGATATCCAAGCGGAAAACCGAAAGCCGCCAATCAAAAGCCTCTTAACTCAGTACTTGCAGCTTCCTTTTAACCAATCCTAACCAGCAGGAATATTGAGCATGACTAAAGCCGCTTCTTCAGTTTCACACGTCGTCATCTACACAGACGGCGCTTGCAGTGGTAATCCTGGCCCCGGCGGGTGGGGCGTATCTCTACGTCACGGTGATCGCTACCTCGAAATGAAAGGTGGAGAGGCGGACACAACAAACAACAGGATGGAATTAACCGCAGCTATCAGAGGGCTCAAGAAGGTAACGTCGGGAACGCCAATCAAACTTCATACCGACAGTAAGTATGTCATGGATGGTATTGGGAAATGGATACATGGCTGGAAGAAAAATGGCTGGAAGACCTCGACTAAGAAGCCCGTTAAGAATGAAGACCTCTGGCGGGAGCTAGACGAGCTAAATTCCGCCAGAACTGTTGAGTGGGTGTGGGTCAAGGGTCATGCCGGTAATCCTGGTAACGAACGGGCGGATGCCTTGGCAGCCATAGGAATGGGAAAGTATCGCTAGGTTGTCACTTGAAAACGCTACAGCAACTTGCTACGGTGCGTCAAATTGCAGCAGCAATAAGTTACTGAAATCATAAGGGTTTTGGTGGCCGAAAGGAGTTTCCCTCTCTCTCCGCCATTTTCTTCCCAGCGAGCCGCCGGGCGGTTCACCCTCCTAAACAGTCCCGCCCCTCTTTAAGCGCAGGAGACCGGACAATGAAACTTTTGATGGATTTGTGTGTCGTGCCCCAGGTGGATGGCGTGTCGCTGTCGCCCTATGTGGCCGCCTGCCAAAAAATTCTCGATGCGCGCGGGATTAAAAATACCCTGCATGCCTACGGCACCAATATCGAAGGCGAATGGGACGACGTGATGGCCGCCGTCAAGGCCTGCCACGAAGAGCTGCACAAAATGAACGCGCCGCGCGTTACCTCGATCATCAAAATGGCGACCCGCACCGACAAGGACCAAAGCCTGGAAGACAAG
>Ga0070729_10004397_pt1 | contig 15384 bp, 13 predicted proteins | sample tdDd472_FD_66725 | JGI IMG/M metagenome (GOLD analysis project Ga0070729, IMG submission 66725) | Marine sediment microbial communities from the Atlantic coast under amendment with organic carbon and nitrate - tdDd47.2 | ecosystem: Environmental > Aquatic > Marine > Coastal > Sediment | place...
GTAATCCAATCCCCCGGATAGGTGCGCTGGAATACAGGACGTAATTCTGCTCCGAAGTTACCGACTGCACCAATTGCAATACAGGATGCCACCCGTTGCGGATGTTGACCTGCTGTAATTAAGACCACTTCGCCACCATCAGAAAACCCGATCAGGTGGGCTTTGGAGATATTTAAGATATCCATAAATGCGATTAAATCGTCTGCGTCCCGCTGATAGAAATTTTCGGGGAAGTCACGTGGTTTAGGTAAGGATTGTCCATAGCCGCGTAAGGTCAAACCAATGACATGAAAACCCTGTTCATCAAGCCAATCCATCACATGACCGAGATGTCCACGCGCTGTTCCTAATAAACCATGTATAAGAATCACAGGGGTTTCAGGGCTATCAGGTTGCATATCTTCGTAGTGTAGGGTCGCACCTGTTTGAATTTCAACGAGTGGCATACGTTTTGTCTTTGTCTGCATTCAAATTACGCCCACGCAGACGGCTTGAAATGCTGATGGTCGTTACCAAGATAAGGATAGAAACTAAGATCATCTCAGGTTGAATAGTGATATTGCCATTAGCAACACTGCCTTTGATAGTGCTACCCACGATCACGCCGAGGGTGTTGCCAACAGATCCACCAACGAGTACGGCGAGTATAAATGGGCGTAATGGTAACTGCAAAATACCCGCCATCGAACTAATCAAGTCTGTAGAAATATATGCTAATTGCATCGTAAGGACAGCCTCAAATGGGTTGCGGTGCATGAATGCAACAAACTCTCCTGCACGTCCCTCGAATTCGGGTTCATTACTGATGAGCCATCGTGACACAACATACATGATCGTAGCAGACAATATATCGGCCGTTAGGGTAATTGGTAATCCTGCTAGCCCATAAACCATACCAGCAGCTAAGATTAATACTGTACCCGGCATAAATAATAGTGGACGCGCGGCATATAGCAAGATAAATAGAAATGGTCCGTACCATGTGTCCCGTAGAATAATGACAAATTGATCAGCAAGCTCCGCGAATGTTAGATCATTAACGACCATTACGAGACGTGCTACAACAAAAATCCCCAACCACAAAGATAGGGCTAGGAATTTTGTTTTATGTTTAACTGTGGTGTGAATTAGATTTGGCATAGTTGATTAGCTTATTCTTCTGGCTCTAAGAATACTTCCCAAGGACCGTTCATACCGCTATCGGTCACTCCATAATATATACGTAGACCCTTTGGAATTTGTTGCACAAGATCATAACGCACACTGTTGCTCTTATGATATTGTCGCCATAATCCGATGCTTCCTTGCCATTTCACCTTACTATCTTGTACGGGATTTCCCTCATATTGCTTGATGGCATAATCCCATAATTTACGTGCCGATGATTGGGTTACATTTCGTACAATACTGCCATTACGCAAGTCATGCATGGTGTAGTAGCGGGTGTTATCCCGATCTTCAACGGCGATAATCTCAACCCCCGCTTTTGGTGGCTCAAAGTCGCCCTCATTTTCGACATGTTGCTGGACGACTTCCAATGCGGGAATACTTTCTGTTGTTGATTGTGCATTATTCATGTCGCTCTGGAAGATCAATCCTTGTTGGACTAAGTTCACAATTTCATCGCGCACTGCCAGATTTGTATCGGTTTCGTCGCGAACAAAAATACGTTCATTATCAATGGCATAAGGACGATCTTCGCCATAAGGTACAATAATCCGAATAATAGTTTTATTTTGTGTCTCTTGAGAATCAATATCAATATCAAGGGATGGTGTAATCATCCGACTAATTTCTTGTTCAAGCAATTCGACAGTTTCCCGAACATTGCTAATGCCAATTGGCTTCTTATTGGGGGATTCACTCAGTCCGACATAGACTGTGCCACCCGTTGTATTGGCAAAGGCACATACATCCGCCACAATAGCGTGGAGATGTCCGCCTTTATGGGCTACTGATTCGTGGAAGGATTGCACGATACTCGCGCCTTCTTCACGCGCCGCTTGCACATAATCAAACGGTTGAAGATTCGGATTATATGGACGTGTCCGTGAAAAATCTGTACCCGAAAATACCTCAAAAATGGCTTCAAAGGAGCGTTCTTGTAATTGAATTTCTGTGACGCGCTCGCCGACACCATAACGGGTAATTCGTTTTTCTTGGAAGGTATCCAAGCTATGGGCATCCGACCCTTGTATACAGTGCATTTGACGCGGATATTCTGGTTTTGCACCATTAAAAAAGCGTTGTGTTGACCCACGTCCGCGGCGGGATAAATCTGTTAATTCCAGCGCATGGAGATGTTTGTCCTGCGTATATGCAATTCTCGTTTGCCCGCCAAAATCCATCCCACGCATCGCAACACCATGATTAGAATTGGCATGTGCCGCAATACATAATCCGCCCGCCTCATTAATCATCCGATAAGCCGTCAACACATCGTCTGTTGAGCCAGCCGCTGCATTGCCACTATCTAATACATCATAGGGAACATTCAGGCTTAATAGGAGATGTTCAATAAAGCGTGTTGATGTATTGGGAGGGAAGATACCTAATATGTGGAAACCAAATGTGGCGGTAAATTCAAATCCCGGTAAAACAAGGACTTTATCTAATAACCGTCTATATTCTGCTAATAACCGTAATTCATCGGCTTGGGTGCGTCCCGTTTGTTCTAAAAATTCGAGACGACTAATTTCTTCCATCATCGTCGCATACCCATTAACCGTGTTATGGTCAGTGAATGCAAGGATGTCGATGCCACGTTGTTCAGCTCGTCTGAGGATGTCAACGTAATTTGCATCTTTGTTAATATAATCTGCCGATGCTGGTGTATGGATATGTAAATCCATACGATACCATTGCCGTCGGGTTTTCTTTCTAGTTGCCATAGTCTCTCATCATGTAGTTGACATCTTAGCCATTAATAAGCTCATTAAATAGTCTGGGTAAATCCCCCGGTTCAAAGGGTTTGACGAGAAATACATTTGCGCCAGCCGCCATAACTTCGTCTTCAACATTCATCCCTGATGCGATAATGACAGGAATGCTCTGTAATGTGTCATGTTTGCGTATCTCTCTGAGGACAACAACGCCTTCTGTATCTGTAAGATGGTAGTCCATCAAAAAAATATCGGGATGAAATTCTTCTGCCCGACTGATTACATCACCGCCACGGCTAACAGACACGACTTCAAATCCATCTAATTCCAACAGTGTTTCTAATAACGACGTGGTTGTTTGATCGTCGTCAACAATCATCACTTTTGCCACTTTTGCCTCCAACCGTAAATAACAGTGTCAAGCCAATATCATTAGGCTGACACCGTTGATATAAATGAATGTATCGTTGTAGTGTAACCCTTAACAACGACTGTGTCTAGTTTACTCGCGTTCTAGCGCAACCGCCAATACATCATCGACATGTTCTGCTAAAACGAAGGTGATTTCGGCACGGACTTCATCTGGGACATCATCCAGATCATTCTCATTTTTCTTAGGCAAGATGATCGTATCGACACCGAGACGATGGGCGGCAAGTACCTTGTCTTTGATACCACCAACAGGCAAGACCTGTCCACTTAGCGTTAATTCACCGGTCATTGCGACGTTGCTTTTGGCGGTTCGCCCTGTTAGCAGGGATGCAAGAGCCGTTGCCATCGTCACACCTGCACTTGGTCCATCTTTAGGGACTGCACCCGCGGGAACATGGAGATGAATGTCGTACTCTTTATAGAATTCGGGATCAACCCCTAGGTCTTCTGCTTTTGAGCGCATATAGCTATACGCAATTTTCGCACTTTCTTGCATGACCTCGCCCAATTGTCCCGTTAATTGAAATCCTTTGCTCCCTTTCATCTTGGTTGCTTCGATGAACAGTACATCACCACCAACTGATGTCCATGCCAAGCCCGTAGCAACACCGGGGACTTCTGTACGATCTTGCATTTCTGTACGGTGCCCATATCGTGGCTTTCCTAGTAACTCCTTAACCATGTCAGGGTCAATCGTGATGTGGTCGGTATTGCCTTCTGCGATGCGAGTCACTACTTTACGCGCGGATTTGCCGATTTCACGTTCCAAATGACGGACACCCGCTTCACGAGTATAATCGCGGATGATCGTTAGTAGTGACGTCTCGGTGAATTCAACTTCATCTTTGAGAAGCCCATTTTCCCGAATTTGACGTGGCACAAGATATTGTGAAGCAATCGCTTGTTTTTCGTGTTCGGTATAGCCACTCAAGTAGATGGTCTCCATACGGTCAAGTAATGGACCGGGTATCGTATCCAACGAATTAGCCGTGGTGATGAACATCACATCGCTTAGATCAAATGGTACATCAAGATAGTGATCGCGGAACTCAGCGTTTTGTTCGGGATCAAGTACCTCTAATAACGCCGACGCAGGATCACCACGGAAGTCACGTCCCAACTTGTCAATTTCGTCAAGCATAATCAGCGGATTGCGGGATTCTGCACGGCGAATCGTCTGGATGATGCGTCCGGGCATTGCGCCAATATATGTCCGACGGAAGCCCCGAATTTCAGATTCATCACGGACGCCACCCAAACTCATACGGATAAACTTGCGACCCATTGCTCTGGCAATTGATGCGCCTAAGGATGTTTTCCCGACACCGGGAGGACCTACAAATAGCAGAATCGCGCCAGATCGTTCACGACGCACAGGATCGCCTTCAAAGCCTTCTGCCAGCATTTCCTCACGTTCTGCACGAAGTTTACGGACAGCTAGAAATTCCAGAATGCGCTCTTTAATATCTTCTAGCCCATAGTGATCTTCATCAAGAACTGCACGGGCATGAGCAATATCAAGTTTGTCATCTGTGCGTTGATCCCACGGCATATTTGTCATCCAATCAAGATAGGTGCGAATGACACCATATTCCGCTGATGCAACTGATAACTTCGCCAGACGATTCAGCTCACGTTCTGCCTCTTTTTGCGCTTCTTCAGGCATGTTTGCTTCTTGAATGCGTAGACGGAATGTTTCAATTTCTTGTTGTTCATCATCTTCAGCTAGTTCGCGCTGAATCGCTTTCATTTGCTCGCGCAGATAATAATCACGCTGGGATTTTTCCATTTCGGAATGGGCATCTTGTTGGATTTTCCGACCCAGTGATAACACTTCATATTCTTTTGTAAGGAGTGTCAACAGATAACGGAGCTTTTCGGCTATGCCATTCATTTCTAAAATCTGCTGTGCTTCCTCAAGTTCGATACGAACATAAGTTGCAATGGCATAGACCAACTGTAAAGGATCTTCCACGTTCAACGAATTCGTGACCAATTCATCAGGAATACTCGGTACAAGTTCGGCTAAGGCTTGGAAGCGTTCAACTACACTGCGCACGAGTGCTTCGACTTCAATATCATCTTTAACGATGGTTGCGTCTTCTGGGATACGGCTCACACGTGCTTTTAGATACGGTTCAGTTTCAACAAATTCATCGATACGAATCCGTTGGAAACCTTGTATCAATAAACGGATTGTGCCGTCGGGTGCACGGAATAGCCGATGAATGGTTGCCAAAGTTCCTACTGTCTGAACATCATCTGCACCGGGGGTGTCGAGTTCGGGGTCTTTAGATGCAACCAAACCAACCATACGATTACCACCAACGACATCATCAACAAGTTTAATACTTCGTGCCTGACCAACTGTTAATGGAATGGCTGTTTGTGGATAAACAACCAAACCACGTAGGGGTAAAATTGGTAGTTCGTCTGGTAAATCGAGTAATATTTCTTCCTCGTCATGTTCCTCATCAAAGTTAATGTCGACTGCAACCTTTGGCGAATCTTTGTCGCTCATATTGTATGTTCGATATGCCATGTAATCATTCCTTTTCGTTTTCGTTCGCCAGCTTGATTTTTACTGTTTTTTTCGGTAAATAGGGGAGTTCAATCCGTAATAGCCCATTTTGATAATCTGCTGTGACTTTTGCATCGTCTACAGGTTTTGTGAGCGTATATTCTAAACGGAATTCTCCAGCCTCAATTTCGACTTGATGATAAGATGTACTGGTTTCAATTGCGGGTAATACACGGATTCCACTAATAACCAGTTTGCGATTCATCAAGAATAACTTGAAATCATCGACTTCCATACTCGCAATTTCGACGAGTATGATAAATTTATCATCTGTTTCGATAACATCGCTTGGAGGCTTAAATTTGCCTCCCACTCTATTTTGTAGCATCTGGATTTACTCTTTGAATTTAGATTAGTAATCTGCTTTATAGATACCTCTGATGTTCATAATGTACCCAATACCGTGTAAAAACTTCATCAGAGTTAGTGAGGTGGCGCGTTTCTGATAAAGTTCTTAGATTGTGACTTATTGACAATTTAAAGGATTTGTAAGCAATATGATCGAAAATATGAGTATTAGACTGTCGCTTCGGTGGCAAATTCGGATAAAATAGAACTAACAAATGATGTGAAATCAGTGTTGAAAGGTTTATACGATGGATGATTACAGCCGTCAACAGCGGGGACGAAGTAAGAGTCGGGCTCGTGAACGTCATATGGCACGCAAACAACGCAAGGATACCCTATTCAACATTAAAAATACGTCTGTATCAAAAATTTCAGATATACCAATCCCTAAAGGTATCCCATCGGTTTTTACAAAAATACGCTTGGTGTTACGGGATTTGACATGGTTATTCTTTAGTCGTGCACCTGTTTTGAAAATTGCTGGAGCAGGTCTTGCAATTATCATTATTCTATTTATAGGGAGTTATGTATTCTCAGGTCGGATTTTCCCGAACATTTATGCGATGGATATTGCAGTAGGGGATTTGACTATAGAAGAAGCAGAAGCCGCGCTCCAAGCAGAGTGGGAGAATAATGTTCAGATTGATTTAACTATTGATGGACAAGTTATGCTACGTGCTACCCCTGCCGAGTTGGGTCTTGGGATTGAAATATCAGAAATCGCCATCGCTGCCAAGAATCTCGGATTATCAGGTATTCCCTTCAGCGCGTCAGTCGATCCGATTACTAACCTTGATTATGCAACTGCACAAACGTTTTTGTTAAACCTAACGGAGCAGGTCTATGTGCCTGCCTATGAGGCCGGCTATGAGTGGATAGAGGACGAATTAATTCCTGTAACGGGGCGGGCAGGCAAGCAACTTGATATTTCAATGAGTTTAGACCGCCTTTCACAAGATACAGTAAACGTTGTGTCTAATCGTCGTTTCGAATTATTAACTATTGATTTACCACCTATGGTGATGGATGCCGCTCCATATCTAGATGAAGCTTATGCGTTCTTGACCAGTGACGTGACCTTGCAGGGCTATGATCCTTTTACCCATGAGACTATTTCCTGGCAAGTGGATAGTGATACGGCATCGAGTTGGTTAGCGACAGGTACAAATGGATTGACTGTTCGTGAAGATACATTTGTAAAATATATTCAGAATATCAACGAGGGGTTAGTGAATAGCGAAAAACCACGATATCTGGATGAACGGCACTCCCTAGAGAAAATTAAAGAAGCATTGCGTACCAGTAATCCCGAAGTTTTATTAAGGGTACGTTACTTACCGCAACCCTATATCATCGAGCAAGGTGATAATGGTTTCGTGATAGGCCGCAAAAACGGGATTCCGTTCCAGTTGATTTCACAATCAAACCCTACAGTTGACTGGAATGTGTTGTCGATTGGACAGCAGATACAAATACCATCCCGCGATGAATTGGTTGCTGAAGATCCTATTCCTAATAAACGGATTATCGTTGATTTAGAATCTCAGTGGCTGGTTGCATTTGAAAATGATGAGATTGTATTTAGCTGGGGGATTTCTTCTGGACGAGACACTGCTCCGACATATCCCGGTGTTTTCCAAATTTTGACACATGATGAGGTTGCATACGGGAGTAGTTTTTCGTTATGTGATGAAGTCGGGACAGATTGTGGTCAATGGGAAATGTACTGGTTTATGGGTGTTTATGAAGTATTTCCCGGTTTGATGAATGGTTTTCATGGTGCGGTGCTGTTACCAAATGGTGGGTATCTTGGCGGGGGTGGGGTACATACACCGTCTACCTTTGGTTGTGTGATGTCGCTGAATGACAACGCTACGCGTCTTTATGAATGGGCAGAAATTGGGACTGTGGTTGAAATCTTGTCCGAAGATTTCCAGCCCGAAAGTGAATTAGGACAACGTGCACTCGAATTTATCAGCACGATAGATACAACTTATCGCCCCACATCCGCGTAAACAAAATATCAAACACAATGAAAGAGAGTATACAAATTATACTCTCTTTCGTTTGGTTTCATTTTTTTAAGGATTATTAGTTTTAGTTGTTTATATTATACGAAATTAAAGATTCACTTGCATCACTTAATCTAGGCTTAATAATCAATTTGGGAAACATGACAATGGTAAATTTATTGTCCACCCATTAAGAATGGGTATAAAAGACTTTAAAGGGTCATTCCGTAGGGGAGTCGTATGATGAATTAGCGATAGTGTAAAATTTCACAAAATATATTCATATTGTCAGATGAAATAAATCGTTGACAACCTTATGCAAATAACCTAATATATCGACAGTTAACGCAACACAAAAATAAAGAAAATTTCTTACTATAATTTTTAAAACCACACACCAAAACACCCACATTTGTGGGTGTTTTTGATTCCCCTCTTCATCAAATCTACGGTAGAATAAACATCATAATATGATCGTTTTGGAAGGTAACCCCTACATGAGTAAACCATTTGGTACATGGAATAGTCCAATTACAGGTAAGTCGATTGCTAGTGGTATCAGCTTACAAGATGTGCAGTGGAATAATGCAGGTGATACATTAGTCTGGCATGAACGCCGTGCAACTGGAGGTGTGCTGGTTGCACAAACTGGATTTGATGCTCCCCGTGATTTAACAGATGATCGTTTAAATGTGTCAGGACGGGTTGGTTATGGTGGCGGTGCATTTACAGTAGCGGATGGACAGGTCTACTTTGTTGCAAGTGGTCGTCTATATAAACAAGGTCTTGCAGGTGGCACAGCACAAGCTATCACGCCAAAATTTGGTGATTATGCTTCACCTGCTGTCTCTCCTGATGGCAATTGGGTAGTTGTAACTCATTCATACGAAAACACTGATGGCATTGTATTAGTTGATGCGGCAGGTGAACAATTCCCATGTAAGCTTGCATATGGTACAGATTTTGCTATGCAACCGACATGGCATCCTGCTGGTACACATATTGCCTATGTCGTTTGGAATCATCCCCAAATGCCGTGGAATGGCACAGAGTTGCGTCTGATCCAGTTGGCAACCGATGGCAGTGGAATCCCCTACGCAGAACATGTTGTTACCCTAGAAGGTGCCCCCACAATAGCTGTCTTTCAACCCCAGTTTTCTCCTGATGGACGCTATTTATCATATGTCAGTGATGCAACGGGTTGGGGACAACTCTATATCTATGATCTTCAAGAACAGACTCATACACAATTAACCGATACCGAAGTCGAACATGGTACACCAGCATGGGTTCAGGGGTTAAGAACCTATGGTTGGTCGCAAGATAGCCAGCATATCTATTATCTCGAAAATAACCGTGCCATTATTCGTTTGATGTGTTACGAGGTGTTGACAGCAACATCTACACCAGTCAGTGGATTAGATCACTATACGGACATGGGGCAGATTACCGTCTCCCCTGATGGACATTCTATAACTGTCATTGGATCATCGTCTACGATTCCATCACGGATCGTCTCTATTCATCAGCAACATGGTGAAATTGTGCATCGTCGCTCTCAAACAGAAAATCTGCAAGCCGATCAACTCTCAACAGGAGAGGCGATTATCTGGAAAGGGGATGATGGGCAAGATTTGCATGGGTTATATTATCCACCAGTGATGCAAGATGAAATGCCTGAGGGTTTGCCACCCCTATTGGTCTATGTTCATGGAGGACCGACTTCACAACGTACAGCTGGTTATTATGGTGAAGTGCAATTTTTTGCGACGCGCGGTTATGCTGTATTACAGGTCAATCATCGTGGTAGTACGGGTTATGGCAAAGCCTATATGGATATGCACAAAGGCAATTGGGGTGTCTATGATGTTACTGACTCGATTGCAGGGGGGAAATATCTTGTGGATAAAGGTCTCATCGACAGTGAAAAAACTGTCATCATGGGTGGTAGTGCCGGTGGATTCACCGTATTACAATCGCTGATCGACTATCCACATTTTTATAAAGCGGGTATTTGCTCTTATGGCGTATCGAATCAATTTGGATTAGTTATGGATACGCACAAATTTGAGGCGCGGTATAGTGATTGGCTTCTTGGCACATTACCCGAAGCATCAGACATCTATCGGGAACGATCTCCTATCTTCCATGCTCACAAAATTGAAGACCCCATGATTATCTTTCAAGGAACGGATGATCCTGTTGTCCCGCAAAATCAGTCTGATGATATAGTCGCATCACTCAAACGACGTGGTATTCCGCATGAGTATCACCTGTTTGAAGGCGAGGGGCATGGTTGGCGTAAACCTGAAACGATTGAAGCCTTTTATAATAAGATTGAACGATTCTTGTTGCAGTATGTCATTTATGCTTAGATAACCTGAGTTTTGTTTAAGCGTATTGGAGAAGGATATGTAATTTCCCCATCAGTTAAATATGTTTCCTAAGCCATTAGCCTCTAGCTATTAGCTTAAAAAGCCTTGTAAAAGCTAGAAACTAGTGGCTAAAAGCTGACAATAGACTGGTAAATAGAGTAAACAAAACTGATGTTAGATATGGGCTTTGTAAGAATAAGTTGCTGTCTTTCAACTAGACGTACTCTGTAAACATCATTATATTTATTAGATTTGATTGAACGCAACAGGATATCAATGACATGCTTGAAAACATCGTATTTGTCATCATTGGGCTTGTAGGGCTATTCTTTGGTGGCAATTGGTTAGTACGTGGCGCATCGAATATTGCGATCTCGTTTGGTATTTCGACACTTTTTATTGCTCTAACATTTGTTGCTGTTGGCACATCTATGCCAGAAATGCTCGTCAGTTTGCAAGCCGCGTTACAAGGGAACAGTGATCTGGCTATCGGAAATGTTGTTGGCTCTAATATTGCAAATATCGGTTTAATATTGGGGGCGACAGGTTTGATTGCGCCTATTTCAGTTCAGGCGGTGCTACTTCTACGTGAAATTCCAATTATGATCTTGTTCACCCTCTTTACAACAATCCTTACTTTGGATGGTGTGATTAGTCGGGTGGATGGCATATTGCTTATGTTTTCATTTGTTGGATTTAATACGATGTTCTATTTTCTTGCTAAGCAGGAACAAGATACCGCCGCGCGTCTATTGGCAGATATGGATGAAGTACCCGAAAAAACGAAATTGAATCGCAAAAAAGAGATAGGTTATTTACTTGGCGGAATTGCTTTACTGGTCGTCGGATCTGGTTTTATGGTGGAAGGTGCAGTTAATATTGCACGGGCTGTCGGTGTAAGCGATTTAGTCATTGCGGTGACGATGGTTGCTTTTGGGACATCGCTGCCCGAACTTGCCGCCTCATTGTCAGCCGCATTCCATAAAGAGAGTGACTTGGCGATTGGTAATGTTGTTGGGTCAAATATTGCGAACTTACTGTTGATACTGGGTGTGACAGCATTTGTCCAGCCGATTAATGTTAACACCAGTGAAATACAATTTGAATTTCTTATCATGATTGCATTTGCTATATTATTAATACCGTTTGCTCGCCATCAAGTATTGGGACGACGAGAATCGGCTTTGTTCCTTGGGGCTTATTTTGCGTTTGTTCTCTATACTTTCCGCGATGTGATTTTCTAAAGTTTGGTACAATAAGAAATAACAGATTTAAGAAGTAAGATAGGGTGTCGTGATGCAACATGCAATTGATGAAATACTTGATTTTGTAACGTCTTCTCCATCACTCGAAGCGATTGTCAGTTTTACCTATTCTGATGAAACTTTGGAGCGTGTGAGTTATCTCAGTGAACAAGAGACACAAAATGCGCTCACATCAGAAGAAGTTGATGAATTACGAGAATTTAAACGTGCGGCATATGTGATGGAACAACTAAAAATTCGTGCACAACGTAGACTCGGTAAGCCACTAGACGACGCATGGTAACCAATCGGCATTCAAGGGTTTATAGTCTGTGAATGTCCATCACATAGAAAGCAGTTCGTATGAGTGATTTACCTGCGATTGAATGTTTCCAGAGCAACACGGGTGTTACGATTTATCGCCTCCCGATGATTTTATTCCCCAACAACTTTATGGGTTATGCCTATGTCTTAAAAGGCGCGGGTGAGTTAACGCTCGTTGATACGGGTTCGGGGATGGGACGCAGTAACGATGACTTAATAGCTGGCTTCCAAGCGATACGGGATGACTTTGGCGAGACATTTACTTTACAAGACATCAAGCGTGTTATTATCACACATGGGCATATTGACCACTTCGGCGGATTATCGTTTGTCAAAGGACAGACAAATGCCAGTGTCGGGATTCATGGCCTTGATCGTCGTGTATTGACCAACTATGAAGAACGGGTGATTGTTGCCACGAAAGACCTCGGTATTTATTTCCAACGGGCAGGTATTAAACCCGCCATCCGTGAATCGTTATTTCAGATGTATGGCTTTGCCAAGCAACATGTTCAATCGGTTGATGTTGATTTTATCCTCGAAGATGAACAAATCCTCGATGATATGGAATTTTTGCATATGCCGGGGCATTGTCCAGGGCAGGTATGTATCCGTATCGGAGATATATTACTGAGTGCTGACCATATTTTATCACGCACAACACCCCATCAAGCCCCTGAGAGTATTACCCATTATATGGGGCTAGGGCATTATGCCGATTCACTCCGCAAGCTCAAGCATGTTCAAGGGATTCGGCTCGCACTTGGTGGACATGAAGACCCGATTCACGACCTCTATACGCGGATTGAAGAAATTCGCGCTAGTCACAATCGCAAATTAGATCGTATCCGCACGATTATGCGTGATCACGGCGAACCGATGACCATTAGTGACATATCGAAAGCAATGTATCCTCATGTTAGCGATTATCACATTTTGCTGGCAATTGAAGAAGCTGGCGCACATATTGAATACCTCTATCAGCACGGACACCTCAGAATTGCGAATTTAGAAGCTGTCGAAACGGAAGATAATCCCGCGATTCTGTACACGTTAATTGATTAGCGTTTCTTAGCACGGAAGAAAGCGCGTCCCGTCTGATCGAGCTTGAAATCTTGTACCGCATCAAATACCTCAAGGTGAATGAATCCAACGGCGGCGAGTGTCTCAAAAACTTCATGAATGCTATACGCGCGCTGAGTCAAAGTTACGTCAGAACGTCGCCAATGATCCTCGTCTTCCCGTTTGAACATGGTGATGTCTGCAGTGGCTAATTTCTCATCTTGATCGTAATGCGAACTGACCATGACCGCCGCATCTTCATCTGCAATATTGACCGGTTGTATCCATCGATTCAAATAGCCTGATTCAAGGTTCATATCAAATACAAATACGCCACTGGTTTCTAGCTGACGATAAACGTTATTAAATACCATCTCAAGGTCATCGAGCGTCAGTAAATGGTTTAAGCTATCAAATGTCGAAAAAGCAATATTAAAGCGTGCCATCAGCATAAAAGCGCGTGCGTCAGCAGGGATAAATGGCGTAGTTGGCGCATTTTCACGAGCATATTTTAACATTTGGTCAGACCCATCAATACCTGTGACTTCATAGCCACGTCGGATTAACTCGCCTGCTAATTGACCTGTGCCACAACAAACATCCAAGACTTGTGTTCCCGCGGGGAAGTCTTTAAGTGCTAGTTCTTCTAAAATGGGCATAATTTGTAAAGGGAAGTCACCCCAGTAGCGATTATAAATTTCCGCGAAATCGTTGTAATCTGTGTACTTTTCCATAATTAATATGTCTTTTCTAGCACGGCTTTCATAACGTGTAAAATACGCTCATTTTCAGAATTGATTCGGGACAATGCCAAAGGACGTAATAACTTTAGTATTCCCTTAAATTCGACCTCATAATTTCGGATGACGGTTGTTCCACTGTGTTCTTGCACCAGAATATAATCAATTGTTATGTCTAATCCCGATGGAATGATACCCAGTGCACGGAAATTAGACACCTGATGAAATACAATCTGCTCTGGTGGAGTATATACTTGAACCTCACCGTGCATTTCCAGTCTACCTTGACCATCCGTATAGATTGTTCCTTGCTTGATCGGTATATCTGAGATGTGACGGATTCCCAAAAATGTCTTACTGTTCGGTAACCATGTATGATAGGCATCAATATTGGCAATCAGGTTAAACACTTGCTCTTTGGACGTATTCTCGATATGGGTGCGGAATGCCCTTTTCACGATTCAAGATTCCTATGATGACAAATCAACCTGTTCAAAATGTTCTACTGTTGGGAACGGATCATAAAAGTGATGTAGTAATGCTTTCCATTGATGATATTCGTCTGATCCTCGGAATCCCTCGATATGATCTTCTAATGTTTCCCATTGAACCAATAACAAATAGTTGTCGGAATTTTCCAGACACCGTTGTAATTCGTGATGTATATATCCGTTCATACTGGCGATGATGGGTGATGCCTGTTTAAAGGCTTCTTCAAATTGTGTTGTTTCACCCGATTTGACAGTTAGATAGGCGGCTTCCAGAATCATTTTTCCTCGATTTTGAGACATCAATGTTACATTATTGTATCATACAGTAAAGCCACTTATTCAGCGAATGGGAAATCAATTTCATGACAGATTCTAACATTCAACAAGCCGCCAAAGCGATTCATAATGCAAAGACGATTGCGATTTTGACAGGGGCAGGGGTTTCTAAAGAATCTGGTGTGCCTACCTTCCGCGATGCACTCGATGGTTTATGGTCAAAATATAATCCGGAAGAACTTGCAACCCCAACAGCATTTAAGAATAATCCTAAACTGGTGTGGGATTGGTATCAATTTCGGCGCGAATTGGTCAGTGGCGCGAAACCAAATGCTGGTCATGTTGCCTTAGCAGAAATCCAAAAGCGCTATCCTCAGACATTTGTGATTACTCAGAATGTCGATGATTTGCATGAGCAAGCGGGTAGCTCGAATGTGATTCATTTGCATGGCAATATTGCCGAAAGTAAATGCTTTGACGATTGTCAGGGGAAGCCGACGATTATCGATTTAGAGTCGTTTGAATGGAATCGAGAAGAAGGACCACCAGATTGTCCCCATTGTGGAGCGCATATACGTCCGAATGTGGTGTGGTTTCATGAGATGCTACCCGAAACT
>Ga0070729_10004403_pt1 | contig 15380 bp, 16 predicted proteins | sample tdDd472_FD_66725 | JGI IMG/M metagenome (GOLD analysis project Ga0070729, IMG submission 66725) | Marine sediment microbial communities from the Atlantic coast under amendment with organic carbon and nitrate - tdDd47.2 | ecosystem: Environmental > Aquatic > Marine > Coastal > Sediment | place...
ACCGACGACTGGGCCGGCATCGCCGTCGCCGGGCCCTTGAGCCGCAAGCTGCTGGAGAAGGTCTGCGCCGGGGTCGATGTCGGAGGCGAGGCGACGCCGTTCATGGCCTACCGCGAGGGCATGATCGCCGGGGCACCGATGCGGCTGTTCCGCATCTCGTTCTCGGGCGAGCTCGCCTACGAGATCAACGTGCCGGCCGACTTCGGCCTGGAGGTCTGGCAGGCGCTGCTGGACGCCGGCAAGGACCTGGATGTCATCCCCTACGGCACCGAGGCCATGAACATCCTGCGCATCGAGAAGGGCCACGTGGTCGGCGGCGAGTTGAACGGGCGTACTACCGCCGACGACCTGGGTTTCGGGCGGATGATGTCCGGCGCCAAGCCGTTCGTCGGCCAGGTCATGGCCGGCCGCGAGGCGCTGGTGGCGGCGGGCCGGCGCCAGTTGGTCGGGCTGGTGCCGGTGGACAAGCGAACCGCCGTCCCGAGGGGCGCGCAGATCGTCGCCGATCCCTCCGCCGCGACACCGATGCCGTCGGAGGGCGAGGTGACGTCGCGCTGCACCAGCCCCAACCTGGGCCACCCCATCGCGCTCGGGCTGGTGGAGAACGGGCGCCAGCGCCTGGGAGAAACACTCTACGCCCATTCGCCGCTGACCCGCGAAACCGTCGAGGTCACCTTGGCCCACCCCATCTTCATCGACCCGGAAGGAGAGCGGCTCCATGGTTGAGGCTCAAGCCCGCTCGGCGATCGCCGAGCAACTCACTCCCGGCCGCTTCGGCGCCGAAGCGGACGCGGGCGTCAGCGTCTCGGAGGTCCGGGACCGGACCCTGATCCACATCGCCGGCGACCCGGCCATCTCGGGCGCCGTCCAGGCGACCAGCGGGCTGATGTTGCCGCTCGATTCCGGCAGTGTCGCCATCGGGGGCGAAAGCCGGCTCTGCTGGCTCGGCCCCGACCAATGGCTGTTGAAGACCGCGCCCGCGCCCTTCGGCGAATGGGAACGAAAACTCGCCGCCGCCGCGCCGGACGGCGCCTTCAACGACGTCACCCACGGCCGCACCACGCTCCGGCTCCAGGGCCCGAAGGCCCGCGACGTGCTGGCCAAGGGCTGCCCGCTCGATCTCGACGCGGGTGTGTTCACCCCGGGCCGTTGCGCCCAGAGCCTGCTCGGGCATTTGAGCGTGCTGCTCGATTGCGTCGGCCCTGATGAAATCCACGTCTCGGTCACGCGGTCTTACGGCGCCGACCTGCTGCACTGGGTGCGCGAAGCGGCGGCGGAGTACGGATACCGCATCGAGGCTTAACAGCAATCAAGGCCCGGCCTTTCCCGGCGGCTACCATCGATCATCGACGGAAACCGGAACCAGGAGGCCGCCCCATGCGCATTACCGACGCCTTTCTCGGCGAACACGGCTTGTTCTACGGGCTCTTCGGCGAGATCAGCACCGCCATGCTGGGCCCCAAGTGCGAGATCGAGACCCTGGCCCGCGCGCTGTCGGCGCTGGTGGTGACGCACGCCCAACTGGAGGAGGAAATCCTGTTTCCGGTGCTGCGCGAACACATCGGCCCCATGGGACCGATCGAGGTGATGGAAATGGAGCACCGCCAGATCGAGGAACTGCTGGAGACCATCCCCCACACCAAGGAAACGCTCGAAACCCAGCAACTGGTGCAGGAACTGATCGACATCTGCGTCGGCCATTTCGCCAAGGAGGAAGGTGTCTTGTTTCCGCTCGCCAACCAGGTGCTGGACGAGGAAGAACTGGAGCGCCTGGGCCGGCGCTGGGCGGAACGCCGCGGCGTCAACCTGGAAGCGATGGGCTGCGCCGCCTGAGACTCTCCGTTCAGGCGGTCAACCCGCCATCGATGATGAATTCCGAACCGGTGACGAAGGCCGCCTCGTCGGAGGCCAGGTAGGCGACCATGCCGGCCACTTCGTCCGCTTCGCCCAGCCGCCCCAACGGGATTTGCGAGGCCATGCCCGCCATCGCCTTGTCGGGGTCGCGCGCACTTCCGGCGATGTCGTCGACCATCGGCGTGGCGACGAAGCTCGGATGCACCGAATTGCAGCGAATGCCGTAGCGCTTGCGCGCGCAGTGCAGCGCCACCGACTTGGTCAGCAGCCGCACCCCGCCTTTCGACGCATTATAGGCCGCCAGATTGGCGCCGCCGACGAGCCCCGACACCGACGACATGTTGACGATGGCCCCTCCACCGGAACCTTTCATGGCCTGCACGCCGAAGCGGCAGCCGAGGAAGGTGCCGTCCAGGTTGACCGCCATCACCCGGCGCCAATCGGCGAGGCTGGTATCCTCGATGGACTTGAGATCGATGATACCGGCGGAATTGACCATGATGTCGAGCCCCTCGAAAGCGTCCGCCACCGCCGCCATCGCCGCCTGCCACGATTCCTCCGACGCGACGTCGAGATCGACGTAGAGCGCCCCGTCGCCGATGGCATCCGCCGCCGCAACGCCTTTCTCGCGGTCGCGGTCGCAAAGCGCCACCCGCGCCCCTTCCGCCGCCAGCCGTTCCGCCACCGCGCGCCCGATCCCGGACGCGGCGCCGGTGACCAGCGCGGTCTTATCGCTCAATCGTTGCATGGTAGCCTCCCAACAGCTTCCACGATTGTCACCGCCCAGAAACGGAATTCAACGCCTTTTCGACCGGAAAGTTCCTTTAGGCGCCGATTTTCACTGGTTGGAACCTATTGATTCAGAACGATTTCCGAAAAAATCTCAGGAACGAACCCAATTTTCGCCCGCTCGTTTTTTTACCGCCATCCCCGGCAAACGGCCGAGGAAGCTGAAAGACCGCCCGGATTCCCGCCTGCCCGGGAATGACAGCCTCGCGGTTTCCCATACCGGCACCAATCCTTCCCAATCGGGGAAGAATCGGCCCCGGTCCCATACCTATTCGATTGTAAAATAGCGCGCCTGCGCCGGTGTCCGGCACTGCGAATCGGCACCATAACACAAAACCCATAAAAGTCAATAAATTCCTATTATGGTACCCGCCGAGGTCCCGAGGAAGTTGACATCAAACGACTCCGGGCAATTGAAGCGTTTCGACCACAGGCGGTTCCTATACCATTTATTATCACTTTCCATTGAAACTTGCTGTTTATCGCCTAAATTGTTCGTGATATGTTCTTCTTGGGGTGAACATGACGCAGAATTCCGCCATCGAATGGACCAACATGACGTGGAACCCGGTAACGGGCTGCACCAAGATCAGCGCCGGCTGCGACCACTGCTATGCCGAACGGTTTTCCGAACGCTTCCGAGGCGTGCCCGATCACCCTTTCGAAACGGGTTTCGATCTTACGCTTCGGCCCAGCCGCTTGGAACAGCCCCTTACGGTCCGCCAACCGAAGATGATCTTCGTCAACTCCATGAGCGACCTGTTCCACAAGGACATTGCGACCGACTATATCGACAAGGTTTTCGACACCATGGAAAAAGCGCATTGGCACACTTTCCAGGTGCTGACCAAACGCAGTTCCCTCATGCGCCGCTACGTCAACAAGCGATACGGCAAAGACAAAGCGCCCGCGCATATCTGGCTCGGCGCCTCGGTCGAAGACGGCTCCAAAGTCTCACGCATTCGCCATGTCCAAGAGGCGCAAGCGACCACGCGCTTCCTCTCCGTCGAACCGCTGATCGGCCCGCTTGGAAAGGTCGATTTGTCCGGTATCCATTGGGTCATCGTCGGCGGCGAGTCCGGACCGGGCCATCGTCCCATGAAAGAGGAGTGGGCGACGGAAGTGCGGGATCAGTGCGTCGCCGCCAAAGTGCCATTCTTCTTTAAGCAGTGGGGTGGGTTTAGGCCGAAGTCAAACGGTCGAACACTAGAGAACCAATTGTGGAATGGATTTCCGGCGATATCGCAATCTCAACATGTGCCTGCTGCAGCAGAATAACGTTCGGAAAAAAATTTTTCCTCAAAAACTACCATAGAGACAACGTAATTTAGTTAATCAGGTAATTCGGGTAGCAGATGAATGAACACCGATTGGTATGAAGGAAGAGAACAAACGTTCCTGAAGCATCTCGTCCTCAAGCGGTATCTTCAGATAGTCGCGATAAAGATTGGCATGGCTTATCAGGAGTTTGTTTATGTCGACGGGTTTTCTGGCCCGTGGGAATCGCGCTCTCCCGACCTTTCCGACACTTCATTCATGATAGCGATAGATATTCTTAAAGACGTACGAGAAGTTATAGGCGCCAGCGGACGAAGGTGCAGAATTCGGTGCCTATTTATCGAGAAAGACCCAAAAGCATTCGCGAAACTCAAAGCCGCGACATCTAGCGTATCAAGAATAAAAGTAGAAACGAAGTGCGGGGAGTTCGAGCAACTCGTTCCGGACGTATTGGATTTTTTAGGCCCCTCATTTGGCTTCATCTTCATTGACCCGACAAGTTGGCAAGGAATCGGCCTAAAAAAAATTTCACCTGTCTTGAAGGCAAGAGGGGAGGTATTGATCAATTTTATGTTCGATTTCATTCAACGGTTCTTGGACGTACCAAACCCAAGGATATCAAGCCAAATGGACGAACTGATGGGTGGCGAGGATTGGTATGATGATTTCCAAACCCGACTGGCTCAAGGTTGGGGAAGAGAAGAAGCAATTGTTGAGGTGTATAAAGACCGAGTGAAGAAGATCGGCGGTTTCAAATTCGTTAGCTACATTCGAGTTATGAAACCGACATCTGATCGTTCTTATTTCTATCTCGTTTATGGAACTGATAAGCTAATCGGAATTCAAGAATTCTCAAAAATTGAACAAAAATTCGTCACAGAACAAGAAGACACACGCACCAAGGCGAAAGATCGACACAAAGAAGACCGCACACACACGATGGGGCTATTCGGCGCTGGCGAACTTCCAAAATCCCAGTCGTGGTATGCCGATGATCGAGACCGAGCCCTTAAACACGCAGAGACTTACATCCCCGAACAGATCAAGTTACGTAGTCCCTTGACCTTCGGGGAGTTATTGGGGGAACTGCTAGAATGGTCGTTTATCTGGGAGACGGATGTCCAATCACTAGTCAAAGGCCGCCTGAACTCAGGAGAGATAAGAATTGATCCACCGCTGAGGCCGCGAGAACGAAAGGTGAAAGCCCATCATCAGCTTAGATGGACGGGAGCATAGAGTTACCTCAGCAACATCTCCCCCGGCTTCACCCGCGTGAAATTCACCGCTTCGGTGTCCATGACGATCTGGTCGCTGTCGAGGGTTACCTTGGTAAAGCGGGAGTTTTCCACGTCGCGGATGATGCCAGCGTCCTCCCACATGACGTCGTACATGCGCTCGCGGATATCTTCGGGTCTTGATTTTGTTGAAGGCATCGTAGATCGGATTCAAGCGAAGGTGAGCAAACTATATCCGAACGCCAAGCGTCCGACGTTTGGCTGCACACGCAAACAAACCTGTCGCTATCCTCCCCAGATCTCTCCCAGCACCCTTACCCAATTACCGCCAAGGATCTTGCGCATCTCCTCTTCCGAAAAGCCGCGTGCCGCCAGTGCGGGGCCCAGGTTGAACAGGGTCTGTGGCGTCTCGATCCCTTCAGGATAGATGTATGGCGGCGGCGGGTATTCACCCGGCCGCCAAAGACCCGCCGCCACCAGACTATTGTAGCGCGCGGTCGCCGTTTCCAGGTCCTCCACTGGATGCTGGCCGAGGTAATAGTCGATGCCGAGCCCCACATGGTCGATCCCCACCAGGTCGACCTTGTAGGCGATGTCGTCGAGGAAGCGGTCCATGCTTGGCTGCCCCTTCCACTCCAGCAACGGTGGAAAACCGACTGAACCGATCACGCCCCCGGTCTCGGCGATCGCGCGGATCAGGTCGTCCGGTATGTTCCGTCTAGAATCGTGCACACCCCGCGCATTGGCGTGGGAGATGATCACCGGCGCATCCGAGGCCTCGATGGCGTCATAGCTCGTTTGCAACCCCGTGTGCGCGCAGTCCACCGCCATGCGCAGCTGGTTGAGCCGTTTGACCAATCCAACGCCGAAGTCTGATAGCCCGGCATTGGTGCGCTCGCTCGCACCATCCCCGACCAGGTTTTTGCGGTTATAGGTGAGCTGCACCACCCGCAAGCCCGCGGCGTGGTAGGCCTCCACCAGGTCCAGCTTGTCCTCGATCAGGTCCGTACCCTGGCAGTGCAACACCAAGCCCAGCTTTCCTTCCGCCTTGGCGCGCGCGAAGTCAGCGGCCTCGCGCACGATCAGCGTGTCGTGGCTCCGCTCCCGCTCGTAGCGCAGCCAGCCACCGACTAGAGAAAAGCCGGTTGAAGCATTGCCGCTCATGCCGGTGATGGTGGGGGCGACCGCGGTCATCCGCCCTTCCCGGCACCAGTCCACATATCGGGCTTCGCGCAGCAGGGGGCAGGTCATGTCGATGACAATAGCCTCGTCATAAATGCGGGCTGCGTCTTCTGCAGGGATTGGCATGAGCGGACATCCTCCATATGGGACAGTTAGCGAACCGGGGTTTCCCATCTGGACCCCTTCAACGAAGTTTCTTGCACGGGACGGGGGCGATCAAGCGGGAAGGGTCGGATACACACCGACACGGGCACTGTCGCAGGGAACCGTATCCATGACTGGTATCGGTCAGCATCCGACCAATGACGATCGGTTGAAATCAACCGCGCCTGAGCCGAACACCGGCGTCAAGCCAGCCCACGACGCGGCGGCGCGGACTGGCCCGGACGGGCTCAGTCCTGGATCAACGTCTCGCCGGGCTTCACCCGCGTGAAATTCACGGCCTCGGTGTCCATGACGATCTGGTCGCCGTCGAGGGTCACCTTGGTGAAGCGTGAATTTTCCACGTCGCGGATATCGGGGAAGTCGGCGCGGAAGTGGGCGCCGCGCGAATCCTCGCGCGCCACCGCCGCCGCGATCACCGCCTGGCTGACCAGCATGAGGTTCTTCATGTTCATCCAGTCGTGCCACGTCAGGTTATAGGCGAGGTTCGACGCATCGACGCCGGTCTCGTCCAGTTCGGCCTCGAGTTCCAACATGCCGGCCTTGGCGCGATTGAGGCTGTCCAAGTCCCGGATGATGCCGGCGTCCTCCCACATGACGTCGTACATGCGCTCGCGGATGTCCTCGAGCGTGCCCGGTTTCTTGGCGAACGGCGCGCGGCAGGCATCGATGGCCGCATCGATGGCGGTCAGGTCAGGGTCGGTGTGCGCGCCGGCCGTCGGCGCCCACTTGGCGATGGCGTCACCGGCCAAGCCGCCGAACACGGTCGAGTTGGCGACGCCGTTGCCGCCCAAGCGGTTGGCGCCGTGCACGCCGCCGGTGTCCTCGCCGGCCGCGTACAAGCCCCGGATTTCGGTGGAGCAATCCTGGTTGAACACCACGCCGCCCATCATGTAATGCGCGGTCGGCACCACTTCGACGTCGCCGGCGACGAGATCGAAGCCGCAGTCGTGGCAGCGCTCGACCATGCCCTTGAACAGCTTGCGCACTTCGTTGTTGGGGAGGTGCTTCATGGTGATGTAGAGCCCGCCGTTGGGGCCGATGTTGCCGGCGCGCATTTCGGTGAACATGGCGCGGCTGACGATGTCGCGCGTGGCGCGCTCGTTGCGTTCGTCATACTTATGCATGAAGCGCTCCTTGTCGCCGGCGAGCAGATAGCCGCCGAAGCCGCGAAGCCCCTCCTCGATGATGGTGCCGGTGATGCGCGTGTCCTTGCCGGCGACCAGGCCGGTCGGGTGGAACTGCACCATCTCCATGTCGCGGAGCGGCAGCCCGGCGCGCAGGAACATGGCCAACCCGTCGCAGCTCTTGTCGCCGCTGGGGGTATGGTACTTGTACATGGTCGGCCCACCGCCGGTGGCGACCAGCACGGCCTTGGCCTTGACGAACAGGAACTGGCCGGTGCGCATGTCGATCATCAAGACGCCGGAAATCGAGGCGCCATCCTTGGAGCGGATCAGCGCCACGGCACGGTGATCTTCCAGCCGGTTGATGCCCTTGGCCCAGACCTGTTCGGCCAGGCGGTTGATGATCTCGATGCCGGTCAGGTCGCCCTTGTGCACGGTGCGGTCGAAGGTCTGGCCGGCGAAGGCCTTCTGGTGCACGGAGCCGTCCGGGTTGCGGTCGAAGTAGCAGCCGAGCTCGTTCTCCAGTTCGCGGATGCGCACCTGCGCCTCGGTCACCAGTGTCCAGGCGAGGTCTTGGTTGTTGAGCCACTTGCCGCCCTCGATGGTGTCCATGAAGTGGCGCTCGGCGGAATCGCCCGGCGCCAGGGCGACGTTGTAGCCGCCCTGCACCATGCGGGTGCAACCGCATTTGCCGAGCAGGCCCTTGACGGCGACGGTGACGTCGAGGTCGGGCGCGCCCTGCAGGGTATGCAGCGCGCCGAACAGCCCGGCGCCGCCGGAACCCAGGATCAGAACGTCGGTGGTATGGGTGGGAAGGTCCTTGATGCTCATGTCATGTCACATTCAGTAAATAGATGAGGCCGGCCGCCAGGCTGATGCCGGCGGTGATGGCGACGACGGATTTCTGCCAGTCGCGCCAGGGCAGGAATTCGATGGCAAGCAGCCGAAGCCCGCCCGTCAGGTGCGCCGCCAGGAGCACGATCAGCGCGGTCTCGGCGAGCTTCACCAGCGGCGCTTCGGCCCAGGCGGTGAAGCCGTCGAAGCTGGCGGGCTTGCGCACCGCCAAAAGCAGCACCTGGAAATGCACCGGCAAAAACAGCGCCAGCGCGATGCCGGACACCCGGTGCACGATGAAGGCCCAGTAGTTGGCGTGGTTGCGATGCTGTCCGCTCATGCCCCACCCCCGATCAGGTAGAAGTCGCGCACCACGCGGTAGCCCATGACTGCCAGGAAGGCGGCGGCGATGAAGCAGAGCAAATCGACGCGCCTTGGCGAAAGCGCCGTCATTTCATTGAGGATCGAGCGCAGCCCGATCGGCGCGTGCACGGCGATGGCGATGACGAAGACCGCATAGAAGGCCATCCATAGCGGGTTGCCGCCGATGCGCCCGACGATCTCGGCGGCGCTCAAGCCGCCCTGCACGGCGACGATGATGGTGCCCAGATGCACGACGACGGCGAGGCCCAGGATCATGGCGCTGACGCGCTGCGCCAGCCAGAGCCGCGCCTCGGTCTGGACGTTACGGTCTCCGCTCATTTCAGCTCTCCCTTCAGCGCCGCCATGGCCGCCGCGCGCTTGAGCCCGGCAATCGACGCCGTCGGGTTCAGGTGCTTCGGACAGCCCTCGACGCAGCCCTGCTGGGAGTGGCAGGCATGGCAGCCGGCATCGCCGGCGATGGCCTGCAATCTGGCTTTTTGCCCGCCGTCGCGGGTGTCGTTGACCAGCGTCCAGGCGCGGTTGAGCGCGGCGGGGCCGAGGTAGTCGGGCTTCCAAGAGACCACGTCGCAGGCGGAATAGCAGACACCGCAGCCGATGCATTCGATGCCGGCGCTGGCCTGCTTGCGCTTGCGCTCGGTGGGGCTGACCTTCTCGAAGTCGTCGCGGCGGGTCTTGGTCGGGTGAAACTTGCCCTCGGCGCGCGCCCACTTGTCGAAGAACTCGGTCATCTCCACCGACAGGTCCTTGACCACGTTCATGGAGCGCAGCGGCGCGACGGTGAGCTTGCCGTCCGGCGCCACCTTGGAGACATGCGTGCGGCAGGTCCAGCGCGGCTTGCCGTTGACGGTCATGGCGCAGGACCCGCACATGCCGACCCGGCAGGCGTAGCGATACGACAGCGAATTGTCCAAGCGCCGCTGGATGTAGGTGATGACGTCGAGCACGGTTTGGCTCTCCATGCGCGGCACCTGGTAGTCCACATAGGACCCTTTTTCGCCGTCGCCGCGCCACACGGATACGGTCAGGGTGTCTTCGCTCATTTCTGGGTCTCCTCGCAAAAACGGATATCGACGCCGAAGGCGTGGACGGGATCGGGAACATGGCCGCCCAAGACGGCGATGTCGAAGCCGGCGAAACGTTCGTCCGTGCCGGGTTTGAGTTCGAACAGCGCCGGATCGGCGCCGATGGCATTCAAGAACGCCTGCGTGGCGTCCGCGTCCGGGGTCTCGATGGTGACCCTGGAAATCCGCACCGCATTGTTCGCGTGAGTCTGGTACTGGGGCTTGTAGAACTGTTCCGGCGCGTGGCGATGGGCGCAGGTGAAGAACACCGCGTCCGGCGCTTCGGCGCGCGGCACGAAGGTCAGGTCGAAGCCCATCTCGACCTCCGAGCCGTCGGGCTGGGTCGCGGCGCGCGAGAAGGCGAAGGGTTCCGGCAGCGTCAGCCCGGCAGCCTCGAAGTCGGCGCGGTCGCGCCGCCAGTCGGCGCTTTGCATGGCGATCATCGACAAGCCTTCCCGGCGGCCCAAGTAGTCGCGGTTGTAGGCGCCGAAGCTGAACTGGCCGGGGCCGGCATCCGCGATCCAATCGGGTTCGGTGACGGCAAGGATTTCCAGGAACCCGCCCTCAAGCTGCGCCAGCCGGTTGCCGGTGCCGAACGGGTGCTGGGCACGGGGCGTCAGGGTGAAGCCCAGGCCCTCATAGAAGGCCGAGGCTGCATCCAGGTCCCGGACCGCCAAGACCAGGTGATCGATGCCGCGCGTCATGCTTTATCCGTCACTTGAACACATAGATGGGGCTCGACCAGATGAAGTGGCCGTCCTCCTGGGTGATGCGCACGTAAAACGCATTGTCGCGGGCCTCCGAGAGCTTCATGCGGCGCTCCAGCTTGACCACCTTGTGCGGGTTGTCGTCGGGCAGGCGGAAGACGCGGATGCGCCGGTCGATGCCGCCGTTGGCGAAGATCATCTCGTCGTAGCCGATACTTTCGACGGCGATCTCCTCCTGCACCAGCGCGGTGTCGATCTTCAGCGTGCCGGCGTGCGGGTCCTCCAGCCAGGCGTCGAAACCGCCGAAACCGCCGGTGGTCAGCGCCGTCCATTCCAGCCGGTCCGGCGCCACGTGGTCGAAGCGCTTGTCCAGGTTATAGCGGTTGATCGGGTGCAGGCGCTGGAAGGCGTTGTCGGTGAGCTCGGCGAAGCCGTCCCACTCCGTCTCGCGCCCGCGCCCCCGGTATTCGGAGCCCTCCCACAACACACGGATGCGCCGGCCGAGATCGGCTTCGGGATAGGGGCGGTGAATTTCGACGGTCTCAAGCCCGTTGCGGATATCGATGCGTTCGATCGGGGCGGAGGCATGGATGTCGATCTTGAAGGTGACCTCGTCGTCGCCGGATTTCAGGATGTCGCCCATCATCGCCTGGGTGACCATTTCCGACGTCGCGTCGCCCAGGTTCGGGTCGTCCGAGAACAGTTCGGCGGGATTGTCGAACTCGACGCGGGTATCCAGGACCATGCGGCAGCCGGTCGTGCCGTAGTGGTGGCGCTTCTTCATCGCCTGCATGATGCCGGCGCGGGAGAATTCCGGCGAAAGGTTGCAGGTCAGCCCGCCGTAGGCGCCGAACTTCGTCGCGCCGGGATGGCTGGCGCCGGGGCGGCCCTTGTGGCCGTCGGAGTTGGACATGATGCCGACCCGGTAGTCCTGTTCGAAGGCGTCCTGGATCAGCCACTCGAAGGTGCCCCAGGCCGAGTGCACCTCGACCGAGCGCTCGATGCGCTGGTCGTGCGACATCTTGATGTCGGCGTAGCGCCCGCCGATATGCGCGAAGACCATGACGTCCTCGCCCTTCAGCGCCTCGAAAAGGTCGTCGGCGGAGTTGGCGTCGGAATCCACGTCGGACAAATCATCGACCAGCGCGTGGGAGGAGCGGTGGATCTGCTTGCCCTCCTGCATGTGCAGGACGTTGCGGTCGCCGCCGAGGCCGGTGTTGCCGGACCACTCCCAGCCGGGGAAGACGATGAACTCGCCGTCCTTGGTGAATTCCTTGGAAAGCTCGTTCAGGTGCTCCCAGAACGGCGTGGTGATCTGGAAATCGTTGCCCTGGTGCACGCAGACGTCGAGGAACGCCTTGTCGCGGCCGAATTCGTAGAAATCGCGCGCCGAGTTGGTGCCGATGGTCTCCTCCGACTGGCCGTGCAAATCGCCCCAGAGCGGCATCAGCCCGGGTTCGGCCGTGACCCGCATTGGGTTGGACGTACAGACCGCGTTGCCTTCCGCGTCCACCAGGTCGATGGTCAGATCGCCCGGCTCGGCGACACTCAAACCCTCGACGATGGCGGCGAACGCGCCCTTGGTGAAGGAGACGCTTTCGGGCAGGCCCGCGACCGGGCTGGACGGCACCAGCTTGAAGGTATGGTCGCACTGGTCGGACGGATTGCCCCACTTGTCCTCGCCCTTGATGCGCAGCTTGAACGGCTGGCCGACGGCGAGGCCGGTCGGCATGATGGCTTTGTACCCGGCCGGCGGGCCCGGGACGATGGCGATCTCCGGCTGCTCGGGCAGTTCCACGTAGTTGTAGGTGGCGATGGCGTCGACCAGCACGCGGAACTCGAAGGTGTGCTCGCAGAAGGTCTGCAGGCGGATGCCGGGCGAACCCTGGCGGCGATCGCCGAAGCGCACGAGGATCTGGTCGCCTTCGCGCAGGAAGCCGCGCACCACCTTGATGTAGAGCGTCTTGTCCCAGGGCCGGATGTTGCGCTTCATGTCGTATTCCACATGCAGCACGGCGCCGTTGGATGCTTCCACCGTGGTGTAGTTGGGGGCCGTCGGGTTGTCGAACTGCGGCCGGCCCATGTCGGAGGCAAAGCGGTGCACGATCTTCAACGAACCGGTGTCGTCGATGCCGAAATAGCCCGCCGTGTAGGTGAGCGTGAACTCCTGGAACGACCCCGCCTCGAAGGCGCCGGTGGGGCTGACCTCGGCATGGCCCATGCGGTGGGGAAGATATGTGGAATGCGGCATCGGTTACGTCCTCTTCTTCAAGTTCCGGTCCGCGGCCTGAGTTCCAGGCGGCGGGTATTGGGCGGCGTGTAGACCATCTGGTAGCTCAAGGGTTCGTCGAGGAACCCGTAGCCGAGAATGTGCACCACCATGCCGGTGGTGCCGGGCGCGCGGCCGAGCAGCCGGCAGATGTCGTCGGGCATGGTTTCGGCGCCGACCTGCTCGACCACACGCGACGTCGGCGCGCCGAAGCGCTCGCGCAGCACGGTGCGGATATTGACGTTGTCGAGGCTGGCGGGATCGGTCGCCAACAGCTTGTCGAAGCGCCCGCCCGCGAGAAAGATGCGGCTGGCGACACTGAACTCGTGATTGACGTCGATCTCGCGGTCGATTCGCAGGTGCGAGTCCGCGCCCGACAGGAAATCGCTCCAAGGTCCCGCGCTTTCCACGCGGCTCACCTGGCTGACGCGGGTATAGATCGGCAGCAAGGAGCGGCCGTCGTCGGCAAGGAACCGGAAATGCCAGAGATCGTGCAGTTGGTTCGGCAGGTCGGCGACGAAAGTCCCGGCGCCGTGGCGGCGCACCACGACGCCGCGCTCCGCCAGGTGGCCGAGCGCCTTCTGGATGGTGCCGAGGCTGGCCGGCAGTTGGCTGGCGAGCTCCGATTCGCCCGGCAGCCGGTCGCCGGCGCGCAGTTCGCCGGCATCAATGGCGTTGGCGATTTCCTCGGACAGCAACAGGTACTTGGGCACGCGCGCGTGGCCATCGCGGGCCGCGTCGCCGGCATCCCGGTTCAGCGCGTTCAGCAAACGCCCCAGTTGCAAGGTATTCCCTCCCCTTCGATGGGACGCACCTTAACGCAGGAGGAAACCGAATCCAACAGCTATATAGGTCTTTCGCGGTCCGTTTCCCGCATTCACGCCGCCATGCGCCGCGACAGTTCGCTCCGGCGGCCGGCCAGGAAGGCCATCAGGCGGTCCTCGAAATCATCCGCAACGGCGGCCTGAACGGAAGGCCTTGCGGCCAAGCGCGCCCGCCACGCCGCGATTTTCGGCAACCCATCAAGAATCGCGAAATCGCCCAAGTTCTCAAAGGCGTCGAAGTATCGGAACACCGGCGCAAAAGCGGCATCGACGAGCGAAAACCCGGCGCCTCCGAACCAGGGCCCGTCACCAAGGCCGTCGTCCAGACGCCGGAACTTTTCCGCCAGTTTTCCGGCCTCGGCGGCCAATGCCTCCGGACCTTCGGCCGAATAGAACTGCCAGATGTCGTTCAAACAGCTTGACGCATACTCGATCCAGGCGCGGTGACGGGCGCGTTCGACCGGGTCGGACGGATGCATCGGCCGCGGCTGCGTTTCTTCCAGGTATTCGAGAATGACGGACGATTCGAAAATGACGGCATCCGGCCGGTCCGCACCCTCGACTTTCAGCAGCGGCACCTTGCCGAGCGGCGAGACGGCCCGAAACCAATCGGGCTTATCGGACAGGTCTACGTAGATGCGCTCGAATGGAACCTGCTTTTCAATAAGCCCAATGGCCGCGCGCTGGACATAGGGGCAGAGATGATGGCTGACGAGAACAAGCCGGGGCATGATGAAATCCTCTATTCGATGCAGTTGCATGTTTTTACATGCATATGCATGTAATGTCAATATTGATGTAAATGCATATAACTGCGTAGAATAGGCTATGGCCAACACCTCTCCCTCCCCCACGCCGGAAGCCATCGATGCCTGGGCGCGCCTCATCCGCGCGGCCCAAGGCGCACTCGCGGCCGTCGAACGGGATCTGAAGCGGGAAGGGTTTCCGCCGCTCGCCTGGTACGACGCGCTGCTGGAACTCCGGCGCGCGGACGAAGGAAGTCTGCGCCCCTACGAACTGCAACGCGCCATGTTGTTGGAGCAGTACAACCTGTCGCGCTTGACCGACCGGCTGGTCAAGGCGGGATATGTTGAACGGCGCCCCTATCCGGGCGACGGGCGGGGCCACGTGCTGAAGATCAGGCCCGCCGGGCAAGACCTTCTAAAAGCGATGTGGCCGGCCTACGAGCGGGCGATCTCAGCGCATTTTGCCGAGCGCCTTGGCGAACGGGACGCCGCAAAACTCGGCGCCATTCTCAAGAAACTGCTCTAACTTATATCTCGTCGGCGACGGCGAGCATCGCCAGCGTGTCGCCCGGCCGGCTCAGGCCGGGGAAATGGCGGCCGACCAGCAGGCCGTCGATCTCCGCCTTGTAGACGCGCGGCTGGCCGCCGGTCCGCTCGGTGCTGTGAATCTGGACCACGGGCTGGCCGGCCTTCACCTCGGCGCCGAGCTCGACCACGAACTCGACCAGGCCGGCGCCCTCGCTGGTGATGTAGCAGCCCTGTTCCGGCATGCTCAGCATCTGCCCGGACGGCGTGTCCGGCGTTCCGGGCAGGATGCCGATGTGCTTGAACAGGTTGGCGATGCCCTTCTTGGCCACCGACGCGGTCTTAACGCTGGCGGTGCCGCCGCCGCCGAGTTCAGTGGTGATGAAGGTCTTGCCCATGTCTT
>Ga0070729_10004409_pt1 | contig 15364 bp, 10 predicted proteins | sample tdDd472_FD_66725 | JGI IMG/M metagenome (GOLD analysis project Ga0070729, IMG submission 66725) | Marine sediment microbial communities from the Atlantic coast under amendment with organic carbon and nitrate - tdDd47.2 | ecosystem: Environmental > Aquatic > Marine > Coastal > Sediment | place...
TCGAGGTAGGCGCACACCGGGGTGATCTTCTTCTTGTCGTAGGCGATGCACTCCACCATCTCCAGGGCCGACCAGGCCGGCGATACGAAGGCCGAGCCACTGCCCAGCAGGCCGACCACCTCGCCGCCCGCCTTGCGGGTGCGGGTTTCGATGGCGGCTAGGGTCTCCTCGTCGATGAACTTGGTGACGGGCAGGCCATGAATGCGGCAGGCGCTGCGGATGGGCACCATGGTGTCGCCATGACCGCCGAGGACCACGGCCTCCACGTTCTCCACCGACACGCCGGCTGCTTCGGCCACGAAGTACTTGTAACGCGCGGAGTCGAGGACGCCGGCCATGCCCAGGAGCTTGTGGGTGGGCACCTGGTCCTTGAGCTGCAGGTGCAGCCGGTAGACGATGGCGTCCAGCGGGTTGGCCACCGAGACCACGAAGGCGTCGGGGCAGTACTGCTTGATGCCTGCGGCCACGGCGTCGGTGATCTTGAGGTTGGTGGCCAGGAGCTCTTCACGGCTCGGGAAGGTGCCGTCGGGCCGCACGGCGCGGGGCACACCGGCAGTGTTGATGACGAACTGGGCGCCCTCGAGCACCTCGTAGGTCTTGGAGCCCTCGAGCATGGTGTCGGCGCCGATGACGGGCGTGCCCTCGGCGATGTCCAGGCATTTGCCCTTGGCGAAATCGGGTTCCTTCACATCGACCAGGGCCACCTTGCGGGCCAGCCGCCGGGAGGCTGCCTCGGCCACGCAGACGCCGCCGATGTTGCCGCCACCGATCACTGCAATCTTGTCGATCATTGAGGCTCTCCTTGAGGTGCCGGTCACCATGGCGCGCACGCCGTCCCCGGACCGGCAGGTTGTGGGCGGACCTAGAGTTCGCGATCGGCATTGTATACAAGATCGAGCGCGGTTACAACATCACGCGCCGGCGAGGCTGCCCGCGACGGCGATGCGCGACCAGTCCTCGAAGGAGCCGCCGTCCGGACCCTGGCCCGCGTCGAGCATGTCGGACAGTTGGGCACGGGGCAGCCAGAGGGCGCGATGGGGCTCGGCCTGGTCCGAAACCCGGGCCAGCAGGTCGTCATCGGAGCCTTCCAGGTCATCGAGGGCGATGGTGTAGACCACTCCGAAGTGCACGCTGGAAACATCCTCGCTGTCGCTGTTGATGAATCCGGCCAGCTCCAGGCTGACCTGGTCGGCGGCCAGGCCTGTCTCCTCGGAAAGCTCGCGCCGCGCCGCCACGCGAAGCAGACCCTCTCCGTCGGCGGTCACCGCATCGCGGTCGAGGGGTTCGATGTGCCCGCCAAACCCCACCGACCACAGGCCGCCCAGACGTGCTTCCGTGTGCTTGGTGCGGCGCTGGTAACACAACACGCGTTCGCCGCGCGTGAGAACGAGGTAGGGGATGATCTGCTTGAAATGCGAGCAATTCTCCATGTAGTCGCGCTCGGCGAAGAAGAGATGCGGCGCCAGGGAATCCACCGAGAGAGCCTCGGTCGGCAGAAAGCCCTGGGGGCTCAGGCCGGGGAAGAGATGCTGCCGGGCGACCACGAGAATGCTGCGCATGGGGGCTCCTTATGGGATGGCGAAGACGGCGGCAAAGATAGCACGGCCCCGCGACCCACCCAAGCCGACACTTGATGGGCATACACTTGACAAAACATGGACGAAACGTTTACCTGTGTGTATGAATAAAACACCTGAAGAAACCAGTGCCCATCCCATCAGCGTCGTTGTCCGCAGGACAGGGCTGTCTCAGGACATCCTGCGCGCCTGGGAGAAGAGGTACCGTGCCGTGACACCGTTGCGCACGCCGACGAGCCGAAGGCTCTACACCGAGGACGACGTGGCCAAGCTGCGTCTCCTGAAGCAACTCGTCGATGGCGGACGGCGCATCAGCGACGTTGCCAGCCTGAGCCTGGAGGAGTTGCGCAGCATGGCGTCCGAGGACGCCAGCGAGGCTGTGGTCGCCCCGCGGGTCGTGCCTCGCCAGGCCGTGGGCAGTTATCTGTCTGCCTGCCTCGAGGCTGTCGAGCGCCTGGACCGTCAGGGCCTGGAACAGGCTCTCGATGCCGCCCTGGTGGCCTTGAGCCGGCCCCGCCTGCGAACTGACGTCCTGGTGCCGCTCATCCAGGCCCTCGGAGATCGCTGGCAGAGCGGGAGCTGGCGGGTGGTTCACGAACACCTGGCTTCGGCGGTCCTGCGGTCGTTCCTCTGGGCGATGTGGCGACGGAGCGAGCCGGGGCCCGGAGCGGCGGCCATCGTGGTGGCCACGCCTGCGGGACAGCATCATGAGCTGGGCGCATTGCTGGCTGCCGGAGTGGCCTCCGACCTTGGTTGGCGCGTGGTTTATCTCGGGACCGATCTGCCGGCCGAGGAGATTGCGGCGGCCGTGCAGGCCTGCAATGCCGGCGTCGTCCTGCTGAGCCTGGTCTACCCGGTGTCCGAGCCCGGGCTGATCGATGAGATCGCGCGTCTGCGGGGGCTGGTCGGGCGTGAAGTCGGAATCATCGCCGGGGGCCGTGCGGCAACGCTCGGGCACAGCGACCTGCAGGTGATCGACGTCGATGTCGCCAGTTCTCTGGATGAACTGTCTCGGGTCCTGGAGGATTCCGTCGGCAGGTAGCCGACCGGACCGGGAGCGATGGTGAAGGGCCTCGTCTGCGGACGGGGCTCTTTTTTGATGCCCTAATGTCTAGAAAAAATATCGACAAAACCTTGACGGTGTATCATTCATGATTATCATGGTCTCGGTCGGCGCTGCGGCGCGTCGAAACCCGTTCGAAGCTGAAACCGAAGCAGCACGGCTGCTGAAACCATAAAAAGGAAGACCACCATGAAGATGCTAACGATTTCGCTCACGGCCCTGCTGGCCCTCTCTGGTGTGGCGTCGGCTGACACTGCAGCCGTTCAGGTCATTCACAACTCCCCGGATCCCCTGGCGGCCTCCGTGGACATCTACCTCGACGAGAGCCTCGCCATTGCAGACTTCGCGTTCCTGACCGCGACGTCCGTCCTCGATCTGCCCGCCGGCGTCGAGATCGCGATCGGTGTCGCACCCGGCAACAGCCAGGGGGCCGAGGACATCATCGCGTCGTTCCCGGTGACGCTCGCGGCTGGCGAGAGTTACCTGGTCATGGCCACCGGCGTGCTGGATCCCTCGTTGCCGGGGAATCCGGACGGCGTGGATACAGGCTTCACCCTGGAGATCTCCTCGCCGCTGGTCACCACGGCTGGCGCCGGTGAAGTGGCGATTCTGGCCTATCACGGCTCGCCCAGCGCGCCCGCGGTGGACGTGCAGGTCGCGGGGGGTGCGGTTCTGGTCGACGATTTGACCTACCGCGAGTTCGCGGGCTACATCGACGCGCCCGCCGTCGATCTCGTGCTCGACGTCACCCCGGCCATGGATAACGACACCGTGGTGGCATCCTTCGGTGCGCCCCTCTCGGCCCTCGACGGTGCCGGCGTGGTTGTTTTCGCGGCCGGCTATCTCGAGGACGACCCCTCGTTGCCGGATTTCGGGCTCTTCGTCGCATTGGCCGACGGCACCGTGTTGCCGCTCAGCCAGGTCGTTGTGGCCACCGAGAATCTGAGCTGGTCCGGCGTCAAGGAACTGTTCAACTAGTCTGAATCCGGAATCTTGATCTCCGCGCGCACCTCCGCCCAGGCGGGGGTGCGCGTTGGTTGACGCCCGCCGGATAACCCTAAGGATTGCCCTTGCTTTGCCGATGAATTCAGGTGTGAGGCCTATTCATTGTCGATTTCAGGAGCAACCGGTCCGTGAGCGAGCATCCCTCCACCGCGAATACCATCCGATCCATCGAGGATTTGCCCACGCTATCGGCCGTGGCGCAGAAGCTCCTGGTGCAGCTCAATGACACCAATTACACCGCCGACGACGTCAGCCGGACCATCGAATCGGACCAGGCGCTGGCCATGCGAATCCTGCGCCTGGTGAATTCCCCGGCCTATGGCATCGTCCGTGACATCAGCACGATCGAGCGGGCCGTGGTGATCCTGGGTGCCGAGGCACTCAAGAATCTGGTGATGTGTGCGGGGGTGGCCGGCGCCATGACTGCCATCGGATCGCCGGCCCGCTTGACGGCATTCTGGCGGCACGCCGCCTACGTGGGCACGGCGGCCCGGGTTCTCGCCGAGATGACCAGCTTGGCCGACCCCCAGGACGCATTTCTGGCCGGGCTGGTCCATGACATCGGGGAACTGGCGCTGGATGTCGTTCGCCCCGAAGAGTGGAACCGCATCACCGCTCTGGGCGCCCGTGATCGACTGACCAACGAAAAGCGCTATCTGGGTATGACCCACCAGCGTGCCGGCTATCTCCTGCTTCGTTCCTGGAACATGCCCGAAGAACTCTGCACCGTGGCCCGCAGCCATCACTCGACCCGCGAACTCTCGTCGCGAGATTGCCCTCTGATGGGCATGGTGTCCCTGGCCGACACCATGTCGCGGGTGGCCGGGGCCGGCGCCGATCTGCCGGCCAATGATCGCGACCTGGTGCGGATGCTGCGGGCGACAGGACTGGATCTCGAACAGCTGGTCGAGGCCCAGAACCTGGCCGACCACCGAATGGCCGCCATGGTGGCGTTCCTGGGCTTGCCCCAGACCGCGCTGCCGCCGGGAGCCGTGGGGCGCGGCCGTGGCCTGCGAGCCGTGCTCCTGTGCTCGGGCAAACGACGGCTGGCCTGGTACCAGCAGCTCTGTCGCTATCATGATCTGGAATTGCTGAGCCTGCGCATGTTCCTGGAACGGCCGGAGGACGCCGATCTCGTGCTGCTGGACCAGGAGAGTCTGGGGCGTGACCAGCTCGAGAAGCTGGCGCCGTTCCTGCGGCGATGCGACGGTTCGCTGGCCAGTTGCGGCTGCACCAACAGTGACCTGGCCACCAGGGTGCTCGACCAGCCGATTCCGAATCTGGAGCTGGTCTTCACACCCCAGGAACTGTCGGCGACCTTGGCCCTGGTGGCGGCCCGCTAGGGCAGGAACGCTCCGACGTTGGCCAGCTTCCTGGGCAGATACTCCTCGATGACGTAATTCAGCCCGTGCTTGGCCAGGGCCTGCTGCTCGGCACGCACCCCCATCTTGATCATCTGCTCCAGGGCTTTCTGCCACCGCGTGTAGTGGAGGATGAAGGGGTCGTTCTTCAGGGCGTCCTTGGCGCGCTTGACGTCCACCTCCTTGAGGGGGTGCGACGGCAGTTCGTACTCGATGATGTCCTGGGGGGTGATGCCCAGGAGGTGGGCCTGGGGCACACAGAAGAACTCGTTGAGGTGGGCCGCGTTGCCCGAGCCCACCTTGAGGGTGCGGTAGATATTGGAATAACCGTAGGGATCGCCATCGACGAAGACGTACACGGGCAGGCCCTTGCTGTCGGCCAGGCGGCGTACGAAGCGGCGGCACGACCGGGTGGGCACGCCGCCCATGGAGATGAGGATGCAGCTCGCGGTCTTCCAGTACTTGTGCTTCACCAGACGCTGGAACATACCGGCGGTCTCGATGCACAGGATGAACTTGGCGTCGGTTTCGAACTGCAGCTCCTCCACCGAGACGGGCACCGAGTAGGCGCCGCTGCCGAACTTGGTGCAGTCGATGTGGAGCTTCTCACCCGTTTCCTGGTCCTTGTCGATGACCACCAGCTGGCCGGCCACGTCGCCGCCCTTCTCCTCGGGGACGAAGCCCAGCTGCTCGCGGTTGACGGCGAAGAAGGCCTCCACGTCCTCCATCACCGTGTCCGACTCGGGCTGCTCCTTGAAGCGAGCCTCGGCCCAGTTCTTGGAGACGTAATACGCCTCTCGCTTGGTGGCGATGTCGTCGGTCTCCACCAGTTCCTTGGCGAAGGCCATCATCTTCAGGGTCTGGGCGAAGGTCTTCACCGTGCTCACGGTGAGGGTGCGTTCCTTCTTCTTGCCGCGCAGCTTGAAATACCCCGTGCGCGGGTCGTAGCTCACGTTGTTCAGCGAGCGCAGCGGAAACTTCATGGAGGGCTTCTTGCCCACCATGATGCTCTGATGGATGAGGCTGGTCTCGCTGCGGATCTTGCGGGCCACGGCGCGGAACGAGGGGCGCGGGGCGGCCTCGGCATCGGAGGTCGTCGTCGGCGGCGGCGGCGGAGCCGGCGGTTCAACGGGTGCATCCGGGGCCGGCTCGGGCGTCTCCTGGTCGTCGCGGGGGGCGCCGAACAGCAACGACTGCTGGGCGGGATCCGCTTCGCGGCTGACTTGCTTGTCGCCGTTTCCGGTGACCTTCTTGGTGGTCTTACGCTTGGCCAAGGTCGATCCTCGTCTGGCTCGGTGTCAGCGGTCGATGCCGAACTTCGTGCCCAGGTAGGCGATGAAGTCGTCGGCACGCAGGTCGTGGCCGGTGATGTTCCGGCAGAGCTGCTCGGCGGTTTCGAGACTGCCGCGTTGGTGCACCTTGAGGCGCAGCCACGCCAGCAGCGGGGCGCAGTCACCCCGGGCGAGCTGGTCGTCCAGGGCGGGCAATTCAGCGCGGGCCGCATTCCAGAACATGGCCGCGTAGAGATTGCCCAGGGTGTAGGTGGGGAAGTAGCCCAGGGCGCCCATGCTCCAGTGGATGTCCTGGAGGGGGCCGCGGGCGACGTCGGGAATGTCGATGCCCAGCAGGTCGAGGGTCTGCTCACGCCAGGCCGCGGGCACATCGGCCACCTCGAGGTCGCCGTTCAAGAGGGCCCTCTCCAGCTCCAGACGCAGGATGATGTGCAGGTTGTAGGTGACCTCGTCGGCATCGGTGCGAATGGGAGTGGCCGCCACGCGGTTGGAGGCCAGGTAGAGTTCTTCCGCGGTCAGCTCGGGCAGCTGCTCCGGGAAGGCCTGGCGCAGGCGCGGCGCCAACCACTGGCAGTAGGGCAGACCGCGGCCCACGTGGTTCTCCCACAGGCGCGACTGAGATTCGTGGATGCCCAGGCTGGTCGACTGGCCGGCCGGAGTATCGGACAGGTCGGCGGGCAGGCCCTGCTCGTACAGCGCGTGGCCGCCCTCGTGCATGGTGGACGACAGGCCCGAGAGAGGCTCGTCCGCCATGAAGCGCGAGGTGATGCGCACGTCGCCGTGGCCGAGGCTCTCGGTGAAGGGGTGGGCCGAGGTGTCGAGCCGCCCGTGTTCAAAGGAATAGCCCATGCCCGCGAGCACCTCACGACTCAACAGCAGCTGATCGTCGATGGCGTAGGGTACGGCCGGCAAGGTGGGGTGGCCGGAGGTGTCGATGCGTGAGAGCAGATCGGTGAGTCGGCGCCGCAGGTCGGCGAACACGGGCACGAGCTGGGCGGTGCGGGCGCCGGGTTCGTACTCGTCCAGCAAGCTGTCGTAGGGCTCGTCGCCCAGGGCGAGCGCCGCAGCCTCCTCGCGCTTGAGCGCCACGATCCGCTGGAGGTGCGGGGCGAAGAGGTCCCAATCTCCATCCTGGCGGGCTCGAACCCAGTCCGGCTGGGCCAGCCCCACGGCCGCGGCCAGATCCGTCACCAGGCGCTCGGGGAGCTTCACCGCGCGGTCGCGTTGCAGACCGAAGACGCGCAGGTTGGCCGCCTCGCCCGCGGTGAGGTCGTCGCGGGCGGCGAGGTCGTCCATCACCGCGCCGAGGGCGGGAGCCGTCACCCGTTCATGGATGATGCCGGCGAGCACGCTGCGCTGGGCCGCTCGGTTGCGGGCGCCACCGGCGGGCATGGTGACCTCTTGGTCCCAGCCCAGGACGGCCAGGGCGCCGTGAAGGGTCTGGATCTCTCGCAGGTGCCGGCGAAAGAGTTGCTTGGGGTCGGGCATGATGGCTCCTGATCGGTCGTGCGGACAGGTCAGAGCTTGCGGCTACGTTCGAGAGTGTCGGTGAGCACGGTGATCACGTCCTCGCGCTCGGTTTCGTTCAGGGTCAGGATCTCCTGGAGCGCATCTCCGATGTGGGGGATGTACTTCTGGATGTAGCCCTGCTTCTTGAGGGCGTCGGCCTCGCGCTTGCGACGCTTGATGTGACGTCCCAGCTTGCGGCCGGCCTCCTGCAGGGCGAGCCTGAACTCCTTGATGATCTCCGGATAGTGGGCGATGGCTTCCTTGCTCTCGCTGGTGAACGGCACCCACACCGAGGCGATGTGCACCAGGATGACCAGCGGGCCGGTGGGCAGGGCGCCCTTGCTCTGCTGCAATCCGTAGCTGCGCCAGTTGCTGCCGAGCACCGCCTTGGTCACGGCACAGGCCGAGTTCTGGTACAGCAGGGGCACGCGATTGGCGAAGCGCAGCACCCGGGCCAGTTCGTCGCCGGCCAGCTTGCCGCCGTAGGCCAGGCCGACCTCCACCTGGAAGGGGTTGCCGCGGTAGACGGCGGCGGGGCGGGTGACGCTGGTGTAGAACTCGGCTTCCAGGCCACTGCTGAGCCCGGCCATCACCAGTTCCTCGCCGATGGGCGAGAGGCAGTCGGTGGGGGGCGAGGCGATCTTGGTGGCGGCGATGGCGTCGAGCAGCCGCCGCACGTCGTCCTGCTGCAGTCGCTTGGGGTTCTTGCGGTCGGGCAGGCCGGCGGCTTCCAGGATCTGGCCGCAGGTCTTGGGCCCGACGCGGCAGAATTCGTCCTTCAGGAAGCTGCTGATGTTGCGGCTCTTGGTGTCCTTGAGCATGCGGTCGAGCAGGCCCAGTTCCACGCCGTAGGGGTGGGGCTTGATTTCCCGGGCCTGCTCGGGCAGCACGTCGGCCGAGTTGGCGTAGACCCGCTTCTCGCCCCTGGGATTGACGTAGGTCAGGTGCACGTGGGGATTGGCGATGGCCGTCTGCTCGAGGTAGGTGTCCACGGAGTGGGCGCCGCGCTTGTAGCTGCCGGTGAGGATGATCTCCACCCGGGTGCCGTGCTCATGGTCCCAGATGGTCTCCTCGTTGAAGAGCACCACCGGCTCGTTCTTCTTCATGTCCAGGCTCAGCACCACCCGGCGGGCGGGTTCGTCGGCGTCGGTACGGGTGTAGACCGTGACGGGCTTGCCCGTGGTGAGCTGGCCGTACATGCCGGCGGCCGAGATGCCGATGCCCTGCTGGCCGCGGCTCTGCTTGAGGCTATGGAACTTGGAACCGTAGAGCAGCTTGCCGAAGATGCGCGGCACCTGGGCGGCCACGATGCCGGGGCCGTTGTCCTCGATGATGAGGCGGTAGCGTTCCTCGCGCTGGGCCGACGACTTGGCACTGGCCTTCTTGGACTTCCCGTTGCCGTTGGTCTCCGCCAGGCTGGGCAGGTCGATGCCCTTGAACTTGTCTTCCTCGGGGCGGATCTCCACCAGCAGGCGTGGCAGATGCCCTGCTTCCTCGCAGGCATCGAGACTGTTGTCCACCGCTTCCTTGATGGTGGTGAGCAGGGCCTTGGCCGGGGAGTCGAAGCCGAGCAGGTGGCGGTTCTTGGTGAAGAACTCGCTGATGGAGATCTCGCGCTGCTTCTGGGCCATCTTCTCGGCCGTGCCGCGGGTGGGGGTGCGGGGTGCCATACCTGGGGGATTCCTTCCGAATTCAAGTGCATCCGTGCGGGAAGGCGAGACGGGGTGGAAGGATTGCCTTCCGACCCTGCAGATTAGCAAACGGGGGGGCGTCAAACAAGTGGGAGGGGAATTTTGAAGGTTCGACGCTTCCCGGGTAGGCAACCGTTCGGGGAGGATCAGTCCGTCGGCCGTGTCCATCGGGCAATGGCCCCGGGAAGCGTCGCTCGACAACATGCACGGCGCGGGCCTGAAGCTGCAACGGTGGTGTAGCCGGGTGCAGGGTTCCTCGTGGTGCCCCGTGATGCCGCCCCTCATGCAGATCGCCACCCCGTGAGGGTGGCGATCATCGTGCACAGCGCGCTTCACGCGGCCCGGAGGCGGGCATTATGAGGTTCGATATCAGCGGAAGAGGCTGCGGATATCGCCGAGGGAGCGCTTCTCCACCGGGACCTCTGCGTCCAGCGTCAGGTCCACATTCCCCGTCGCTTCGGCGTCGGCCGGCGTCAGGCAGTCCACCGCGAAGTACAGGGTCAACGGTTCGGGGCCATCGTGCGTATAGATCATGGTCTCGGCCACACCAGCCTCGCCATCATTCATGTAACCGAGGCAGGTGGCGCCGGGCCCGCAGCCGTCCAGCAGCCAGATCGCGAGGTCCAGGCCGCCGGTGGGCGTGGCCGTGAGGGTGAGCCGGTCGGCGCTGAAATCGGTGCCGTCGTCGTAGGTGTGGTCGGCCGCGGCCATCTCCACGGTGTACCAGCGTTCACCGCCGAGGGCCGGTGAAAGTCCGTTATTGCATCCGAAGACCGCCAGGAGGTTGGGCTGCCCGAAGAGGCTGATGCTCGGTTGGGTGAAGCTCGCCGATTGCACGGGCCCCAGATCCTCCTCGATGCCCTCGGTGCAGATGACGTCCGGCACGCGCGGCGTGGGCATGGTGATGGACAACTCCACGGTGCCGCCGGCTTCGGTATCGGCCGGCCGCAGGGCGTCGACCGCGAAGTAGAGCGTGAACGGGAAGTCGCCGTCGTGCACGAATGTCACCGTTTCAAGCTCTCCCCCGGCGCTGCTGTCGATGAACCCCAGGCACACAGCGTCCGGATCACAGCCATCGTAGAGCCAGATCACGGGGTCGAGATCGGCGGCCGCAGGGTCCGGCGTCGCGGTGATGTCCAGTTCGACGACGCCGGGTTCGCTGGTGTCGGCTTCGGCGAGCTCCAGCTTGTACCAGCGTTCACCGCCGCGGGCCGCTGACAGACCGTCGTTGCAATCGTTCACGGACACGTAGTTGGGCTGCTCGAAGAGGCTTGTCGTGATGGGTCCCCTGGCCGACGACTCGGTGACGTTGCCCAGATCGGTGGTGGTGCCGTCTTCGCAGATGGCGTCGGGCAGGCCCACGGTGCGCGGGTCGAGGTTGAGGGTGTAGGCGCCCTCGGCGCCGGCATAACCATCGACCACCAGCACGTAGCTGCCCGGGGGCAATTCGGCCGAGATCTGGGTGTTGGCCTGGACCAGGCAGCTGTCGCTGTCGCAGTCGTTCAGCAACACCAGGTCGTGGTCGATGACGTTGTCGCCCAGCCAGATATCCACCACCAGCGCCTCGGCCACCTCCAGCAAGTAGATGTGCTCGGGCCCGCTCTCGTCCCAGGCCGCGCAGGCATAGGTGTCGGCCACGCCCGTGCCGCTGGTGGTGTCGACGTAGGTCACGGCGGTGAAGGCCGTCAGGGCGATGGTGGCCCGGGCCGCATCGCAAGGCAAAGTGACACCGCGATGGTCGAGGCTTCGAACGGCGGGGTGCGGGTGCTTGTCGCCGGCCGTGTTCAGGCTCTGGGCGAGGGAGGGGAGCAGGACAAGCGCGAGCACCATGCCCAGTTTGAGCACGGAGCCCAGCGTGAGCACGGAACGGAACACCATGGGGCCTCCTGACAGGGGATACGCGGGCCGAACGGGGGTGGCGGAATCATTGTAACCCTCGCTGGCGGCGGGGGCAACCGTGGTGCCGGGGTTTGACACTTTCCCGGCTCCAGCCTACCATCCACCTCGCATTCCCGCCGTCAGGCCGGGTTGACGCCACTCCATTGCCCGCTCCGGAAAGTACCATGCCTCGGTTCAATCTGCGCCGCCTCCTCTTCGATCGAGACACGCTCAGCCTCATGGGTTTAGGCCTGATGGTCAAACCGGTGGGGCTGGTGACGCAGATGCTCATCGCGAAATGGTTCGGGGCCGGGGAGAAGCTGGATGCCTACCAGCTGGCGTTCTTCCTGGTCACCTTCGGCCACGGCACGCTGTCGCGGATCTTCAAGGGAGCCCTCGCGCCACATCTGATCCAGAAGATGCGGACCCTGGAGTCCGCGGTCTTCGCACGGTACCAGAATGGGGTCGTGGGATTGTTCCTGGGAGCCGGCGCGCTCTGGATCGTGTTGTTGACCCTCTCGGTCCGCCCACTCATCGGGGTGGTCTGGCCGGGATTGCCCGAATTGACCAGCCAGTTGACCGTGCAGATGCAGCTCGCCATGGCCGTGCCGGCCGTGCTGCTGATTTCCAACAATCTGACCATCGCGGTGCTCAATCTGCACCAGCATTTCCGTGTGGCAGGCGCCATGCCGGTGCTCAACTCCGTCTGTGTCCTGGGAGCCCTCGTCCTCTGGCACGACAGCATGGGGATCTGGTCTCTACCGGCGGGTTTCGCCCTGGCCCAGGTCGTCCGCTGGCCCGTCATTCATCTGCGGGCCCTCATTTGCCGGGCCTGGCGCCCGGTGCGGCCGTCGCTCAACGGCGCCGACATGCGCCTGATCCGCGAGCTGGTGGCGCTGATGGCCATCTCCGAACTGCTGCTCACGGTGAATCTTTTCCTCGACCGCTGGTTCGCCACGGGTCTCGAGGCTGGAAGCATCTCATCGCTGCACTATGCGTTCCATCTCACCAACACGGTGGTGGTGTTGTTCGCCACCAGCCTCATCACGGTCATGTTCCCGCGTATGAGTGCTGCCATCGCTGCGGGCGACCTCGAGGGCTGCAGCCGCGATATTCGCGCCAACCTCAAGCGTGCCGCCCACATCGTGGTGCCGGCCGCCGTCATGGTGGCCGTGGCCGCACCCGAGATCGTGTACGTGCTGTTCCAGCGGGGCGAGTTCGACGCCACCGACGGCCTGCGCACCTCGGGCACCATGGCCATGTACGCTCTGGGTTTGCCGGCGCTGGTGATCAACGGTCTGGTGGCCCGGGTCTTCCACTCCCTGCAGCTGTTGCGCGACAAGGTCTGGCTGTCGGTCCAGTATCTCGCCACCAACGCCCTGCTCAACGCGGCGCTCATCGGGCCGCTGAAGGTGCGGGGCCTGGCCCTGGCTTCGACCGTCGCCATCGTCGTGCACCTGGCGCTGTCGTTGTATCTCCTGCACAGAAGACACACGGGACTGGCCACCGGTCAGTTCACCCGCATCGTCAGCGAAGCCTTCCTGATCGGCGGCCTGACCATGGGCGTGTACTGGTTGCTGCCGGTGGCGGAGACCCTGGCGCGTTTCACCGATCCGAGCATCTGGACGGCCCTGGGCCTGGGCATAGCCAAGGGGGCCGTGGTCGCGGTCATCTACGTGGTGTTCTGGTTCATCCTCTGGGCCATCGGGCGGTCGCGCCGATGAGGCGTCAGCGCCCCGTCGCCAGCTCCCGATAGACCTGCTCGTAGGCCTCGATCATGCTCCGCAGGGAGTAAAGGGTGCCGATGATCTCCGGCCCTCGACCACGGCAGGTCTCAAGCCAGTCGGCGTCGGCGAGGATGCCGGCGGTCACCTCGGCCCATTCTGCGATCCGTTCCGCCGGAACCTCTCCGGTGGTCGGCGGCGGGGTGTAGAGTCCCCGGGACAGCCGCTCGTCGGTGCTGATGAGTTGGCGGATCTGGTCGAGGCCCGGCCCCACGAACGGCGCCCCGGCGGCCATGGCCTCCATGATGTTCAGGGGCAGTCCTTCCACCCGGGAACACGAGACCACCAGATCGGCGGCGCCCAGCAGCTCGGGCACGTCGTTGCGCAGGCCCAGCATGGTGACGCCGGCCTCATCGGCGCGAGGCTCCAGCTCGCCGGCCAGCGGACCGGTGCCGCAGAGGAATCCCCACACCCGCGGGTCGCGCGAGCGCAGTTCATCGATGAGCGAGAGAAATGCCTGGGGCGCCTTCTGCTCGGCCAGCCGACCGACCTGCAGCAGCATGAGTTCGTGCGGCGCGAGGCCGAGTTCCTGCCTCTTGGCCAGGCGCTCGTCGTCGGTCAGCGGGCGGAATCGCTCGGTGTCGATGCCGTTGACGATGACCCTGATCCGGTCGGCCTCCATGTGTTCGAAACCGATGCTGTGCTCGCGAACGGCGTCGGACACCGCGGCCACGACCGGCACTTCTCGTCCCAGACTCCTGTAGCGCCGCAGGAGCCGCGGGCGCATCTGATCGTAGACCAGATGCCGCGTCCACATCCGATGCGGGACCCCGGCCAGCTTGCCGATCTTGTAGGCCCAGGCGTCGGTGGGCCGGTTGTGCCCGTGCACGATGTCGGGGCGGTGACGGCGGAAGAAGCGGAACATGTCCCAGAGGGCGGCGAGGCTGCCGTAGCGCTGGTGGTAGAGTCTGTAGGCCGGCACGCCGGCGTCCTGGAAACGTCGCAGCATCTCCGGCGCGCCGTCGGTGCGCGGCTCGGCCACGGCCACCACCAACGACTCGTAGCGTTCGGGATCCAGCCCGCGGGCCAGATTCAAGGCCACGGTCTCGGCGCCGCCCACGTGATAGCTGTTGATGACCTGGCAGACCTTGATCCTCGACATGTCACGCCTCGTGGAGCGACCGGAAGAAGCCTTCCAGTTGCCGGCAGTTCTCGATGAGATTGAATTCCGCCTCGACATGCCGGCGGCCGGCGCCGGAGATGCGCGGCGCCAGGTCGGGGTCGTCGATCAGCCGCTTCATGGCCGTGGCCAGGGCCTCGTGGTCGTGGGGGGGCACCACCAGGCCGGTCTCGTCGTCCCGCACCAGCTCGGGGATGCCCGAAACCGCCGTGGAGATCACCGGGCAACCGGCGGCCATGGCCTCCATGAGCACCACCGGGATGCCGTCGATGTCACCGTCGGGGGCCTGGACGCAGGGCAGGACGAAGACGTCGGCCCGGTTCATGAGGTCGCGGATCCCTTCCTGCTGCAGGGCGCCCGTGAAGGTCAGCGACGTCAGGCCCAGCTCGGCGGCCTGCCCCTGGAGGGCCGGCAACAGCTCGCCGTAACCCACCAGGTCGGCCTCGTAGGCCAGCCCCTCCTGCTGCAACACGGCCAGGGCGTCGAGGAGGTGGGCGAAGCCCTTCTTGGTGGTGCACCGGCCCACGCTCAGGATCCGCAGGGGCTGCCCGACCCGATCGCGCTGCCGGAAAGGGAAGGCGTCGGGATGGATGCCGCAGTGAATGATGGCTGCGTGCTCCAATCCCGGGTGAATTGTCCGGTAATAGCGGAGGTTGTAATCGGAGATGGCCACGGCGCCGGCGGCGTGCTCGAGCTTGATGTCCAGGGCGCTCGTGTCGCGGTACAGATCGGCTGCGTGCCCGGTGAAGCTGTAGGGGATGCCCGTCAGCAGGTGGATGAAGAGGGCGTAGTTGGCGGAGGGGTTGGCGAAGTGGGCGTGGATGTGCTGGACGTCGCTGGACTCGACCCATCGCACCTGGGTGGTGGCCGCGGCCAGCTGGTACAGCAACCGCAGCTTGCCGCGCAGCCCCGTGTCTCCGGCTGTCAGGGCGACGCCGACGGCCCGGAAGAATCGCCCCGGCCTCGCTGCCAGCTCCCGCAACGCGCCGCGCAACACGGCGACACGACTCACCGGATGGACGGCGTGCAGGCCCGACAGGTCGCACTCCGGCACGCTGGCGTTGGCCTCGCCGGCCTCACCGCT
>Ga0070729_10004411_pt1 | contig 15341 bp, 14 predicted proteins | sample tdDd472_FD_66725 | JGI IMG/M metagenome (GOLD analysis project Ga0070729, IMG submission 66725) | Marine sediment microbial communities from the Atlantic coast under amendment with organic carbon and nitrate - tdDd47.2 | ecosystem: Environmental > Aquatic > Marine > Coastal > Sediment | place...
GGCTATATGAAGCGCCACTATGCGGCCTCGCGCATTGTCCTTTCGGCTGCCGGACGGGTGAAGCACGAAGATATCGTTGCTTTGGCCGAGAGGACTTTTACCGAACTCCCCGGCGAACCGGCGGAAGACTACGAACCGCTCAGCTACCGCGGCGGTGAGAACCGTGAAAGCCGAGACCTTGAGCAGGTTCAGTTGGTGATGGGTTTTGAAGGGCTTTCCTACGACGATCCGGATTTCTATGCGGCGTCGGTTTTCTCCGCTCTTTTCGGCGGCGGCATGTCGTCGCGTCTGTTCCAGGAAATTCGTGAAAAACGCGGGTTGGTCTATTCGGTTTATTCGTTCAATTCCTGCTACGCCGACGGCGGTGTGTTCGGCATTTATGCAGGCACCGGCAAGAATGAAGCGGCCGAACTGATGCCGGTGGTTTGTGATGAGATCGCCAAGGTTCGCGATAGCGTGAATGAAGAAGAAATTCAGCGAGCGCGCAGTCAGATCAAGGCGAGCATTTTAATGTCTCTGGAAAGCACGGCCTCGCGCTGTGAGCAGCGGGCCCGCCAGTTGCTGGTCTTCGGTCGCACCCTGACCACCGAGGAAGTGGTGGAAAAGGTTGAAGCGATTGATCGGGATGCGGTTTTGAGAGTCGCCAACCGGCTGACTTCGGGACGGCCAACGCTAACCACGCTCGGTCCCATCGACAAAGTGCCGGGGCTCGATGTGCTGGAAGCCAAACTCGCCTAGATTATTTTGTCGCGATCATATTGAGGCTGATCAGGTGTGGCCCGAGCTTCATGCTGCTCGTGTCGTCGAACAGGCCAAATTCTTCGACACGCTTGAATTCCGAAAACCCGGCTTCGGTGAGAAACCTGTGTAAGAACGGTTCGATAAATCCGACTTTATGATGATCGTAGGGGTCGATCTGGCCGCCGAAGACGATTCTCACGATTTCCCATTGCAGTTCTTCGCTGAGCATACCCGATACAAACAATTGGCATAAAACGCCGAAGTTGGGAACGCTGACGTAAAGGCGACCTCCGATTTTGAGTGTTCTACAGCATTCCGCCAGAGCGGTTGGCAGTTCGTCCCGATAGCCCAGGTGTTCGAAAACATGGCTGGCGTAAATCTCGTCGATACTACCGTCGTCGAACTGGGAGAGGTCGACGCAATTACCGAGGAAGTCCACATTCGGGCCGTCAATGATATTGAGAATTTTCCATCCCGGTTTGGCTTCCTTGCCACCGATGTGAAGTTTCATGTTTCCCATGCCTTGAGGTCTAGGTCAGTGTCCGTCGGTTGCGGATAGCGAACTGAATTTGAATTTTCAGTTCCTGCGCGCATAAGGATCAGCGTTTTTTATCGTCAGCCATGGTAGCCAAAAGGGCTTTGACACGGAATACGCTTTGGTCAAGAAAGGCCGTTGGATTAGGCGTGGCCCGCGTCGGCCGAGAGCAGGGTCAGGTCGATGCCAAGCTTTTCGATGGCCCTGTCCCACTTATGATCCAGATCGGGATCGAAGATCAGGTTTTCATCGGGGTCCACGGTAAGCCAGCCGTTGGCCAGCATTTCGTCGTCCAACTGGCCGGGTGACCATCCTGCATAGCCGAGGGTCAGGAGGCAGTGATCGGGGCCGCGCCCTTCGGCGATGGCCTTCAAAATATCGATGGTCGCGGTGAGGGAGACCTGATCGTCAATGGGCAGGGTCGATTCCTGCAAATAGTCCGACGTGTGCAGGACAAAACCGCGCCCGGCCTCGACCGGGCCGCCGAACTGGACCTGAATGCTTTCTGAATCGCCGCCGTGGGGAATGTTCAACTGATCGAGCATTTCGGGGAAGGTCAGGGCCTCCATGGGACGGTTGATAACCAGCCCCATGGCGCCTTCTTCGCTGTGGGCGCAGATATAGACTACGGTTTTGGCGAAGTTGGGGTCTTCCAGGCCAGGCATGGCGACGAGCAACCGCCCGGTAAGGTATTCGTCGCCGTTTTTTCCCATTGTGAGTTCCATAAAGGGTATTTTACACCCTCCCCCGCCTTTCGGCCAAATTCTTTGACCTCGGTCATGGCCTGCCGGGCTCGGTTCGCCTTCATTCTTTTGCTCAAGCAAAGGCGCATGAGGCGGACAATCTTTTTTTCGCCATGAATGAGAATTAGGTATGCTGGCCGCCAAACGGATGAGCCCACTGGAGACCCGTATTTTGTATGGAAAACGCCTGATATCTTTGTTGGTTGCTGCTTTGACGGCCCTTTTCGCTTCAGCCAATGCTTGGGCTGCGGCGTCGGATTGGGACGCCGGAGAGTTCACGCAGGTCCGTCTGATTTCGGCGACCGACAAGGTCGGTTCGGGCGATGTTCCTTTGGGGCTGCACTTCAAACTCAAGAAGGGTTGGAAAGTCTATTGGCGCTCACCGGGCGATGCGGGCTATCCGCCCAACCTGGATTGGGAAAAAACGGGCAATTTGGCTAAGGCCGAAATGGCTTGGCCCGCACCGGGCCGGTTCAGCGTCCTGGGTCTTGAAACCATGGGATACAAGGATGAAGTCGTTTATCCGATTAGCGTGACCGCAACCGATCCGTCAAAGCCGTTTCAAGCCGACCTGTCCGTCGATTACCTGACCTGTAACGAAATCTGCATTCCCATCCAGGCGCGGCTTAAACTCGAGCTTGCGCCGGGGGCGGCGGGCCCTTCCCAAGAGGCGCAGCTGATCAACCGCTTTGTCTCAAAAATACCCAAGCGGCAAGAGGGCGCCGACCCGATGCTTGGCTTTTCCGTCGCTTCGGTGGCGCTGAAACCGGCGGGCGAAGGGGAAAAACGAGCAACCATGCTGATTTCGGCAACGGCCGATGATGGATTTAAAGCGCCGGATGTCTTCATCGAGGGCCCCTCTGAAGTCGTTTTCCTGCCGCCTAAGGTGCAGGTCGCCAAGGATGGTAAAAGTCTGGCGGCAGTCCTCCCCACCGATCTTCAGTTTTTCAAAAAAACACTCATTGGCGAAACGGTAACCGTGACCCTGGTTGATGGTCCGCGGAGTATTGAGCGGGCTCTGGCGGTAAGCGAAATGAGCGCCGCCATGGCCTTGCCGGTAGAGCAGCCGCTCCAAGTCGTTCCCGTCCGGGAAAACGGCCTTGGTATGATCTTGCTGTTGGCGGTGCTCGGTGGATTGATCCTCAACCTCATGCCCTGCGTTTTGCCGGTGCTTTCCATCAAGCTTTTAGGCGTGGTGAAGCATGGCGGCGGCGACGCCAGGCAGGTGAGGCTGAGTTTTGTCGCTTCGGCGTTGGGAATTCTGTTTTCCTTCCTGGTTTTGGCGGGTGTTTTGATCGGCTTGAAAAGTGGCGGCATGGCGGTTGGCTGGGGCATTCAGTTCCAGCAGTCCTGGTTCCTCATCGCCATGACCCTGATGGTCACTTTCTTCGCCGCCAACCTCTGGGGTTTCTTCGAGATCGGCCTACCGCGCTGGATCGCCGATATGGGTGAGCATTCGAGCCATGTGCAGGGTCTTGGCGGCCATTTTCTCACCGGCATTTTGGCGACCCTGCTTTCGACGCCTTGTTCCGCACCGTTCCTCGGCACCGCCGTGGGTTTCGCCCTGTCGCGCGGCGCTTTTGAAATCGTTGCCGTTTTTGCCGCTCTCGGGGTGGGGCTTGCACTGCCCTACCTGTTGGTCGCCCTAATGCCTTCACTTGCCACCCGTCTGCCGAAACCCGGCTCCTGGATGGTTGTCCTGCGGAAATTTTTAGGCTTTGCCTTGGCGGCGACGGGTATTTGGCTGCTCACTGTTCTCAATACCCAGATGGGCTATGAGGGGGCGATGGGCGTTGCGGCCCTGATGGTCATCCTGCTGGCGGCACTCTTTTGGCGGGATAGGGTTGGAGCCGTTCGCAAGCGGCTGGTGACAGGGCTTGCGATTGCCGTTTCGGTGGCGGTCTTTGTTTTACCGGCTCAGCTATTGCCACCACCCAAGGAAACCCAGGCCAAAGAAGATGCTTCTTACTGGGCGCCCTTCGATCTTGCCGCCATTCCGGGGCATGTGGCGGCGGGCAAAACCGTCTTTGTCGATGTCACGGCGGATTGGTGCATTACCTGTAAGGTCAATAAACGTGTGGCGCTCGGTAATGGCGCGGTAGCGAATCTTTTGGCGGGTGAGAACATCATCGCCATGAAGGCCGACTGGACAAAGCCGAATGATGCTATCGCCGCCTATCTGGCAAGTTTCGGGCGCTACGGCATTCCGTTTAACGCGGTTTACGGGCCGGGTGCGAAGACACCCATTGTTTTGCCGGAAATCCTAACGCCAGGCTTGGTTCTCGAGGCCCTGCAAAAAGGCTCGCAAGGATAAGGCGAAAAATATTTGCCGATTCTCCTCTTGCATTTGGCCCCCAACCCCCTTAGCTGAGAGTCCGCTTTTTTTATTTATTCCAAAAGGGGGATTACCCGATGACCATCAAAGTAGGCGACAGCATTCCTTCCGTGACCGTAACCGCGCTTGGCGCCGACGGCCCCGGTCCGCTGGATACGGCCGACGTGTTCAAAGGCAAAACCGTTGCTCTGTTCGGTGTGCCCGGCGCTTTTACCCCGACCTGTTCGGCTCAGCACCTTCCGGGCTTTATCGCCAAGGCGGGTGAGTTGAAGGCGAAGGGTGTGGACGCAATCGTCTGCATGGCGGTCAATGATATGTTCGTTCTCAAATCCTGGGCCGAAGGCCAGAATGTCGGCGACGCCGTGACCATGCTACCCGACGGAAACGGCGCTTTCACTAAAGCTCTCGGCCTTGAATTCGATGCCTCCGCCTTCGGTATGGCGACCCGTTGCCAGCGTTTCTCGCTGCTCGCCGAAGACGGCGTGGTCAAAGCGATCAACATCGAAGAGCCCGGTGCTTTCGAAGTCTCCGACGCCGATACGCTCCTGGGCCAAATTTAAAGATACGGCTATCCCCTGGGCATTATTGCCCAGGGGTAACCTCAAAGTTTTTCAATACCTTCTCGCGCCAGTTCGTCGGCGCGTTCGTTTTCCGGGTGGCCGGCGTGGCCTTTGACCCATTCCCAACGCACTTCATGATCGGCAAGGGCGGCTTCCAGGCGTTGCCATAGGTCGGCGTTTTTCACCGGTTTTTTGTTGGCCGTGCGCCAGCCGTTTTTCTTCCAGTTGTGAATCCATTTGGTAATGCCGTCGCGTACGTAGGTGCTATCCGTGGTCAACACTACGGGCACGGCGCGCTTTAACGATTCCAGCGCGGCGATGGCGGCCATCAGCTCCATGCGGTTGTTGGTGGTTTCCGGCTCGCCGCCCGAAAGCTCCTTTTCGACCCCTTTCCAGCGCAAAACCGCTCCCCAGCCACCCGGACCCGGATTGCCCGAGCAAGCGCCATCGGTGAAAATTTCCACCAAATTATCGTCTGTGGTCATGTGGCTGGGCCGTCCCTATCAGCGTTGCGAATCCTCTGGGAGGACTTTGGCCTTATGAGGGCCGGGCGTCAATCTCGGCCTGCGCCATTTCCGGCGGTTCTTCGACCCACTGATCGAGCAGGGGCGAGAGTTGGTCGAATGGCCGGTATCCTTGCGAAAGGGCGCGTAAAACTTCGCCGTCGCGCAGCACCATGGAGGGGAACCCCTGAACGCCCAACTGCTGGCTGACCTGGAAATCGACACGGGTCTGGTTGCGGATTTCCTGGGTTTCGAGCGCGGCTTTGAATTCGGGAGCCTGAAACCCGAAGGGGACGGCAAGGCTGGCCAGGACTTCATTGTCGGTGATGTCTTGGTTTTCGGCGTAGAAGGCCTTGTGGAGCGTTTCGAAAAAATCGAGGGTGGCGGCGGGCTTGAGGCTGCGCATGGTGACGACGGCCCGGCAGGCGGGTTCGGTGTCGTAGATGAAGTCGTCTCGCTCGAAAAAAGTGAAATCGAAGGGCTGGCCGGTCGCCTTCTCGACCTCTTTCCAGTGGTCGCGGATATCGCCTTTGGATTTTTCATCCATCACTTTGGTGTTTCCGGCCCTTAAACCCCCAACGATGGCGGTAACGGGAACCTTTTCTCCATAGCGTTCGGCAATGGAGTTTAAGGTGGGGGAAAAGCCCCAACACCAAGAGCACATGGGATCACCGAAGAAGTAGATCTCCTTGGGCGGATGGTCTTCAACGTTTCCTATCATGTCTTTAAAGATAGGATGTTTCGGCGAATTTTCCAGCAAGTTCGCGGTGCGCCAACGATTGAGCCCAGCATTCCAGGGGATCTTTTCGCCAGGTAATCGGGCCGTCGGGCGTATTGGCCCAGTCGAAAAGACGGGTAGCGAAGAACCGCATGGCGGCCGCTCGGCAGAGGAGGGGAAGGGTTTTCCGTTCTTTCTCGCCAAGCGGACGGACGGCCTCATATCCCGCCAGTAGGGCCTGGGTTTTCTGATGGTTTAGATGGGCGTTTTCTTCGAAGCACCAGGCATTGAGGCAGATCGCCAAGTCATAGGCCAGCAGATCGGTGCAGGCGAAGGTGAAATCGAGCAGGCCGGAAATCCGTTGGTTGTCGAAGAATACGTTGTCGGGAAACAGATCGGCATGAATGATGCCGCGCGGTAAATCTTTCGGCCAGTGGGTTTCGATCTCGACCAGTTCGACCATCATGGCCGCCGCCAGTCCCGGCTTCAGCCGTTGCGCCGTTTTGCGCGACTGTTCGAGAAGCGGACGCCAATCGCTGACGGATAAGCGGTTTTTCCGTGCCTGTCCAAAATCGGCCGTAGCACAATGCAGCTTCGCCAGCATTGCGCCGAGCTTTTGACAATGCTCCGTCGTGACGGTTCGCGGCCAATCGCCGGAGAGGAAGGGCAGCAATGCCGCCGGGCGGTCGCAAAGACGGTGTAGGGTCTTGCCGTTCTTATCGGGGAGGGCCGCCGGACAGGGAATGTCCCGCTTGGATAGATGTTGGGTCAGGGCCTGAAAGAAAGGCAGCTCGGCTTCCTCAACGCGCCTTTCATAAAGAGTGAGGACGAAAAGCCCCTCTGTGGTTTCAAGCCGATAGTTGCTGTTTTCAATGCCCTGCTCGATGCCTTCGAAGGCGACCACTTTCCCGCGCTTGAACCTTTCGAGAAAAGCTTCAAGCGCAACTCGCGGCACCTCCGTATAAACGGCCATCAGCCAACCAGTTCGGGCGGTAACCGGAAACGGGTTTTTTCTTCGGTTACCGTATCGAATTCGATGGAAACGTCGAACCGTTCGCGGCAGGCGTCAATCACTTCTTCGACCAGGATTTCCGGCGCCGAAGCGCCTGCCGAGAGGCCGAGATGGGCAACCCCATCGAAGGCGTTCCAGTCGATCTCCTCGGCGCGCTGCACCAGCATGGATTTTGCGCAGCCATTGCGCGACGCCACTTCGACCAAACGTTTTGAGTTGGATGAATTGGGTGCGCCCAGAACCATAATCATGTCGCACTTTTCGGCGATGGATTTCACGGCCTTTTGGCGGTTGGTGGTGGCGTAGCAGATATCGTCTTTACCCGGCGCTTGAATATTCGGCAGTCGTTCTTTCAAAGCTTCAACGATATCGACAGTGTCATCGACCGAAAGGGTGGTCTGTGTGACGTAGCCGCAGGGCGTATCGCTTGGCAGGTCGAGGGCGCGGGCCTGGTTGACGGTTTCAATGAGGATCACTTCGCCGTCGGGCAGTTGGCCCATGGTCCCCACCACCTCGGGATGGCCTGCATGACCGATGAGGATGATCCTGTTACCTTGCCGGAAATGCCGCTCGGCCTCGCGGTGGACTTTGGAAACCAAGGGGCAGGTGGCGTCGATATGGGTCAGACCCCGGGCGGCGGCCTTTTCCGGTACGGATTTAGGAACGCCATGGGCTGAAAAAATGACCGGCACGCCGTCGGGCGCCTGATCGAGCGTATCGACGAAAACCGCGCCCTTGTCGCGCAGACCGTCGACGACGAATTTGTTGTGAACGATTTCGTGGCGCACATAGACCGGAGCGCCGAAGCGCGAAAGCGCCTCTTCAACGATCTGGATCGCCCGATCGACCCCAGCGCAGAATCCGCGAGGGGCGGCCAGATGGATGGTTAGTCTCTGTTGTTTCATGGGAAGGTAATTGGGCGTTCGAGGGTGTTTCTGTCAAGAAAAAGCGCTATGATCCCGTTTCGGACTTCCAAGCAAGGCTCCCATGCGGCGAACGCTTTTTCTTACCCTTGGCCTGATCGTGATGCTTCCGCCTCTTTACCCAGCGACGGCTGCGCCGGTGGAACCCGCTCTTACGCCGCCGCCCGACATGCTTGTCCTGCCGCTCAACCGGACAATTTTGCGAATTCAAACTGCCCTGCAAGGCACCGGCGACTACCTGGGGTCGCTCGATGGACGCATGACCCCGGCGCTGGAGCGGGCGATCCGCACGTTCCAGAAAAAAAACCGCCTCAAGGTGACGGGACAGCCGACCCAGGAATTGGCCCGGCAGATCGAAACCCGTGGCCGGGTCAAGGAACTCCTCGGCAAGTTGCGCGATGTGCGAGAACGGGAAACCGAAGCGGCGCGTAAGGCCCTGCTGTCCAATCCCGAAACCCGCCATCTGGTTAAAGACTCCGGCCCTGAAAAGGCCAACCCGCTGCGCGATACCGCTGCCTGCTTCAGCGACCCAACACCCAAGTGTCTGCTCGATGAGGCGGTGGAGAACGCCAAGGCGGTTGCCGATGAAGAGCAAAGGGACTGGGCGTTCAGTGAAATCCTTACGACCCAGGCGCGGGTTGGGCTGATGGCCGATGCGATGGCGAGCGCCGAGCGTATCTCGGACCTGCGCCTGATTGTTGTGGCTCTGCGAAAAATGGCGGGGGCGCGAGCCCAGGCCGGGCGTTTTAATGAAGCCTATGAAGCGGTGGAGGTGATCCCCGATGATCGCCAGAAACTCGAAGCCGTTCTGACCATTCTGGAGGCCGGGGCGGTTCGCGAAACTCAAGGGCGGTCCGTCGGCCCCGGTATGGCGCTGTTGGTCAAGCGGGCGCTTAAAACGGCGGATGAGGCCTTGACGCCATTTCTCAAACTCCGCGCGTTGGCTCGCATTACGACGGTGCTTTCCGGGCGGGGCGACCGGGAGGGGGCTGAAGACGCGATTAGCCGTATGGCGACATTGGTTGAAATTAACGGGTTTGGGCGCGACCGGGATGAGGCTCTGCGTCTGCTCGCTACGGCCTATGCTCAACTGGGTGAGGTCGATAAAGCCCGTTCGGTTTTGGGCAAGGCGCGGGATAAGGACGCAACACCGGTGCTGGTGGCGGCCAGTCGCGCCATGCTCGATCAAGGGGCGGCCGATGAGGCTTATGATGCCGCAGCGGATATTTCAGCCGTGCGCTATCGCTCGGTCGCCTTGAGCAGAATTGCCGTAACTCAGTGGCTGCGAGGCGAAAAGCAGGCCGCCGAGACGACATTGACCGAAGCGCGGGAGGCTGCGGCCAAGATCGCGTTTTCCTTCGCCCGGTCGTTTGCCTATGCGCAGGTCGTCAAGGCTTTGGCCCGAACGGGACGGTTCGATGAGGCTGTTGCTGGCAGTAATGAAATCGACGATGCGGGGTTGAAAGCCCGCGCCCTTTGGGAGATTGCCGAACTGCAAGGTAAGGCGGGCGATCCTGAGGGGCGTGAAAAGACCGCCGATCTGGCCTGGGAGGCCAGCGATTCCATTGCCAGCACCTTGAGCCGTTGCTGGATGTTCGCCGAACTGGCCGAGGAGCATATGCGCGAGGGGCGCACCGGGCAGGCGCGTTCGTTGCTGATGACGGGAATTGCGGTCGCCGACGCAATGGGTAATGCCTGGAGCCGGGCGCGCGCTCTGGCGCGGCTGGCTTTGACTCTGCAAATCCTTAAAGGCGGGGAGTCGTAAAGGCTCGACTTCCAGGCCAAGTGTGGTACTCATTTCGGAGCGGAAGCGGAAAACAAGGGGGAGACCATGTCGAACGGTAAGAACGGCCCTTATGAGGTAGAGTTTGAGGCGGGCGAGCGATATCTTTGGTGCGCCTGTGGAAGAACCCAAACTCCGCCGTTTTGCGATATGTCTCATAAGGGGACCGGTATGGGACCGAAAATCGTCGATGCGGAGACAACGGAAACCGTCTATCTTTGCGGCTGCGGGCAGACCAAAACGCCGCCCTATTGCGACAACTCGCATAAAACGCTTTAGATTTTCCGGGGGAAGGGAATGAAACCGAGAGGCGCGCTTTTTAGGCTCGCAACCATCATGACCGTTATGGTCGCTCTTGTCGGCTGTGAAACGGTCGATGATGTGGTTGAATACGTTAAGCCCAGCGGGCCGACTGTTTGTCCCGATATTTCTATTTTGGCCAATGCCGCCGAGCAGACGGCGTTTAAAGCCGGGCCGGGGCGCGACCTGATCGATATTTTGTTCGAGGCGGAATTCTCCGGGGTGCGGGTCGATTGCGACTACGATCTGGATCGCAGCACCCGTGCCGGAACGCTTGAGGTCAACGTCTTTCCACTATTCACCGCCGAAAAAGGAGCGGCCAATCGTGATGGCCGCGCCCTGGTGAGCTATTTCGTCGCCGTGACGGATCGGGACAAGAAAATCATCAATAAACAGACTTTCGAAGTGGCGTTGGTTTTTCAGGGTAACGCCACCAAGGCCGGGTTTTCCGATCAGCCGGTGATCCTGACTTTGCCCATCGAGGCGGGGCGAGACGGCAGAGATTTTCTGATCTATGCCGGATTCCAGCTCACCCGTGAGCAGATGGACTATAACACCCGCAAGCGAGAGCGTCGGTAAAGTCTTCTAAATCAATCGCTTAAAAACCCTTTTCGGGGAGTGGTTGACCTGACCTAAACGACTCGTACACTTAAAACCAATCTCCACGCGCGAACCCTGCGGGAGAGATCGTCCTGGCCTTTCTGGGAAGGCTTGGACGACGCCGAAGGAGCAACGGGCCCCCGGAAACTCTCAGGCAGAAAGGACCGTAGGGGAATGTGGCTCTGGAAAGCAGGCGTCGGTTTTATTTCCGGCGGCTCACCGAAGATGAAACCCGGTAGCGCGGAAACCGCATTCCGCTGGCCAAACCGGGGAATCTTTCAGGTTCCGTGACAGAGGGGGGCATCGGGAAAACCAAGGAGGGGAGAGTCCTTGGGATTCCGGAATTCTGTTGGAAGGAACCAGGGTTTGAGCGACACATCTGAAGATTTGAAACAAACGCCACTTGCAGCGCTTCATCAAAAGCTGGGCGGTAAAATGGTGCCGTTCGCCGGTTATGAAATGCCGGTCCAGTTTCCAGTGGGTATCATGGCCGAGCACAACCACACCCGCGCAAGCGCCTCGCTTTTCGATGTCTCCCATATGGGGCAGGCCGTGTTGCGTGGCGATAATGTGGCAGCCGCCATGGAAACGCTGGTGCCTGCCGACCTCCAGGCTTTGCCTTTGGGTAAAACCGGTTACACCATGCTGACCGACGAAAACGGCGGCATCATCGATGACCTGATGATCGCCAATCATGGCGACCACCTGCATCTGGTGGTCAACGCCTCACGCAAGGAAGTGGATTTCGCTCATATCTCCGAGCATCTGGCTGATCGGGTTGAGCTTGATATTCGTGAGGATCGCGCCCTCATTGCCTTGCAGGGCCCCAAAGCCGCCGAGGTGCTTTCCCGGTTCGTTCAATATTGCGATACGATGAAGTTCCTTTTCACCTCGGTTGGTGAGCTCGCGGGAGTGACCTGTTTCATCTCCCGGCTCGGCTATACCGGCGAAGATGGCTATGAGCTATCGGTGCCCGTCGATGGCGTGGTTACGGTGGCCGAAGCGCTTTTGGCTGAGGCCGAGGTGGAACCCGCCGGACTGGGCGCGCGGGACTCGTTGCGCCTGGAAGCCGGGCTGGCGCTCTACGGCAACGATATTGATCTGACCACCACGCCGATTGAGGCCAATCTTGCCTGGACCATCGGAAAGCGCCGCCGCGCCGAAGGCGGTTTCTTGGGTGCTGAGGTGATTTTGAAGCAACTGGCCGAAGGCACGGCGCGTCTTAAGGTCGGCATCAAGCCGGATGGTCGGGCGCCCGCTCGGGAGCATACGGAAATCCAGGATATGGAGGGCCGGGCCATCGGCGAGATCACCAGCGGCGGTTTCGGCCCAACGGTAGGCGGTCCGGTGGCCATGGGCTATGTGGAAACCGCATTCGCCGAGACCGGCACGGAAATCAATTTAATGGTTCGGGGCAAGGCGCTGCCGGGCAAAGTGGCGGCGCTGCCTTTCGCGCCGCATCGATATTTCAGGGGTTAGGGAGTTTTTTTAAGCATGGCGACCAAGCGTTTCACCAAAGATCATGAGTGGGTCAGTGTCGAGGGGGATAGTGCGACCGTTGGGATCACCGACTACGCGCAGCAGCAGCTCGGCGATATCGTCTATGTTGAGGTCCCCGAAGCGGGGCGTTCGCTTGACCAGGGCGGCGAGGCCGCCGTGGTCGAATCGGTCAAGGCAGCCAGTGAAGTCTATGCCCCGGTGAGCGGCGAGGTGACCGAAGGCAACGGCGATCTTGAGGGCGATCCATCCTTGGTCAACAGCGCAGCCGAAGGCGACGGTTGGTTCTTTAAAATGACCTTGTCCGATGCGTCCCAGCTCGACGATCTAATGGATGAGGCTGCCTACAAGGCTTACATCGCGGAGCTTGGCTGATGCGTTATCTCCCGCTGAGTGACGCTGACCGTCTTGAAATGTTGGCGGCGGCCGGAGCGTCTTCAATCGACGATCTTTTCAAAGACGTACCGGCTTCGGTGCTGCTCGACGGTCCGGTCGACCTGCCCAAGGCTGCCGGTGAAATGGCGGTTGAGCGGACCATCGGCGCGCTGGCGGGAAAAAACCTTGGAACCTCTTCGGCCCCTTCGTTTCTCGGGGCGGGCGCATACGCCCATCACGTTCCTTCGGCGGTCGATCATTTAATTCAGCGGGGCGAATATCTGACATCCTACACCCCCTACCAGCCGGAAATTTCCCAAGGGACCCTGCAATACCTCTTCGAGTTTCAGACACAGGTTGCTCTATTGACCGGCATGGAGGTGGCCAATGCTTCCCTCTACGATGGGGCGACGGCGGCGGCCGAGGCCATGCTGATGGCTGCGCGCATTACCAAGCGCGGCAAGGCTGTTCTTTCGGGCGGTCTGCACCCTCATTACCGTGACGTCGCGGTCAATCAGGCCAGATTTATGGATTTCCAGGTGGTCTGCGCCGATCCCGATCCCTTGGCCCGGGAAGATTTAACCGCGTTAATCGATGCGGAAACCGCCTGCGTGGTGGTTCAAAACCCCGGTTTCTTCGGTCAGGTTCGGGACTTGTCCGCCTTGGCCGAAGCCTGCCATGAGGCGGGGGCGCTTCTGGTGGTCGCCGTGGCCGAGGTGGTGTCGTTAGGCGCGGTTACGCCGCCTGGAGCCATGGGAGCCGACATCGTGGTTGGCGAGGGGCAATCGTTGGGCAACGGCCTTTCTTACGGCGGGCCTTATCTGGGCCTGATGGCTTGCCGCCAAAAATTCCTTCGTCAGATGCCCGGACGGCTGGCCGGACAGACGGTCGACGTGGAAGGGCGGCGCGGCTGGGTGCTGACCCTTTCGACCCGTGAGCAACATATCCGCCGGGAAAAAGCGACCAGCAACATCTGCACCAACTCAGGGCTCTGCGCCTTGGCGTTCACCATGCATCTGACCATGCTGGGCGAGGCGGGCTTTACCCGTTTGGCGAGGCTCAATCATGCTGCGGCGGTCAAGCTGGCCGACCGGCTGGGCGCGTTGTCCGGCGTGGAGGTCGCCAGCGACACGTTCTTCAATGAGTTCGCCCTCAAATTGTCCAAGCCCGCGGCCCAGGTGGTTGATGACTTGGCGGCCAAGGGCATTCTCGGCGGCGTGCCGGTTTCGCGGTTTTATCCCAATGAGGCGGCGCTTGAAAATCTGCTGCTGGTGGCGGCGACCGAGCTGACCACGGACGATCAGGCCGATGCCTTCGAGGCCGCGCTGAAGGAGGTGCTCTGATGCCGACACGGACCATTCTCGGCAATCGCGGCCTACAGCTTGAACAGCCGCTGATCTTCGAGCAGGACTCGCCCGGCATGAGCGGCGTCGATCTGCCCGAACCTGACGCGGTGCAAGATCGCCTGGGCGGCTTAGGCCGTAAGGAATCTATCGGCCTGCCCGGCTTGTCCGAGCCTCAGGTGGTGCGCCACTATATGCGCTTGAGCCAGAAAAACTACGCCATCGATAGCGGCGTTTATCCGCTGGGTTCCTGCACCATGAAGCACAACCCGCGGCTCAACGAAAAGATGGCCCGTCTGCCCGGCTTGAGCGATCTGCATCCCATGCAGCCGGTTTCCACCGTGCAGGGTGCGTTGGAGTTGATGAACCTGCTCGGGCATTGGCTGAAAGTGCTGACCGGTATGCCCGCCGTGGCGTTGTCTCCGGCGGCCGGGGCTCATGGGGAGCTTTGCGGCCTGATGGCGGTGCGGGCTGCGCTGGAAGACCGGGGCAACGCGCGAAAGATCGTGTTGGTTCCCGACTCGGCCCATGGCACCAACCCGGCCAGCGCCGCGCTTTGCGGTTACGACGTGCGGTCCATCCCGGCCAATGACCGGGGGCGGGTCGATCTGGCGGCCTTGAAAGCGGCGCTCAACGAAGACGTCGCCTGCTTCATGCTGACCAACCCCAATACCTGCGGCTTGTTTGAAGATGAAATTTTGGAAATCGCCGAGGCGGTTCACGCGGCGGGTGCCTTCTTCTATTGCGACGGCGCCAATTTCAACGCCATCGTTGGACGGGTGCGGCCCGGCGACCTCGGCATCGACTGTATGCACATCAACCTGCATAAGACCTTCTCAACCCCGCATGGCGGCGGTGGACCGGGCAGCGGGCCGACGGTTTTCTCTGAAGCGTTGGCGTCTTTTGTTCCCGTACCCTACGTGGTCGATAAGGGCGATAGGTTCGATTTGGTCGAAGAGGAAAGCCAGTCGAACCAGAAACCGTTTGGCCGGATGAAAGGGTTCCACGGCCAGTTCGGCGTGTTCGTCCGGGCTCTGTCTTACATGCTGAGCATGGGCTCGGACGGTCTGCGCCAAGCCTCGGCCGATGCGGTGCTCAACGCCAACTATATTGCGGCGCGACTTAACGATCTGCTGACCCAGTCCTACGATGGGCCTTGTATGCATGAGGTGCTGTTCGACGACCGGTTCTTGAAGGATACCGGGGTTTCCACTCTCGATTTCGCCAAGGCGATGATCGATGATGGCGTCCATCCGATGACCATGTACTTCCCGCTGGTCGTCCATGGAGCTTTGCTGATGGAGCCGACGGAAACCGAGTCTAAGCAGGCGCTCGATCAGTTCGTCGAATTGATCCGCGGCCTCGCCGAACGG
>Ga0070729_10004415_pt1 | contig 15332 bp, 6 predicted proteins | sample tdDd472_FD_66725 | JGI IMG/M metagenome (GOLD analysis project Ga0070729, IMG submission 66725) | Marine sediment microbial communities from the Atlantic coast under amendment with organic carbon and nitrate - tdDd47.2 | ecosystem: Environmental > Aquatic > Marine > Coastal > Sediment | place...
GTTTTTGGTTTAGCTCATCGATACAATATCGAATATGATACCAAAAATCGGCACTGGAGAATACAATGTGGGGCCATTCACGGGCTTCCTCTTCCTGCGAAGGGGCCGATTACCATTGCTATTAGGAGCTTCCCTCCAGCCGATGAATTCATGGGCGAAGCACAGCTGGCAGCTATTGGTGCACTAGATAGTGAAATCATATGGCCTGAATCCCTCCCATTACATGAGAAAGAAATGTTTCAAGGGGAAATCAGGTTTTTTCCAGCGGAGGCCGTATATGTGAAGCTGACAGGGACGGATGAGGAAGCAGTGACTCATTTGAAGAAAGTATGGGGCGATTCACTGAATATTAAAATAGCCACGCCCGAGACAGCAGCGGAAGCTCTATGGGAGGTGGAAGCCCAGGACGGCGATTATCGTATATGGGATATAGCGCGAGGTCGTATTGTGTATCGGATCAAGCAGCTGGAAACTGGTGTATGGAATGGCAGTATAGTCGTTGGGAATTTGGCCAAAATTGTAAAATGGCAGCGTTTGCTAAGGCTAGGGAATACCCAATCCGCCTTGCCGCCGCAGCTAGATTTACAATTAACAATTCAAGACAATACAAAACAATCCTTTCAGTTAGCTGGACCAGAAGTTAATATCTATTTTTCTGAAGAAGCCTATTACGTTCGTAATCCCGTCGTGGATATGCGGAGAATGAAGCTTATCGGTTGTCCTATTAGGCCTGATTTAATACTACAACAACCAAAGACTAATTTGCATTGTTATCTCCTGCAGCTGACCGAAAAGTTTGCTATTATTTCCTCGGAAGACCCCAAACTTTTTCAACTCAAAAACTTTGAAAGCGAAAAGGAAGTGATATTCCCATTGTGGACGGGAGGACAAGGCCTGTTTTTGGAGATGGAAAAGTGGAATTCGACTTCCCACTTCAAGTTGATCGTTACTACCCGAGCTATAAAACATGAACAGTTTCTTCAGACCGCGTTAGGAAACAAACGTGCTATGCGCCGCCGGGGAAGTAGAATTGTGGAGAAGGAAGACGACTGGTGTAGCTTGAACATACAAGTCAATTTGATACAAGAATTAGGCGAGATCAACTCCCATACCGCCCTTCAATTAGCAGAGGGAAACCTCATCATTCAACCGCATCCAGCCCTCAAAGCAAAGCTTTGCTTAGTAGAAGCGAGACCTAATGCCCCTAGTCAGAATCCTTCTCAGCAGTTTCATAAATTTCAAGATGAAGGTATCGAACTACTAAATATTGATGATGAAAAAGGAGTGAATCGGGCCCAAGTTTTGGAATTGAAGGATTTAAAATGGGCAACTACTTCTGCTAAACCGGAGATTCCCCTTGCGCTTAAACTGAAGCATAGGGTTGGGGCAGATGAGGTCATTCTGCCCATCGGTTTTGACGGCCAGGATTTCCACGTCATTGGCCATGCAGAAGCGACACCTGACGGGACTGCTATTTTTATTAATACATTTGACTTTTCGCCCTCGCAGCCTGTTGGTCAGAACCAGGTAAAAGTGGAAAACCCATTCGACCCTACCGACCTACAACATTGTAGTTTATACCAAACCTATAAGTTGGCCTTCTTCAAAGTAAAGCGTTCTCTGCTGGAAACGAATTCCCTTCCTTGGATTACCGAAAAATGATTACTTTGCGTAGCGTGTTAAGTCTCTTCTACCTACTCATCAGTATTACCCCATTCCATACCAAAAACCTTGTTCCTCCACATGAAAATGTGGTTTCGGCCTTGGGCTTATTTCTATATATTTGAGATTATGGAATGAGAATAAAGGTAAGGAATGAGGTTTAAATAAAGTATACAAGATAGAGATAGAGATTTTTTCAAGATGTATACTTTATTTGGAACTCATTCCTAAACAGCTATCAAAATGCCAGATCTTGTGACTGTGATTACATCTAAGACATACCATCATGCGAGTCCAGTGGAACAGTATGGAGCAATTGATACGCGGCCAATTCCATCTGTTAAACTATCAATAGCAAAAAATGGAGAAGAACGAAACCCCGTTCTACCTTATCTTCTCTTTTCTGTATGCCTTCTTCTCCTATCCTGCAATCCCGACCGTCCCAATTTCGAACCTAGCTATAGTGGCGCTCCGCCTGAGGAAAATTTAGATCAATATTTGGATACAAAAGCGGTTTTTGAAGGCTTGGATCAAGTGAAGGGCATACGAAATCAATTGGATAGTTTGTTGACTTTGACGGACAAGTTGAAGAATTATGATGATGATGTGGCGCTGGTGTATGCGGATACGGCTTACAGCATGGCGACGGAGAAGAATTGGCAGTTGTCTCGGGGGATTGCTTCTTATTATATTGCTTTGTTGAAAGGGAGGAGGGAGAAGTATGGGGAGGGAATTGAGGATGCTATGGTGGATGCAGATATTAGTAGACAAATATTTGAAAAACTGAGCACCCAAGCTTGGCTTGTTAGGGTAAACAACCTACTTGGATATTTTTATGAAAGAAAGAAGAACAGGGAAAAGGCTTTGAATTATCAAGAACAAGCTTTAAATATAATTGAAGCAGGAAAGCTTTCAAAAAAAGATTCCTTGAATTTAAAAGGAGAGGTGCTACATGATTTTGCCAATATTTATAAAGTGGAAGATACAGCCAAAGCCCAGACCCTTTTTAAAGAAAGTCATAAACTCTATCAACTAGCTGATAATAGACCCGGGATGGCTAGGTTGGAATATGATTGGGCACAGCTCTATTATAACCGAGAAAACTTTGATGAAGCAAAAAAACTTATGATGCGCGGCCTTGATTATGCGCTAGAGTTCAATGATATAAATGCCATAGTTTCAGGTTATCAAAAACTAGGGGTCTTAAATAATAGAAGATATAGAAGTATAGGTAACAAAGAATATTTTGAAGAATCTATGAAAAGTTATCGTAGATGTTTCCAATATCAAAAGGAGGATCTGTACTTTTTATATAATCAAATAGGACAGAATTATCAACGGGGGGCATCCATGGTTAATGATGAAAAGCTTGCCTATTCTTATGTCGATTCAGCAATTATTGCTTATCGCATGGCGATGGACGAGGCTAGGAAAGAAGGGGTTTTACATATTATGAAGAAGATGGGGCGGAATATTTCTACATTATGCGATTATCGGTTTAGAAAATTCGGAAAAGACTGTAGTGATCTTTTAAATTCTACATCTGCTGATTTATTAAATACTAATTATGCCGGTATTACAGATACAATAGGTAAAGTATTGGAGATCGCAAATCAGAGGAATCGTGCTTTTGAAAGAACAAATTTAGAAGTAAAAAATGCACAGAAAAGCAAAGTCCAGTGGATAATAAGTGGCGCTAGCCTTGTATTGGCAGGGCTAATATTTATAGTATTACTTCAAAGACAACAGCAGAAACGACTTCAATCCAAAATGGAAGCTTTGAGAGCTCAAATTAATCCTCATTTTATTTCCAATAGCCTAAATGCTATAGAAAGTTTGGTCAATTTGGACAAAAAAGAGGAGGCAGCTAAGTACCTGATTCATTTTTCTCGCCTGTCGCGTAGGATTTTAAATAGCTCCCTAGAAGGCAGTGCCAGTCTTGCAGAAGAAATCCAAACGCTCGAACATTTTTTGGCGCTTGAACAGTTGCGCTTCAGAGATAAACTGCAATATTTAGTGGATGTGGATGAGGACATTAACCCTAAACAGGTAGAAATGCCGGCCATGATTTTACAACCCTATGTGGAAAATGCCATTTGGCATGGCATTAAACCTAAGTCTGGTAAAGGCTTGGTGAAAATTCAGGTGCAACGCAATGGGAAATACCTGTTTTGTATCATCAAAGATAATGGAGTGGGACGAGCTAGATCTGCTGAAATAAAATCTGCTTCAGTGCTTCAGCAAAAATCCGTAGCCATGAAAATAAATCAGGAAAGACTGAAGGTAGTTGGTGGAGCTAAAGGAGCTAAGGTAGATATTGTTGATTTGTATGATGAAAATGGTGCAGCGACTGGGACAAAAGTCATCATACGCTTGCCTTATAAAGAAATTAGAAGCAAATAAACATGAGTACACTACGAGCCATACTAGTTGAAGATGAGCCCTCTGGGATGGATAATCTCCGATTTAAGATTCAAAATAATTGCCCGGAAGTAGAGATTATTGCTGAATGTATGAACGGAGCTGATGCGATCTTAGCCATTAAAAAACATTTACCGGACATCTTGTTTCTCGATATTCTCTTGGGAGATATGACGGGCTTTGATGTCCTGAAGGCCATTCGTCACCCTTCCTTTGAAGTAATTTTTACGACCAGTTATGATCAGTATGCGATTGAAGCGATTAAGAATAGTGCAGTGGATTATTTGCTGAAGCCGGTAGAGATAGAAGAATTGATGGATGCGGTAGGAAAGGTTCGTGCAAAACTAGTACAACAACCCGTTCCTACAACAACGGTGACAATTGGTAGTAGAATCGGCTTCCCGATTTCAACTGGCCAACAATTTATCGAGGTCCAAGACATCATTTATGCCAAAGCGGAAGACAATGTCGCAGTTCTACATCTAGATGGCCATAAGCCCATCAAATTGACGAAGTCTTTAGGCTGGGTGGAAGCTAAATTGGAAGACTTCGGCTTTTGCCGCATTCACAATTCTTATTTGATCAACTTCAATCATCTGACCGAATATATTAGAAATGAAGGGGGGTTTGTCATCATGAGTGACAAAAAAGCCATCAGTATTTCCAGAAGACGCAAGGATGAATTTTTACAGAAACTGGAATCGTGGAATGCGAGCTAATTGTAGGCGGCAATTTATTGGCCAGCCTCAGTCGCTGAAGCTGAATCCCGCCGATGTCGGTGTTTTTTACCGATATCAACCCTAGGGACCAGGACGGTTGTCCTCTCTGCCTACGTTGTGGTGAGCCTTATTAGGTGTTACCTAGAACCTGCTTAGGACCTATGACTTCTCAGAGAGATGTGGGTGTAAAATCTAACTGATTAGACAGGCACGTAACCTCAGCAAGTGCAGAAAAAAATCAATGGAACCTAATTTATAACCATAAACCTAAAACCCAAAAAATGAACCATCGCTTTGAACACGCCTATGCACTTGTCATCGGAATGGACAACCTCCGAGGACCTACTTTTTCGAATCTACAAACGAAAGGAGAGGCCAATGCACAAGCCTTGCATACTGTTTTAGTAGGAGAAGATCGTTGTGCCTACAAGCTTAAAAATGTTATCAACATTATAGGAGAAGAGGCCACTCGACAGAATATTGTAAATGGTTTTTTGCAATTAGAAGAAAAACTAAGAAAAGATCCAAATCCAGAGAAAACGGCACTTATATATTTTTCAGGCTATGAAATTAAGAATCCAGAGAATACGGCACCGCTTTATCTCATACCATATGATGTAGAACAAGAATTAGGGCGTTTTTTCTCGTCAGCATTGAATATCAATATGTTGAGTGGCTTGATTCAAAGCCTGTCACCCAGTCAGCTCTTATTTATGTCTGATAGTCAAAACCTCATAATCACAGAGGAAGAAGTCATATCAAGGCCCATTCCAGATCCGCCACCACCACCGGAAGATGAGGATGACGGAAGTACAGGCTCCAAACCCATTCCAGATCCACCACCACCGCCCGAAGATGAAGATGATGGAAGTACAGGTTCCAAACCCATTCCAGATCCACCACCGCCACCCGAAGATGAAGATGATGGAAGTACAGGCTCCAAACCCATTCCAGATCCACCACCACCACCCGAAGATGAAGATGATGGCAGCACAGGCTCCAAACCCATCCCCAACCCCGCCGCCGCCCTCGGCCAAACCCTCCTCTTCTCCACCACCGGAGATGAGCACTCGCTAGTACTGCACGACAAAGGTATTTCCACCTTTACCTGGCACCTACTAGAAGCTTTGAGTGGTTATTCCGACTTCGCGCATGATGGCAGGACGATGGTTACGGCACATGAAGTATGGAGTTATATATCAGAACAGGTACCTGCTACAGCAGAATTGCTTGGGCAGACACAAAACCCAGTCAGTTTTTCCAACGGCATTGACTTTCCAGTGGGATTATTGATGGGAGGGCGTGGGCTAGCAGGGCAGGCACCCTTACGTCCCTTGGTCGGCCAGGCTGATCCCAATCATCAAAGCCGCAGCAATACAGTCTCTCCTTTTCCTAATGAAGTAAGTCTTCATCCCGAGGGAAAAGTGTACGCCTTGTTGATTGGAGTGGATCGTTATGATTATCTAGGTGGGAGTCTAAACTTGAAAGGTTGCGTGCGGGATAGTGAAGAAGTAGAGCGATACCTAAAAGAGAGTATTAAAGACCCTCAGGATAACTTGTTTATTAAGAAGTTGCGGAGCTTGCGAATCGGTCATTCCCATAATGTGATAGCCCCTCAGATCGAGTGCGCTGAGGATGGGCCAGTAGAGAAGGCCACGCGTGCTAATATCTTGGAGGCTTTTGAGCAGTTTTTGACCCAAGCTACTAGCAATGATACGGTGTTTATCCATTTTAGTGGGCATGGTTCCTTTGAGTTTCGCCCGTCCGAATTGCATCATATAGGTGGTGCAGATAATGTGGATCATAAAGGCGGCGTAATTGTCGTTCAAGACAGCTTCATTGATGTGGCAGGGGAAAGAATATATCCGATTAGTGATTTGGAATTGCGCCATTTACTAAGCAAGATTGCGGAAAAGGGACCGCATATCATTTCTGCGATGGATTGTTGTTTTGCTGGAGGGAGTACCCGACACGCGCCTGATAGCCGGATAAACATCCGTTTTTCGGAACCGCCAGAGGTAGCGCTAGAGGAGTCGGCTAATAGAACTCGACCTTTACATTCTTATTGCTTTTTTGAGGAAGGGATGACCGATATTAGTTTGCCACAGGCGGCAAAAGCGGTATCTCTACAAGCCTGCCGAGAGCATGAATTATCCAAGGAAGGTCCTTTCCTAGAAGGTCGATATGGGGTGTTTACTTACTATTTCTTGCAAGTTCTCCGTGCGACCAAAGGAAATATCAGCTACAGAGATTTGATTAAGTTGATTCGAGCGCGAGTCATGGCTAAAGCCAATGTCTCGTTTCAGTCTCCGCAAGTGGATGCCACTGATTTCGCAGACATTGACCTTGGCTTTTTATCGACGGAAGTAAGAGAGGAGGCTAATCATTTTACGGTTAGGCCGACTTCGGAAAAAGAAGGCTGGATGGATGCAGGTACCTTGCATGGAATAGCTACTATTTCAGCTGGTGAAACACATGTGGATATTTTTCCGGCCGATTTTGATTTTGATGGCACGGAGGAGGCTGTACCCTTAAGTGCTAAGTTGATTCAAGTAGAGGCGCATGCGAGCAGGTTAGCGCTGTCGAACGAGCAAAGCTTCCCAGCGGATACTACTTTTATGAAAGCGATTATTACGGCATCTCCCATTCCGCCTACTAAGGTGCGATTTGCTGCTGAAAGAAAAGTAGCCGAAAGTGATGAATTCGAGGATATCCCTTTGCAGACCCTAGCTATGACTAGTGATACTGACGAATTGCAAAATGCCATTGCGCTGCTTCGAACGGCTATTGGGAGCCCCAGTATCCAGTTGGTGAGTGAAGCAGCAGCAAACGAAGGCTTTCAGTTTAATATTGTTGCGAGAGTCGATGGTGCTGATCAAAGTTTTGAGATCAGACGAAGAGACGACACCGCAGCCATGGCAGCTGTAAACTTACCCTTTTCCAGTGGGTCAGCAGATACGGTGATTGGCCAGATGGAACACATCACGCGCTGGGAGAAAACATTGAAGTTAGAAAATGAACATCCAAGCAAGATTCAGGCGGGTGAGGTGGAAATCCTCGCTTTTGATGCAGGCAAGATTAGAGCCAGTGAACTGAATGATTTTAGTGATGAAGAAGAAATACCGCCTGCTGGTGGAGATAATTCTGATCAACCGATTCCGATTCCAACGCCCAATGGAGAATTGATCCGTGAATGCAGGATTTTGAGTAATGGGAAAAGAGAGGTACCTCGAATAAAGCTTCGAGTAAGGATGAAGAATGCGGACTCTAATAAAGTGTACCATGCGGCATTAGTTGCGATAACTAGTGATTTTCAGTTGGCTACCAAAGGATGGTTACCCCCTTCTGCCCTTCTCGGTAAGAAAGCTGCTGAGGAAGAAGGTGCTAATGCCGCTGGCCAAGTATTCTGGAATGTACAAACTGGAGATTGGGTTGATGACGATAATTTCTTTTTTGATCCTAATGGGGAATGGCAGACTACAGAATTATTTATCAGAGAAGATCAAATTGCGGCTGGCGTAACAGAGATTGAAGATCATTTCAAATTAATTATTAGCACAGAGCAATTTGACCCCTTCTACCTGGAGCAAGCGCCCATTGATTTGCATGTGGGAACGAAAAATCCGCATCAACGACCTACTGAGAATCAATTGGAAGAATTCCTCCGGGAAGCAGGGGGAGGTACTCGGGCCATTCGACGAAAAAAATCGGATTCGGGAAGTAAGGTGACAGATTGGTGGAGTACCACCCTGACGATTAGGACGAAACTGGTGCGAGAAGAATAGTTGCTATACTACTGGACATTTGCGGTTGAGGAGCTTAAAAGTTGAGCAGTTTAGCCCCTTATTCTTGGCTAAACCTTACCCCCTAACCTTTTCAACAAATTGTCCAGAAGATAGAAGACAGAGGAGAGACGGGCTAGACTTAAAATAGAAGACCCAGCTCCGGAATCTCTGTCCCATCCTATCCGTTTCTGGCGCATCCAGCTATTACACAGATATTTACGTTAAGGGTTGTTACTTGGTCAAGTGGCAACCCTGCTGCTATAAATTTCAACACTGTAAACTCTACCCATCATGGCAAATGCTGACTTACCCTTTGAAACGAGCCATGCCTTTATCATTGGTATCGACAATTACATCAATACGAGACAACTTTCCACAGCAGTTGCTGATGCATTAGATATCAAAACGGTCCTAGAAGCGCATGGATATCTCGTCCATGAACCCTTATTAGATGAAGCGGCTTCCAAAGAAAATATAGAAAAGTTAATTAGGGAGGATATCCCCAACCTAATTGGTCCTAAAGATCGATTGATCTTTTATTTTGCAGGACATGGAATTGCTTTTGATAGCGACGTGGACCCCAGGGGCTTCTTGATTCCGGTAGACGCTGATTTGGACCAACAGGAAAGTTTTGTAGCGATGAGCTTCCTGAAAGAAAACATGGATAGCTGGGAATGTAAGCATGGGCTGCTCATTATGGACTGTTGTTTTGCTGGGGCTTTTCGCTGGGCCATGGGCTTGCGGGCGATTAGACGGCGAAAGGCTAAAGTCATTTATCAAGAACGATTTTTGCGCTATACGACCGATCCCGCTTGGCAAATCATCACCTCGGCCTCCGCCGATGAACAAGCCATTGATGTATTAAATAAGCTCATTGGTACTCGGCCGAATACGGGAAACTCTCCTTTTGCTACAGCACTCAAAGAGGGATTAGCTGGAGCAGCAGATTTCCAAGTACTTAATGGAAAAAAAGATGGGGTCATTACGGCTACAGAACTATATGTATACCTAAGAGATCGTGTACAGGAATTGACAGCGAGCAGTCCTGTAAAACAGACCCCTGCTATCTTTAATTTGAGTAAACATAGGAGCGGAGAATACATGTTTGTCAATCCTGACCCCTCGATTATTTTCAATCTCCCTCCTTTCCCCGATAGGAACCCCTATCAAGGTCTACAGAGCTTTGAGGAGGAAGATGCCGCATTTTTCTATGGTCGTGAAGAGGTCATCAAAGAACTAGAAACATTGGTGGAGAACCAACCTATGGTGGTGATAACGGCCGGTTCAGGTATGGGGAAATCCTCCCTGGCTAAGGCCGGTTTGATGCCAAGCTTAAGACTTAACTATAAACAAGAAGAAGGAGTTGAGCCTTGGAATATAATAGTCGTTCGCCCCGAGCAGCAATTCATGCAAGCCCTGCACCTTCCGCTACCTAAGGAAGACGAGGAAATAGCTAGCCAGGAATTCCAAAAATCAGCACGTCTCCTACAGCTAGAAACCCAAAAGCATATCCTTGTCATTGACCAATATGAACAAGCTTTGATCCACGGGGTGACCGACGAGAGGTACCTGGGCTTTGACCGGGCTTTGGCCAGCCTCCTAGCAGCAGAAGAACAACGTCTCATTGCTGGCGAGGAATCCCGCTTCCGTTTAATTCTGACCATTCGATCAGACTACGAACTACTATTACATGGGGCGGAACATGCGCTGACTAATTGGTGGAAAAATAGCCGATATGTCGTTCCTAATTTGAATTGGGATAACCTTTATGATATTGTGACCTTACCGGCACAGCAATCCATACTGTTCTTCGAACCTGAGGACTTCCCCGCTAAACTGGTAACCGAAGTAGATCAACAAGCAGGCGCTTTACCATTGCTATCCCTCACTTTGAACAGCTTGTATAAAAAGCTAGTAGAGCAAGATCGATCGGATCGGAAGTTGTTGGAGTCCGATTTCCTAGCCATGGACGGATTAATCGGTGTAGTTAGAGACCGAGCAGATGCGGTGTTTGAAGCTTTGGGGGCGGAGCAAAATGGTGCGGAAAAGCAAAAAATGATGAAGCGGATCATTTTGCGAATGCTCAAAATTGAAAACGGGAAACTAGTCCGTCGAAAGGTGCCTTTTCTATTGCCTGGGGTAGAGAAAACCGCTGCCTCTGAGTCCCCAGTATCAAAAGAAAATATCCCTCAAACCTTCAATGAGTTAGATTTTGAGGAGGATGAAGATGATGCCCTAGTCCATGCGGTTAGGAGAAGACTAGAATTGGAACAATTAATCATCGTTACGCCACCAGATGAAGAAACTCGCCAATCCTATCTAGAACCTATGCACGATGCTTTGATCAACTTCTGGCCAAGATGCTTGCGTTGGGTACAAGAATTTGGTCCGGCTAATATCGTGCTCCAACGTTTATTGTGGAGCGCTGTAATGGATTACCTGAGCCGAGCCGAAACGAGCCCTGCAGATGTATTTACAGATGAAATTGTCAGTGCTTCATTCCTGTGGGATCGCAATCCTAAATTAGATCAGCTGGGAGAAGTTTTGGATTCGGACTTTAGCTGGTTGAATAAACCAGAGACGGACTTCATACGTCAAAGTTTAGCTAAACGAAACTTGATCGTGACCCAACTGAGGCGAGAGCGAGACGAGGCTCGGTCTTCGGCCTTGGCTGCCCGGGGATTATTGATTTTTCCAGAAAACAATACCATGGGGCTCAATCTAGCTATGCATGCGTTAGAAAAGGCCCGAACCAAGGATGTCTTGAATACCATCTTTGAGATCACCAGTGAGCGAAATGCACTTTTTTATCGACGTTTTGCCGCACATAGTCAAGCAGTGACTTGTGCTGCTTTTACCCCAGATGGAAATCAATTGGTTACCGGGAGTAATGATAAAACAGCCATACTTTGGACAAGAAAGGGAAAAGCTATTCATTCATTTGAGGGCCATGAATCAAAGATCCTAAGCTTAGCCATTTCCTCCGATGGTGAGTGGCTAGCGACGGGAAGCGAGGATGGCTCTATCCGGATCTGGAGCCTCAAGAATAAACAAGCCCAGCCAGTAGTTATTGCTGCTGCTCATAGTAGACCAGTGATGAGTATTGCCTTTTCACCGCTACCCATTATAGTAGATGAACAGGACAGCCCCTCTATTAAGTTACTTTCTGGAAGTACAGATAGTAAGGTAATCCTCTGGGACTTGAATGGGAATTTAGTACAGGAGTTTACCGATCCTGAGATATTTCAAATTTGGAGTGTCGCCTTTTCCCCGGATGGCCAAGAAGTTTTGGCAGGAACTGGAAACAAACTAGCCTTACTATGGAATTTGGAAGGTACGGTAGTTCGCAGGTTCATTGAGGCCGGGCATGCACATGTTGTGACCGCCATCGCGATGTCGAAGGATGAGCATAAGGCATATGTGATAACCGGAGGATTCGATAATCAAGGCACGGATGATCATAAAGTGATACTCTGGAATAACAGGGAATTATCTGCTAAGAAACAACAAGATTTAATTATTTGTAATAAACCCATTAGTGGTGTAGCCTTCTCTGCTACTGGCGGACGACTGGCGATAAGTTGCCAGAATGGAACCGCTTATGTCGGAAATGTAGAAGGTTATGAACCTATTGCTTTACGGGACCGTGGACAAGCTTTTTGGGATATTGACTTTAGTCCCGATGGAAATACCTTATTAATTGCAGGTGATAAAGGGCATTTCATCTTACATGATCTAAATGGAGCCTTGGTGAATAGTTTCCCGCAGCATAAGTTCGGATTTGGCATTTCGCCGGTCTTATTTACGCCGGCTGGGTTTAGTCCCGTAGAATTTGAGATCGAAGAGGAAGGGCTTTTTATCGGTAGCAAGGAAGGGCAAGGTGTCTTGCTAAATGTAAGTGGTGAAAATATACAGATGATCGTTCAGCATGATAGTACGATTAGACGCGCTGCTTTTTCCGCAGACGGACAATTTTTGGTGACTGGCGGAATGGATGGAAGAGTAAAGCGTATCAACTTTTCTAACCAGCCCATATGGGATATACAAGCTGCTGACCCAAGTAATCTAATCATTGAGGCAGTAGCCATTAGCGGAGATGGTCAAACTATTTATTCTGCAAACCAATCTACGACTATCAAAATTTGGACCCAAGCTAGTGCCGCCACTGGGGCCATCTCTGTGGATAGCACTATAACAGATATAGCCCTGTCAAAGGATGATAAATACCTGTTGATTGGAACTTCCAGTGGCAAGGCCTATTACCGGAACCTGGTAGAAGAAAGTGAGATAGAGTTAATTGGTCATGATGTGCTCAATGGAATAGAAGTGACTACCGTTGCGATAAATAATCAAGGGGATCGCTTATTGACAGGCGCAAGAGATGGGAAAGCTATTCTCTGGGATAATACGGGGAGAAAAATAAGGGAACTAGTAGCATCAGAGGGAGCGGTACGTTGCGTCCGATTTTCACCTGATGATCAATATATTCTGGTGACATGCGAGGATGCCTTGGCCAATATTTGGGATAGTGAAGGAGGACGATTACAGGAGTTGATTATTGATGCTGGACATGTCTGGTCAGGAGATTTTTCTTCGGATGGAAAATGGGTAGCCCTAAAGGCGATAGATGAATCCGTCCTGCTATTTCGAAATTACATGGCATGCTGGGAGCAGGGCGAGATCGAACGTCTAACGGTAGAAGAAGAGAGATATTTTGGCGTAGCGGAGCCAAGACTAATGATAAACCCGGCGTAAAAAAATAGATGCGCTCATCGAGTGAATACTTACTCAATGAGCGCTTGTTTCCCTACTCCAACTTAAACCGCACCTCAAGATGCATAGCCACCGGAATAGCTTTCCCCTCCTTCATGGCAGGTTTCCAATCTGGTAATTCGCTAATGACGCGTTGTACTTCTTTCACCAGAATTTCCATATCAGCATCGGATGAAGTCTCATCTTGGCTTTCCGCTCCGTATCCCACTACGACTATCTCATCTTGGTCTGGAGAACTAGCATTAAATTTAGTAGAGACCGGAGAAAACTTCAAATTTCCTCGTTTATCCACTACGTAACTACCGTCCTGCGTATTGAACAGGGATACCTTCAATTTTCCCTCTTCATTAATGATAAACCGAGCTACTATCAATCCCGCTAAGCCACCCTTTCTGGCTGAAGCAGGATATTTAATATTGCGATAGACCGACTCTAGAAAGGTCCTATCAATTGGACTTTGGGGAGCCGTAGTTTCATCACTTGTTACTAATACGGGGACTTGATCAGCCTCTGCATAGGAGATTACATCCTCATAATCGGATTGAACAGTACTAACTAAATCACTACAACTAAATACCAGCAAACTGAGTAAACCCACGAAGAGTCCGACTTGTGATAAGCGCCAGGGGCGTGAATTTTTCTTATTAACCATCATGTTAATTCTTTGTTTTAAAGGTGAAGCAAATAGTCCGGCTTGCCAAGATTGCAAAGGCAGCATGGACTGTTGTATAAGAATATGGCCATATCTTTTAGTGGGAATGTGCTGGAGTACAGCCTCATCCGCTTGAAATTCTTGAACAGCAACTAGGCAATGTGTATAGTACCATTGCAAGGGATGGAACCAGAACAAGATCTGTCCCAAAACCAATGGAAATCTTTCTAAGTTATGATGGGATTTTAAATGCGCGGCTTCGTGCAAGCAAGCCACGGATTGTAGCTCATCTTCTAGTCGATGGGGCAAGAAAATAGCACTCCAGCCCGCGAAAGGACTGGGTATGGAGGGGTGTTCGATCAGGGTGAAGCGTCCGAATCGACTGCGATGGCCTTGCCGTTTCCAATGCCAAATTTTGCTGCTGTAAAGCAGTAATTTAAACAGTTGAAAGAGCACCCCCAATCCATAAATGAGGAAGATGAAGCTTAAAGGAGAATAAGTAGCGGCTTCTCCACTAGCGGCTTCTTGTACCGGGGCTTCAAAAATAATTCCAGGTGCAATTTGTAAATTAGGAAGCGCTGGCGGTAGCGAATTCAAGGCTAAAGCAGGTAGAAGTGGGATACCGATTCCCAAGAGATAAGTGAATAAAAGATATCCTCGCCGAAGCTTCCAATTATGGTTGTTAACCATGAATACTTGGTAGTACACCAATAGTATACTCCAGATGATACTGAGCCTGATTAGGTATTCTATGAGAAGTACTTTCATTCTTCTTCGAGTTTACGTAACAAATCATTTACTTCATTAATATCCAGGTCTTCTCGCTTGGCCAAGTGAGCCACAAGCCGATTGGGTGAACCACCAAAGTAATTCTGAATGAGGTCTGTCAATGACCGACGACCGTATTGCTCTCGACTAAGAGAAGCCTTATACACAAAGGTCCGGCCATAAGTTTTATGAGTAACAAAGCCATGTTTATCCAAGGCTAGAACAATAGCCGATACCGTACTATGAGGAGGCTTACTTCCTGTACGCTTTTCTATTTCATCTCGAATATTACCAACGGTACACTCTCCGATGTCCCAGATGAGTTGCATTATTTCTTCTTGAGCTTTCGTTAATTGACGCATAATTGTGTTTTATAACGTAAATATACGTTATATAACGACAATTAGCAATAGTTGTTTGGTTTTTAGCTATTTTATTTCCCCCTCTGACCTAGGATAGCTATCCCCATAGTCCTATGAAAAAGCCCTAGCGAACGAATTCACCAGGGCTTATCAAACAATCTATTATGTACACCAACGTATTTATACTATT
>Ga0070729_10004416_pt1 | contig 15329 bp, 12 predicted proteins | sample tdDd472_FD_66725 | JGI IMG/M metagenome (GOLD analysis project Ga0070729, IMG submission 66725) | Marine sediment microbial communities from the Atlantic coast under amendment with organic carbon and nitrate - tdDd47.2 | ecosystem: Environmental > Aquatic > Marine > Coastal > Sediment | place...
TGCGTGCACTGTGGGCGCTCAAAGACATGAAACAGCTCATGAGCCCGGCCAACGATCCAGTGTTTGCCTGGCAGCTTATCTCCCACAAGCTGCTGCGCTACGCGGCCTTTGCACCCATGATAACCCTTGCGATTGCTGCCCTTTACCTGGCGCCGGTGAAAGGGTTGTATGCGTTAGCCGCGATAGGGTACGGCCTGTTTCTCTATTTCGCGTGGGCGGGCTATCAAAAAGAGAGCCGGGGGCAATCGCTTTCTACCGTGTATGCCCTTCCTTACTACTTCGTGTTGTTAAACCTTGCGTCCTTTAAGGCATTTGTCGCCTTCGCCAAGGGCGAGAAGAAGGTTGTCTGGAACCCGAGGAAGGGCTGAGGTGAGTATTCGTGTGCTACACCTCATCGATAGCGGCGGGCTATACGGAGCTGAGCGAATGCTGTTGGCCCTGGTTGAAGCGCAGCAGGAGTCGGGCCTGGAGCCTATGATTCTAAGCGTTGGTGAGCCGGGTATTGAGGAGAAAGCGATTGAGAAGGAAGCTGATCGTTTGGGGCTTCCATTGAAAACATGGCGTATGAAGCCGGGCTTGAACAGAAATGAAACTCTCCGTATCTGTCAATGGGCGGACGAGTGGGGCGCAGACTTGGTTCATTCCCATGGGTATAAATTCAACATTTTGTTGGGGTTGTTCGGTCGCTTTAAAAAAGAGATTCCATTTGTAGCAACGCTGCATGGATACGTTCATGCCCCTTTGTTCACTCGCATGTGGGTGTACGAGAAACTGGATAGGCTCGTTTTGAGGCGAATGAGTGCGGTCGTAGTGGTGGGGGAAGCAATGAAAAAAGAGCTGCCGAGAGGCCTTCGTTACTCCGAAAAGGTCGCCGTAATCAGGAACGGCCTGAAAGCCGAAAGTGTTCTTCAAAAAGCAAAAAAAACCGTCGCCGCAGAGGTCGATGCGTTCATCGTTAGCCATGCCCCGGTCATTCTGGGTGTGGGGCGGCTGTCATCAGAAAAGCAGTTCGGTAAGCTCATTTTGGCTTTTGAAAAACTCAGGCAGTGCTTTCCAAAAGCCGGTTTAATTATAGCGGGTGATGGTTATCTGAGAGACTCGTTGGAACAGTGTATTTCTGAACATACACTGGATGAACACGTTCTGTTAGCCGGATATTGTTCGAATATTCCCTCGATCATGGCTAGATCAAATCTTTTAGCTATCTCATCTGCAACTGAGGGTCTTCCAATTACTTTACTTGAAGCAATGGCCCTTCGGCTTCCAGTTGTATCTACGTCTGTGGGCGAGATTCCCGAAGTGCTTGAGAATGGTGAAAACGGGGTGCTCATAAAGAATATTGAAGAGGAACTTGTTGAGGCGATGGAAAACGCATTAGCTGACAGGGATGCTGCTCGTGAAAGATCCGAACGAGCAAGCGAGAAGCTGGCGCGTGAACTCACAGCGCAAGCAATGGCCGCGCAGTATTCAGTCGTTTATGAACGAGCTTTGGCATCATGAGGCTTTGGTGTTTCCTTCGTTATTTGATTGCCCGGCTGACATTTTTCGCGTTGCGATTGCCTATTTCCAGATTTGAAAGAGAAATATCGGAGTTGTGGCGCTCGACTCCAGAGGAAAGAAAAAAGCGTTTAGACGAGACGCTAAAATCGAATAGTCCAAGGGGCGAGAATGGGGGACGCGTTAGTAGTGTTGCCCAGTTAGTTGAACAAAGGCCATTAACAAAGAGCGTCTTTCGCGAGAGCGCCAGCAATGCTCCGAAGAGAGCATCGGGATACTCTCGTCACACCGCGGGTACGACGGGAGATCCAACTCATATTTTTCTCTCAAGAGAAGAGTTGGCACGAATGCTTGCAGTACGTTCGTATTGCTATCGTTACCATGGCATACGTTTAGGGCACCGCGAGGCGCGTATCTGGGGCCGAGCTGCAAACACCTTCGCGTCGAAGATTCGTGATTTCCTGCTCAACCGAAAAGTTTTCTATCCAGCCGAGTCTAATGCAAAGGATATGGTCTCAGACCTTGTTAGCTGGAAGCCTCAGTATGTCTACGGTTACACCTCCCTAATCCTGGAGGCTGCCCAAATTATCGAAAAGAACGGATTCCAACCAGAGGGTGTGAAAGCCGTGATCTGTACGGCGGAATCAATACTGCCAGCACAAAAAAGGTTTATTAGTTCCGCATTTGGTGCCCCGGTGCTCGAAGAATATGGATCTACAGAGTTCGATATTATCGCTTTCGAATGCAAGAAAGGGCATTTGCACCTAGTGAACCCCTGGTTGTGGGTTGAGTCAGAATATGATTCTGCCCTGATTACCGATATCTCGCGAAATTCTCAAAGCCTTGTCCGTTACAAACTGGGGGATGCCTTCAAAACGGTTGAGAGTAATTGTGAATTATTAGGGGGTACAAGAGTAATAGAGGAGCTACAGGGACGGACAGCTCAACAATTTGCGTATTTAACCCCAGAGCATAAGTTCCATGCAGTGGTTTTCGGTAGGGCGCTTGATGCCTATATGAATGAGTTTCATGAGTGCTTCAAGTTCACTGTATCGCAGACAGAAATGGGGGAATTCCAACTCTATGTTTCGTCCAGCCCTTCGCATGGCACTGATCATCTAAAGAATTGGGTTAATCTGGAGCTAAGAGCTCAGCTAAATGAGCAGCTGGATTTAATTAGGACCGTCAACGCTGGTGAGGACGTGATGCGTAACGGTAAGCATACCTACTTTTTTCAGGATCTGGACATTGATGTCAACGGATAATAAAGCCCTACGTATCTCAGCAGTGGGAGATATCTCCCTTGGTGATCACCCGGTCTGTGTCGGCCACGGTATGCGGAGCACGTTTTCCAAGCTTGGATTTCGTGTCCTGGAGGAGATTTCACGGTGTTTCGATAATGCCGATACTGTGATTGCCAATCTAGAGACAGTGACCTCTGATTTGGGACTAAAACCAAGGAAACTGGCTTCATTCGAGATGCGAGGAAACCCCGAGCACCTTAGCTTTCTACGACAAGCCGGAATTGATGTGCTCTGTGTTGCGAACAACCATGCTATGCAGCACGGTGAGGCTGCGTTCTGGGATACTGTGTCCAATGTTCGAGATGCCGGCATGGATGTTATCGGGCTTGAGTCCCAAGGCCGTACTAATGTCCACACTATTTCGCATGGAAGCGTTGAAAGTCATATTTTTAATGTTTCCATGAGGCCGGAGGAATGGGCCAAAGACAAAACGAATCTTCCCTATAGCAATAGACAAGATCGGGAAAACCTCTTCGCAGAGGTTAAAAGGTTGAGAGCGTCGTGTACGGGCTTTCTGATTTGCTCAATCCACTGGGGACTTGAGTTCTTGGATTATCCTTCGCCAAGCCAGGTGGAGATTGGCAGGGCGTTGATAGACGCAGGAGTCGACGTGGTGTTAGGGCATCATTCACACGTTGTTCAGCCGGTCGAGCGATACAAGCAAGGTGTTATTTTTTACTCTCTTGGCAATTTCGTTTTTGATCTCTGGTCCGAAAGTACAAAACAGACGCTGGTTGCTCAAGTGGAACTGGAGCCGGGTCAGCGCCCTAAGTACAGTTGGGTGCCCATTGTGATTGATAAGGATTTTCGGTTAAGAATCGCCGATCAAGCGACCAAAGCCTCAGTGGATTCACTGTTATCGTGGGAACGTTTTGAAAAGATGGAAAACAAACCTAGCACCGATGAAGAATACGTGGAGAGATATAAGTCTGAGGAATTACGATTCAGGTACTCTAGCTATCGTTATTTTCTTAAGAATATCATGCGTTATCCTCCAGACTTTCTGTTTCAGTCCCTGGCAAGAACCGCTTATAGGCGGCTTACCGGGACTTGAAGTCTATTTGGCTAATGAATCAATGACCGCGTGAAGGCGTTTCTCATCATTGGACCAATTGTATTTTGATTGAACTGCGTAAACTCCGTTCTTTCCAAGGGTTGCACGGAGTTCAGGACACCTGAGCATTTGAAGTTTCTCAGCAATATCTTTGATGTCGAGGTCCTTGCATACCAGGCCCGATTCAGTTTCGTTGACGATCCTTTTTATGGGCTCTACCTCGGTAGCCAAAACCGGAAGACCGGCGAGCATGTAGTCAAAAATTTTGTTCGGAATGGTGTGGTTCCAATGGGGACATACTCGGTAGGTGAGAGCGCCAACATTCGCTTGCGCCATTAACTCATCAACCTGATTGTGTTCCAGCCACCCGTGAATAGTCACTGACTGTTGCAGGTTTAGCTCTTTAACACGACTAATCAAGTGCTCCCGCTCTGCTCCTTTGCCGACAATGTCGATTTTGAGTGAGCTGGGTTCGTTGCCCATTTTTACGAATTCAGAAGCTGCTTCGATTAGGAGGTCCAAGCCTCGCAGTTTGGTTAAGAACCCTACATAGACCAAGCGAAGGGTATGCCCTTCGTGAGAGTGTTTCGTGCCAGAAAACTTCTTGGTGGGTGGGGTGTTACTGACGATTGTTACACGATCCGGATCGACGCCTTTTCTCAATAGTCGGTCGCGGGATTCCTCGATCATCACTAGCGTATGGTCGAGCTTAGGTAGTATCTGGGATTCGTATCTCTCGGCTAAAGCTGGGCTTTTGGTAATCGACTCCAAGGTTTTGCCGGCACTGAACATTCGGGCAGAGGCATACATGTAGGGATAGACTTCCGCCATGTCCAGAACTACTTTTGCTCCTTTTGGCTTCGCGACAAGCAGTGCCGTTTTAACCAACGGGATATCCCGAACAATAACGATTGGTTGTTCGGACTTTGATATTGCTTGGCGAAGTGTGCGAATCCAAAGGGGGCTGAACCAAAATGGAATGTTCGCTAGTTTTCGGAGCAGTGAATTGTTACTGCCGATGACCGGAAGTCTAATGATGGACAGACCATCCTGCAGATCAGCAGGATTCATACCGGAAAGGTTACGAGCAACGATGGTGATATTGTGACCTCGATCTCTCAAGCTTTCAGCAATCTTCTCAACCCTTACATCCCAAGGGTAGTCTTCCTTGTAAAGAATAAATATATCCATTTTTGAACCATTTGGTGTTTTCGTTCGGGGCAAGCCTTATCGAAAAACATTATAAGGTATTGGTCCCAAAGGGTTGAACAAACTAACGAAAATGCGCGATATGTAGAGTACGCAGTCGCAAAATCTGAGACAATGATTAATATAAAAGTAGGTACCAAGCAGTCATGGCTGGCACCAATTTTGGCGATGATGCCAACTTACTCATCAACCAAGATGACTGAGTCAGATAGAATCATTGGCTATATGCAGCAGTGTAGCCGGAGGAGATGAAAATGAACAAGTTACCTGCATTTTTGGTCTCAACAGGCCGAGCCAAGAGGTGGGGCAGATTTGTTGCTGCGGCCACCCTGTCTATATTTGCCAGTTCTACCGCAGGGGCTCCTACTCTATCAGGGATTGAATCTGGAGAAGCTGAGCTCAAGTCCGGACAGCTCATGTACATCGTTGGCGCTGGATTTGGATCAAAGGATCAAAGCGCTCCCATTCTTTACGACCACACAGACGTCACCTGGGAGAATGGAATCGCCAACAAATACCAGTCGACGTTCAAAGATATGACCCTGGTTAAAAGGGTGGGTGTGGACCCCAATACAATTTGGACAAAGCCCTCCTTGCCCGAGGAGCACAGCACTGGAATGCTGGTAACCAATTCTCGGCAAACTAGAGATGGTGAGCTTGGGGCGCACTACTATGGCAAAGGTAATGTTAATTTTCTAGGCTGGCCAAAAGCGAGTGGTGGAGAGAAGACGGCCTATCAGTCTTCTCGGATGTACTCTGCTTTCTGGATAAAGCTTCCTTTTGACCTAACTAATTACTATGCGATACCAGCAGAGAAAAATCCTTCATCTTTTATCACCGGCGGCAGCGAGAGTTATGGTGAGGAAATAAAAATCGAGGGAGTAGATGGCTTGGGCAAGGTGATTGCCTACGAGAATGTAGGGATGCTTCCTAACGGTTGGTTGTTTATAGAGCCTCCAAGCGGTGTAAGTATAAAGGAGCTAACTGGGAAACGAATTGTTGGGCTTGATTCCGGTGCTGAAGTGGTATTCCCTGAGTCATCATCTCTCAGCAAGTTTGATCAGTATGGATTTCTATCCCCGCGGGGCAAGTATGCTCGTTTTTGGTCTGACCCGAGCGGAACCGGCTATCGTTTTTCTCTTGCTAATTTGGGGTTGGCTGGAACGGGAGAGTCGATATGGGCAAATGCTTTTGGCAGTCTTTCTCCTAAGCCAGGAAAATGGAATCTATTTGAAGTTGAAATTGATCTCGGTTCAAGTCCAAGCCTTACTGCTTGGTTAAATGGAATGGTTTACTTGGCAAGTGATAACGAATGGTCTGAAGCTCTAAAAAGCTCCTCAGTCGCTGATGCGACGGGATTGACGATTGCTCTTTTAGGGATAGACGATTTTATGCCAGTTCCGTTCACTGTTGAATTAGATGATATTTATCTTGATAAGAGTCTTCATCGAGTTCTGTTATGTAACTTGCCTACAATAGAAGAGGTAAGGTCCAAAGGCGCTCATTGCGAGGTCCAGCGGCCCATTACTTGGGAGGATAGGAAAATATCTGTTGAATTAAAGCTGGGTAGTCTTAGCCAGGAAAAAGATAGTGTTTATCTTTACGTGTTCGATTCCAACGGAGATGTTAACGCAAAGGGGTGGGAATTAAACAAGGTTAACGCACCGTTACCGCCTCAGGATTTCCAGGCTCAGTAAGGACGGATTTCAAGGAAGGTTTAATGTTGTCATTCTCGGGATTAGTTAGAGCTGTAGGTCCATACGGCGGGTATAAGTTCGCATCAGCGCTAACGCGGAGTTACCCCCGTATTCTGATGTACCACAGATTTTCAAAGAGTAGGTCTAGTGGAGCGCTGAGCAAAGACACTTTGGAAAAGCAGTTCTCATATTTGAAGGAGAACTTTGAGGTTCTTTCTCTGAGTGATGCGATTAGTCAGTGTGAGTCCAGTAGTTCGCTTGTTTTTCAAAAGAAACCTATTGTGTCACTGACTATCGACGATGGGTATCGTGATTTCTATGAAATTTGCTTTCCGCTGCTTAAAAAGTACCAGTTCCCAGCAACTTTTTATGTTGCTACTGATTTCGTCGGTCAGGGTATCTGGTTGTGGCACGACAAACTAAAATGGATTATAGATAATAGTGGCGATATATCCGAGAGTTTCGTTGTAGAAGGACGCGAATATAATCAGGAATACTGGAGAGATAATAAAGCAAAACTTTGGCGGGAACTCGTCAGTGTTATGCTAAGAATGTCTGGCGATGAGATTGAAGATCTGTTAGATAGAATTTCATTTATCACAAAAGCGCAGCCCTGTACCTCGCCGGTACCTGAGTATAGTTCCGTTTCCTGGTCAGAGTTAAGGGAAATGCAAGATAATGGAGTGTCAATCGGTGGTCATACTAAAAGCCATTATAGTCTAGGGCATCTGTCTGAGGTCGAAGTAAAAGCGCAAGTGACTGGATGTCGTGATCATTTGAATCAGGAACTAGGAAGACAAAGTCGTCATTTTTGTTTTCCAAATGGACAGCCAGCCGATATTACTGAGCTTGCTAAATCTGAAGTACAAAATGCGGGCTTCGAAACAGCAGTAGCTGCCTACTACGATAGGAATGGAATTAACGACAGGTTTTCCATTTCTCGTCATGGCGTTGGTGAAAATTGGTTTGGGTTTCTAAAGTCTATCTGGGGTATAGATAGGCTTGGGGCTCAAATATTAGATCGAAACAGCAAGTTTGATTGGGGGCAAGTGTGACCTCCAAAGTAAATTTGCTCGGTTTGATCCAAGGTTGGAGCTTTCAAGAAAAAAAGGGTTCGGCATTCTATAATTTGTTTCAGAAACTACATCAAGCTGGAAATATGTGTGATGTGGTGGATTTTGAAATCCCCCCAGTCATTAGAAAGGCGTATTTCGCCAAGAATATATCGATGAGCAAGGATCGCTGGAATGTAAAAGATCAGCTAGATGTTGGTCGGTACCATTTAGCAAGCAAGTATGCTCGCGATGCAATTGAAGCTGTGGAATCACCGTATAATTCAGTGATTCAAATTGGATCTAACTTCCGCATAGACGCTACCCCGATCATAAAAGAAAGAGAAGTCCCACTTTTCTCTTTCCATGATAATAATTTTTCTAGTTATGCTAGATCGATCAGCTCTGGTATTGTTGCGAATGACGTTCTTCATCGAGCATTCAATTTTGAAAAGAGTGTCTACGAATCGCTGACACGAATTTTTACAATGAGTAAGACTCTAAGAAGATCATTTATAGAGGATTTTGGGCTGCCAGAAGAAAAGGTTGTGTACGCTGGTTTTGGAAGTCCCTTTTCGATTAATGGCCCGCTCGATAAAAGTTACAGTCAAAAGAATATCTTGTTTGTTGCGACCCATTCCTTCGAAGCTAAAGGTGGAAAAGAGCTTTTGGATGCATTTCGAAGAGTTCGAAAAGTAATTCCGGATGTAACTTTAACTATGATTGGTAAAGACTGGGGTATCGACGAACCTGGAATCGAATGCTTGGGGTTCCTTGATAAACGAAATTCAGGAGACTTGGCTATCTACAAGCGCTGTTTTGAGGCGGCCTCCCTTTTTATACTTCCTTCTCATAATGAAGCTTTTGGTGAGGTATTTATTGAGGCGATGTCATACGGTGTTCCATGTATCGGGACAAGAACAGGAGTAATGCCTGAGCTTATTGAAGATAACGATTCAGGGTTTGTTGTTGATCCGGGCGATTCCGAAGGATTGACTAATTTGATTATTGAGCTGATTGAATCAGAGGAAGATCTTAGAAAGCTTGGTAAAGCAGGTTTTCGTGCTGTTAGCAATGAGTACCAATGGTCTACTGTTACCTCTAGAATAATTAAAGAGGTTGAATGTTTTGTTTGATATATGCCCTTGTGATTTAGGTGTTTAAATGAGTAGAAGACCGTTGGTGTCCGTTATAGTTCCGTCATACAATCGCGTAAAATATATTGAACAGGCTGTTGATTCGGCTTTTTCGCAAAGCTATAGCTCAATTGAAATAATTGTAGTAGATGATGGCTCAACGGACGGCAGTTTTGAACTATTACGTCGCCTAGAGGATTCTGGACGAATAAAGCTACTTACGCATCCGAGTCACGAAAACAAGGGGCAATCAAAGTCAATAAACTTAGGATTGTTACATTCTTCCGGAGAATATATTTCTATATTAGATAGTGATGATTTTTTTGCTCCCCATAAGATAGAACAACAGGTTGCATTCCTTGAACAGTCCCCTGATGTTGGCATGGTCTATGGTCAAGGGCACGCCGTCGATGCCGATGGTCGCTTTCTTTTCAAGGTTCCTGACGATAACCATGCTGAGACAAGTGACCCCAATATCCTCCTGCTTGACTGCTATATGGCGCTTCCAGGTGGTTCTTTGATACGGCGCTCAGTATTCGAAAAAGTGGGAATGTTTGAAGAATCTTTCAGAGCCGGCCAGGATCACGATATGGCTCTGCGAATCATGGAAGAGTTTAAGGTGGCGTTTCTTCCAGAAGTTGCTTTTTTTTATCGCAAGCATGGGGAGTCAATCAGCGCAAATGGCCTAGAAACTCGTTGGCGTACCGGTATGGAAATTCTTGAGCGCGCAAGGAAACGTTACCCTTATAGAAACCGCACGATACGTAAACGTAAGGCGGTGATAAACTACAGACTTGGCCAAGTATATTGGAAGTGTGGTCAGAAGCGGCGTTCGATAGGCTATCTCATCGCTTCGGGATTCCTGGACCCTATCAGGGCAGGCAAAGTGTTGCTCGGTTCAAAAAGCTAAGAACAGTTTTCATAGGGTCAAAGGATATGCCCGTACCTATTCTGTACGTCATCGATAGTTTTAAGAATCCACACGCCGGCACCGAGGGGCAGCTCTATCAGTTGGTTCAAGGGATTGATAGAAAAAGGTTTTCTCCTCACCTTTTAGTCTTTCAGGAGTCCGCTTACCTGAAAGAAAGTGGGTTTCCCTGTAGCTACACGGTTTTGGGACGCTCGGGCCTCACTAATCCCGCGGCTTGGTTAGCGCTTTGGAAAGAAGCAAAGCGGTTTCGGGAAAGCGGTGGAAAAATCGTTCATGCGTTTTTTATTGATCCGTCTATCATGTGCCCGATTATATTTAGACCGTTTGGTGTTCATACGGTTATATCGCGCAGGGATATGGGCTATTGGTACACGAAAAAATACCTTTTCCTGTTACGGTGTTCTCGGCGTGCCGTATCGTCGGTAATTGCGAACAGCCAAGCCGTGAAGGATGTGGTGTCCAGAAATGAAAGAGTTCCTAAAGACGGAATAGATGTGATTTATAATGGCTATGAGGAAAGGATTGGAGACGCGTCGATTCCTGATGAAGTCCTGTTTTTGCGTAATCAGTATCCTGACGCTGTTTTTGGTGTCATCGTAGCCAATATTCGTCCACTGAAGCGCATCTCTGATGCCATAGTTTCTCTGGCGGTGGTAGTCCAGAAAGGAGGCAATCTTCGTTTGGTTGTGATAGGCGATGGCGACCATAATGGGCTGAGCCAACAGGCTGAAGCTTTGGGTGTGCGAGAGCGGGTCCATTTTTTGGGGCGTCGTTCAGATGTTGCTGATTGCCTACCGGCTTTCGACATAGGAATACTCTGTTCTGAGTCCGAGGGCTTTTCCAATTCTATTGTTGAGTACATGCGTTCAGGTTTACCAGTGGTTTGTAGTTCAGTCGGTGGGAACCCTGAGGCAGTAGAGCATGGTGTTTCCGGATATCTATATAATTGCGGAGACACCAACGAGTTGGCCGATAGTCTTATGAAGTTAGTTCTTGATGAAAACTTGAGGCATAAGATTGGGGCGTCAGCTTTGGCATCATCCGGGGCTCGATTTAGCAAAAGAGTGATGGTGGAAGAGCATCAGGATGTCTATAGTGAGCTTGTCTCATGACCTCGAGCAGGAACAGCATTAGATGGTCCACCACTGATAAAACCTCAGAGTCATTGGTCAGTGGCTTCACTTTCTATTTTTTTCTATATTTTGTAATCGATTTTTTTATTAGGTTCTCTGCGCGATTTCCTGCCTATGGTGTTATTCGTCCAACGCTAATAGAAGTTTTGATTCTTCTGGTTTTATTGTTTAGCCAGAAGGAAAAATTCAAATATAAAATGGATGACCCGGTTTTTAAGGGCTTTTTCGTACTTGTTGGTTACATCATCATATCTATCCCATTCGTTGAATGGCCTGGCAGCGTCATTAGGACAAATCTTGACCCCTTTGTAAAGGCATCAGTTTTTCTTTTCTTTGTGGCTTTGTTTGTCGACACTGAGAGGCGTCTTAAGGTTTTTTTGTTTATTTTTGTCGGTTGCCAGGTCTTCCGTGTGTTGGAGCCTCTTTATCTTAATGTTACAAGTGGATATTGGGGGAGCTCGACTTACTTGAGCTCAAAAGAGTTTGCAAATAGACTGGCCGGGGCACCTGCTGATGTTATTAATCCTAATGAGCTTGGGTTTGTTATAGCAACTGCTGTTCCATTTCTTCACTACTTGCTTTGGCCGCAAGGTTGGAAATCAAAAGCGCTCTATTTATTGTTAATGCCACTGCTGCTTTACGCCCTGATATTGACCATGTCCCGCGGTGGATTTATCGCGCTTCTTGTCGTTGCTTTCTTTGTTTTCAAGGAGTCAAAAAAGAAGTTTCGATTAATAGTCGTCGGGATCTTGGCAGCGATTCTTGCCTTTTCGGTAATGACGCCGGTTCAAAAAGAGCGATACTTATCACTGATTGATCGGGATGCTGAGGGTGGTGCTTCAGCAGAAGGGCGGATCAGGGGTATGGTTAATGAGTTCAAGCTGGGGATGACTAGACCTATCTTTGGGCACGGATTGGGCACAACACCTGAAGCGAAAGTTCATAAGTTGGGCTCTCGTCAGGCTAGCCATAACCTTTATGCGGAAGTGCTCATAGAGTTAGGGGTAGTCGGGTTCCTGATATTTATGGCCTTTCTTTCTAAGATAATAAATAAGCTTTTTTTTGTAAGATCCAGTTTCTCAAAGCTTAATATGGATAGTCTTGATTTTTATGCGAGACTAAATAAGGCTCTAATAACATTATTTTGGATGTATGCAGTTTACAGTATTAATTATTGGGGGTTGTCTCAATACTATTGGTATTTATTTGCCGGTCTGGTTATAGCATTTTCTAATTTGGCGTTGAAGAATGTTTCGGGTAAATCCTATGATAGTTCTTCGGTCGAGTCTTGCCATTATGATTCTAAATTCAGGTTGGCAAATAAAGTCAGGAATAGAAGTTATTAGTTTTCTGATAAAGGTTTAAATATGGATGTTTTGATGACTGCTTTGCAGCCTGGTGGAGGCATAAAAACCTTTTTCAGGTATATATACGGCCAAGAGTGCTATAAAGACTGTGTATTTACGTTGTTTGCGCCGGATCATGGGTTGTCTGATTACTTAGATAAATGTTTGGGTAAAAATAAGATCAGGTTGATTGAGTCGCCTGAAGAACCGTTATCGTTCGTTAGAGAGCTGAGAACGGTCCTGAAAAAAACGTCTTCTGATTTAGTTCACTCCCATGGTTTCGGAGCAGGTTTGCTTACAGAAGTGTCCAGGACAGGGTTAAAGCGAAGACATTTGATGACAGCTCATGACGTGTTTTTGGATTCCCAGTTCGACGGGGGCGTGGGCTCAGTAAAGAAGTTTGTCATGGCTCGATTGTTCCAGAGAATTGATGCAATCCATACCGTTACGGAGGATGCTACAGAAAACTTTCGGACATTCTTCTCGAATGTGCCCGCCAAGCGGCTTTATCCAATCTTACACGGCGTGGATACCGATTATTTCGCCAATGAGCCCTCTTCGGATCTTAGAGCGCAGTTGGGGGAGGGGGAGGATACGCGTCTTGTAGGCTTCTTTGGTCGATTTATGGGGCAAAAGGGCTTCCGTACATTGGTAGATGCAATTGCCGAGCTCAAGTCGGCGGAGTTCATGCCTTTACCGAAGGTTGTTACTTTTGGTTGGGGCGGGTACATACGTGAAGACTATCAATACATAGAAGAAAAAGGGCTTTCGGAACAGTTCATCCAAATGCCCGGTACTGACAATATGCCTTCCATGATTAAGGCGGTAGATATGGTCGTGATGCCGTCTCGCTGGGAGGCCTGTGGGTTATTGGCGATGGAGGTCCTGTCTGCCGGTATTCCGCTTCTATCCTCTGACTGCATTGGGTTGCGCGAGGTAGTCGCAGGGAGTCCTGCCAGGACATTCCTGCCGGGAGATCATGCGAGGTTGGCAGATCTTATTAGGAAGGAGGCTGAACAGAGCAGCAAGCAAGAGTTTGCCGACTACCAGTCCATCGCAGTGAGACGATTTGGCATAGCTAGACCAGCCCAAGAACTGCGTGCCCTTTATGATCAACTGGTAGGGTCGTAGATCAATGATTCGTACCCTGCTTGTTAATACCGGATCGAACGTTCTTGTAATGTTTGTAAAGCTGATTATCACGTTCGTGATGACACCGGTTTTCGTTCATAACCTGGGGAAATACGACTACGGGCTTTGGGAGATGATTGGTGCCGTAATTGGCTATATGGGCATCCTGGACCTGGGGCTTCGTCCCGCAATTAGCCGATTCGCTGCCAGGCATCTTGCAGAGGAGGATGAGACGGCACTCCAGTCGGTTTATATGTCGGCTCTTGTATTCATGGCGCTTGTGGGAGTTCTATTATTTGTATTCTTTTTCTGCTGGGGCGTCTGGTTTTCAGGCGGTATAGCCCCAAACGATGAGCCCCACCAAAAATACACGCTGTTCCTTGTTATTATTGGAGCTTATTTGTTGATCTCATTTCCTGGTTATGTTGCTGAAAGCTATCTGGAAGGGTTTCAGAAATATTACCTAAAGAACAATATAACTATTATAAACTCCGTTTTTGGTTCTGTTCTTTTATACTATTTTATAACTCCGGAAAATGGACTAGTGCTTCTCGCGACCATTAATGCGATTGGTTTGACGATTAAATACGTTTTATTTATGTGGATACTTTCACGACCGGCTTATGGGGCTATTCGAGCTCAGATGGGGACATTCTCGTTGAGCCGGTTGCGAGAACTGATTGTGTTCGGGTTCAAGTCGTTCATTCAGGGAATTGCCACCCGAGTGGAGAACGCCACGGATGTCTTGGTTATCGGGATGATAATGGGGCCTGCTATGGTGCCTTTTTACAGCATTCCAGCCAATTTGACTCAGCACATACGTGGCCTTGGATGGACTCTAACTCATGCCTTCATGCCTCTGTTCAGTGGCTTGAGTGCAAAGGCAGAAAACGAGACCATTCGAACGGTTTTTCTCATCTCTTCCCGGTACGTTGTCAGCATTCTATTTGCTATGGGGACCGGCGCTTTATTGCTTGGTGCGCCATTTATCTCGATCTGGTTGGGCCCTGAATTTGGTGAAAAGGCCAAGTGGCTCATCCTGTTTCTGGTCTTTTTTACGATATTGCCGTTCATAAATCCTTTTGCCAGCCGTTACCTCACGGCTATTAATAAGCATGGAATTTTTGCTCGCCTTACGCCATTGGCAGCATTGCTTAATATCGGGCTAAGCCTTGTGCTGGTCCATCCATTTGGACTTGAGGGAGTTGCCTTTGCCTCCGTCGTCCCGGGGCTGATTTTTGTGCCGCTGTATCTTCGGTACACCTGTCGGCACCTGGATTTGCCGGTTAGGCAATATCTCCGGGCGTCTGTGCTGCCGGCGTTTGTACCGGCCGGTTTGATGGCTTTGATTATCCTGGGACTTGGCGAATATCTGGTGTACGACTCGTATGGTCATATTTTGCTAGGCGCTATATTGGGAAGTGTGGGTTGGTTAGCGGCCTTCTGGTTACTGGTGTTGAATCGGGAAGAGCGAGACTACGTGGGCGCTCGATTGACTCGCATTGCAGGAAGGAACTAATCCATGTGCGGTTTTGCAGGATTCGTAAACAGGGATGTGGGTCGAGGGCCCGAAACGACGCTGGAACGTATGGGTGAGGCTATCATTCACCGGGGCCCAGACGACGCCGGAGTTTGGGTGAGGGCCGAGCTTGGTGTTGGTCTGGTGCACAGGCGGCTGGCCATTCAGGATCTGTCGCCGGCGGGTGCGCAGCCGATGGCATCAGCGAGCGGGCGCTTTGTTATTGCCTTCAATGGGGAAATCTATAACTTTCGGCAGCTGCGAGCAGAGCTTGAAAAGGAGGGATGCACCTTTCGGGGCCACTCAGACACGGAAGTGAT
>Ga0070729_10004417_pt1 | contig 15325 bp, 16 predicted proteins | sample tdDd472_FD_66725 | JGI IMG/M metagenome (GOLD analysis project Ga0070729, IMG submission 66725) | Marine sediment microbial communities from the Atlantic coast under amendment with organic carbon and nitrate - tdDd47.2 | ecosystem: Environmental > Aquatic > Marine > Coastal > Sediment | place...
TCCCGATTTTTATGGTATTGATCCATATTTTTTTGGATTTGAATTCATTCGATATATATACGGTGAATATGGAATTATTAAATTAAAAGAGTTTTTTAATAGTGGACTTAACTATAACATATTTATTGAAAGTTATTCCGAAATTGAAACTGGCTATAAAAATTACTTAAAAAGCATAAATAATAATACAGATCCATACATAGATATAAATAATGATCTAAATATAACCGTTGGCTCTTCTAAAATTATAACTGCATCAGAATTAAAAGCTTCAGATAATGAAGAAATTAATTCTGAGTTGAAATTTATACTTACGGATGTACCCAAATATGGAAGATTAGAGCATATTGATCATTCATATGTTGCATTAAATAATTTTACACAAGAACAAATTGATAATGAAGAAATAAAATACGTACATACTTCAGAACAAAGTGCTAACGATTTTTTCAACTTTTATATTTCTGATGGGATTTTTAATTTAGAATTTCAAACCTTTAAAATAAATGTTTTAGAAGAAACCACAAATATTAAGCTTATAGACCAATATTGTTTTAAAATATGGCCTACAATATTTAATGATATTGTTAATATTAAATCTGCAAATAAAGTTCTAAACTTAAGGGTTTACGATTTAACCGGTAAATGTTGTATGAATAAATTGATAAATAACACGAACTATACAATAGACTGCTCAAACCTAAATAAAGGAATGTATATTTTTGAAATATCAAAAAAGAATGAAAAAATTATTAGAAAACTAATAAAAAACTAAAAATAGAAAAGCCTTTGATTGCTCAAACGGTTTTCATTTTGAAATATTTTAATTTAGATTTTCAATTTATCAGCCATTGCGTTTGCAATAACTTCACATTTAGCAAACGCTTCATCACCTGGAATTCCTTTTGTATCAACTGGATCTGAAACTAATTCCCAATCCATATTTTCGTGAAATTTAAACAGTGATTTTACTCCTCCACCATTCCAACTGTATGATCCAAACAAACCAAGCAAATGATCTTTTACTCCCATATGCTCTAACGTTCGAGTTAAATTCTCCATTGTTGGTAACATGCCCGAATTATAAGCACAACTTCCTAAAATAACTCCTTTATATCTCCAAATATCATTAATTAAATATGATAAGTGTGTTTTTGAAGCATCGTGAATTCTTATTTTCTTAATTCCTTGTTCAGATAATTTTCGTGCTATAACATCCGCCATTTTTTCTGTATTTCCATACATAGAACCGTAGATTATAACAACTCCATCTTCTGTTTCAAATTTGCTCCATTTATCATATAAGAAAATAACCTTGTTTACATCTTTTCTCCATATTGGACCATGAGTTGCACATATAGTTCTGATATCATAACCATCTAGTTTTTTAAATGCTTTCTGAACCATATTGCTATATTTTCCAACAATATTGGAATAATAGCGGCGCATATCATCTAAATAGTAATCTTCAAATTCAATTTCATCATCAAAAATACCACCATCTAAAGTTCCCCAACTTCCAAATGCATCTCCCGAAAACAAAATTCTTTCTGTTAAATCAAATGTCATCATAGTTTCAGGCCAGTGCACCCAAGGTGTCATTACAAACTTCATTACATGATGTCCTAAATCTAATTCGGTTCCATCCTCAATCTGATACCAATTATCCTTATAGCCAAAATACGATTCAACAATTTTAAATGTTTTAAGATTACCTATTAATTTAATATCTGGGTATTTTTCAACAACCTTTTTAATAGATCCAGAATGATCGGGTTCCATATGATTAATTATTAAATAATCAATTGTTCTTTCCCCTAATATTTCTTCTATTTTATCAAGATAATCATCTGATGAACCGAACTCAATGGTGTCAACTAAAGCTACTTTTTCATCAACAATTAAATAAGAATTATATGATACTCCGTTAGGAATTGGCCACATATTCTCAAATAAATGAGTTCTTCTGTCGTTAACTCCTAAGTAATATACTTTATCAGAAACTTTTACTGTATTATGCATTTTAATACTATTTTAGAATTCAAATACTGTTTTGCTACTTTGCGCAAATGTAAATTAAATAATACAAAATTCGGAATTATATTTTAGGAATTCCAGCTGTTTTACAGCTATTTTATTTCTGATGATAAATTAAACTTTAAATTTTCAGTTGTATTTAAAGTTGCTTTTATTGAACCTATGAGTATTTTAGCTTCAACTAATACGGGGATTCTATTTAAATCATCGGTAATCCAAACAAATAAGTCCTCACCTTCTTTAAATATAGTTCCTTCAACCAACAAAGCAGAAAACTTTAAAGTATGAAATTTTCGTCTATCATGTGTTTTTATGATTTCTTTCCCTAGATATCGAATATATAAATCGAATATTTCATTATCGATTATTACTGTTACAGGAATTGTATCGTTTATTGCATAATGAGTAAAATCAATATTGCGAATTAGATAAACTGCTGAAAGAACATCGTAGGTTTTCTTTTTAATAATCAGCGAATCTTCAGTATATGCTTTATTGGTGTTTTTCGTTTTTGTACTTATAACACTATCGTTATAATTAAATTCAAAACGATTATCGACCTGATAACCTCCTTCATAAGTATTTCTACTAAAAAATAAAGGTGAAAGATTTTCCTTTTGTGTATATGATTGATAATAATCGCGCACTTTAAAAAGCCAATCGTAAGAAGGAATACTTGCTCCAGCAGCAATTAAATGATATGCAGGTTCATTAAAATAGTTTGTTTCATTAACGTTAAATTCTACAAGACCAGCCTTTAACCATATAAAACCCCAGTTATAAACTGCATTATAAGTAATTTTCTCACCTGACTTAAATACTGGATATTGCTTGACGAGTTCCTGAGAAATAGTTTCAAAAGAGATACAAATAAGGACAAAAAATACGAATAGAATTTTTTTCAAAAGAATTGATTTAATAATCCCACATATTAAAACCAGATCTGTTTGGATAAAGTATGGAATTAGAATATAGTGAGCCAAAGTTATAAGCAGGATTTAATCCATTAGAATATCTGTACTGGAAGTTAAAATGAAGATGGTCGTTTACTTTATATCCTACTCCAATGGACAATGTTTTAAAATCTGTATCATATGCTTCTGCTCGGTAGTCAGTGAAAATAGATTGGTTTTCGAAATAGGCTCCATCACCCCAAATACTCCATTTATCTGTCAACTGATAATGAGCAATTCCGCTTATTCCATAATTAGAAACATTCGAATTATAACCATACTCAGGAGATGATCCAAAAACACCTTCTATCCCACTCATATTATTTCTCATAATTATTCCGTTTACCGAAATATTGAATTTTTGGCTTAACTGATAATTAAATGAAGGTGCAATGTATGTACTCATCATTGACATAGAGTTGCCAAAACTACTATAACCAGTACCAATTGCTACCGAATGTGAAAACTTTTCGTGTTTTTTAAGTAATGTGGATTTTTTTTCGATTTCTTCATCGTTCTTGTTATTCAAAATAGTTGAATCAAGAGGTTTATAATATTTTGGCATTAAAGGAAATACAAGATCTTGTCCGTATGTAATCGATGTGAAAAGAAATAATATAAATACTATGACTGCTTTCATGAACACTTAATTTTATATACGATGAACGAATAATAGCTACAATGTATTGTTATACAAATTTAATAAATTTGTTATTGGTAAATTGTGTAATAGTAAGAATAATAACAATTGCAACTTCTAATTTTGAAACCAACATTTAAAATTATTTTCTCAACAAATTTACAAATTCACCATTTTACTAATTAACTAATTTTCTGAATCAATACGAATAACTTTTAATATTCCCTTCTCCTTTTTTAATTTTGACATTAACATTTCGAGATGTTTTGCACTATCAACAAAAAGCTGAAGCTTTCCATCAAACATACCATCACTAGAATCAACTGTAATTGAGCGCATTCGTACTTTTAAGTCTTTTGATATAACATCTGTTATTTTACTTAGCATTCCCATTTCATCAACACCCGATACTTTAATTGTTGTTTGAAATGATTGTTTAGAAGCACTTTTTGTCCACTGCGCTTTTAATATTCTATAATTGTATCTTTCAACCAAATCGCGTGCATTTGGGCAATTTGTTCTATGTATTTTAATTCCCTCGCTTACTGTAACAAAACCAAAAACTGAATCACCAAAAATAGGACTACAACACTTAGCAAGTTTATAGTCAATGTTTTCAATTTTATCATCAATAATTAAGAAATCGCCCTGATATGATTCTGACTTTATCTCTTCACTTTCAGCATTCTCAACTATTTCTTTCTCAACTATACTTTCTTTTTTAGATTCGGTTAAAATATCTTTAATCTCTGTTACATCAATTTTCTCAGTTGCAATTGCATAATATAAATCTACAGGTGTTTTTAGCTTATAATGCTTTAATAATTTATCAATGAGTTGATCTTCAAACTTTATTTTCCAGTTTTTTAATCTTCTTTTTAATAACTCTTTGGCCACTTCTGCTTCTTTAAACTTCTCCTCACGAAGTGTAGACTTAATTTTTGCTTTAGCCTTTGAGGTAACAACAAAGTTTAACCAGTCTGTCTTAGGTTTTTGCGTTTTTGATAGAACAACATTAACCTGATCTCCATTTTGTAAAGGCTGCTTTATAGGAACATTTTTATGATTAATCATTGCTCCAACACACTGATTTCCTACATCACTATGAATATCATAAGCAAAATCGAGAACTGTTGCTCCAGCAGGAAGTTTCTTTAAATCACCATTTGGTGTAAAAACAAATACCTCTTTATTATATAAGTTTAATTTTAAATCATCTATTGTTTCACTGTTGGCTACTGTATTTGTTTCAATAACTTCTCGAACTTTATGCATCCACTGATCAATTCCTTTTTCTGCCTTAACTCCTTTATATCGCCAGTGTGCTGCATAACCTTTTTCGGCAACTTCGTCCATTCTTCGAGTGCGAATTTGTACTTCTACCCATCTACTATCATGACCAACAACAGTAGTATGCAAAGATTCATACCCATTCGATTTTGGAATTGAAATCCAATCACGTAGTCGTTTTGGATTAGGTTGATAAAAGTCGGTAACTACTGAATAAACTCTCCAGCAATCGGCTTTTTCCTTAGATGGTTTAGAATCTAAAATAATTCGTATTGCAAAAATATCATACACCTCTTCAAATTCGACATTTTGCTTTTTCATTTTTTGCCAAATAGAATAAACTGCTTTTGGACGCCCTTTTATTTCATATTTTATTCCTTGTTCTTTAAGTTCTTTTTCAATTGGGTTTATAAATTTTTTAATAAAACGCTCACGTTTTGAGGTTGTATCTTTTAGTTTTTTAATTATCTCCTTATACTTTTCCTTTTCAGTATATTTCATCGATAAGTTTTCCAACTCCGATTTTATATTATATAATCCTAATCGGTGTGCTAATGGAGCGTATAATGAGAATGTTTCTAATGATGTTTTAATTTGATATTCTTCAGGCATATTATTCAAACCACGCATTTCTTGCAATAGAATTGCCAGTTTAATAAGAATAACACGCACATCATCTACTAATGTAAGGAGCATTTGACGGAAGTTCTCTGCTTGCGATGCGGATGTTTTGGTATTAATATCAGATATTTGAACTAAACCATCAACAATTGTTTTGATAGATTTATCAAACTCCTTTCCAATCTCATCAAGTGTAATTTTTTTGTCTATTACTGCTTGGTACAATAATACAGAAACTACAGATCGAGTTCCTAAACCAATTTGATCAACAACAATAATTGCAGTTTCTAATATATCGTTTATTGCGGGTTCACCAGAAGGAGATCTTTTTTCTTCGGAGCTTACTAAAGCAACATCAAAAGCCTTTCGAATTAATTCAAGCTCTTTTTTCTTTGTAAAATCTTCAGATAACTTTAACAGTTCCTTGTACTTAGCAATGATCTTTTTTCGTTCTCTGTCTGTTATTTTACCTTCGGTTTTTTTATCGAAATTTATTTTTGGTAACATTTTATTACAATAATTTAAAATTGTCGGCATCAAGAAAAACTGGGAATTTTTCTCTGAACTTGTTTAATTCATTTAAGGATAAATCGGCACTGATTATCTCTTCTTGATAATCTTTTGCTTTTTGAATAATACGACCTTTAGGATCGATAATTACTGTATCTCCGGAATAAGTTATTCCTTCTCCATCCTTACCTATTCTATTTACACCAATAACATAGGATTGATTTTCAATCGCTCGTGCTTTTAAAAGTGTATTCCATACTTCTCTGCGGCTTTCAGGCCAGCTTGCTATATAAATCAGTAGGTCGTAGTCATCCTGATTTCGGCTCCAAACAGGAAAACGTAAATCATAACATATTAGTGTACAAACTCGACAACCATTATGTTTAAAAATTGTTTTTTGCTCACCCTTTGTAAAATCTTCATGCTCTTTTTCCATCCGGAATAAATGACCTTTATCGTAGGTATAAAATTTTCCATCTGGGAACATGGTAATACATCTATTGTAATAGTTTTTATCTTCTTTAATAATTATACTACCTATAATAATCTTTTTTAGCTTTTTAGATTGTTCTTTCATCCAATTAAATGACTTATCATCCATCGATTCCGCTAATTCTAATGAATTCATTGAAAATCCAGTGGTAAACATTTCTGGTAGAACAACAATATCAGTTTCATTAGGAACTTGAATTAGTTTATCCTTAAACATATCAAGGTTTTGATCAATATTTTCCCAAGCTAAATCAGACTGAATACATGAAATTTTAAGACTATTACTCATTGTTTTAAATTTTTATAATTACCAAAGATAATGATTTATACATTTTAATATTGGAATTATTTAAAACAAAAAAAGGGTTAGACTTAAGTCTAACCCTTTAAACGCAATTAAAATTTACTATTTCAGTTTAGCAACAACCTCTGTAGTATTTTTTAGGTTATCTCCAACAGGACAACGATCCAATATTGCTTCTAACCATTTCTTTTTCGTTTCTTCATCCATATCACAATCAGGGTTTAAAACTACTTGTATTTCTTTATACCCTGCGCGTTCTTCGAAGGACTGACCAAATAACCTAGCTGGATTTAAATTTCCAACCATATCAATTTTTACACCGCGCATTTCACAACCTAATTCTTTTGCACATACGTGGGCCATAACATTTAAACAACCTGCATATGCACCTAACATGTATTCAACAGGATTTGCACCTTCGTTTGTTCCACCTAAATCAGCAGGTTCATCTATTACGATTTCAAAACCTCTAGCTTTTACAATTGTTTTAGTAGGATTTTCACTGTGAGCTTTCACTCTAAATTTCAAGTCTGCCATATCTAATAATTTATGTGTTATTTTATTCACAACAAAAGTACTTATGATTTTTATATCTGTGATTTATTTAACACCCTTTATTTATATCCTTTAAAATTGAATAATTATTACATAATGATGTAATTTTGCATTATCTAAACAGTAATTTCACTACCACAAAAACGCAAAGACTATGTTGGAAGGGTTTATGAATAAGAAATCATCAAAACACCAAGAATTTATTTCTGCAGAAGACTGTCTTGAGGTATTAACTGATGATGAGAAAAAAGAGCTATTTGAGAATAAATTTGAAATAGAATTTGAGCCAGGAGAAACTATAATCAAGCGAGGGTTTACGGCAAGTAATATTTTGTTTTTAGAGCATGGATTGGCTAAACTTGATATTGTTACGGACAATCATACAACAACTGTAAATCTTGTTCCATCAAATTCTTTTGTTGGAATCATATGCACATTTGCAAGTCATAATTTTGATTTTTCAGCAATTGCTCTAGAGAAAACAACTATTATTTCATTTGACATGAAGCTGTTTGAGAAATTTGTACATCAAAATGGTAAATTTGCTTGTCATTTAATAAGACACATGTCTAGTCTTACGAATATGTTAATTCATAGAGTTTCTCGTTTTTCTCATAAAAACATTGATGGAGCTTTATCTATCTTACTACTAGATTTCTACAAAATTTACAAATCTAAAACTTTTACCGTTCCTGTAAACCGCAAGGAACTTGCAAATATGTTAGGCTATTCAAAAGAAAGTGTAATTAATACATTATCTAAATTTAATAAAGATGGTATTATAAATGTACATGAGAAAAAGATTGAAATTGTAGATATAAAAAGACTACAACAAATTGGTGAGTTAGGATAACTTTAATAATTTTTCAAATCAGATTCAACATACATAAAACATTATCCAAACACTTTTTTAAGTAAATCAGTAACTCTAGCTATTGGATTTACTCTAATTTCTTTTTCTTCTTTTGCTATTTGCACGAACAGTCCATCGATAGCTTTATTAGTTACATAATCATCAATATCAGGATTTACCTTGCTTACAAAAGGGAGTTTGTTGTAATTACTAAATACTGTATTCCAATATTTAGTTGCATCGACCTTTTCGAGTGATACTTTTATAATAGGCTTAAATTTTTCGACTAATTGCGTTCTTGTATGATCTTTTAAATATTCAGTTGCAGCATCTTCATTTCCATTAAGAATATTCATAACATCACTAAGAGTCATTTCTTTAATTGCATTCACAAATAAATCTTTTGCTGCTAATGAAGCATCTTCTGCTGCTCTATTTAACGACTCGATGGCATCATCAACTACTTTATCCTGCCCTAACATTCGTAATTTATCTTCGACTTGTTTAGCTTCGTTTGGTAGTGGAATTTTAATCTCAGGATCTAAAAAATAGCCATCAGGTTTTGATACTCGTGTTACACCTTTTTCAATCCCAATTGTTAACGCTTCTTTTAAAGCTTTTGAAACGTCCTCTTCAGTAAGTTCAGTTGTTACATTTTCCTCAATTACATCTTCAACTGTTTCTTCAGCTGCTTCTTTTACCTTTTTCCAAAACTGAGCATTTACAGTTGGAGCAACAAAAAGCAAAAGGATTATTATGGTTATTCCTTTTTTCATATCTCATGTTTTTTTAAACCTATCAAATTTAATGCTAAAAGCAATTTAAACAATAAATTATTTCAAAATAAAAAAACACAGAAATATTTTCTGTGCCTTAATTTTTATACTAGTAAAACTCTAATTTATCTTTACTACATCTTTTATTGCTGCAAATGTTGGTTGAATAACCCAATTTCCCTGCTTATCAATTAGTCCCCATGCTCCATTTAGTTTTACAGCTGCATAACCGTTTTTAAAATTACGCGCTGAATCATATTTTGGTTCAATAATCCATTCCTGTTTAGGATTTATAAACCCAACTTTATTGTTCATTTCTGCGATAGCAAAACCTTCAGAATAATCTCCTATTTTGCTACATTCGCCATTTAAAACAAGTTCACCCATTTTATTTACATACATCCATTTCCTTTTTAGTTCAACTCTTGCCAAACCACTTTCTTCATCAAAATTATGAACAGTCTTAAAACGTGGCCAAATAACCCACTCACCAGTTGAATTAATAAAGCCAATCTTTCCATCTTTTGTTCTTGCCCATGCCAAACCTGACTTAAAAAAGCCTGTGCCTTCATACTGAGCTTGTATTACTACTTTACCATTCATATCAATAAAACCAAAATTTCCTTTCTTGTCTATATATGGCGCTAATCCTTCCGTAAATTTCTTGATTGTATGAATATTAGTTAATTCAACAGGGACTTCATTACCTTCTTTATCAATAACAAAATATTCTTTTTCATATTCCACAACAGCATGTCCTTTATCAAACTCTGTTACATTATTGTATTTATTTTGAATTGCAACCTTTCCTTTGGGATTTAGATATCCCCACTTTCTATCATATAAGAAAGGGACTAATCCTTCTTTAAATCCATTGATAGTCCTATCCAATACTAGATAATCAGGTTCAACATTTAAAGGCTCATTTTTTAAGTTAATTAATTCAAATTCATCAATACCGTCATAATAAATAGAAGCTAACCCAATCTCTGAGAAACTGTAACATGTTCTGAACTGAGGTTCAATTACATATTCACCTTTGAGGTTAATATACCCCCATAGCTTATTTTTTTTGATTTTACCTGTATTATGTAATCCTGAGCAAATGAACTGACAGTAACTGAAACAATTAATATTAAAGTAATTAAGATATTTTTTTTCATTATTATAAGCTATTTTTAAATAGTACTATTTCTGCGTCGTTTTTTACTACTTGCTCCTTTACTTCCAAGGATTCCCCAACCTCCGCTACCAAGTATAAAGCCAAACGCATACCAAGCTCCATTATTATTTTGTGCATAAACAGTTACATCATCACGAAATAACATAGCAATTAAATCAAAAGGAGCAATAATTCCATGCAGTAAACCTCCCCAAAAGTTGTAAGTTTGACCTTCCAAGCATGCGTCCACAACTTCTTTATTTGCACAAGATGAAAATAATAAAAGACCAGCAAACCCAAATAATAAGAAAACAAGTGTTTTCTTTTCTATAATATATTTCATGATTTCCAATTTCCAGATTAATACTATTTTTTACCTTTAATCTTAATAGAGAATTATGATTATCGAATTTAATCAAAAGAAACCAAATATTAAAATCTCAGGTCTACCTATTCTAATATTTAAAATATAATAAAGAAATGAATTTAGCTTTTTATTTAGTTATAGCAGATTTAATAAGATTAATAAGGATTGCTTTATCCTTTTCAATTAAGGAAAGTATCATATTAACAACACTGGTTTTATTAATACCTAAATCCTTTTCGAGTTTTTCCAAAAGCTTATAATTTTCTTTACTAAGCCTAAAACCAGTATGAATTTTCAATTCTGTTCCTGAGTTTTTATTAGTTTGCATATGCTCTGATTTTTAAATTAAATAAGCCATATCCGGTAGATTTATCAAACATAGCAACTCTATGACTATTAAAAGATTTAGCGTAAAACAGCTTACCTTCTACTTTTGTCACTAAACACAATGATTTATTTACATAAACAAAATTCCCAACCTTAACATTTAATAGATCCTCTGGAAACATCCCAAATGTGTGTTTAAGCAAATTATACTCTTCATTAATTGCCTGCATCTTTTCTAACTGACCTCCTTTATCAGGATGATATAGGAAAGACAGTTTCCTATACTTGGATTTTAAATCTTGTTTTTCTTTAACATCAGCAAAATATGTCATATCAAATTTTTTATTTCAAATATACAACATTGTTTTACATTGTACAACTTATTATCTTTAATTATTGAAATACACTTTATTTTTAACTTAATTACTCAAAATTTAATTTGACGATATACTACAATAAAAAATCCCGCTGATGCGGGATATATAATAATTAAGATTGAAATAAATTTGTATTTCTATTTTTCCATTTGAAGTGTTTTCTGGTAATCATCTAATATTCCTGTTAATACAGGCACATAGAATTTCCAAAAAAATTTGCCATTGCTATCATAATCAGATCCTTTAAATAATGAAACACAATTATGATAACCTTCGAAAAATGCACTTTTACTATTTATATTATTTTCAGCAAAATCTCCTCCAAAATAATAAAAGTTATAATCGCCTGTATGTTCAATCATAGCTGGGAAAATAGGTTTGAGATTATAATGTTTTAAAAGAGAATCTCCCGCTTCATTTACATGAAATTTAAAATTTGCTAAAACATTATTTTCATCTTCTGAAAATGTAATATCGAACCACTGTGAATAATGCACAACTTCTGGAACTCCAAATCTTTCAATTGTCTCCTGTTTTGAATATATAAACGGCACTTCTTCAGTTAAATGAGTTCCTAATTCTAAAATAGCAATAGTTCCAAATTTATGAACTAGAACTATACCAGCACTAGTAAAAGGCCATTCGTAATTGTTTTGCTCTTTATACAAATTTACAATCCAGTGTGGGAATTCCGAATTATCAGTTGTATCAAGTTTGCTAAAATATTTCCCTGTCCATCCACTCCAGTTTAAACCAAAAAGTTCCTCTACCTTATCTCTGATAAGTCCATTAGTAGGTGCATTATAGAGATTAAATTCGGTAATTATCAGTTTTTTTTGCTCTTTCATTTCTTTTAAAAGCAAATAATCATTCTGATTTAATCCTCCATATACCTTTTGTGTATGATTTATTTCTTTTGAATCTTTTTTATACCATTCGTTGTAATATACTCCGTATGTGTCGGCGTAATAAAGCATATCATACTCACTAACAATATCCTCAATTTCATGTATTCTAATACTTCTGAAATCGAATTCCTGAGATTTTGAATTTATAGGGAAAAAACCATAATAATCCTTATCAGAATCATACAAAAGACCATTTGGTTTTACATATTTTTCGTGATTAAGAACCCAGCTTAGAGATTTATGTTCTGTACGTTCTGTTGTAGGAACTGTCTTGTCAAGAATATAAACATTCAAATGCTTTTCAGCCTTGACAAACCACATTAACCAACTTCCCGTTAAAATTAATACGATTATACTTACAATAATTATTGAGAATAGGTATTTCTTATTCATTTCAATATAAGCAATTTAGGGTTACTGATTCCTGTTCATAGAAGCTTAAATATACAAATAATAGAGCGATTTACAAACTTTACATGCGTTTTAGGCTTTATATTTCATATTCAATTAGACTTTAAAAACATTCAAACTTATTACATTCCTATTTAAAATTTAATTAACATTTCGACCGAATGTTGTTTCAAAAAAGTTCTAATAATTTGCTGTACGTCTTTATTATCTGGGTAAATTTTAATTACATCTGATAAGTTTTCAATATCATTGCCAATAAATTCAGTATCAATATATCCAAACCCAATATATTTCCCATTTTCAACCTTAACTACGGATTTCTCGTTATCGTTACGACCTGCATCAACTATAAAAAAATTTTGCCAATTGTATGAAAGTTCATCAAGTAGTTCTTGAGCACGAATATTATAATTTCCAGCTGATTCTTCTTGAATACAAGCTCCTTTACAATGATTTAACTGATAATAGAAACAAGCTCCTTGAGTCTCATATAATCCACAAAGCTTCTGACATAATTGATATTTTTCAGATAAAATATAGAGTCGATCTCTTGCTTCTTTTGCTGAATTAAAACTTACAATCGGACTTTCCTTATTAATTCCTTCGGTTTTAAAACAAATATATCCTTTATCATCCTTATAAGTAAAAATACCATAATGATTATCTGCTCTACGTTGTCGACGATTATACTTAGGCTTTTGCACCTTTATTTCATCAGACTCAAGCAATAATGCTATTAATTCACTTCCCGTTAGTTCATATGAGATGTTATGAACTTCGTCAATCATTTTAATAGCACGCTGTGATTTTTCGTTACTAAAATGAGAAAATACACGGGTTCTTATATTCTTACTTTTTCCAATGTATACAATATCTCCGTTATGATCATGAAAATAGTAAACACCAGGTTCTTCAGGTAGGTTTTTTATGACAGAAGCATCAATATGGTAAAACTTACTTGAGTTAAGCTGACCAAGACTTGAGTCGGTTTTTAATAAGTGTTCAAATAGTTTTACTGTAGCCATAGCATCACCTGATGCGCGGTGTCGTCCATCAATTTTAATTCCCAAATCACTACATAATTTGCCTAAGCTATACGATTTATAACCAGGAATTATTTTACGACTAAGTTTCACTGTACATAAACGATCTCTTTTAAAATCGTAACCCAGACTCTTGAATTCGTTGCGAATAAAGTTATAATCAAAAGAAGCATTGTGTGCAACAAACGACTTACCTTCTGTCAGTATTACAATATCCTTTGCTATTTCCCAGAACTTAGGAGCATCTTTTACCATCTCATTGGTAATACCTGTTATCCGCGTAATATTTGCCGATATTGTTTTTTCAGGATTAATTAATGTAGAATACTCATTTATAATTTTCTCACCATCATGAATATAAATTGCTACTTCAATAATTCTTTCAGCTGCAGGGCTCAAACCAGTTGTTTCAATATCGATAATAGCATACATAATTGCAAAAATGCAAATAAAGCTTTAAATATGTGTTATTTCTTCTTACGAAAAATCAACTAAAATTTTTATGCAAATAAAAAAGTCTGCAAAATGCAGACTTTCTATGTTATATCAATTTTTGTTTTATCCTTTTCCTGAAAAATGTTTCATAAACTGCATTCTTTCATAAGCAGCAGGATTTTGTGCTTTATCCTGACTCATTTTACCTCTAAAATCAGCTATTGTTTTATATCCTTTTTGATCCATCCATGTTGATATATCGTTTAACATATCTTTTAATATACCTTTTCCATTTTTATAAAAAGCTGATGCAATTTCAACAGCGTTGGCTCCTGCCAATACTTGTTTAATAACTGCTGCGCCATCATGTACTCCTGTTGATGCAGCTAAATCACAACCAACGCGATTATGCATTATGCCAATCCAACGTAATGAAATTGGTAATTCAGATGAAGAACTAGTAACATTAGTTGATAATATTTCTAAGTTATTAATGTCAATATCAGGACTATAAAAGCGATTAAACAATACTAAACCATCGATTCCTGTATTTGATAGCTTTTGAATAAAAGAGCCAAGGCTTGCAGAATAATAACTTATTTTTAATGATATTGGGATTTTTACATATTTCTTTACTTCTTTAATTAAATCAAAATAAACCTTTTCATTTTCTTCACTTGTTTTCTCAAAATCTGAAGGCATTACAAATACATTTAATTCCAAAGCATCAGCTCCAGCATCTTGCAATGTTTCGGCATAATAAGGCCATTTTTCTGCACTTACACAATTTACACTTGCAATAACTGGAATACTTACTGCTTTTTTTGCTTCTCTTATTAATTTTAAATAATTCGTTAGAGTATCGTCCTCGGCGTAATTATCATAATAATCAAAGGTTTCTGGATATTGAAATGTTTCCATATTCATAATTCCAATATCCTTTTTAAGCTCACGTCTAATCTCTTCTTCAAAAATTGATTTAAGAACAACAGCTCCAACTCCGTTTTCTTCAAATTCTTTTATATCTTCAACTGAATTAGTTAATCCTGAGCTTGCTGCAATAATTGGATTTTTAAGTTTTAAACCCATGTAAGTTGTGGTTAGGTCTGCCATAGTTGTTTAAGTTTTATAATATTTAGTTGATTTCTTAGCTATATCACTTTAATGTTAAAAAGTGATTTGTTACTTGAATAACACAAGCATAATAAAAATGTTCATCACTATAATCAATTTAATAAGAGAACTTTTTTTACCATTAATCAAA
>Ga0070729_10004418_pt1 | contig 15325 bp, 12 predicted proteins | sample tdDd472_FD_66725 | JGI IMG/M metagenome (GOLD analysis project Ga0070729, IMG submission 66725) | Marine sediment microbial communities from the Atlantic coast under amendment with organic carbon and nitrate - tdDd47.2 | ecosystem: Environmental > Aquatic > Marine > Coastal > Sediment | place...
GAAAGCGGGTTGCAACTCTGGTCGATGGATTGCGATCCGCAGGGGATGGACAGGTGGTCTGGGACGGCCGAGATACCCAAGGTAGGGTGGTTGCCGCTGGCGTGTACTTCGCCCTGCTCCGGGGGGAGAACTCTCATTCCAGTCAGAAGATCGTACTGGTGAAGTAACCGTTTACAGGGCTTGAGACAGTCAGAATCCCTTAAAGGGGCCACTCAAGAGAGTGGCCCCTTTCTTTACCACCACAGATTAAATATACCCTTATTCAAAATTATTCCTTGTGCCATCGTCAGGGGTTTGGTTTAACATGGCTGTGGAGGCGGCGGTCCTGCCGAGCCGACCCGACGATGTCAGTTGGGCACCATGCTTTTCGGGGGAGGAGCAGGTTATCCGGACCGGTAGTCGTCGAATACTATGACAGAGAATAACCGGCGTTCTGCCTCGTCCGTGGACCCCGACGTCCGTCCGAACGGGGTCGGGCGTACTCCTATTGGCAGTGATTCCCATGAACTAGAATCTATCAAACGCGATCTCCAGGAGAGTCGCGACAGTTTCCGTGCGCTCTACGAGTCCGCCGGAGATGCAGTGTTCATGATTCGTGACGGCGTCTTTGTCGACTGCAATGCCCGCACCCTGAAGATCTTCGGTTGCACCAAGCAGGAAATTCTCGGACGTGGCCCACACCGGTTCTCGCCGCCCCGGCAGCCAGACGGTACCGAGTCCCGCGACGCGGCCCGGCAGTGGATGGACGAGGCTCGTCGCCAGGGAAAGGTCACTTTCCCCTGGCAGCACTGCCGCTACGACGGCACGATGTTTCCTGCGGAGGTCACCGTCACCGCCGTGCAACTCCACGGTGAGACTCAGCTGCTGGGGCTGGTGCGGGACATGAGCCATGCTAATGGAGAATTGAATCTGAACACCGGGCCGGCGCTCCATCTGAGTCAGTCGCAGAAACTAGAGAGTCTGGGCTTGATGGCTGGCGGGATCGCCCATGACTTCAATAATCTATTGCTGGCCATCATGGGCAACGCAGATCTACTGGATCAGGACCTCTCCCACGGTAGGGACGGGAGGCCTCTGCTGGATGAAATCCGCAAGGCGGCCGGTCGAGCCGCCGACCTGTGCAATCAGTTGCTGGCCTACGCGGGCAAGGGTCATTTCAATGTCCATCCCCTGGATCTCTCGACCACTACCCGGGAGATGGTCCAGATGATCAAGGTGGCGGTCTCCCGCAAGGTGACCCTGCGGCTGGATTTAGCCGAGGATCTGCCCCTGATTGAGGCCGACGTGTCGAAGATCCATCAGATCATCATGAACCTGGTGGTCAATGCCTCCGAATCCATGGGCACCGATCCGGGAGTGGTCAGCCTGCGGACCGGGCGCCGCGACTGCGAAACCGAGCGTTTTGACCACTGCCTGCTGGTTGACAGCGTGCCGGCGGGGGATCTGGTCTACCTCGAGGTGCAGGACACGGGGCAGGGCATGAACGAGAGCACGCTGCAACGCATATTCGATCCATTCTTCTCCACCAAGATCAATGGTCGTGGTCTTGGCCTGGCCTCGGTCCTGGGCATCATTCGCGGGCACCAGGGTTCATTGTGCGTACGTTCGAAGCAGGGGGAGGGGACCTGTTTCAGGGTCTGCTTCCCGGTCGGTCCGGTGGGCACCCGGACAGTACCGAAACCGACGGGCAGGATCGCTGAACGTCGTACCGGCGGTACGATCCTGGTGGTCGACGATGAGGAATATCTGCGCATCCTTTGCGCCCGCATGCTGCAGCGCCTCGGTTATGAGGTGATCATGGCGTCGGACGGTCTTCAGGCCCTGGATATCTACCAGCAGCAAGGTGCGGATATCGACTGCGTGATGCTGGATCTGAGCATGCCGGTGCTCGACGGTGTAGAGGTCTTCGAGAAACTCTCGGACATGGATCGTAATGTGCGGGTTGTCATGACCAGCGGTTACCACGAGCAGGAGATTGCCACCCGATTCGCCGGGCGTGGTCTTTCCGGGTTCATCCAGAAACCCTATGTGGTGGCAGACCTGGACGACGTCGTGGGGCGGGTACTCAGCGAGGATTTTCAGCCGGATCGATTGGATCCACCCCCGGAGGAATCTTGATCCCTGCCAGGGCCACTTCGGGATCCTTCAGACCATTGCCAGTCACCAGAACCGCGACCCGGTCCCGGGCAGTGATCCAGCCCTTTTCCAAGGCCGCAACCACGCCTGCCAGGCCCGCCGCGCCCGACGGCTCGGCAAAGACACCTGCTCTGGCGGCCAGTAACCCGATCGCCTCGATGATTGCTTCATCCGGGACCGCAACGAAGCCGCCACCGGTGCGAGCCACGCCCCGCCAGGCCTTCACCCGGTTGCGCGGAACGCCGACGCTGATGGAATCGGCCACCGTCGACGCTGTGACCGGCTCGATGGCCGTCAGGATCTCGGGGCCCTTCATGTCGGCGGCGTTCCGGCCTGCAGAATTCCAGGCCCGGGCCAGAGGCGCGGCACCGTCGGCCTGCACGCCGTAGACCCGTGGTACCCGGTTGATCAATCCGACTTTTTCCAGTTCACGGAAGGCTTTGGCTACCGAGGAGACGATACATCCGTCGCCCACCGGTACGAACACCGCGTGGGGCAAGGCGTCGTTGCTGCCGCTGAACTGGGCGGTCAGATCCGCTACCAGTTCCAGCGTGGCGGTTTTCTTGCCTTCGACAAGCAGGGGGTTGTGGGCGCAGTTCCGGCTGTACCACTTGTGGTTTGCAATTTCCCGCAGCGACAAATCGAAGGCCTGGTCGTAGCTGCCGGTCACGGGGATCACCCGGGCACCGTGCAACAGGAGTTGGGCCAACTTGGCCCGCGGCGCGTCTGCGGGCACGAAGATCGTACATGCCATGCCGGCCCGGGCGGACAGGACGGCCAAGCTGGCGGCGGCATTGCCGGTCGACGCGCAGGCCAGATGGTTGATGCCCAGTTGGCTGGCGTGAGCGATGGCCACGGCTGCGGCCCGATCCTTCAGACTGGCCGACGGCAGCCCGGTATCATCCTTCAGGACCAGGGAATCCAGACCCAGATGATCTGCCAGGCGGTCAGCCCGGTGAACGGGGGTCGCGCCGCAGGTCCAGGCCGAATGGGCGGTTTCCGGGGTGATCGGCAGCAGCGCGGCAAACCGCCAGAGGCCGCCGACACCATCGTGGCCAAAGGGCATTCCCCCGGACAGACCCCGGGCGACGGACCGCAGGTCGTAGACCACGTCCAGGATGCCGTCGATCCCGCAATCGTCACATACAAATCCCCGGTGCGACCGGGCATACTCGTGACCGCAGACGACGCAGCGGTACCCCAGCCAGTTGCTGTTGCTGTGTACCGCGGGCAGTTGAGCGTGCGGGCCTGCCATCTGTGCTCCAGACTACATGGTCAGGGCCATCAGGGCCTTGGCCGTGTGCAGACGATTCTCGGCCTCGTCCCAGACCACGGAATGTGGTCCGTCGATGACGCCGTCGGTGACCTCGCTGCCGCGACTGGCGGGCAGGGGATGCATGTAGATGGAATCGCGTTTGGTCAATTCCATGCGTTTCTCGTTACAGACCCAGCCTGGATACTTCTCGATGTGCTGGACGGCGGCCTGTCGATCGGGCTCGTGGACCAGGCAGCCCCAGCTCTTGGGATAGACAATGTGGGCGTCCTCGAAGGCGGTGTCCATATCGTCCACCATCTCGAACTTCGAGCCGGATAGGACGGCGTTCTCCTGGGCCTGCTTGATGATCTCGGGCTTGAGCTTGAACTCCGGCGGATGGGCCAGAGTCACATCCAGACCGAAGCGGGTCATCAACAGGATCTCGGAATGGGGGACGGAAATCGGGCGCACGTAGCTGGGGGCATAGGTCCAGCTGACGACCATCTTGCGGCCGCGGATCTCGTTGTGGAACTTCTCGCGGATGGTCATCAGGTCGGCCGCCGCCTGGCACGGATGGTACAGATCGCATTGCATGTTGATCACCGGCACCTTGCTCATCTCTGCTACCTTGCGGATGAAGCCGTTGCCGACCCCCCAGTCGCAGTTGCGGATACTGATGCCGTGTCCGAAGCGACTCAGGACCCGGGCGGTGTCCTCGGCCGTCTCGCCGTGGCTGACCTGCAGCTTGTCCGGTGTCAGGTCGTGGGCGTGCCCGCCCAGTTGGGTCATGCCAGCTTCGAAGGAATTGCGGGTCCGGGTGCTCTGCTCGTAGAACATCATGAACAGGGTCTTGTCACGGAGCAGGGCGTGGGATTCGTCCCGGTAGAACTTGCGCTTGAGATCCCAGCTAGTCTGCAGCAACAGTTCCAGCTCTTCCGTGGACCATTCCTGGGTGGTGATGTAGTCCCGTCCGTGCAGAGCCTTGCTCATGGCCGATCCTTTCTCTTGAGTCCTTCACTTGTACCAGGGAATAATAAAGCATGAACCGCCCGCCGGAAAGGCGGGCGGTTCGTTTCGCGTGGCCTCTGCAGGCTACCGGTACTCTGCCTTCAGAGCGCCCCAGGTGGTGTTGCCGTTGCCCACCGACCCGCAGTCGGCGACATGGGCTCCCAGCCCGTCGAAGGTGTCGCTGGGGTAGAAATCGTACTCGTCGCAAGGATCGAAGACTGCATCGGGGTCAGTGTCCCCGTCGCAGATGTCGTTCATGCGGCGCAGGGTGTGGTTCGCCGTGCTGCCGTTGGCACATTCCCAGGCGCTGCCGGGATCGAAGCCACGCTGCCCGAAGCGATCGACGACTGCGCCGCCCTTGACCAGGACCAGGGCGTCGTCACCGTTGAAATTCAGATCGCCCGAGGTCTGGTCGGCCACGTCCAGGATCGCCGCAACAGCCGACGGGTTGGCGATGACGAAAACGTCGCCAGGCTCGACGACGATGTCGATCAGCGAAATCGTAACCGGTGTGGTACCGCCGTTCGAGTAGCGTTCGACCACGTACTCGGACATGTTGATGGCGGCCTCGGTGCCGTTGTAGATCTCGAGGGCCTTGTTGTTGCTCGAACCTTCGATGTACTCGGAAATGAACAGGTCGCTGGCCTGGGCCAGAGCCCCGCTGACCAGCAGCATCAAGCAGGAGACAGTCAATAGCATAGTCTTCATAGGAACACTCCCGTTCGAAGTGATGAGTTTGGATTTACCGCCCTTTGGGGCGTTGTGTAAATAATATTATATCAAGACTAGCACCGTAATGCAAAGAAAACAGTATGTCGTTGACGCCGTTGATGTTTCAACGCACGAGTACGAGTTTTCGAGTCTCGAGATCGGATCCTGCACGCACTCGCAGCAGGTAGGAGCCGCTGGCCACTGCGCGGCCCCGGTCGTCCGTGCCATTCCACCCCAGAACGTGCAGCCCCGCCTGCCAGGTTTGATCCTGGACCAGGGTGGCGACGCTCTGGCCTCGGGCATCGTGGATCGTGGCGGTCACCTGACCCGGCCGGGCCAGTGAAAGGCTGATTCGGGACTGAGGGTTGAATGGATTGGGCCAGGTATGCAATGCCGCCAGAGTGCGATCGGGTGTCGCGGGCTCCGGGTGGACGGAGCTGATGGCCCCCAGGTCGTCGTTGCCCCCGGATTCGTGATAGCGGGCGGCAAATTCCTGCAGGTATTGGTTGGCGATGGCCGGATCGTGCAGGACCAGCGTGTTCTCGTCGTTGATCGTGTCGGCGCTGTAGCTCCAGTTGTGGCTGCCGGTGATCACTGTCGGGTCGCTGCCCGGGTGATTGGGATCGATGATCAGGTACTTGTGGTGCAGGTAGTCGTCTACCGGCACGGCCGTGTCCAGCCAGACATCCGCCGGTGGGCTCCAGGTGCCGGGTGCGCAGGTCTGGCCTGCCAGGGCGAAGTACTCGCTGCCCTCGTTGCAGGCTCCCTGATCCTGGTTGAACACACCGCGAACCGACAGGCCGGGTTCGCTGTCCCGCTGGTTGTCCATGGCCGCCGAGATATCGTTGTGTGTGAACGCCAGCAGGCACATCAGCAGGTCGTGCTGGGCGGTTCGTGCGCCGGTGATGATGCGGCCGGTGACTCCGTCCGACGGACTCATGTACTGCTCGACGCGTATCCCGTTGATGGTGAACTCGTGGGGCGTGTTGTCCAGCTTGGCATTGCCCATCCTGGCGCCGGCGGCCGGAGACTGGGTCGACGATCCCCACATCTCGTCGAACTCCAGCGTGTAGGCTCTGGCCAGACCATGATCACGGATCCACACCGCGTTGTTGACGTCGAAACTTCCCGAGTAGCTGAGGTTGGCGCTGCCGGTCCAGACGATATCGTTGTAGGGGTCGGCGTCACGGCCGTCAATGACCACGAACTTGTTGTGCATGACGCCGCTGGCGTGGTTACCGGCATGGCCGCTGTCGATATAGGGAATGCCGGCGGCTGCACAATCATCGGCGTGGCCATGGTAGTTGTTCTGGTCGATGATCAAGCGGACCTGGCAACCCCGCTGGTGGGCGGCGATCAGCGCCGCGCGGATATTGTCCAGACTGAAACTGTAGAAGGCACAATCCACCGAGGTCTCGGCCGTCCAGATCAGGGAGGCCAGGCGATCGGGCAGGTACTGGCCGGACAGTACTTCGTCATAGGGGCCGGCGTACTCGTGTTCTGCCGAGTGCGTCATCAGGATGTGAATTTCCCCGGGCTGGTCGCTGCTGGTGGCCAGCAGCTGATCCGGTCCGTTGCTCACTGTACCGCCGGCCTGGGAGCGGGCCCGGAAATGGTAGATCGTGTTGGGGGCCAGGCCCGTCAGCTGGACCGAGTGCGCGGTTTCGCTGGCGTCGGGGTCGCCGGCCCATTGCCCGTAGTTGTCGTCCAGGCCGTACTCTACTTCGCTTGATCCTGGCAGGCCGGTTTCGAATAGAATGTCGGCGCCGCCGGAGTGAACGTTTCGCACGGCGGCCGGGGCGATGGTGCCGGGGGCGGTGATCACATCGTCGGCGGTGCGCGGCACGATCTCATACCCGGTGGTGTAGGGCGCCGAACTGTCGTACTGCTTGAGCACGCCGACAATCGAGAACCCGGGTCCGGGCTGGGGGCTGCCGTTGACCGGCGTGTCCTGGTCAATGTAGAGCTTGGCGGTGTCGGTGCCGTCGGTGACGTAGATCACCGAGTTGCCCGTCGGCGACTCGGGCCAGATGCCGCTGACAATGGTCAAACCGTCCAGGCGGATGAGCCGGCCTTCGTTGGGCTCGGAGTAGTCGGACAGAAACGAGCCTTCCAGGTCGGCACATGTGATCGCCAGGGCCTCCGGCGACGCCGAGGCCGGGCCGTGATTGACGATCGTGGTGTAGGAACTGCCGGTGCCCAGTTCGGTCATGCCGTTGTACTGGGCCACGCGGCTGATGACCGTCACGCTGTCGCCTGTGGCCACGGCAGTGCTTGCCGCTCCAGCGTAGATCCAGACGTTGATCCCCCCGGTGGCGTCCTGGACGTAGACGTCCAGGTGAAAAGTGTCCATCAATCCCGTCGGAACCGTGACCGTGCCGGTGATGGATTGGGTTTGGTTCAGGGTGGTGGGCACTCCCGCAGCATCATTCTGATGCAAGTCGACGATGTCGATGGCAAGAGCGGCCGGAGCCGCCATCAAGCAGATACCCATCAGCAGCAGAGCGATCGGAACGATGCAGGGGCGACGGCTGAGTGTCGGAGCCAACATGACGGTCTCCCGGGGCGAGGAATGGGTTCCGGATCAACAATTAGGGTTTGAAATTCCAGTATCTATTGTACCGGAAATGAGTCGGGGACTCCAGTCCCGGCAGATAAAGTGGAGTACTGCGATGTAAGAATAGTTTGACATCATGTAAAATATATCTTACATTTCTTGAGAACCTTGAACCGGGGGGATGCCATGACCAGATTCCAGAAATACGCTGTCTTTCATCTTTCAGTCACCTTCGCTGCGGCCTTCGCTGTGGGTGTCCTCTTCCTAGCGACGGGGAATGTTGAGGCTGCGCTGGGTGGTTTCAGCCTGCTGGCCCTGGTGGGCTTCGGCGAATTCTACTGGCGCCGCGTCGGTCGACTCCCACTGGAGGACGAACGGGACGAGCAGATCGCCCGACAGGCGGGAACCGTGGCTTATGTTGTCTTCTGGGTCTGCTTCGTGCTCTGGGGAACGGGGCTGACCCTGTCCTTTGCCGAGAGTGGCGAAGTTCCCATCGTCTACGTGGCGCCTGCCGTTTGGGTAGCGGCCTGGCTCGTGATCGCGGTGCGGTCAGTGGCCATTCTGACCATCAATGCCCGGGGCGCCTGATGTCCGGCACGACGTTCACCAACCATATCCGTCGCCTGCGCTTCGATCAGGGTGAGATGACTCAAATCGAGCTTGCCGAGCGGGTCGGAGTGACCCGTCAGACTATCATTACTTTGGAGGCCAACCGTTACGTACCGTCATTGAAGCTGGCCATGGGAGTGGCCCACGTGTTCGGCGTCACGGTGGAGGAGGTCTTCGAGCTGAGCCCCGGGAAACCCGACTCCCGATAGCTGCACGATTCCCTAACCACACCAGTAGATGGACTACTCGGCCATCAATTCCCTCGGGAGCGAAGCGTAGACCGCGCAGGCGGTGACCACGTCCTGCACCGGCACGTACTCGTTGGCGGTGTGGGCGATCTTCTCCAGGCCGGGTCCGAATCCGAGGCAGGGCACTCCGTGCAAACCCATGATGGTCACACCGTTGGTGGAAAAGGTCCAGCGGTCGACCTCGGCGTCCTTGCCCGTGGCGGCGGCAAAGGCCCGTTCGGCAGCGGCCAGGGCCGGATGCTCGGCGTCCAGGATCCAGGTGGGAAAATACTTCTCCATGGGATAGACCAGGCCCGTCCAAGCCTCTTCCTCGTAGGTGAGGGTGAAAACTTCGGCTTCGATTCCGGCGGCGGACAGGGCGGCCTCGACCTCGGCCAGGGCGCTCTCGCGAGTCTCGCCCACAGTCAGTCGACGGTCGATATGCAACTCGGCCTCGTCCGGGACTGCGCACAGGCTGGGGGTCTTGCAGCCGATCCAGCTGACGGTGCAGGTGCCCTTGCCGAGAAACGGATGGTCGGTGAGCTGCTCGTTCAGTTGCTCGACCGCCAGGATCGCCGGCGCAATCTTGTAGACGGCATTGTCGCCGAGGTGGGGCATGCTACCATGACACGAACGGCCCTTGACCCGCACGCGGATTTCCATGCGACCGCGCTGGCCGCGGTGGATGCGCAGACCGGTCGGTTCGGTGGAGATCACCAGCTCCGGCTCAAGAATCTTTTCCTGCAGGATCTGGTGCCAGCAGAGACCGTCACAGTCCTCTTCCATGACCGAACCCACCATCCAGACTTGGCAGCCTTCCAGCAGCCCGAGCTCCTTCATGATGGCGCCGGCGTAGACCATGCCCGCCATGCCGGCTTTCTGATCCACGGCGCCACGGCCGAAGACCTTGCCGTCTTCCAGCTTGCCCTCGAAGGGATCGAAGTCCCACTGGTCGCGATCGCTGACATCTACGGTGTCGATGTGGGCGTCGAAGGCGATGACCCGCGGTCCGTTGCCCACGCGGCCCAGTACGTTGCCCAGGGGATCGATCTTCACTTCATCGAATCCCACGGCACGCATTTCTTCGGCGATGCGGCGTACGACCTCTTCTTCGGCGCCCGACAGGCTCTCGATGGCCACGATGTCGCGCAGAAACGCGATCATTTCGGTTTCACGATTCTGGGCCCGGTTCATGACCGGGCTGCTGTTGCTATTCATGTTGTATTCCTCGTTTGATCCGGTTTGCGCGTGGTCAGGTTAGGATTGCCAGCCCATGTTCTTCCAGAGCCGGGCGGCGGCCTCCTGCATCCGGTCGGCATCCACCGGAGGTGCGTCACCATTGAGGTAGACGCGACGTCCGTTGACATAGACCGAACCAATGTCCCAGGGATGGAAATCGTAGAGCAGATGGCTGAGCCAGGTATCGCTCGTCAGCGGTGTCTTCTGGTAATTGTCCAGGATGATGAAATCCGCCGGCGCGCCGGCGTCCAGACTGCCGAAAGGCTCGCCGAATATTTCGCGAGCCATCCGAAAATTTCCCAGCCAGAAGCGGGCGGCGCCCGCGTGACCCAAGGGCCCGCGGCCGCCCTCGTTGCCCCGGAAGTAGGTGGTGCGCAGTTCGCCCCACATGTTGTCATCCAGGCCGTCGGTGCCCAGGGCGCAGTTGTCGGGGAAGCGGTCCACAGGTGCGCGCCCCACGCCGTTGTTCATGTTCGAGCGGCCACAGTGCACCAGCCAGACGCCCTTCTCTTCCAGGGTCTGCATATCGAGGGGTGAAAGATCCACACCGTGGGCGTAGATGCTGCCACTGCGGACCAAACCGTATTCCTGCAACCGGTTCAAGGGGTCGGGCCAGCCGCGGTCGTGGCTCACGTCCCGGTCCGTGGTGCCCTCTGCCAGATGGATGTGCAGGCCGGTGTCATAGCGACTGCACAGCCCCGACAGCAACTCAAGGGTTCGGTCTTCCAGCGTGAAGCTGGCGTGGGCACCGACCAGACCTCGGAACTGGGGGACTCCCGCACCGGGGCGCTCGTTCAACTTCTGCAGGTAGCGATCGTTCTCGTGCAACGTGACATCGCGCTGGCCCTTGCCGCCGCGATCGGTGACCTCGTAGCAAAGGCAGCCGCGCAGGCCCACTTCGGCGATGCCCTGCTCGATGCGGTCCAGGGATCCTCCCACCGCCGCCAGGCTGGCGTGATGATCGAAGATCAGGGTCGTCCCGCAGCGGACTGCATCCCAGCTTCCGGCGACCGCGCTCAGATAGGTGGCATCGGCGTCCAGAGCCCTGTCCAGGGGCCACCAGATCTCGGTCAGGATGTCGGTGAAAGTCTCCAGGGGAGCCTTGGGTAGGGGCATCCCGGCAGCCAGGGCAGCGTACATGTGGCCGTGGGCATTGATATTGCCGGGCATCACGGTGGCGCCCTTCAAGTCGATCACTTCATCACCTGGCTGGGCCTCGAGTCCGGCACCGCGGGCCACGATCCGGTCGCCGACAATGCGCAGATCCACGGCTTCGACCTGGGGTTCGGCCGCCGCGTCCATGGCCACGGGGAAGTAGTCCAGCACCGTTCCGTTCTTGAGCAGCAATCCCTGCTCGTTGCCCTTGTCCGCGGACCTGTTGGCTCCCTGATCGCTCAAATGTCGGCCTCCTGTCTGCCCTTTTTCGTGGGCCCCGGCAAGGTGCCGAGGACTAATTGAAAATCTAACACATTCAACGCCGGAAAGGAATGTCGGGATGGCGATTCCGGTTCCTGGCACCGCCCGGAAATGCAGCAGCCCCACCTCGAGGCGGGGCTGCTTTTCGGGTCCAGGGGCCTCGATTCGTCGTTGCCGGGACCTACTCTGCCACCAACTCTTCGGCGGGCTTGAAGATGTTGTTCACCGAGTACTCGGTGACCACCCAGATCGTCGGGTCGCCATCCACCTGCAGCCAGGTTCCGGCCTGCACGTCACCGTCGGCCTCGCGGCTGCCGCCGAAGCGTAGAACTCTTTCGCTGCCGTCCAGGCGCACTACACGGGCGACGCGGGTCGGTTTGGCCAATCCGTACTCGGCCGGGCCACCCGCAGGATCGGCCACGTCGATGGCGCGGATACTGGTCACCGCGCCCATGATGGCGTCAGCCTTGGTCTTCAATGCGGGTCCGGCGTTCGGACGCACGATCTGCCATTCCCAAACGGAACGGTCAATCGCGGGTTGGCCTTCGACGCCGGGGCCGGCAGCTTCCGCTGCGGCGGGCTCGGCCGGGGTGAACTCCTTGAGCAGTTCGGTGACCGTACTTCCGTCCTCGAGAACGATCCGGTCGACGTCCTGCCGGTCATCCTTGACCGCCTGCAACTCCAGGAAGTGCTTGGAGAACGGTTTCTCCGGTCCGCCGTACAGGCCCATGCTCGCCAGGAGGTTCTTCTGGATCAGATAGACAGCAGACTCGCCGGGTCGCTTGACGAAGTTGCCCGGTGACCGTTCCGGACGTACGCCCAGATCCAGGGCCGCAACCAGCTCGCCGGCCGGGTCGTAGAGCCGGATCTTGACCGACTTGTCCTCGCTCAGACCGTAATCCGCTACTACCCCGGCGGCGTCGGAGCGGAACTCTCCGGCCAGGTTGGCCAGGTTGTTCAGCAGCCCTTCGACGCGTTGGGTGCTGGCAGCAGCATTCCAAGCACTGTCGAGAACCCAGCCCTCGGGCGTGTTGGCCAGGACCACCAGTTCCAGGTCTGGTCCGTAGCCCAGAGAGATACTGCCCAGATCCGCGGGGCCGTACTGGCCTTCGATCAACACCGTGGTGGTGGGCCGGCTCGTCTCTTTTTTATGGCTACTCTTTTGCAGGAAGCTGACGACGCCCAGCACCACCAGGAGCCCTACCAGGATCAGGATTGTCTTGGGTTTGATCATGACGGTTTACCTCCTTTACCGGCTCGCGCCGCGGGCGTTGCGTTTCAGGTCCTGGCGATAGTTTGTCGCATCCTTGCGTCGCATGCCTGCCCGCATGAACCCGAAAACGGTCAGGCCCAGGGGCACCAGCAGAATAACGACGATCCGCCAGATCAGTTTCTCGCCTGTCTCCACCGGTCGTATGACCCGCTGAGTCAGCAACTTGCTGCGGATGGTCAATAGATCCTGGCTGCCGGCCATGTAGTCGACAGCATTCATCAGCAGAAGCGCATTCTGGGAGGCTCCCAGAATGTTGTTGTCGAACATCTTGGCACTGCCGATGACGAGCAATTGGCCGGGTTGCGGCTGCACCGGAGCCGGCGGTTCGGTGACTCCGGGCGCCTCTTCGGCGGCAGCCGCTGGATCGGCTGGCCAGTCGGGAACTCCCGAGGTCTCGAATGTGTCGGGGAACTGACCCTCGACCAGCACGGCCAGCACGTGGGGGCCGGTCATCTCCTTGCCGTCGGGGCTGAACACGCTGGCGGGCAAGGGGCCTTCGGACCAGCTATCGAGCCAGCTGTTGGAGCTGCTCTCGATCAGATTCGTGGCTTGCAGGCCGTTCTCCGACAGCTTGGTCACATCCAGCAACACCGGCGTGCCCCAGAGATAGAACAGGGTGCCGATGCGATTGACCAGGGGAGAGTCCTGCAGCATCTGGGTCTCGGTGACCCGGATCTGCACCGGTAGCTGGACCGGCTCGCGGGTCTGCATGCGCAGTCCGCCGAGGTTGACCTCCCGGGGCAGATCGATGACTTCCATGCTGGTGTCCAGCAAGTGGTCCTCCGAAACATGGATTCCGATACCGGCCAACAGGTGCTCCAGCCCGGTTTCGATGTTCTGACCCGAAATGCTCCAGCCACGGCTCTGACCCTGGCCCGGTCGGTAACCGTACTCATGGGCCTGGACGCCCATGATGACGGGAATACCGCCGCTCAGAGCCCGGTTGATCTCGTAGACTTGGCGCTGATTCAGGGCCGTCAGGGCCATGACGATCAGAAGATCTGCATCTTCGGGAATGGGCGATTGCTCGGTCAATTCCACCGGCACCGCCTCGTAGTGCTCCTGGTTCAAAAACTCACTGATCAGGGTGAACTGATCCTCGGGAGCCGGCGGCTGCATACCCTGCTGCATGTACATCATGGCCAGCTGCTGGTCGACTTCCTTGCGGGGACCGAAGACCGCGATCTTCGGCGTCTTGTCCCGGGTCAATCGATACACCGGTCCGATGATGTCCTGTTCCAGCGCGGGCAGGTTCTGCGGCAGGACCTGGGGCAGGATCTCCTCGGGCTTGTCCTTGTATGCGATGGTCATGGCGCTCCAGATCAGCTTGACGCCGATCTCGTCCTTGTCCACCGAACGAACCTGGAAGGGCTGGATGCCCTTGGCCATGAGGGTCTGCTGCATCTCCTCGTCGTCCTGGGGATTGAACACCGAGTACTCGAGCATGCCATCGGCCACGCCCTCGAAGTTCCGCATCTGCTCGTTGATGTCCCGCTCCAGCGTGCGCAGTTGTTGGGGCATCTTCTCCGACGGGGTGATGTAAAGCTTCACCTGCACCGGAACCTGGAGTTCCTGCAGGATCTCCACCGCGGCGGGGGACATGGTGAACAGACCGTCGTCGGTCATGTCGACGCGGGCCCCCTGCAGGTTGTTCAGTACCGACATCAGGAAAACGGCGATCGCCAGCAGCAGCACGGTGGCCACGGCAAAGGTGATTCTGAAATTACGTCGTTTGCTGTTCATGCTAGTACTTCCTCCCTTCCAGCCAGAGGGTGTTCAAGGAGAGGAATACTACCGTCAGACCCACGAAGTAGGTCAGGTCACCGAGGGAGACGACTCCCCGCAGCATCATGTCGTAGTGGGCCGACAGACCCAGATACTGCTGCAGGAACGAGCCGAAGCCGGGAATCCAGCCGTCGATGGTCGCAGCGACGGTGCCTATGCCCAGCAGGAAAATCACGAAACACGCCATGATACCCAGGATCACTGCCGAGATCTGGTCGCGCATCAGACCGCTGGTGAATGTGCCGACGGCCAGGTAAAGGGCTCCTAGCAACGCAGCGCCGATGTATCCGCTCCACAGGGCGCCCATATCGGGATTACCCAGCACCGAGACCATGATCGGCAGGGGCAGGGTGCCCAGCAGCGCCACCAGATAGAAGGCCAGAGCCGCCAGATACTTGCCCAGCATCACGTCGCGTGCACGCATGGGCAGGGTCATCAGCAGCTCGAACGTGCCGAGACGCTTGTCCTCGGCCCAGAGGCGCATGCTGACCGCGGGGATGAAGAAAATCAGGAAGAAGGGCAGGTTTCCGAAGAATCCTCGCAGGTCCGCCGCACCGCCGAGGAAGAATGAGGTCATGAACAACCCCGAATTCAGCACCAGAAACGCGATGATGAAGATATACGCGATGGGGCTGTTGAAGTAGGAGGCGAACTCCCGCCGGAAAATGGTGATCGTGTTACTCATCTATGCCACCCCCCGGGAACCCTGGTCGCCGCCGGCCAGGGCGCGGCGGGTCAAGGCAATGAAAGTATCCTCGAGACTGAACGGCGCCGGGTGTAACTCGGTCAACTGCCAGCCTCGACCGGTGGCCAGAATGGCCAGTTCGCCGGTGAGGTCGTGGGCGAATGAGCCGCGCACCTCGAATCGGCATCCCGACTCGGCAGGCAACGCATGGACTTCTTCCACCGCGTTCAGGGCGCGTAACTCGCTCTCGACCGTGGCGGCGTCCTGCTGGACGCCGAGGAAGACGCGATCGCTGCCCATGGCTTCCTGGGCCAACTCGTGCACGTTGCCGTCGGCGATGATCCGGCCCTCGTTGATGATCACAACCCGGTCGGTCACAGGGCTGACCTCCTGCAGGATGTGCGTGGAGAAGATGATCGTCTTG
>Ga0070729_10004423_pt1 | contig 15316 bp, 13 predicted proteins | sample tdDd472_FD_66725 | JGI IMG/M metagenome (GOLD analysis project Ga0070729, IMG submission 66725) | Marine sediment microbial communities from the Atlantic coast under amendment with organic carbon and nitrate - tdDd47.2 | ecosystem: Environmental > Aquatic > Marine > Coastal > Sediment | place...
TTGCCATAAAAGTTCAGGCCAAGAGTATTCTTCTCTCCCAGTTTATAGGTAAAAGCAACTGCCGGAATAATAAATGTTGTTGATTCGCTTTCAACCTCTCCAGGTGTTAATCCTAATAACATTTGTCTTCCTTCATAAGGCCAGTCTTGTGGTGGGGTAGGGTCACCGAAAACAGTATATTTTCGGTTTGGATTGAATAATCCGATACTCACTTCAAAACTTAATTTTTTGCCTACAAACCCAATGCCAGCGGGATTGATTGCTCCTGAAAATGGCGAATGCAAAAATGCAATACCTGCTCCTGCCATGCCTTTGTTTTTAGTACCCTGCCCATTACTAAAGTAACCATCAGTGGCGTAAATATTACTTGCAATAAACATAAATGCTAACGTTATTGTAGATACTGATAGTAGTTTTTTAAATACATTTCTCTGTGTCATGTTAATTTGTGGTTTTTGATATGTTTTGATAAAAAATATGCTATTAACTATTCTGTAAGTGCTTCCAGGGCATCTTCCACATCTCCCGGTGTACTCATTATCTTCATAAATTCACCCATCGTTAATTCCGGCCAGTGAACTGCAAAACGATATTTTCCGTGCAGCATGGTGGCTTCATTACCCTGAAGGATAATTTCATAGGGCATAGCAGCGATATTTGCCTCCCCTATGATTGGTAGAAAATGGGCTTCACCTTCTTCAGTATCATAAAGGCCAACTCCAAAAATGGCAATCTCATTTTCTGGAAGAATAAGTTCATATACCTTAACAGTATTGCCCTTTCCTTCATCCAGATTTTTCAGGATGGTTTTCATCCCGGCATCGAATGAATCGAATTCGTTTAACTCTTCAGGATCTTCGAATCTTGGCATCATGGCCATAAACCGATAATCCTTAAGATCTTCAATCTCTTCAGTTCCACCAAAGGGTGTTAATTCAGTCCCGATTTTACTCAGGGCTGAACTAGCTTCCCTGGCTATTTTCTTTAAATTGCCTTCATGCCCCTCAATTTCCTCTCCCAGGTAAGCATAAAACAAATACATGGGATTAAGCATCGAGACAGTTATTGAACCCTCATTTTCAACAAAGCCAATTTTCAATATGCTTGCCAATGCGCCCCTGTCTTTTTGGGTCAGGCAAATTTTTTGGAGATCAACCCTTGTATAGGCAAGGGCATGAAGCTTTTGATTGTTTTCAGGTGCATAGTCTCCTAAAACATCGAAACCTGCATTTTCAAGTTGCGATTTAACATCTGCTACAGCATTTTCCATCGAGCCCTTATAAGTTCCGACTTTTAAATAGGGGGATAATTCCTCATCCGCTGTTATTACAGGTGAAGTAAAAAAGAGGATTGCCAGAAGGCATATTAGTTTTTGATTCATTATCATTGAATAGTGCTTTTAAGTAAAGATGATCTGGGTTCCTTCTCCACCTGATTTTTCGTAGAATTCACCTATGGTAAGCACGGCACTTACTTCTTCGTGAAGGTCTTCTTTTGTGAGTTTAAACATATCCATGGCCAGTTTGCAAGCATATATTTCGCCACCTCCGGCAGTGATCATCTCAAGAAACTCATCGACGGTCGGGATGTCTAGTTTTTCCATCTGGCTTCTCATCATTGCTGAAACTCCGGCTTCAACACCTGGTAGCATCCCCAGTAACGATGGGAACGGCAATCCACCGGGCATACGCATTGCAGGATTACCTACAGTTGCTGTATGGAGTTTTTTCATTTGCTTTTTGGTGATGGCATCCAGGCCGAAAAAGGTAAAAAACAATTTGGCTTCAATACCTTCCATAACTGCTCCGTTACACATAACCAGCGAAGCATATACATCTTCAATAGATCCCTTTGCACAGATTATGCAAACTTTCTTTAATGGCGCATCTTTTGTACTCATAATTCGTTTTCTTTAAAGTTTTTGATATTACTAGCTACACACAACTTGAAGGTTTGCTGATGCCCGCAATTTTGGATGCTTTCTTCAGTGGCCCACCGGGGAATAGTTGGTAAAATTGTTTGATATCGATAATGCCGGATTTTCCTACCGAACGTATTGTAATTGTATCGCCAGCGGTTGCTTTGTTGCGCAGGAAATCTAGAACTGCATAATGGGTATCACTTAACTCGATGTCTTCTTCTTTTGCCAGGTCGCTTGCTACATCGCGATCCCAGTCGGTAGATGCAATTAGATATCCTTCTTCGTTTACTTCGATGGTTTTACCACCTAATGTTTTAGTTGCCATAATTATAAATGTTTTGATATTAATATTTAATTTAGTTTGATGTAATATTTGCGTTCGATAGGTTTTTTAGAAATACAACCATAAAACCGATACCTTTTTTCATTTCAGGTGTTCTGAGTTCGCGCATCGCCTTGAAAATGCTGTATTCAGGGATGTCGTTCACATCCATGCTCTTAAACACTGCGATGGCATTGTTCATGGCCGACATGACATCCGGCTGAGTCAGGCTTTTTACTGTCTCTAAAATTGGAACAACATTGTCGGCCAGCAATTTTACATCCTCTACAGCGAAGTGGGTGACAATGTTATCTGCAATCCTGGCCGATTCGCGTAGAAAATCAAAATAGCCCTTTTGTTCAAGTTCATGCATCTTGCGGGTCATGTCGATGATGATCTCGTTACCGATGGGTTGCATATCTTTGAGCAGGTCGTTCATACTCTCGAAAAATCCGAGCAACTGGCTGAAGTTATTGACATTTTTGAGAAGCCTTATCAGGAAAATTTTTACTTCATCAGGGTCTATTTCCACCGAATGCTCTTCCAGGTCGGCTACTGTAGTGTTGTATACATCCTTTCCAATAATAGAAAGGTCAGATACAAGATCTTCAATGGTTTCGGACTTTAGCCGCTGCTGATTGATATGATTGAGCACCAGGTCAAGTTTTTGGTTGATCTCGTTGATTTGCTGTTGAATATTTTCTTCTTTCATATTGACAAAGGCTTAGACATTCCACAATTTTTTTCCAGCCATCGACATATGCGCCTCAACGGGAAGTTCTTTTCCCTTCAGAAGGATATGCCAGTATATCCATCGGAAAAGTATTTTACCATAATGGTTCATTTTGGTATTTTTCAGCAAACCGAAAGGCCCGATTCCCGGTAAAGGATAGGTGCCCGGTAGAGGTTCTGTCTCATAATTGAAGTCGATGAGTGATCCCATGCCTTCGCCGGTTTCGATATAGCAATTGGCATGTCCGTCAAACTTGGCCAACAATGGGCGGCCTTCAATGGCTGACATCAGGTTTTCGAAAAGTACCTCGGCACCAAAGTGAGCTACAGATCCGGCCTTGGAAGTGGGAATATTTGCTGCATCTCCTAGCACAAAAATGTTTTCATGCTCCTTTGATTGAAGTGTTTCCTTATCGGTACGGACGTAATTCAGGTCATCAGCCAGCCCACTTCTTGCTATCATTTCCGAGCCCATATTTAAGGGTACAATTGTGAGTACATCAAATGGGATTTCCTGTTCGTCGTAAGAAATGATTTTTTGGTTTTCGTTGTCCACCCTTTCAAGGTAAAAATCAGGAATGATCTTTATGTTTTTCTTTTCGAGCAGGTCGCTCAGCATTTTTGTTGCAACTGGCTTGGTGAATGCTCCGGGTAAAGGGGTTACAAAAATAAGTTCAACCTTGTCGCGGATTCCTCTCTTAGTAAAATAGGAGTCGGCCAGAAAAATAAATTCAAGCGGTGCAACCGGGCATTTGTATGGTAAATCGGCAATGTTCATCACCAGGCGTCCGCCTTCCCATTTCTTAAGAAATTGTTGCAGGGCTACTGCTCCTTCAATGGTATAGAAGTCAAAAATTTTCTTGTACCAGAGATCTTCTTTTAATCCTGGTGTTTCATCGGGCCTGGTTTCTGTACCAGTGGCAACAATAAGGTAATCGTATGATAAAACTTTTCCACCCTGTAGTAGTACTTTGTTTTTCTCGGCATCAATTCTGTCGATATCCTGGTAGATTACCTTTACTCCAGCCGGAAAAAAATCGCTTTTTGGTTTTATTACATCCTGTTTAGTATAAATGTCAAAAGGAATGAATAAAAATCCCGGCTGATAATAATGGGTTCTGTGTTTGTCCACTAGTGTGATCTCCCACTCGTTGCGTTCGAGGGCTTTTCTTAATTTGTTTACCATTATGGTTCCTGCTGTACCCCCGCCAAGAATGACAATTTTTTTCATACCTATTTATTTTGTTTTTTCTTATTGTTATTTCGCTAACAAAAGTATTTTGTTTATATTTAAGAATAGACATTTCTAGATATGATAATTATCATAACATGATAATTATCATAAAATATTATACTTTTACCATCGCATAATTAACAAACTCAGATGGGTGAAAAGATAGAATCGCCGAATTGTCAGATTTGCTCCTTCAGGTCGCTATTGTTCGATTCACTGAAAAAGGATGAATTGTTTAAACTGAATACCTGTAAGGAGCAATTTACCTTTAAAAAGGGGGAGGTGGTTTGCCGTGAAGGAGAGCCCATCGGGTCGATAATATACGTTCACTTGGGTTTGATAAAACTGCATAAACGAGTTAATGATAGCCAGAGCCAGATCATCAGTATTGCAAAACCCTTTGATTTTGTTGGCCTGCTATCGGTTTTTTCGAAAACGGAATACTTCTATTCCATCACTGCTATTGAAGATTCATCGATTTGTTTTATTACAAAGGATTGCATTCTTAACGAAATAAAGGAAAATGGCAAGTTTGCCCTGGATATCCTTACACGAATGAGCAGGATTACCGATGATGTGCTTGAATCGAAGTTTGCTTTGAGTAACAAGAATCTTCGTGGAAGGATAGCCTATATCCTGCTGGATTTTGCCAATAATATTTATAAAAGTAACGAATTTGAGTTGCCCATCTCACGGCGTGAAATTGCTGAGTTGATCGACATGCGTACAGAAAACGTAATTCGCATCATGTCTGAATTTCGCAAAGACGGAATTATAAAAATCAATGGCCCTACAATCGAAATCATCAATCCTGATATGTTGCAAAAGGTGAGTGATGCTGGATAAGCATAATTGCGGATAGTTCTATTTACTTCCCGATACAAAATTTCCCGAAAATATTCCCAAGTATCTCATCAGTAGTAACCTCACCTGTGATTTCTCCAAGGTGGTGAAGGGCATTCCGGATGTCGATGGCAATTAAATCGCTGGGTGTTTTTTTGTTGAAGCCTGCCTCAATTTCTTCAATTGATTTCGATGCATTAGAAAGTGCTTCGTAATGACGGGCGTTGGAAACGATGGTGTTGTCGCTGAACTGTTCCATGTCTACCGATTTTAAAAGACTATCGGATATCATGCTGATATTTTCTTTGCGTTTCGCTGAAATAAATATGGTTTCCATTTCCACCAGGTCGGTAAATCCGCTTGGTGTTTCAACCAACTGGTCAATCTTATTACCGATCAGGATTACCCTTTTGTCGGGATCTTCAATCATGGCCCGGTGTTCTTCCAGGACTTCCTTCACCCGGTTTATATTACACTTCGTAACATCAAACACGAAAAGAATTATTTTGGCCAGCTGAATTTTTTCCATCGTCCGCTCAATGCCGATGACTTCAATCTGATCATCTGATGCCCTGAGACCTGCAGTATCAATAAACCGGAAAGATACCCCATCCAGAACTATTGTATCTTCTATGCTGTCGCGCGTGGTGCCGGGAATATCTGAAACTATGGCTTTTTCTTCCTGCAAAATGGTATTCAATAAAGTGGATTTTCCAACATTTGGCCTGCCAATAATCGCAACCGGAATACCATGTTTCAATACATTGCCCACAGAAAATGATGCCATCAATCCATTGATCTCGGTCTTAAGTTTTTCAAGAAGTTCAAAAAGTTCAGTCCGGTTAGCAAATTCCACATCCTCCTCCGAAAAATCAAGCTCCAGTTCTATTAATGATGCAAAATTTACCAGTTCAGTTCTCAACTCTTTTATTATATTCGAGAACCCTCCCCGCATTTGATCAAGAGCAAGATCGTGTGAAAACTTTGAGTTGGAAGCAATCAGGTCGGCAACAGCTTCTGCTTGTGAAAGATCGAATTTCCCGTTGAGAAATGCCCTGAGCGTAAATTCACCGGGCTTTGCCATACGTGCGCCATTATCCACCAAAAGTTGGATGATCCGCTGTTGAATATATGGTGATCCATGGCAGGAAATTTCAATAGAGTCGTCGCCACTGAAGGAATTAGGTGATCGAAAAACACTTACAAGTACCTCATCAATCAATTCATCCGATTGGCCAATATTTCCAAACAAAATGGTGTGTGATGGAGCGGTGCTGATCTTCACATCCTTTTTTTTAGCAAGAAAAATAGCATCACCTATCTTAAAAGCATCGCTGCCCGAAACTCGGATCAGTGAAAGTGCTCCTGTACCGCTGGCCGTAGCCAATGCACAAATGGTATCTTTGGTATCCATAGCTCAAGGATTATGGGTTGTTATTCAATCAGTGTTATGTACAAAGTTAAGTAAAAATAATAAGGAAGTTAGGTGTCGGTTTCTTTTGGCGGATTTTTCCTTCAAAGTTCCTACCTTAAAAAAACTTAATTACAGAAACCCGTTTGTAAAACATCTTACTTTTGCAAAAAAAAGTTTTAATCAAATTCCTTTAAAGATGAGCGTATTAGTTGACAAGAATTCAAAGATTGTAGTTCAGGGGTTTACCGGCAACGAAGGAACCTTCCACGCAGGTCAAATGATTGCTTATGGCACCAATGTAGTAGGTGGCGTAACACCAGGGAAAGGTGGTCAGCGTCATTTAAATCTACCAGTTTTCAATACAGTTGAGGAATCTGTTAAAGATGCTGGCGCAGATGTTTCAGTAATTTTTGTTCCACCGGCCTTTGCTGCCGATGCCATTATGGAGGCTGCTGAAGCCGGCATCAAGGTGATCATCTGCATCACCGAGGGAATACCTACCAAAGATATGGTTCAGGTGAAAGAATACCTCCAATCAAAAGACACCCGGTTGGTTGGGCCAAATTGTCCTGGTGTGATTACACCTGGTGAAGCCAAGGTTGGTATTCAGCCGGGATTTATACATATGCCAGGCAAAGTAGGTATTGTGTCACGCTCAGGAACGCTGACATATGAAGCTGTAGATCAGTTGACCAAGGTTGGCCTCGGACAAACTACAGCCATTGGTATAGGAGGAGATCCTATTATTGGTACTACCACAAAAGAAGCTGTAGAGTTGTTGATGAATGACCCAAAAACTGAAGGCATTGTAATGATAGGTGAAATTGGAGGAACTATGGAAGCTGATGCTGCATATTATATTAAAAAGCATGGCAACAAACCGGTGGTTGGATTTATTGCCGGAGCAACTGCCCCCAAAGGAAGGACAATGGGCCACGCAGGTGCAATCATTGGCGGAACTGAAGATACCGCTGACGCCAAGAAAAAAATCATGCGTAAGTGTGGTATTCATGTGGTGGAATCACCGGCTGACATTGGAAGAAAAATGGCTGAACTACTAAAATAATAGAACCAAAAATTTATTGAAACGGTTGGCCATTATAAGCCAGCCGTTTTTTGTTTAAAATCAATTCTTGATTGTCAGATCATAATTTATATTTTTGCAGCTTCTTAAAAAATCAGATAAAAACTCCGATAAAATGCAAATTCCTTCAAAATACGACCCTTCACAAACCGAGGACAAATGGTATAAGCACTGGATGGATAAAGATTATTTCAGGTCTGTTCCCGACGACAGAGAGCCCTATTGTATTGTGATCCCACCACCAAATGTTACCGGCGTATTGCACATGGGTCATATTCTTAACAATACTTTGCAGGATGTGTTGGTTCGCCGTGCCAGAATGCAGGGAAAAAATGCACTTTGGCTGCCGGGTACCGACCACGCCTCCATTGCCACCGAAGCCAAAGTTGTTGCAAAATTGAAGGAAGATGGAATTGATAAAAGTGATCTTTCACGCGATGAGTTTCTGGAGCATGCCTGGGAATGGAAAGAAAAACATGGAGGCATCATCCTTGAGCAATTGAAAAAGCTGGGTGCTTCCTGCGATTGGGAACGCACAAAATTCACCATGGATGAAAGTATGTATGAATCGGTGATTGATGTATTTATCGATTTGTACAACAAAGGATTGATTTATCGTGGAGTACGCATGGTAAACTGGGATCCCAGTGCATTAACGGCACTTTCTGATGAAGAGGTAATTCACCGTGAGGAAGATTCTAAACTGTATTACCTGCGCTACAAAGTTGAGGGTGCAGATGATGAATGGGTAACCATTGCCACAACCCGCCCCGAAACAATACTTGGAGATACAGCAGTTTGCATTAATCCCAATGACGACCGTTTCAGGGATTTACGTGGAAAACGCGTTTTAGTACCACTGGTCAACCGTTCTGTGCCAATTATTGAAGATGAATACGTGGATATGGAATTTGGTACCGGCTGTTTGAAAATAACTCCTGCTCACGATATCAACGACTACGAGATTGGTATTCGCCATAAATTGGATACCATTGATATTTTTAACGACAACGGTACCCTGAATGAATCGGCAGAACTTTATATAGGCGAAGACCGTGATATGGTTCGCAAAAAGATCGTCAAAGATCTTGATGCCGCTGGTAATTTAGTGAAGTTAGAGGATTATAAAAATAAGGTTGGCTATTCAGAAAGAACCCATGTTGCCATCGAACCTAAGCTGTCACTTCAGTGGTTTCTGAAAATGCCGGAATTGGCAAAACCGGCGCTTGATATGGTTATGGATGATACCATCCGGTTTCATCCAAAAAAGTTTAAAAATACCTACCGTCATTGGATGGAGAACGTCCGCGACTGGTGTATTTCGAGGCAACTTTGGTGGGGTCAGCGCATTCCGGTTTATTATCTTCCCAACAAGGAAATGGTGGTTGCCAAATCAGCAGAAGAAGCTTATCAAAAAGCTAAGGAGAGTTATCCAGAGTTGGCTGGTTTAAAAATTGGAGACCTCAAGCAAGATGAAGATGTTCTCGATACATGGTTTTCATCCTGGTTGTGGCCAATCTCTGTTTTTGATGGTATTCGCAATCCCGACAATCCCGATATCAATTATTATTACCCAACCAACGACCTGGTAACAGCGCCCGAAATTCTTTTCTTCTGGGTGGCCCGGATGATTATGGCAGGCAAAGAATACAGGAATGATATCCCTTTTAAAAATGTATACCTCACAGGTATTGTTCGCGACAAGCAAGGCAGGAAAATGTCGAAATCACTTGGCAATTCTCCCGACCCGATTGAGCTGATGAAAAAGTATGGTGCCGATGGGGCAAGAGTTGGCATGTTGCTCACCTCGCCAGCGGGCAACGACCTGCCATTTGATGAGGTGCTTTGCGAACAGGGCAGGAATTTCAGTAACAAAATCTGGAATGCACTGCGACTTGTCAATATGTGGGATGTTGATGAAAGTCTGAAACAGCCCAATACCAGCAAAGTGGCTATTGAATGGTTTGACACCAGGCTGAATGAGACCCTGAAAGTGATTGATGATCAATATGCCAAATACCGCATTTCGGATGCTTTGATGGCTACTTACAAACTGATTTGGGATGATTTCTGCTCATGGTACCTTGAGATGATCAAGCCCGCCTATCAGCAACCCATCGATAAGAAAACACTTGAACATACAATCGAGCTTTTCGAAAACCTGATGAAGATATTGCACCCGTTCATGCCTTTCCTTACAGAGGAGATCTGGCATTTGCTCAGGGAAAGGGGAGATGATGATAACATTATGATTGCCTCATGGCCGGAAAGAAAACGTATTCATCATAAAGTGCTGGAGCAATTCAATTTTGCTAAAGACGCGATCATTGCTATCAGAGGGGTACGAGCCAAAAAGAATATTCCGCAAAAAGAGCAACTCGATTTCTTTGTAAAGAAGAATCATGATGAAGTTCCTGATACCACCTTCGATGGGCTGGTGGCCAAATTGTGCAACCTTTCGGGCGTTGAGTATGTGGATGAAAAGATTGAAAACGCGATATCGTTCATGGTAAAATCTACCGAGTTCTATATTCCCCTGGGTGATTCAATAGATGTTGAAGCCGAAATAAAAAAGCTTGAGGAAGAACTGAAGTATACCAACGGATTCCTTAATACGGTGATGAAAAAACTATCCAACGATCGTTTTGTCAAAGGTGCCCCAGCTGCTGTCGTTGAAAACGAACAGAAAAAGCAATCCGATGCAGAAAATAAAATTAAGGTTTTACAGGAGCAGATTGATGCGTTGAAGGTATAGAATATCTGGGTGTAAACCCGGTTCAATACAAATCAGGCTCTGACTTCAAGTCAGTGCCTGTTTAGTCAGTATCATTTCAAAAGAAAATAATTACCTTTATGCGAATCTTAATTCGGGTTTCCGCATTATTCTACTTTGATTATGATTGATCAGGCAAGTAAAGATTTAGCTGAAGTGTTCCGGGATGTTGAAATGCATCAGAAGATTAATGGGATTATACGCAATCGTACAACGAATGCTGGTGACATCAGGGAATCTGCTTTGAAGGGATTTGGTTTTTCCAATGTAAAAACTATTTTGGACCTTGGATGTGGCTTTGGTTTCTTTACAAGAATGCTTAAAGGTAGAACAGTCCCTGAAGCAAAAATAACCGGCATCGATTGTCATCCCGGCTACAGGGATTCCTACCTTGATTCCTGCAGACATGCCGAAATAATGGGTGAATTTATTGGAGAATGTATCACCTCTATCAGGAGGATTAAATCAAACACTATTGATTTGATTCTCTGCAGTTATGCATTGTATTTCTTTCCTGAAATTCTACCACAGATATCCAGGATACTGAAAGATAATGGGACTTTCATTACCATTACCCACAGCAGATATCACCTTCGGGAGTTGGGATTGCTGGTAAAAGGAGTGCTTTCCGATTTTAATTTCAACCAAACTGATGAATTGCCATATGAGACTTTAATTGAAAAGTTTTCTGCGGAAAATGGTATAGGCCTGCTTAAGCCCTGGTTTGGAAGCATTCAAACGGAAAAACATCCAAACTCTCTGGTCTTTACCAGAAATGACATTGCCGAGTTAGAAGCATACCTTAGATTCAAGCCTTCATTTTTTATTCCTGAAACCGGACCAGAGAAAGAAGAGTTTATTAGCCTAGTTCTCGATTCCTTCAAGGAAGTAATGAAAGAAGATCAACAGCTTAGTATTTCAAAAAATGATATCATATTTTCCTGTAATGTACCATTAATGAAGGGTAGAATGAAATGAGAAATAAGCGGGTTTTCTGTCCTTTCTGTAGCGAGGCACTTACAAAGAAACCCGAAGAGGGTGTAATCAGGGATTATTGCATACCATGTGAATTGTATTTTTATGATAATCCTCTTCCGGTGGTCTCTTCAATTGTGGCCAGGGAGAGATCAATATTACTTGTTAAACGAAAAAATGATCCGCATAAAGGAGAATGGTGCCTGCCTTCCGGTTTTGCAGAAACCGGTGAAAGCATAGAGGATGCAGCTCTTCGCGAACTGGAGGAGGAAGCAGGTGTGCAAGGTAAAATAATTGGATTAATTGATGTGGACTCCAATCATGATTCATTTTATGGTGATCTTTTTTTTATTACATATGAAGTTGAATGGTGTAGTGGTGATGCAATAGCTGGAGATGATGCTGTTGATTTGAAATTTTTTCCTGTCAATGAAATGCCCAACCTGGCATTTAAATCGAATACAAAAGCAGTGGATACTTATATAAGCTCTAAGTATGAGTTTTGGGCTATTGCTGATTCATTTACCCTCTCACTTGAAGGCAAAAAATCAAAATCTATAAAAGATAAATTTCTTTCTGATAAACTCATCAGGCTTGTTGAACAGAATGCTGAAGTGATTTCACTCCGATGGCTGGAAGATGTAAGAACGAATAAATCAACACCTACCTATGCGCAATTTGCACCGGAAGCTTCAATTCACCGAAACAGGGTTGTGATGGAGCAATTTGGAAAATGGCTTGGAGGCTATTATTCCAATGATGACATTAGAAGTTTTTACAGACAGCTAGGGGAAGACAGGAGAAATGAAGGCTTTGATATGAGTGAGGTGATCAGTGCTTTAAGCCTTACACGAAAGCATATCTGGGAATTTGCGTTATCGCAACAAATGTGGACCAAAACCATTGATATTTATATGACCCTGGAACTGGAACGAAGAATGATGTTGTTTTTTGATAAGGCAGCCTACTATGTAGCAAGAGGTTTTGAAGCGGCTTAATTTTGTTGTCCGGTAAAAACATATTGGATGAGATTTGCCCCCATTTTCAGTGCTTTTGTCCTGGTTTCTTCAGAATCTTTGTGTACATCCCAATCTTCCCAACCATCTCCCAGATCGCATTCGTAGGAATAAAAACAAACCAAACGGCCTTCGTATATTAAGCCGAAGCCTTGTGGCGGCTTGTCATCGTGCAAGTGTACCTTGGGCAATCCATTTTTAAATTCATATTTTTGGTGGTATACAGGATGATTGAAAGGCAATTCTACAAAATCCAGTTCAGGGAATACTTTTTTCATTTGTGGCCTTACAAATTTGTCCATACCATAGTTATCATCGATGTGCAGAAAGCCCCCCGCCAGCAAGTAATTTCTTAAATTCTTGGCTTCCTGCGTGGTGAAGACCACGTTTCCGTGTCCCGTCATATGGGTAAATGGATAGTTGTAAATATCAGAACTACCTACCTCTACTGTAGCCGGTTCAGGGTTGATGCTGGTGCCCAGGTTTTTATTGCAAAAAGAAATCAGATTTGGTAGTGAAGTTGGATTGGCATACCAGTCGCCACCGCCATTGTATTTTAACAATGCAATCTGCACGCTGCCACTGGGCGCTACTGCTGATAGAAAAAGCATTGTCAGGAGAGTCAGTAAAAAGGTATTTTTAATATTTATCATACGGGTCATTGATTCAACAGGTTTATAGTATGGCAGGCAACAATGGCTGCAGTTTCGGTTCTTAAACGGTTTTCACCCAAACTTATTGGTGTATATCCAGCAAAAATCGATGATTGCAATTCAAGCTCGCTAAAATCTCCTTCCGGACCAATCAGGATCATAGTATCATGATTGTGTTGAAATGTAGATTTCAAACTTGTTTTGTTCTCCGGGTCAACATATGCAATACATTTCAAGCCCTTAAATTCAGAGGCAATGAGGTCGTGCAAAGGTGTAAGTTGATTGAGTTTGGGCAACCACAACTGCTGAGATTGTTTTATGGCTGAAACCATAATCTTTTCCAACCTATCCATTTTTAAAGTAACCCTCTCGGAATGATCACATTTAACAGGTGTAATTTCATCAATTCCAATTTCGATTGCCTTTTCAAGGAACCACTCGAACCTGCTCATGTTTTTTGTAGGTGCAATTGCAATATGAAGATAAAAATTCCTTGGTTTTGGAATATAGTTACTTTCAATGATTTCAGCCTGGCAGGCAGTAGGATTGTCATTGGTAATGATCCCTTTAAACCGATTACCTTTCCCATTTGTCAGGAAAATCTCATCTCCCTTTTTTCTTCGCAAAACACGGATAATGTGTTTGCTCTCTTCACGATTAAAGGCAATATCACCAAGCTGGATGTCGGGGAAATAATTCAGGTCCATTCCCATAATGATTAAGCTGGATTTAAATAAAAAAACCCGCCCTAGAAATAGGGCAGGTTTTTTTTATTAAGATCATATATTACTTAAGTACAACTTTTTCAATCTTCACTGAATTCTCTGATCTGAATTCGATGAAATAGATGCCTTTTGGTTGAGATGACAGGTCGAGCATTGTATTTTCACCTATTGACCGCTTGTAAATAAGCTGGCCATGTGCATTGCTTACTACCATATCAACAGTATTACTAACGCCTTCAATATTAAACAGTCCGGTTGATGGATTTGGATAAATACTGAGTGATGATAATTCGGCTTCACCAATTGCTGTTGGGCCGAGTTTAAATTCAACGATCTGTGACATACCATTGATAGCAAATGATCCGTCATTATTTGGCATTCCCATGCTATAGGTAGCTGTAAGCTGGTAAACGACACCATTCCTGTTCAATTTATATGTCATGTTTTCACCTGCTAACATACCATCTTTGGCTTCACTGGTTTCATCGTCGCCGTATGCCGGGAGGAACATGTTACCATCACTAGTATATTCAGAAACACCAACACAGTTTCCATCAGAATTAAATACACCTACAAAATCGCCGGCATTAAAGTTTTTCTGTGCGTCTGTAGTAATCGAAATGAAATGAACTATTCCTGTGTTGACAACATCATTCCATCCATCTACCCTCATTTGCTCGGGTTGTGGTGGTGGGCCTGGTGCCGGTGCTGTAGTAGGCATGTCAAAGGTATAAGATGCTGCATTAACCATACTGATCAGATATCCATAATCTGGATAGAGCCAATCAAGTGTATTCAAACCACCTCCCGGCCAGATAAGATTGTTGGTGTTGATGTCAAATATCAACAACATGTCGTCGCCAAGTGCAGTGGCAACATCATCTGCAAGTACTGGTACAGTTACCTTGATAGGCAAATAGCTTGCTCCTTCAGGAAGATCAACTGTTTTGTTTGCTACTTCTGTTCCGAAGATCATAGTGTAGCTTTCCATAAGCATTTTGGATTTGTATCCAATTTCGGTAGTTATGTTGCCAAGTGTATTGATGTTTTGTGGTGGCCACCAAATGCCATAAGGATTTTGTTGAACAGTGATGATCATATCAGATTCATAAACACTAAATACATCTTCAATATTTGAACTTCCTTCAGGTTCCATGTAAATTGATACACCACTCCAGTTATCACGGATATGGTGGAATTGAACCTGTTGAATGAGTATCTCAAGGTTTCCAAATTCACCGTCCTGACCATAAACGGCAGCATAATAGGTTCCGCCAGGGAAATACTCGAATAATAGTGCTGATTGTGTTGATCCGGGATAACAATGGTCATCATTATCGTTATAGGCGATTGCACCATGGAGGAAAATGTCATCCAATGGAAGCATTCCGTCAAAATCAGCGCAATCTTCGTAAATCGCCAATTGAGTATTGAAATCCGAATTGCAAACTTCAACAATAATGTCCATGGTGTAAGGAACGTCAAATTCAAACCAACGCACATCGTCCTCACGCACCAATGCATTTGCCAAAGCAGGATCGTTCACCTGACCATAATCAATTGCATCTTCGCATATTGATCCGGGGCGAACCAAAGGCGTTGCGCACAAAATATTAGAAGCGGG
>Ga0070729_10004424_pt1 | contig 15316 bp, 12 predicted proteins | sample tdDd472_FD_66725 | JGI IMG/M metagenome (GOLD analysis project Ga0070729, IMG submission 66725) | Marine sediment microbial communities from the Atlantic coast under amendment with organic carbon and nitrate - tdDd47.2 | ecosystem: Environmental > Aquatic > Marine > Coastal > Sediment | place...
GCGAATGCCCTCGCCCTTCGTTCCTCAGGTCGGTCGCATTCACTGACGGGCTTCGCCTATGAACCACGGGCGAGGTGGCCTAATCATTTTCGTGGAGCCCGAGGGGCGCTTCGTGTTTCTTTATCTGTCGAACGCTGGAGGTTGCTAAAATAATTCCGGCGGCCAGGGAATGATCCCTTGGATTCCAGGTTGCGCCTGTTTTAATCCTTCATTCCTTGAGACGATAGAAGGCGTGGAATATCCAAGGAAACAGCCAAGGCCTGTTTGTCAAACGTTTCAAAAGTTTGGCCCCGGCAGGGCCGCCGGAGGGGAGTTTTTTAAATTAAATGTACTGTCCCTGTTCACCGGGATAAAGGGGTGGCACTGGGGGAATCGATGTGGTAAAGGTGAACGTTTTCCAATGGTTGGTTTGGGGCCTCTCAAGGCCATGGACCACGATAAGCCCGTCATGAAATAAGGAGTACGCGTGGTTTGCATTGAACGATTTTTTAAACTCAGGCGAGAGGACATCGTCTTTGTAAAATACACCTTCGAAGCCCTGGACAACCTGCTGGTGATGACCACCGTGAACAGGGACCGGGACATGATCGTCCTTCGGATTGCGCCGGGGTGCGAGGAAGAGGTGGACAGGGTCCTTGAAAGCCTTGAAGATGCAGTGTCCATGGAAGAGGTCTTTGACCCGGATCTGGGTGAGCATATTCCATGATGGCCATGCCGGAACGTCACGCAGGTGCCATCGCAATGCAGTATATATAAAAGGTTTTGTTACCAATACACCCCTGATGGGGTGTTATCCATAAAGAGGTAGGATAAGTCTGATGAACAAGAAGTGTGTCTACATATACACCATCGGCTGCCAGATGAACGTTTACGATTCAGAGATGTTCAAAAAGGTACTGGGGCCACTGGGGTACATTCCCGTTGATGAGGTGGAGGATGCCGATCTGGTCATCGTCAATACCTGTACGGTTCGAAAAAAGGCCGAAGAAAAGGCCTTCAGCTTCCTGGGTCGAATGCGGGCTCTGAAAAAGAAGAACCCCGAACTCATTGTGGCCATCGGAGGGTGCGTGGCCCAGCAGGAAGGTGCCGCCATTCTCCGGCGCATGCCTTACGTGGACATCGTCTTTGGTACGCGGGCCTACGCGCGTCTGAAGGCCATGGTGGAAAAATTCGAATACGACCGCATTCCCAACGTGGATGTGGAGATGTCCACGGGGATCGTTGATGAGACCCCGACGCCGGAACTCGACGTCAAGGTGGAGGTCTCAAGGTTCGTCACCATCATGCGAGGGTGCGACAACTTCTGCTCTTACTGCATCGTGCCCTATGTCCGCGGTCGCGAGGAGAGCCGTGACCCCGATGCCATTGTCCAGGAGGTGAAAGACCTTGTGGAACGAGGGGCGCGGGAAGTGACCCTGTTGGGCCAGAACGTTAACTCTTACGGAAAAAAAGAGGGGCTCTGCGATTTTCCGGAGCTGCTCCGCCGCGTGAGCGAGATCGAAGGCCTGGCCCGCATCCGTTTTGCGACCTCCCACCCCAAGGATCTCTCCCCGGGCCTTGTGGAGGCGTACCGCGATCTGCCCAAGCTCTGCAACCACATTCACCTTCCCGTGCAGTCCGGCTCCAATGCGGTGCTCAAGAAGATGAATCGAAAATACACCCGGGAAGACTACATGGAGCGCATCGCCCGCCTCAAGGAGGTACGCCCGGATATTGCTCTTACCTCGGACATGATCGTGGGCTTCCCCGGCGAGACGGATGCCGATTTTGAGGAGACCCTTGACCTGATTCGACAGGTGGGCTTCTCCGGGGTTTTTGCCTTCAAGTATTCAGACCGTCCCAATGCTCCTGCCGTGGGCTATGACGGCAAAGTTTCCGAGGAGGACAAGAGCCGTCGCCTTGATGCTCTGCATGTTCTGGAAAAAGAGCTCTCCAGAGAACGCAACCTTTCCTATGCCGGCAAGACCGAAGAGGTTCTTGTGGACGGACGCAAAGAGGTGAAGGGGGTCCAGCAGTGGACGGGCCGTTCTTCCTGCAACCGTGTGGTGAACTTCACCGTAACAGGCGGGGATTCCGATGGAAACCTTGTGGGAAAAGTGGTTCCGGTTTATATTGAAGAGGGACTGCCGCACTCATTAAGGGGGGTGCTCAAGCTGAACAACGGCTGATGGATTCGCAAGGGACATGCCGCGGTGACTTGCTCTGCTCCGCCACAAGGTGACGGAACGGGGCAGGGCACTATCCGGCGCCATTTGCGTTCTTAAGCCCTTGGAAATTCACATCCCACGGGGGAGATATCGGAGCAGGCATGCACAGTGCGGCTTATGTTCCATGGCTATTGGCCCGGCCATGATGGTCCTTGTCGGGTCCAACCCCCGTCGCCCTTTTCCCGGGCGGCACCAGGGGCGAAGCGTGGTGATCCGCTTCGCTTAAAGGGAGGTGAACCATGACGCATGAAATGACCATTGCCTCTATTTCAATGGATCAGAACACCCGAACCCCGGTTCTGGTGCTCAAGTCCGAAAAGGATGGAAGCCTTCTCCCCATTTGGATCGGGATCATGGAGGCCTCATCCATCGTATTCGCCATCCAGAATACCCCCAATGAACGTCCTCTCACCCACGATCTGTTCCGTCAGTACCTCGAACATACCGCCACCACAGTTGAGCAGGTGGTTGTTTGTGACCTCGTCAACAATACCTATCACGCCCGTATCGTTTTTGCAGCCGGTGAGTCCCGTTTTGAGCTGGACTCACGGCCCAGTGACGCCATCGCCATGGCTGTTCGATTCAATGCCCCTATTTTTGTGGAAGAGAGTGTGCTCGAGAGATCACAACGGGTGGAGGAGCCTGTGGAGGTCGTCGACGAGAGCAACGAGGGCAAGCGCTGGGCTGAATACCTTGAAGGTCTGGATCCCGAAGACTTCGGAAAATACAAGGTTTGAACAGTTACGTTTTTCCATGAAATGGCGTTCCTGACGTGGTATGGGTATCCTGTTTCCCTGCCTGGCGATGCGGCAGGGGTGAACCCATTTCCCACGAAAGGAGCCATGCAACCATGATTGACCTTCACTCCCACACCTTTTTCAGCGACGGGGCCCTGGTGGCCTCTGAACTTGCCAGACGGGCTGAAGCCAAGGGGCTTACTGCTCTGGGGCTCACCGATCACGGCGATCTCTCCAATATTGATTTTATCGTCCCCCGCATTGTGGCTGTGGCAGAAAAACTCAACGAAGTAATGGCACTTGAAGTGGTTCCCGGCATTGAGCTCACCCACATGCCCCCGGCCCATATTGCCGAAGGGGCTGCCCTGGCACGCAGTCTTGGGGCCCGCATCGTGATCGTTCACGGGGAGACAGTTGTGGAGCCTGTGGCCCCGGGGACCAACCGTGCCGCCATTGAAGCGGGAGTGGATGTCCTGGCGCATCCCGGCCTGATCACCGATGAGGAGGCTGCCCTGGCCGCCGCCAAAGGGGTGTTTCTGGAGATCACAGCCCGGGGAGGCCATAGCCTCACCAACGGCCATGTTGCCAAGGCGGCTCTTGCTGCAGGTGCTTCCATGGTTCTTAACACCGACTCCCACTCCCCAGGGGATCTGATTGACGATGTTTTTGCCCGAAAGGTCGTTGTGGGAGCAGGGCTTCCTGTGGAAGCTTTCGAGACCATGCAGTCCAACTCCAGGACGTTTCTCCGGCGGCAGTAGCACTCCTTTGAGACCCCGTCTTTCGTGGCGATGGGGGGTTCTTCCGTCGGACGTGATGTGCTGCGCATGCCCTTGAGCTTTTGCCCTTTGACCCCTTGCGGCAGGTTGTGCGATGATACGGGATACGCATTTTTTGCCTGCATGGGAAGTATTCCCTTTGATTTTAATATGTTTTTGTGGGATATTTTTTATGTATGCTGTAGGGAACATTGATTATGAGCGAAGCTCGGTGAAGTTTATAATATAAACGATTGTTCAACGTTGTTTTTGTGCAACGGGGTGAGCATGGTAGCACTTCTCGTTATCGATGATGATCAGACCCTCCTGAATCTTTATCACCAGATGCTGAAACGCCAGGGGTACCGAGTCCACACTGCGGACAGTGGGGAGAAGGGGATCCGTATGTTCGAAAATGGCGACTATGCTCTGGTGATTACGGATTTGGTGATGGGGGGCATGGACGGCAATTGCGTGGCCGATTACATCAGGCAATCTGAGAAGGGAGTGGTTCCCATTATCGGGATTTCCGGAACGCCCTGGAAGGCCCACGTTCGCCATTTTGATGCCGTCATGGCCAAGCCGGTCTCCATGAAGGATCTCGTCGCCAGTATCAGGCTTCTGGTGGGGTGCTCTTCGGAGAGGGGGAGCGCTGCCGATGTGAGGTCGGTGGTACAGTCCTGAGTATAGGGTTGGCATACGCAGAATAAAAAACGGGACATTCCCCGCGGTGTGCATCCGCGGCTTGGGTCCCGTCTTTTGAGGGTGACTCGATGATATGGCCCCGCACCACTGGTGCGGGGCTTTTTTTATGGCTGGATCAGGCGGCTCCGGAAGCAGCTGCGTTCCGGCCTGTGGCCTTGTCGGCGAAGCGTTGGTCCACGAACTTGTTGAGGTCGATGAGCTTGCCGATACCCATGTCGTGGTACATGTAGTTCTGGATCGTTTCCAGATCTTCGATGGATGGGTAGAGATCGTTCATGGTGATGCCGTTTTTCTGGCTGAGAACCTGGAGCAGAACCGGCAGGGAGAGACCCATTTTTCCTTCGGGATCGAGGAAGGAGAGGGCAATTTCGGCGGCGCCTTTGCGGTCCTCGGAGACAAAGCGGCCGGCCTTGACGAGGAGGTCTGTCAGCTCCTGGACGGCATCGGGAGCCGAGTTGATGAGTTCCTGGCGCAGGGCCACAACACAGCAGGGGTGGTCGGGCCACATGCTGCCGGAGGCAAATTCCATGGAGCCGAGGCCGGAAGAGGCGGCACGGGTGCAGATGGGTTCGGCAACGATGAAGCCCCCGACGGAGTCGTCCTCTTTCATGATGGGAGGCATCTTGACCGGAGGGACCACCTCAAAGCGGACGTTGATGGCCTTCTGGCCAGGAACGCCGGGCTTAAGACCCAGGCCGGTGAGGTATTTGTGTGCCAGCATGTTGTGAATGGACATCTTATGGGGGATGTTCACAACCTTGTATTTGTAGAAGTTCTCTTTGTCAGTGTAAGGCCCCTCTTCATACCGGGAGCTTCGGACAAACCCACTGCCGTTTTTATGGGCAAAAAGAACAAGGCGGATGGGCACATTGTAGGCGAATAGGTCCATGGCGATGGGGGCCAGGACCATGGCGCCGGAAACGTCACCGTTTTCCAGTTTTTCCTGGACGGGGTTCCATCCGGGGAGGCGCTCGGTCTCTAAGATGAATCGATCGGGGTTCACCTCGCCGTTGTCAATCCAGTGCTTGAGGATACCCAGGGCGAGGTGGTCGGTGATCTGGATGTGTCCCAGGCGGATCACCACCTTTCCGTCACGCGTTTCAGGGGTATAGTTCCCGGCGGTGTGGACTTCTTCTTTGGGGCTGAATGCTTTTTCGATGGCCGACTTGAGTTCCACCTCGTCGAAGGGCTTGGGGACGTGCCCGTTGCTTCCGGCGTTGCGGGCGGTCTCCTGCTGGGTTTTGTCACCCTGGGCAGTGGCCATGATCAAGGGGATGTGCTTGAAGGCTTCGCGTTTACGGACCTCAACCAAGAGCTCCAGCCCGTCCATTTTGGGCATGTTCCAGTCACTGATGATGAGATCAAACGGCCCCTCGTTCTCGAGCTTTTCCAGGGCGTCCAACCCGTTCACCGCCAGGGTGATCCGTTTAAAGCCCGCTTTCTCAAGATACTGCCGGAACATCACACGCATTGTTCCGGAGTCATCCACTGCCAATATGTTCATATCCATGTCAATAGACATATATGTCTCCTTTTCCAACCAAACCACGTCAACTTTTTTCTATTAACATCGTCATTTTGGCGAGAATGTTTAACCCTTTTTTTGGGGGGAGGCAAAAATGATGCTCGTAAAAATATGGGGGGATGGCGGTTTGGGCGGAATCCTTCGCACAAGGGGCGGTAAACCACGTGTGAGGCACGGGGTTTACGGGTTACAGGAGGGAGGCGATCATGGGGGAGAGCTGCTGGCTGTCCAGGTATTGTCCCGTGGTGAGAAAGTCTGCACGGCAGGGGGGCAGGAGCTTCGGGGCATGCGACGTGTGGGCCCCATGTGACCGGTTGCCTGTAAGGCGTTCGGCCAGGGTGTCCAGAAGCTCCTTGCGGGACGGGTCGTCGGTGTTTCGGACCACGAGAACCGCTCCGGTGTACTCGGGCCAGAGGTCGCGGCAGTGCATGAGCTGGGAGGTGTTCCCTTCGCCAAGCACCTCCGAAAGGGCAGGCTCTTCCAGCACGGCAGCGCCGATGGAACCGTCCGGGTTGTGGCTGAGGGCATCGGGAATGAGGTCCAGGGCCATCTGCTCGGCCAGGATTCCGTCCGGGCCCGCGTCGGGGCTTAAGGAGAGGCCGCACTCCTGGAAAAGCCGGTGTGCAAGAAGGTACTCCATGGATCCGATGCAGGAGAAGAGGATGCGCTTGCCGGCAAGGTCCCTGAAATCCGAAAGGGGGGTGGCGCCGGGAGTGACGAGGGCGCTGCCCGTGTTTTGAATGGAAGCGAGAACGCAGATCCCTTTTTGCCACCGGGCCAGAACGTGGGCAAAGGGGAGGGGGAGCAGGCCGCCGTCGAGCCATCCTTTGAGGATTCCCCTGGCGATACGTCTTGTGCTGCCTGTTTTTACCGGGTGAAGATGGGAGGAGAGGAAGGGGTCCTGTTGGCACTGCTCGAACAGCGTCATGTGGGATGAGAGGTTGAGAAATCCGATTTGAAGCACTGGCCCCTCTCTTAATTAAGGTGTACTGTTAAAAAAAGTCGAAGGCACATGGCTTCGGCTTCCCCTTATTTGAAATGCCTTGCATGACAGGCAGTTCACTGAAAATGGGTTAACATTGTTGATCTCTTTTTTCAAGTGTGGTTTTGTGAAGGGAATCCACAAGGAAGGGGCGGGGTCCCTGAACAAGCGCCAGGCCTTTGAATGAGCTGGTGAGGGGTGGATTTTACCGTAAATTCGGTTTTTACACCGTGGTACCTGAGGGCCTCGGGATGAATGAGCATCAAAAAGGAACCATGATCGCAGCAGATCCCATTGAGATACAAATCGGTGAAGAGGCCATGGCCGACCGGGTGCGTGACGGGTTGGACCGTGATGCGCTTGAGGAGCTTCTGGCACGTGGTCTGTCTTTGACCTCCTTTGAGGTGGGGGACGTCTCTGTCGCCGCCCACAAAGGTGAGCCGGTATTTAAGGTGGATCTCTCCCTTGCGGTGGAAAGTTCCATCACCGTGGAGCTGGGGATGCCCCACCTCTGTCGGGACAAAGAGGAGCTGGCCCTTCGGAGCCGACGTTTCTGGAGGGGCCTGAAGAAGAGCTGCCAGGATGGTTGATGCCTTGCCCCATTACCAATGGGGTTTCACCTGTTCCCCCCACAGCCCGGATATTTCATGAGTCGGCGCGCTACTGTGCAAGGCTTCAGAGCTCACGGGTTGCCTCAAAGCTCCGATAACGCAACAGATGAGTGCACCCGGCTTGCACGCGGGGAGAGAAAATCGAATGGTATGCCGTGAATTACAGGTTGCATTGTTTGAAATAACTGAACTTTTCGCAATAACCCATTCCAATCACGTTTCACCGCTTTGGCTTGATCGTTTTCCCATGAACTATTCGGGATAGATTGCCCCCTGTCCTTGGAAACCGGTTGTCTCATCCCGGCATCATGTGATAGGACTTCCCGCGTAATCCCCCGGTATCTGACTCGAAACAATTAAGATGATCCCGTCAAAGAGAAATGCCGCCCATGGACCGTTTCATGGCCGCGATGATTTGACCGGACATTTGTAACTATTCAGCTCGAAATCGCCTCCGGCGGCCCTGCCGGGGCCAAACTTTTGAAAAGTTTGATCAACAGATTTTGCATCAGCCTTTCTCCCTCCCCTCCAAGTGGGGGATGAGGAAAGGCTGTTGCAACCGGAACGTTTTTGCGGAGCTTTTTTCAAAAAGCGACCCGCCGGAGGCTTACTGAATAGTTACGGACATTTTTCAATAACCAAATCACAACAGGACTACGGACCATGGATCAAGTGAAGGCTCTTACCGTTCTTGACGGCAGGTACAAGCGACTTACCGAATCCCTTCGGGATATCTTTTCGGAATACGGACTGATTCGTCATCGCGTGCTGGTGGAGGCCAGGTGGTTGGAATTCATCATCGAGGACCTCGGCTTTGCCGCGCCTGAAGGCGACTGGAAGGAGGCCGTTCGCGAGATTGCCGATACGTTCAGCGAGGACGGAGCCCTGCGCGTTAAGGAGATCGAACGCACCACCAACCACGACGTGAAAGCGGTGGAGTACTACATCAAGGAGAAGCTGGACGAGAAGAACCTCTCCGCCATCCGCGAGTGGACCCATTTTGCCTGCACCTCCGACGATATCAACAACACCGCTTACGCCCTGATGATTGAAGAAGGTCGCAAAGAGGTGCTTGCTGTCATGGAAGAGCTCGTTACGGACGTGGAGACCATGGCAAAAACATGGCGCGACAAGCCCATGATGTCCCGCACCCACGGACAGCCCGCCACCCCCACCACCGTGGGCAAGGAGATGGTGAACTTTGCCTGGCGTATCCGCAGGGAGATGAAGACCCTTGCCGCAGTGGACATCGGAGCCAAGATGAACGGTGCCACCGGTGGGTACAACGCCCATACTGCCGCCTTTCCGGATGTGGACTGGATCGCCGCAGGGGAACGCTTTGTGCGCGATTACCTCAAGGTCAGCCCCCTCTACTACACCACCCAGATCAACCCCAACAGCTATATTGCCGAAGCCCTGCACTCCATGGTTCGTGCCGCTTCCATCATCATCGATCTGGACCGCGACATGTGGGGATACGTCTCTCTGGGTTACTTCAAGCAGAAGACCAAGGCGGGTGAGGTGGGCTCCTCCACCATGCCCCACAAGGTCAACCCCATTGACTTTGAAAACAGCGAAGGGAACCTGGGGGTTGCCATCTCCATGATGGATCACCTCGCCGTGAAGCTCCTCAACTCCCGATTCCAGAGAGACCTCACCGACAGCACCGTGCTCCGGAACATGGGCGCTCTTTTTGGCTACGTCATCATCGGCTTCAAAAACACCATCAAAGGCCTCGGCAAGATGGAACTCAACGAAGCGGCGATGCTTGCCGACCTTCACGGGAACCAGGAACTCCTGGCCGAGCCCATTCAGACCGTGATGCGTGTCTATGGCGAAGAGAACCCCTACGAGAAGCTCAAAGAGCTGACCCGCGGTGTTCGCATCACCGAAGCCGAACTCACAACCTTTATCGACTCCCTCGAAAAGGTGCCGGCAGAGGCCAAAGCACGCATGAAAGAGCTGACTCCCGCTCGCTACGTGGGCCTCGCCGCAGAGCAGGTGGATCATTACTTCGCAGGCAAGAACTGATCCTATCCCGAATATTTCATAGAAAAGCAATCGGGTCGAAACAAAAGCATGTTATTGCTGATGGTTACTGTGAGTGATTATGACATTTTGTAAATACAAAATGTCACTCACGGTTTCCTGCTCGCATTTCTCACCCTTCGGGCGAGCCGAGTGCACCCATCTTCTGCGTTATCAGAGCATTGAGGTAAACCACGACATCTGCAGCTCTGATGCCTTGAATATGGATGCACTCAACTCGTGAAATATCCGGCATAGCTCTATCGCACACCCTTAAAAAAGCCCCCGCATCAAACGATGCGGGGGCTTTTTTTGTATCTAATGATTCAACTATGCCTCGGGCGGGCAGGGGATGATCCCCTGCACCCCATATGGCGAATGCGATACGGCTGGCACTACTTCCAAGGTTCTCGCTTCCGCATTCGCGTGGCGTGTATCGTTCTGCTTCGTGCGTTGCTATGCATGGTGTTCAATATTTTTAGCATAGGTCATACCTATCCGCGGTATGGTGGTCAGTGCCTCACTAAAGCCTGTCCATTAGAGGCACCAATTTCACCAATGTCCTTGGGCTTACAGCGGCGCTGTAGGATGGGCAAAGGTAGTGCCGTGCCCATCACGAACAGTGATAACCGCCTATGCCGGAAGAGGATACCGGGCTGCCGATATTTCGGTCAATATGATCAATGGCGGTTAATAGACCAATGATGGGCACGCTTCGCGCTTTGCCCATCCTACTATTAACGCCCGTCAGCGAATGTGATGCGCCCGAGGAACGAGGGCAAAGGAGCATTCGCAAACCTGGGGTCCAGGGGATGATCCCCTGGCCGCCGGAGGTGGGTTTTATTTTTTCAAAAATCTGGTCAGCTCGAAGCGTTTGAGCATGGCGTAGAGGTGGGAGCGGGAGAGGCCGGAGATATCGAGCATGCGGTGTACGTCCCCTTCGGTGTGGCGGATGATCTCTTCCAGGTAGCGGCTCTCCACGCGGTTCCTTATCTCTTTGATGGAGGGCTCGCCGTTGGCAAAGAAGTCTTTGAGGTCTTCATCGGGGGCGTCACCGGCAGGCGGTGGCGGGGTCTGGGCGTTCAGACCCATCTTTACGGAGAGTTGCGCCACTTCGATGCGGAGCTCCTGGGGCAGGTCCATGACATGCATGGTGGTGCGGTCTCCGGTGGCGAAGAAGGCGTGCTCGATGACATTGAAGAGCTCACGGACGTTGCCCGGCCAGGGGCAGCGCTTCAGCATGTCAAAAAAACCGGCTTCGAACTGCTTGGCCGGGATGCCATATCGTGCGGCAAGTCCCCGTGCGTGGTGTTCGGCAAGGGGTTTGATGTCTTCGATTCGATTGCGCAGAGGGGGCAACTCCAGGGTGAAGGCCCGCAGGCGGAAGAGGAGGTCCCGGCGGAACCGGCCTTCGTCCACCATGCGGGAGAGGTCGCGGTTGGTGGCGGCGATGAGTCGGAAATCGCTTTTCACTTCCGTTGTTTTGCCCACGGGTCTGTAACGCTTCTCCTGGAGCACCCGAAGAAAGGTTTTCTGAAGGGAGAGGGGCATCTCGCCAATTTCATCGAGGAAGAGGGTGCCTTTGTTTGCGGCATTGACAAGGCCGGTGCGGTCCTGGTCTGCGCTGGTAAAGGCCCCTTTGCGGTGTCCGAAGAGGGTGCTTTCCACCAGGGTTTCGGTGAGGGCGGCACAGTCCACGGTGACGAAATTGTGGTCCTTCCTTGGGCTGTTTTCATGGATGGTGCGGGCAAAGAGTTCCTTGCCCGTGCCGGTCTCTCCGGTGATGAGAACCCCGGAGTGGCATCCGGCGGCGCGGGCAGCCATATCAAAGCAGTGGCGGATGGGCTCGCTCTTTCCAATGATTGTATTGAGGGACAGCTGGGGGCTCTGGTAGCTCCTGATGGTCTGGCGATGGGTGAGGGCCCGTGTGATGGCTTGCCTGGTGTCATGGATTGACGAGGGTTTGACGAGGAAGTCCAGTGCCCCTTTTTTGATGGCAAGGCTTGCGGAATCAGGGTCGCCCTTGCCGGTGATCATGATCAGGGCGGGGCCGGAAGGGCCCTGGCAGATGCGTTCGATGTGGTCAATGCCCGTGCCGTCGGGAAGAAACAGGTCCAGAAGAACGATGTCTACGGGCTCGGTCTTCAGGCGGGCGTGGGCCTCGGATAGGGTACCGGCCCCACAGGCCTGATGCCCCATTCGGGTGATGAGGCTTTTCATGCTTTCAAAAAAAAGTTGGTCGTCATCGACCACAAGGACCAGGGCTTGCTTTTGAACTTCCATGTTACTCCTGCCCGCTGTTACGGCGTCGGGGTCCTTCCTGCAAGGGACGGATGTGAGTCTAACGTATGGGGTACGCATCGAAAAACAGTGTTCAGTTGGGGTTTGGTCTCAACCACGTGCTGCACATGCTCCAGGCATTTAAAAAAAAAACCAGCGGGGATGGAAGGCATGACGGTGCCCTCTGAAACAGAGGGATCCGGAACTTTCTCAACCCGAAGAGCCTTGGCAGATATGGTCTTGATCCGTTCTTGACTGAATTTGTCTGATAAAAAATACACAGAGTCTCTTCGGATGGCAATCTAAAAAAGATAGGCAATAAGGAATTGGCAGTGTGCACCTGTGGGGAAGTGGGGCGGGTTTTGTGTTGACAGGCTGGATGGTGGGACGTAGGCACAATGTGTTAAGGGTACGAAATGTCGGATGGTTTCCGAATCATCGGACGCATTTGGTTTTGTTGAAGGGCTCGCAATGCATTGACAAAACAATCCGGATATACAGTATGTTGTCTAAGGTTTGACCCTGGCCAGTACCCTCTGATTTAAACAGGGCTGAACTTGTTACGAAGGAGGGAGCTGTTCAGCTTATGCCTCCGGCGGGTCGCTTTTTGACATGAGACCCGAAAACTTTCCGGTTGACTCCCCTTTTGCCGCACAGCCCCACCGGGGCTGTGCGGCAAAAGGGGAGGCGTGCTCGTTAAGTTGAGTACAGTCGGCAAACCAACGCCTTTGAATGAACCGAAATCGGCCTGAAAACCTGTTTGTCAAACTTTTCAAAAGTTTGGCCCCCGGCAGGGCCGCCGGAGGCGTTTTTGGGCTGAATAGTTACCGAAGGAACTTGATTCATGCAGGGAGACGAATATGGTAACGGATGTCGTTGAGCAGTTGAAACAGAGTCTTTCCGGCCGCCCGGGGGTGTTGGGCTGGGACCGGTTTATCCATTCATCCGTTCTGGCCCCGGTGGTGATGGTTGGCGGTGAGCTTCACCTTCTGTTCCAGAAACGCACCGAAGGGATTCGGCAGGGGGGGGAGATCTCATTTCCCGGCGGGGGGTTCGACCCCGGCAAAGACAAGGACCTCGAATCCACAGCTCTGCGTGAGTGCTGTGAAGAGATGGGGATCACACCGGAGCAGGTGACGGTCATCGGCCAGATGGATACCCTGATTACCTCGGTGGGCGTCACGGTCTCCTGTTACGTCGGGCTTTTGGGCGACGGAGCCCTTGAGTCCATGACCATCAACGAAGACGAAGTGGCCGCCTGGTTTACGATGCCTCTGGCCCATTTTACAATGACGGAGCCCGATGTGCACCATGTGCGGCTGATGGTGGAACCGCACTACGACCACCCCAAAAAAGGGCGGGTGACCCTGCTTCCTGCTAGGGACCTCGGGCTTCCGGAACGATACCATAAACCCTGGGGCGGATTGACCCGAGAGGTCTACTTCTGGGAGACACCCCACGGGACGCTCTGGGGGATCACCGCAGAACTGGTTCGGGAGCTGGTGCTTCGAAGCCAGAAGGCGCCGGATGTGACAACTTGACAGAGCTTCGGGGGAGTTGTAGGTTACTTCTGGCCCGTTCAGGCTCTTATGATATTAACCGGTGGTTAAGCGCGTGATTGTCGATGGGCACTATCACCCCCAATAAATAAGACATCTCCATCACCTGGTGATTCATTGATTTAAATTGCCGGGTTAATAATGACGGAACCATCATCATGTCCCGCCGGGAGATCAAAACCAGTATACAAGATGCATTCGTAAAAAAACCGACAGTAAGAGCGCTTCACAGCGTCGCCGTGTCTTGTGGCGAAGGTTCGCCCTGTCAGGGTGCATGGCAGTTGAGCCTGTTCGATTTTTTTGCGGGGGCCATCATAATAAGGTACTTCACAAACCGGCTTGCCCGATTTTTTGGGTACAGGCCTTAAGGTTTATCCGCCCCCTTCCCATGGGAGAAGGGGCCATTTCTGGAGGAAAAGATGACCGCAATAGTAGATGTTAAGGCACGAGAGATTCTGGATTCACGTGGCAACCCCACCGTGGAAGTGGATGTAACCCTGGCTTGCGGCGCCATGGGGCGCGCAGCTGTCCCTTCAGGTGCCTCCACCGGTGTCCGTGAAGCCCTGGAGCTCAGGGACGGGGACAAGGATCGCTACCTTGGCAAAGGGGTGACCCAGGCTGTCGCCAATATTACGGAGAAAATCGCTCCCGAGGTGCTCGGCATGGACGCTGCCGATCAGGCCGCTGTTGACAAGCACATGATCGAGATCGACGGCACGGAGAACAAGTCTTCCCTGGGTGCCAACGCCATGCTTGGCGTTTCCATGGCTGTTGCCCGCGCTGCTGCCAACGCCTTCAGCATTCCCCTCTACAAGTACCTGGGGGGCGTCAATGCCCGCAACATGCCCGTTCCCATGATGAACATCATCAACGGCGGGTCCCACGCCACCAACAGCCTCGACATCCAGGAGTTCATGATCATCCCTGTGAGCGCCGAGACCGTCTCTGAAGCTGTCCGCATGGGTGCCGAAACCTTCCATAACCTCAAAAAGCTCCTCAAAGGCAAGGGCCTCAGCACTGGTGTGGGCGATGAGGGTGGCTTTGCACCCGACCTCGGCTCCAACGAAGAGGCCATCAAGCTCATCATGGAAGCCATCAAGATGGCAGGCTACGTGCCCGGCGATGACATTGCCCTTGCTCTCGATGCCGCAGCCAGCGAGTTCTACAAAGACGGCAAGTATGTTCTCGAGGGAGAAGGCCGCAGCCTCTCTGCCGATGAGATGATCGAGTACTACGCAGGTCTGGTGGAGAACTACCCCGTGGTATCCATCGAAGACGGCCTCTCCGAAGGCGACTGGGACGGCTGGATCCGCATGACCGAGCGTTTGGGCGATGCCGTACAGCTGGTGGGCGACGACGTGTTTGTCACCAACCCCGCCATCCTGGAAAAAGGGATCATGGATTCCGCCGCCAACTCCATTCTCATCAAGCTCAACCAGATCGGCACCGTGTCCGAGACCCTGGACGCCATCGAAATGGCAGCACAGGCCGGGTACACCACGGTCATCTCCCACCGTTCCGGTGAGACCGCCGATACCTTTATCTCCGACCTTGCCGTTGCCGTCAACGCCGGCCAGATCAAGACCGGGTCCCTCTCTCGAAGTGACCGTGTCGCCAAGTACAACCAGCTGATCCGCATCGAGGAAGAGCTGGGTGCTGCCGCACGTTACAACGGCCGAATTTTCGGGTAGTGACGCGGTATTTTTAAGTGCTTTAAAACGGCCTGCGGGTTTTTCAGTCCGCAGGCCGTTCTATTTTGTGGTTACACCAGCCTCAACCACGGGCGCAGCCCGTCAGCGAATGTGAATACCCCGAGGAACGAGGGGTGGAGCATTCGCGAAACTGGGGTCAAGGGGCTCAGCCCCTTGCCGCCGGAGGCGTCGTTTTAATCCCCAACCCATGAGAGCGTGTGCCGTGATGCAGCGAT
>Ga0070729_10004430_pt1 | contig 15306 bp, 9 predicted proteins | sample tdDd472_FD_66725 | JGI IMG/M metagenome (GOLD analysis project Ga0070729, IMG submission 66725) | Marine sediment microbial communities from the Atlantic coast under amendment with organic carbon and nitrate - tdDd47.2 | ecosystem: Environmental > Aquatic > Marine > Coastal > Sediment | place...
TTCTCCGAGGCAACCGGGCACCGCCCCATGATATTGCCCTGAAGATCCACCTCAACCATCTGCTCTTCCGGGAATTTCTGCTCTGTGGCAGAAAAGCGGTTTTCTCCCGCATAACGTTTCTGCCCGTTTTTCAGCCCTTCATACCCATCCCGAAATTGTTGGAATATCTTTGCTGTTGCCTGCTTGTTCCTGGCCTGTCCCACCGCTTCCGGGTTGTGAAACTGTGCAAGGGGTTTGGCATTCCAGCAGATCAGGTCCGCGCTGTATTCGGTGAGCATCTTCAGCTGCTGAAAGGAGAAAGCGTAAGTCTCGGACATGGAGAGCAGCCACTGCTGCTGAGCCGCAGGAAGCTTATGGTAAAGTGCAATTTGTAAAAGCTTATGTGTTGTCATGGCGCCTTTATATCGAAAAAAACAGAATCAGGCCAGTGCCTATAGGCAACGTGTCCGCAACCCGTCCCCCACGGCATAATCCCATGCTCTATGATTGGGGCATGTCACTTGTGAGTATTGCTAAGGAACGACTATTAAATAAAATGACCCAAATTGCCTCCGGCGGCCCTGCCGGGGGCCAAACTTTTGAAAAGTTTGACAAACAGGTTTTAAAATGATTCAGGCAACGTTAGTTGCCTTGGGAAAGCCATATATTTTCGGCTTTTGCGGAGCTTTTTTCAAAAAGCGACCCGCCGGAGGCAGGGTTTTAGTTCAATTTATATTGTATCCGTTTCTAACTCATGTGGGGGCCATCGAGAAGAGAGGGAAGGGCTTTTTTGACGAGACACATGAAGGAAGGGGGCTTGCCCCGTCCTCCATGTGGCATGCATTTTTTGATCGATGGGGTTAATTGGGGAACGTCGGGTCTGTGCGAAGGTTTACCGTCAGCTCCTGCAGCTCGGCCTCTTCCAGGGTCTCTTTCTCCAGGAGTATCCGGGCGCAGTTTTCCAGGATATCGCGGTTTTTTTCGAGCAGGGCACATGTGGCACCGAAGATGGTGTCCACGATGGCCTTCATGGACGCATCGATCTGCTGAGCCGTGCTGTCACTTACCTGTGAACTCCCGGGGCCTCCCTGCGGCCCGAGGAAGCCGGGCTGGCTGCTTTCATAAACGATGTGCCCGAGGGTTTCATCCATGCCGTATTGAACCACCATGCTCCGTGCGATGTCAGTTACCCGGGAGAGGTCGTTGGACGCTCCGGTGGAGAGGTGGTCGTAGACAAGCTTTTCGGCCACGCGGCCACCGAGGAGCACGGCGATTTTTCGTTCCAGCTCCTCTTTGGTCATGAGGAAGCGGTCTTCCGTCGGCCGTTGCAGGGTGTAACCGAGGGCACCGATTCCCCGGGGAATGATGGAGACCTTGTGCACCGGGTCGGAACCGGGCAGGGCCAGGGCCACAAGGGCATGGCCCATTTCATGGTACGCGACGATTTCCCGTTCCCGGGGGTTGAGGAGACGGTTTTTCTTCTCCAGGCCGGCGACGATGCGCTCGATGGCTTGGGTAAAGTCCGACGTATTGATACTTGTTGCCTTTCGGCGGGTTGCCAGAAGAGCCGCCTCGTTTACCAGGTTGGCAAGGTCTGCACCAGAAAACCCGGTGGTCAGATCGGCAACCTTGTCCAGCTCGACCCCGTCACTTATCTCGACCTTTTTCACGTGAACGTTAAGGATCTGTTCGCGCCCCGCCTTGTCCGGGCGGTCCACCAGCACCTGACGGTCAAAGCGCCCGGCCCGCAGCAACGCAGGGTCGAGGATCTCCGGGCGGTTTGTGGCGGCCAGCAGGATCAGGCCGTTGGTGGGATCAAATCCATCGAGTTCCACCAGCAGCTGGTTCAGGGTCTGCTCCCGCTCGTCATTACCCCCCATGCCATGCCCGGAGCTCCTGGCACGGCCCAGCGCATCGAGTTCATCGATGAAAATAATGGCCGGTGCGGATTTGCTAGCCTGCTCGAAGAGGTCCCGAACCCGGGCCGCCCCGACGCCGACGAACATCTCCACAAATTCAGAGCCGCTGATGGAAAAGAAGGAGACGCCTGCCTCACCGGCCACGGCACGGGCCAGGAGGGTTTTGCCGGTTCCGGGAGGCCCCACCAGCAGAACCCCCTTGGGCATTCTTGCTCCCAGTGCGCCATATTCCCGGGGCGATTTGAGGTAATCGACGATTTCCACAAGTTCGGCCTTGCCTTCGTCAACGCCGGCCACATCGCTGAAACTGACGCCGGTTTCCTGTTCCACGTAGACTTTGGCCTTGGACTTGCCGATGTTCATGAACCCACCGGCCCCACCTTGCTTTTGAAAGAACTTTCTTGCCAGCAGGAACCAGATCCCGACAAAGATCAGTGCAGGTGCGACCCAGGAGAGGAGGGTGGCGAAGAAACGGCTTTCGTGGACTTGGGTGTAGGGAACCTCAAATTCGGATAATCGCGTGGCAAGTCCGGTCTCGACGCGATTAGCGACAACGGTCTTTTTCCCGCTGGCGTCCGGCTCTTTGAGGGTTCCGGCGATGACTTTTTCGCGGATGGTGACCTCAGACACTTTGCCTTCCACCATCAGAGCTTCGAGCTCGCTGTATGGAACGGGCTGGACGGTGTTGTGACGGACCCACATGTCATGGATGATCAGGACGCCCAGGATTGCGATGATGGTGTAGGCGAGGTTGAATTTTTGTGGCTTTTCCATGGAGGTGCTATTCCTTTCGCTCTTTATCTATCGAATTGTTAATGGAGATAATACACCTCTTTCATTGATTTTCAATGGCGTCATCTGAAAAACAGTGCTGTGTTCCTGGCTTTTTTTCTGTGGCAATCCGTCTGTTCCATGAACGGGGATGATCAACCTGTCGCAGAGGGGTGGCATGGCCATGCCGCTTTGGATCAATGCACCTTATTTCGCATGCATGTGCGTGAATGCTATTTGGCTCTGTTGATTGTATCTATTCAGCTTCGAAAAACAGCCTCCGGCGGCAAGGTGTGCCACCTTGAAAGCAGATTGCGGATGCGCTTTGGCCCTCGTTCCTCGGGTCACATTAGATCCGCTCGTGAAATATCCGGGTTAGGGCGTTCTTATAAGGCCTGTTTGTTAAACTTTTTAAATGTTTAGCCCCCGGCAGGGCCGCCGGAGGCATATCAGCATACGACCATACATCCATTTGTATGGCGTGTAAGCAGGAAGAGGAAAAACGGGATAACTATGAACAGGTTTTCAGGCAAATGATAGGGCAATGCATGGCGGATACAGAGATGTTGTGGGGTGACCCAGGCTTTTTTGGTTCAGGGGCGTTTATTAACGAGTGCGAAGCCCGTCAGCAAATATGACATGGGCGAGGGCCGAGCCCAGGGAGCATTCGCGAACCTTAAGGGCAGGGGATTCATCCCCTGCCCGCCGGTGGCAAGGTGGTTACTTCTCCACCAAAGAAAAAACCTCACGGGCCGCGTAGTCCGCGTCAAAGGCCTTGACCAGGGTCCGGAACCGGCCCAGCTCCTCGCGGATTTCGGCGAGGCGTTTGGGGTTGTTCAGGATGGAGAGGACCTCTTCAGCAATGCCCTCAGGGGAGGCGGCGTCCTGGATGAGTTCCGGGAAGACGTGGTGTTTTAAGATGAGGTTGGGGATGGAGATGGCGTCCACCCTTACGAGGGCCTTGGCGATGTGGTAGGTGACGGGGCTCATGCGGTAGAGCACCACCGTGGGGACCCCTGACAGGGCCAGCTCAAATGTGACGGTGCCGGAGCAGGCGATGGCCAGATCGGTGCTCTGGAACTCCTTATGGGGGTTGCCTTCAAAGACGCGGATCCCTGCAGCAGTGGCACATTCAAAGAGGGCGGGGTCAAGGCTTGGGTGCTTCAGCACGGAGAAATCGGCGTCAATTCGCCCCTCCATCCGCAGCTTGGCGTCGCACATGGTGGGAAGGTTGGACTTCACCTCTTTGGAACGGGAGCCGGGCAGAAGGAGGATTCGACGGGGAGCGCCGTTCTCTTTTGACATCTCTTTCATGGCCGGGATGGTGTTGACCAGGGGGTTGCCCACAAAGGCGGCTTCCACGCCGTTCTCTTTATAAAAGGCCTCTTCAAAAGGAAAGATCACCAGCATCTTGTCGATGAGTTTTTTCACCAGCTTGAGGCGACCCTTGCGCCAGGCCCATAGCTGGGGGCTGATGAAGTAGACGAGCTTGCGTCCCGGTTTGGCCAGGCGCTTGGCAAGACGGAAGTTGAAGTCGGGGTAGTCGGTGAAGACCACCACGTCGGGATCTATTTTTTCCACCTCGGCCACGATGTGGTTGAACTTACGGATGATGGTGGGGAGGTAGCTGATGACCTCAAAGAACCCGGTGACAGCGAGGCTGGAGAGATCCGCTACCTGAGTTGAGCAGGCAGCCAGCTCGGGACCGCCTGCGGAGTAGACATCGATGTCGGGGGATTTGGCTTTCAGGGCGTGGACCAGTTCGGTGGCATGCATGTCACCGGAGGGTTCACCTGCAACGATAAAAAGTTTCACAACCTTGCCTTTGCGGGGGCTGATGAGGGCCCCTCTCCAGAGTATCGGGTAGCCGGAGCCCTTTGTTCGTTGGCGGCTCCGGAGTTGGGTCTGACGGTTGATCAGATCTTCGTTGATTTTCAGGGCAAGGTCAAGGGCCATGGCCGCATTTTTTGCCATGGTGTGGTCGTGCGTTTCTGCCGTGATCCCAGCGTGGAAGCGAAGGATCTCCCGCTTGATGGGGTCTTCTATTTAAATGCAGCACTCTGTTTTCTCGATGTCGCTTTCCGTCATTTTGATCGCGTTACTCCCCTTGCCAAATCGGTCATCCCAACAACGTGGTGATTTGTCGTTTGATTTGCCGCGGCAATAAAATCAGCGTATGCCGATCAGGACTGGCATCTCATTGGTCGAGAGACGTCCCTCGTCGGGAATCACAAACAAAGGCGCATTGCCTGGGCAGTATTCGAGGGGATCAGGGGCGGGGCTCAGCTCACTGAGATGTCACGTCTTATGTTTGAAGTTGACAGTGTAAACATTGGCAGGTATGGTTTTGTGCATGATAAAGAAGGCAGCAGATGACACCACAGGGTATCACCATGGGAACCTCAGGCACCGGTTGATTGAAGCCGCCCTGGAGATGATTGACGAATCTGGTGCGACGGAACTCACCCTTCGGGGGATTGCCAAGCGGGCCGGAGTGAGCCATACGGCACCTTACCGGCACTTTCCGGACAAAGAGGCCCTTCTTGCGGCCGTTGCCCGGGAGGGGGTGTCCCTGATGCTATCCGAGATCAGTCTGCGTCTTGAGCGGGCAAAGGGAGACGCCCTGGCCCGGTTTACGGTGTGCGGGTTGGGGTATATCGATTTTGCCATTCATCATCCGGCCCATTTCCGGGTGATGTATGCGTCGCCGCAAAAGGGGGTGGCGGTTCCGGAGGACTTGAAGCCCGAATCATCCCCGGTTTTCCAGATGTTCATCGAGGTCATCACCGAGTGTTGGGAGTTGGGGATTCTTCAGGGGGAGAGTCCTTACCGTATCGCTATTTCGGCATGGTCCCTCGTCCATGGTTTTTCGCTGCTTGTCATTGACGGGCATCTGCAAGGGGGGGCGCTCGATGCCGGTTCCCTGGAATCCATGAAGCGTGGGCTTCTTTATTCGTTGTATGCAGGGATACGTGGAGAAAACGGTCCCGGCGGGATTCAGCCCCCTGCAGGACATACGTGACCCCCTGTGGGGCTCCACGCAAGGCCTAAACCGGATATTTTACAGTAACTGTTTGTAATATTAGGTTGTTGTTTTGATCTCATTGTTTTCTCATGAAATATCCGGGCCAATTGAATGCACGCGCCATTAAGGCTTGTTACAATACCAAATTCACATAAGGGAGAAGAAGATGGGGGAGACGAACTACAGACGGCTTCAAGAGGTACTGGACACCTTGCCCAACGGGTTTCCTGCAACGGATGATGGGGTGGAAATCAAGATTTTGAAGCGCATCTTCACCGAGGAAGAGGCCGAAATTTTCTGTATCCTTCGACTCACGTACGAAACGGCAGAGCAGATTTCCGAGCGAACAGGCTGGCCTTTGGAAGGCCTTGATAATGACCTGAAGCGCATGTGGGATAAGGGGCAGATTTTCGGCATCGATTTCGGTGGGGTCCATGTGTTCCGCATGGCCCCTTGGGTTTTTGGGATCTATGAATTCCAGTTGAAATTTTTGGACCGGGAGCTGGCCGAGCTTTGCAAAGCATATGAGGACCGTTATGCTCATCAGTTCTTTAACGTCTCCCCACCCTTGATGCATGTGGTGCCTGTGGAAGAGCAGTTGGGGGGGGATGGCGAGCCCCTTCCCTTTGACCAGGTCTCCTCCATCATCGAAAAAGGGCAGTCTTTCGGGCTGGCAGAGTGTATCTGCAAGGTTGAGCACGGGCTCCTCGATAACCCCTGTACCAAGCCCACCGAGGTGTGCCTCTCCATTGCGCCGGTCCCCGGTTTTTTTGATGACCACCCGTTGGCGATTCGCCCCATCACCAAGGAAAAGGCGTACGAGGTTCTGAAGACGTCTGAAGAGGCGGGGCTGGTCCATATGACCAACAACTTTGAAAAAGGCCACTTCTATATCTGCAACTGCTGTGGATGCTGCTGTGGGGTGCTTCGGGCTGCCAAGGAGCTGGGGCCGAGCGGTGCCATTCACTCCAACTACACGGCGGTCATTGATGAAGAGGCGTGTGTCAGCTGCGGGCTTTGCGCTGATGAGAGGTGTCAGCTGGATGCCATCGAAGAGGTGGACGACACGTATCGGGTCATGGCCGACAGGTGCATCGGTTGTGGTCTCTGTATCTCTACCTGCCCGGCCGATGCTGTGAGCATCGTCCGAAAAGCTGAAGAGGCCTTGGAGGCCCCACCGAAAAATGAGGCGGATTGGTACGCCAAGCGGGCTGAAGCCCGTGGTGTCGATTTTTCCAACTACGCCTGATTCCAATGAATCCGGGTGGGTTTGCGAACGCTCCCGGACCCTTGTCCGGTTTCCATACATGACGTACTTGGAAAAATGCGGATTATAGCGAGGGATGAAAGAAGGCCTTTGTCATGAAACATCAAGGGGATGCTCAGCGCGGCTGAGATCCCCTTTTTTTGTTAATTGTCGCCTGGGAAGGAGAAGGAGACCTTTTCCCGATCCTTGTTTTTTTTGACCTTCACCTCCAAGTCCATGCTGTTATCCCGGAACCCAAGGGCCAGGTCTATTTTGCCCTCGTTGTCCTCAATGTGGGTGATGGCCCTGATGGCCTCAAGAATCTTGCTGCCTGTCTCTTCACCCGGGGAAGGGAGTCGGGTGGTTCGGTATTTTGCCGTGACCTCCACCTTTCCGGACGTATCCTGAGAAATGCTGATCTTCTCTGCGTTGTTGTTGACACCGTGGAGCACGGCCAGGGCTATCCATTTGAGGGCAGCCTCTTCGGTAGACGGCTCACGTGCGACGGTTGACATCTCTTTTAAGGGATCGGTCTCTGCATAGCAGTCGCAGAGCTCCTGAACTTTCAGGTGACGATTGCTTGACTCTTTCATGGTCTCTCCCGACTGGGGGGTTGGGCGGGCGGAAAAGGGGGCGGTTGATGGGAAGGAGTGGGCCCGTCATGATACTGATGTGATTTAAGGTATGTATTTTATCATACCCCGCTGCCGGGTCAACACCAAGGGGGAGAGACGTTGCCGATGACTCGTTATCAGCGCCGGAAAGGTGTGTGATTGGTGACTCTGGGAACATCACAAGGCGCTTGACACGGTATTTTCTGTATGGTAACGTGATAAGACTAAACTATTTATCAATAATATCATGGTGTTGCAATAAACAATTCCTTGCTTACTTACTTCCAGGAGATGCAATCTATGACCGAGCCCACTAGGAAAACCGCTATGGATGAAACCCCTCCTGATGCACCCGGTGACGAACGGCTTGAAGATGACGAGCTTATTGATCTGACGGAGATGGTTGACGGGAGTGCCGATTTTCTGGATGGGGAAGGCCTTGAATTGGAATTTAGTGAAGAGATCACTGATTCATCGAAGCTCCCACCCGTTGGAGAAGCCCCTGATGCCGATGAAGACGATGAAGAGATTGTAGAATTGTCCGAATCCCAGTTGGTTGATGAAGGCTCTGAGGCCGGGGACGCCACATCTGACAGTCTTGACGATGAACTCATCGATCTGTCGGATATGGTCGAGGTGGTGGACGAGGGGCCGGAAGGCGAGGCGTCGGTAACCGACACCCTCGGCGATGAGACCATTGATCTGTCGGAGATGGCTGAGCTTCTGGACGAGAGCCCGGAAAGCGAGGCACCTGTAACCGACACCCTTGGCGATGAGACCATTGATTTGTCGGACATGGCGGAGTTGCTTGACGAGATCCAGGAAGACGAGGCGTCTGAAGCCGAGATCCTTGGCGATGAGACCATTGACCTGTCGGACATGGCCGAGCTGCTTGACGAGATCCAGGAAGACGAGGCGCCCGCAGTCGACACCCTTGGTGACGAAACCATTGACCTTTCGGATATGGCCGGCGATCTTGAAGACGTTTCGGACGACATGGACTTGGAAGGGTTCGGGAACGAGACCATCGATTTGACCGAGCTTCCCTCCATGGATGAGATGGATGGCCTTCTGGATGAGGTTACCCAGGCTGATCAGGATGGTTTGGGGGACGCACCCCTTGATTTGACAGAAATCTCCTCCATTTTGGAGGAGGAACTTGTTTCTGATGACGATGATATCCTTGATCTCGGAGAGGAAACACTGGAGCTTTCCGTCGGCCTGGATGATCTGGACTTGCAGGAGAGGGACGGGGTCGTAACCGACGACACGCCCCTTGATGTGTCCACGGCCGGAACCGATGACGGGTTGGTGGATATCGACCTGCTTCTGGCGAGCAGCGATGACGAAGAGGACTTCTCAGCACCCATCGCTGAAGAGGGTCTCCTGGAAGAGCTTCCCGATGAAACGTTGATGTTGTCGGAGGATGATGACTTTCTGCTTGACCTTGGCGCCCCTATAGACGACGAACCGGTTCTGGAGCCTGAGGCTGACAATGGTGAAGGTCTGTTGGACGGGTTCCCCGATGAAACCATCGTGTTGTCGGATGATGAGGATTCCCTGCTTGATCTCGGACTTCCCCTGGAGGAGGATGCGGCCACGGCTTCCGACGCACCCTCTGATGAAGGGGTTCTGGATGATTTGATGGGGGACACACTGGTCTTGACAGATGAGAACGGTGAACTTTCAGATCTGCCTGAAGTGGACCTGGTGTCGGATGAGGAAGGTGCCGGGGTGCTGGATCTTTCTGATCTTGTGGATGAGCAGGGTGCCGGTGAGGAGGTCGCTCCGGAAGAACCTTCAAAGCCGGAACGACGCCCTCCGGGCTTTCCGGCCGGTACCTTTGATCTTTCCGAAATCAATGACGAACCTGTTGCCCTTGCGGCCGAGGATGTTCGGGAGTCTGTCTCTCTGGAAGGGGTGCCCGAGATATCCGATGAGCAGCTTGAACGGGTGGTTGAACGCGTTGTGCGTACGATGTTCAAGGAGCGCATTGAAGAGATGATCGTTGATGCCATCGGAAAGAATCTTTCGGAAGACATTGAAAAGATGAAAAAGATGATTCAGGATAATTTTTCCTGATACAACAGGGGGAAATAACGTTGGGATTGCAAGGCGTTGGCTGTGGGCTGGCATTGCAGTATTCGATGTGCTCCCTGGTGTGAATAATTCAAGAATGTGTGTCGCAGCATGGCTCACTCAATTTTTTGAGGGGCCATCGCTAATATAAGGGTTGCAAGAAGACTGGAGATTATTTAATAATTTCCAGTTTTTCTTTTTCAGCTGGTTTTGCGGGTTCCGTGAGGCTGGTGGAACCCGAATTCGGATTATAACGTGGTACCGGCACCTTCGGGCATTTGTCCCGGGTGTCTGAACCCTGAACAGACAGGTGCGGCGCCTTTGTTCCCGTGAGTAACAGAAGGGGGCGCGCCCATGAACATACTGAGGTTAGATTATGAGTGGAGAATTGCTGGCAAAGGGGTATGAGCCCCATGAAGTAGAAAAGCGCTGCTATGCGTACTGGACCGAAGAGGGCCTCTTTTCAGCAGAGGACAAAAGCGACAAAAAAGCCTACTCCATTGTGATCCCTCCTCCCAACGTCACCGGTGTGCTCCACATGGGCCACGCGCTGAACAACACCCTTCAGGACCTTCTCTGTCGTTACCGACGCCTGAAAGGGGACAACGTCCTCTGGATGCCAGGCACGGATCACGCGGGCATCGCCACCCAGAATGTGGTGGAAAAAAAGCTGGCAGCCGAAGGCAAGACCCGTCACGAAGTGGGTCGGGACGCCTTTATTGACGAGGTCTGGAAGTGGAAGGAAGAGTCCGGCAGCGCCATCATCAACCAGCTCAAGCGTATGGGAGCCTCCTGCGACTGGGATCGTGAGCGTTTCACCATGGACGAAGGCCTCTCCGAAGCCGTCCGCAAGGTGTTCGTGGATCTCTACAAAAAGGGGCTGATCTATCGCGGCAACTACATCATCAACTGGTGTCCCCGCTGCAACACCGCCCTTGCGGACCTTGAGGTGGAGCATGAAGACAAGCCCGGCAAGCTCTATCACCTGAAGTACCCCTTTGCCGACGGGTCCGGTCACTTCGTGGTCGCCACCACCCGTCCCGAGACAATGTTCGGTGACACCGCCGTGGCCGTTCACCCCGAAGACGAACGCTACAAAAATATCACCGCCACCCATGTAAAACTTCCCCTCACCGATCGTGAGATTCCCATTATCCGGGACGAGTACGTGGAGATGGAGTTCGGCACCGGTGCACTCAAGGTGACCCCTGCCCACGATCCCAACGACTTCGAACTGGGCAAAAAACACGATCTCGAGACCCTCAAGGTCATGACCGACGAAGGGATCATGAACGAAGTCGCAGGTGCCTTTGAGGGGCTTACCCGCGAAGCGTGCCGTGAAGCCGCAGTCAAGGCCCTGGAAGAGCAGGGTGTCCTCGTGAAGATCGACGAGCATCCCCACAGCGTCGGTCACTGCTACCGCTGCAAGACCGTCATTGAGCCCAACCTCTCCCAGCAGTGGTTTGTCAAGGTCAAGCCCCTGGCGGATAAAGCCATTGCCGCCGTGGAAGAGGGAAAAACCAAAATCATCCCCGAGCACTGGACCAAGACCTATTACGAGTGGATGTACAACATTCGTGACTGGTGTATTTCCCGTCAGATCTGGTGGGGGCACCGTATTCCCGTCTGGACATGTGACGACTGTGGCATGGACATTGTGGAAGAGTCAGACCCCACGATTTGTCCCGGTTGTGGCAGCACCAAGCTGACCCAGGACTCCGACGTCCTCGACACCTGGTTCAGCTCCGCCCTCTGGCCCTTCTCCACCATGGGATGGCCCGAGAAGACAGAGCTTCTCAAAACCTTCTACCCCACAGCGACACTGGTAACCGGTTTTGATATCCTCTTTTTCTGGGTGGCCCGCATGATGATGATGGGCATCTACGTCATGGATGAAGTCCCCTTCAAGGATGTCTACATTCACGCCCTTGTCCGTGATGAAGAGGGCAAGAAGATGAGCAAGTCCAAGGGCAACGTCATCGATCCCCTCACCGTCAGCGATGAGTACGGCACAGACGCCTTCCGTTTCACCCTCACAGCCTTTGCGGCCCAGGGGCGTGATGTAAAGATGTCCCTTGCCCGCGTGGAAGGCTACCGCCACTTCATCAACAAGATCTGGAACGCGGCGCGTTTCTCCTTCATGCACTTGGAGAAGCCCTACACCGAGATCGACTACGCCAATATCAGCCTTGCCGATCGCTGGATCCTCGCACGCCTTGCCACGACTACGGCCAAGGTGGAAGAGGCCATCGATACCTACAAGTTCAACGAAGCGGCCAGCACCCTCTACACGTTCGTATGGCACAGCTTCTGCGACTGGTACCTGGAAGCCTCCAAGGCAGCCCTCTACGGCAAGATGGGGGACGAGGCCATGGAAGCCACGCGCTCTGTGCTTTACCGCGTGCTTCACGACACCCTGGTCCTGCTTCACCCCATCGTTCCCTTTGTCTCTGAGGAGATCTACAGCAAGCTCCCCGGCACCGAAGGTTCCATCATGAAGGCCTCCTGGCCTGAGTGCGATGAGTTTGCAGCCCATGGCGCCGATGCCACCGCTGAAAAGGAGATGGACATCGTCATTCAGGTGATTTCCGGTCTCCGGAATATCCGATCTGAGATGAACATCGCCCCCTCCATGGAGCTCTCCGTGGAAGTTCAGGCCGAGACCGAAGAGGTGGCCGCCATTGTGGAACGCGAAAAGAGCACCATCATGGGGCTGGCACGATTGGGCGCCTGTGAGGTGAAGTCGGTGGGTGAACGACCCAAAGGGGTTGCCACAGCCATCGTGGAAGGCGCGGCCGTCTATGTCTTCCTTGAAGGCGTCATCGATTTTGATAAAGAAATCACCCGCCTTGAAAAGGCCATTGCCAAGAGCCAGAAGGAAGTCAAGGGCATCGAAGGCAAGCTGAACAACCAGGGCTTTATGTCCAAGGCTCCCGAAGAGGTGGTGGCCAAGGTACGCGCCCAGCACGACGAGGCTAAAGACAAGCTGGACAAGCTGGCCATGAACCTCGAGAAGCTCAAAGAAGTTCAGGTCGGGTAGCTTTGCGAATGTTCCCTACCCTCGTTCCTCGGGTCGATCACATTCGCTGACGGGCTGCGCCCGTGGTGCAAGCCCTTCGGTGAAAAACGGCAAAAGCTTGGCTTCGGCAGGGTCGCCTGAGGAACAATTATTTAATAGGTCATACTTTTAAATAAATGCGCATTTTTTAAATAAAAGCCGTTGCGCTTTGACCCGAGGAACGAGGGGCTAAGCGCAACGGCAATCAGCTTTCAAGGTGGCACACCTTGCCGCCGGAGGCTTTTATTTGGAATTGGGGTGTATAGCGACACGATGGATACCATAACAGAACAGTTGATCCGCCTTGCTCTTGCCGAGGATATCGGGACCGGAGACATCACCACCGATTTTCTGATTCCTGAAGGCGAGACCGGGGATGGGGTCCTTGTGGCCAAAGAGGCCATGATGGTGGCCGGAACGGCCACGGCAGCGGCCTGCTTTACGTTTCTGGATCCGAATTGCCGGGTCGAGGTGATCGCCCCTGATGGCGAGCGCGTGCAGGCCGGAGACATCATTCTGAAAGTGGAGGGGCGCTTAAGGGCTCTTCTCAAAGGGGAACGGACCGCCCTTAATTTTTTGCAGCGTCTTTCCGGCATCGCCACCCATGTGAGCCGATACGCCGAGATGGTCAAGGGGCTTCCTGTCCGGCTTGTGGATACCCGCAAGACCACCCCCGGGTGGCGGGTGCTTGAAAAGCAGGCCGTGCGAACCGGTGGCGCGTTCAACCACCGCATGGCACTCTACGACGGCGTGATGATCAAGGACAATCACATTGCCGTCTCCGGCGGGATCAAGCCGGCTGTTGAGACAGTACGCAAGTCCATCTCTCACCTGGTGAAGGTGGAGGTCGAGGTCAGCAATTTTGAGGAGCTGGACGAGGCCCTGGAATCCGGAGCCGATGTCATCATGCTGGATAACATGTCCATGGAGGACGTGAAGAGAGCGGTGGGTATTGTGGGCGGTCGTGCCATGACGGAGGTCTCGGGGAATATTACCGATGAAAACCTTCGAACCTATGCCGAATCGGGGGTGGATGTGATCTCCTCCGGTGCATTGACACATCAGGCTCGATCCGTGGATATCAGCATGCGGATGTAGCCCTTGCTACCGTCCATGATGTTGCCCCTTGCTTTTTGGGCCAACCATAATAATTAGCCCCTTCGAAGTGTCGAAGGGGCTTTTTTTTATGGTTTAAGGGCTGCCGGGGGCTTGGCTGCGAATTTCTGTAACGATTCTGCTCAGGGTAGGGGGGCGTAAAGCATGATGCTTGCCGGGTTCACGGGAAAGGCCTTCATCCGTGACTTGCTTTCAAGATGCATCGTCTTTTCTTTGGGCGGGATGCCTGTTTTTTAAAGCGGCCGTTGCTTGTTACGGGCTGCGAAGGGAACCAACCTGAGTGTGCTTTGTAATAATGCGCTGATTTTAATGCGGAGTCCGGTTGTTGCGCTGCCCTCTTGCGTTGATGTGATGCGTCACCTGTGGCATGAGGGTGTTGTGTCTGCGATCACGCTTGGTTTGTCAGGCGTTTCGGTGCGTTGGGTGATGACATGGTGTCCGGACTCATTTTTTGCGTTTTCTGTGAGTGAGTGGCTGCGATGTTGATATCGCTTTTTTCGCAACTTATTGCGGGTAAATGTATCAAATATCACAAAACAAAGGGGGGCAAATACTGTCTTGTTGAGCTGATAGAGGTATCGTTAGTTTGAAATTTATATCGTGTTAGGCATTGTGACACGTGTTTTCATATTCAATAAAAACGATGTTTAAACAATTGTCAAAAGTTGTATTCAATGTTTTTGTAGAAATGAATTAGGCAATAAAATACTTGACCATGTTAGGATTTCTAATTATCATCTTTGCCTGTGGGTTGTTAAAATATTAACGGGAAAGGTTTGGAGATTCGTCAATGGCAGCAGGATACGATCTTGAAAGCGCTTTTTCGCATGTGATTGAAACCATGCGAACTGATTTTGTTCCGAGGGTTCACTACAACAAACTTCAACGACAGATGGACAGGCTCGAAGACCAGGTGAGGATTTTAAGTCGTCAGCTGGCTCGCATGGAGAAGAAACTTCCCGGGGGAGGAAAACGACGTGTTTCTTCCGTACCCAAAGGAAAAGGCGGGTCAACAAAGCGGACGTACAGGGCTGATTACCTCAAAATGATGGAATTGCTGCAAAGCAACCCTGACAAGGAATTTACCCTGAAAGAGCTGATTGACGGGACCGGTTTCAATGAGAAAAAGGTTCGCAACATGGTCTTTATTTATAGCCGTGATAAATTCGGATACGTGCAGGTTATCCGAAGAGGGGTCTACAAAGCCGGAAAATCGGTGATGGCATCTACCGATGAAAAGGCTTTTCCCCAGGAGCTTCTGAATGAAGAAGTGGCAGAGGAAATGGAATAGCAACCTGCCGGGCCCGAAATACTTCCGGCCCGTGATCTGTTTTTTCTATCGGGTACAAACGTGTTGATGGCGCGTGGCTTTTTAAGCTGCGCGCCATTTTTTTTATTCTGATTACCATCCTTTTTCAGCCGCATGGGATTGACCTTGGGGAGGGTTTGGATCAGTACAAATCGTCATACGGCGAATAGTGCCGGAACCCTGTAGGATG
>Ga0070729_10004436_pt1 | contig 15300 bp, 12 predicted proteins | sample tdDd472_FD_66725 | JGI IMG/M metagenome (GOLD analysis project Ga0070729, IMG submission 66725) | Marine sediment microbial communities from the Atlantic coast under amendment with organic carbon and nitrate - tdDd47.2 | ecosystem: Environmental > Aquatic > Marine > Coastal > Sediment | place...
GTATCATTTACAAGAAATCGATTACTCAATAAAGTTTGGGGTAATGACTATTATGGATCAGACCGAGTAGTTGATGATTTGGTAAAGCGTATTAGGAAGAAAATGCCGCATTTAAATATAGAGACTATTTATGGCTATGGTTATAGGCTATCATAATGAGAAAAAAAAACCTTACCTTGCAGATAGCCTCAATATTTGTTATTGCATTTATTGCAACATATACTTTACTTGCTTGGTCAATAGTAAGCCAACTTGATGATGTCTTTGAAAGTAACGTATTTGATCAATTAGAATCTCAAGGTAAAGAGTTAGTGACAATAGATGAGAATAAATCAATAAATCTGAATTCTGAATTTGCATACATATTGTATTCAAGTAATTCTAATGTCTATAGAACTTCCAATAATATAAATGATTTTGTTAACAAGAAGTACTCTGAATTATTGATTAATAAAGCTTCTTCGCAGATAAATAGCATTAGCAGATTCAAAAATCTTATAAATAATCAAGAAATATACTATGTTATATTAAATTATGAAAACTTTCTAGGTGTTTATGATAATGATGTTTTCATTATTCTCACAGATAATTCCTTAAAAAAAGATATGGTTAAAGAGACAGCTATTCAAATATTATTGGCATGTTTATTTGCATACTTACTAGGATATTTAGTAATATATCTTTGGACTAATAAATTAGTTAGAGATACTAAAAAAATAGCCAAGTCCTTACACAATATTGGAGAAAACCACTATAAAACAAAATTACAAACTTCTCGAAAAGACGAAATAGGAGATCTAGTTAAAAGTATTGAAAAAATGCGAGAAAAAATAATAGATAGTGAAAAACACAAGCAGGAAATAATACAAGGTGTTAGTCACGATCTGAAAACCCCTATTGCTATTATACAGTCCTATGCTGAAGCTTTAGAAGATGATATATATTCAAAAGAGGAAGTTTCACAAATTACTTTGAAACAGTGTAACAGGCTAAATGATAAAGTAAGAAAGTTGCTCACTTTAACACGTATCGGTTACCTTGATATGAACTATAAAAATTTTGGTGAAACTGATATGGATCAATTAGTAAATGATATTACCACCTTATATAAAGGCAAATCAAGTGTAGATATTATTAATAATATTGAACCTGTTAAATTTATTGGCGATGAAGACTCATGGCGGATAGTTTTAGAAAATTTAATGGATAATGCAATACGATACGCTAAAAGCAAAATAATTATTACAATATCTAATAATCAGTTATCCGTTTACAATGATGGAATTTCCATACCTAAAGAAAAGATAGATAACATCTTTAATGCCTATGAAAAAGGAAACGGTGGCAATTATGGACTAGGTTTATCTATTGTTAAAAGAACATTGAATCTTTTTGGATATAATATCAATGTAGCAAATGTTGATGATGGAGTAAAGTTTACAATACAATAATTTAACAAGTACACCCAGTAGGATTTGCACTTATTAACAAAGGATAATCAATTTATCCAACTTAAATATTACCTATGCAGCTTCCTTGAGAGTAGTGAATACAGTTCATTGCTCTTTTTAATTGTAAATAGTGTTGCTGCTAATGGAATCTCTACAACTGCTACAATAATTGACCATGATACTCCTATTGATGAAGTCTTATTATAGATAAATATTGCATCTATAATGATGCACATTAATGTAGTCCCTAGTAGTAAGACTATGAGTAAGTTTAATGCACCACCAGCTGATGACTTTATTATAAAATACGATATTAAAGAAATAACAAAAAAGCTAATCATTATTGGCAAACCAAGCTGCAACAGCAATATTTTTTGCTCAACGAATGATAGTGATATAAAAGTTATTATTACTGAGCTTATTATATAGTATAAAGTAATAGGCAATACTTTACGTATTCTATCAGTTATAAAAATTCCTGCAATTATTATCCATAAGAATAGTACACTAACAGCAACATATCTAGACCATATAAAGTTCCTAGAAATTATATAGTTAAGCAATAAAATGTAGATAATTACTGATATGCTATCATAAGTAAAAAGTCTAAAAAAAGTATTCTTCTTTCTGAAAAATGGGTAAGCCACTGTAACCCAAAGCAATACTAAAGATATCACTGGTATCATAGACCAATTGATACCCTCCCCTGTTAGCCAATCAATCAAAACAACTATAATAGCGTATACAAATGCTTGAAGACTTAAAATAAATCCTGTTACAAAATGTCTTACTTTCTTTTTTTCTTTCTTATCCACTACATGATAGTCAGGATAATCAGTATTTGCCCTTACTAAAGATGTATTTGGGTTTACAACCTCAGTATTGCAAAGAGGACAATTACCATGATAGTCAGATAATTTTACTCCGCATTGAACGCAATATGACATATATTACTCCTTGTAAAAATAGCTTATTATTTGCTACACTTTGATATCTATTTTTTTAGTTTATCAGCATCATATCATAATGATTACTAATCAATAATTGCTCTTTACCTCCACATCTACTCCTAATTCTATTAATTTAGTAAAGATGTACTCAGGAATAAATGTGCTCTTTATTGTTCTACCAAATGTAATTGTTGCTTTGTCATTATAGCTCGCCATTGAACAAGAACATTTATTGTGAGTTGAAGGTCCTAATACAAAGTCAACAAAATCTACACTCTCTTTCATATTCTCTGGCAACCTTACTAAACCTAAGTTAGATAATGTTCCTGTAAACTGTGTAGATCCTGTTGTATTATTGATAAATCTTATTAATACATTTTTCAAGAATAATGGAACATGCTTTACTAAAAAATTACTTGCTATAGAGCAATTGTCTTCAACCATAGTTAATAGATGCTCTTGAGTAAGATGCTCACTCATAAATTCTTTTACTTTTAATATAATATCTTCTAATGATTTTACTTCTCTTGGGTCAACCGCAGGAATTATAAATAAAGAGAAATTCCTCATGCATTTTATAGGATAAAACTGTCTCATGTTCACAGGTACTTGCACTGCTACATTTTTATGCTTCTTTACATTTTTAACTTGCTTTGCTTGTAGGTGAATAAGTGATTCTAAATATAGACTAGCTATCAATTGTGTAATTGTTGCATTGTATTTTTTGCTTATTTCTTTTAACTGTTTAACTGGCATAACACCAGTAATTATTTTATATTTTCCAATAGCTATTTGCTTATCTTTTAATTTAAAAAATGTTTTCTTTCCTAATAAGGACCTTTTCTTTTCTTTAGGCAATAAATGCTTCTGACTCTCTAAAACTTTCAAAAAAGCATCTTCTGATTCTTCATCCTTTGGAATATCGTCTTTATCAATTACATACTTCGTATCTATTTCATCTATATCACCATTTATAAGTAGATATTCTGAGACCAAGCACTTTAAGAATTCTGTAGCTCCAAAGCCATCTGTTAGTACATGAAAAACATCTAAGGCAATTTTTTTATTAAAATATCTTACTTTATATAGATATCCATTATTAAATAACGGGTGGATTCTATTGCAAGGGGATTGTGTATCTCTCCAAATAATATGTTTTAATAGATTTTGCTCTAGATAGCTCCAAAATAGACCATTTTTTATATGGACATTATAATAGGGAAACCTTTCACTAATGTTTTCTAATGCTTCAAGAAGGGTTTGTGGATTGACAGTATTTTTTAATGTAATTGATACTCTAAATATTGCAGTATTTCGAGTTGACTCAAGTGCAGGGTATATCTTTGCTGATGTGTCTAACCTGTACCATTTAAGCTTGTTTCTCATAATATTATTATACACTTAAATTGTAATACTTACTATATTTTTTATTCATTTTTTACATATGGTACTTTATCTTACCTAACTTATATCATATAAATTTTTACCTTTGCACCAATCTCCTAACTAAATCTCTGTCAATATTTCTATAAGTTTTGCTTCGTATAGTCTTCTCTTAATTCTATTTAATATAACTAGATTAGAACATGTCAACTGAAATCTATTAAGCGTTATCCTATTTAACACGAATTTCTATACTCTAATTCAATCATAATTATGTAGAATTGATGTTATTATTGTATTTTCATTTTGTAAATATTAAATTGATACTGCATTGATTATATTTATTGTTTTAGGCTATATATTTATTGTTTTTCAATAATTTTATCTTGACATACAACAATAATGTATGTATGATTGTTAGTAAATACATGCAGTGTTCTTATATCTGTAATATTTCTGTTTTCCAAAGGAGGAAAAATGAATATCTGGTTAGTCCGTCCCAAGATGATTCCTAGACCTATGGATTCTCACTTCAAGCTTTGCATGTCTCCTCTTCTTGCACTAATCTTAATAAAGCAAATAACTCCTAAAGAACATAACGTAACTATAATTGATTATAATTTTAGAGTACAACTACCAAAAGAAAAGCCTGATATTGTAGCAATTTCCTCAACTGTTGATGTGGCCGATATATCTAATAAACTTGCATTAGAATTTAAGGAATTAGGTGCAAAAACTATAGTTGGGGGCATACATGCAACATGCTATCCTGAATACTTCTATGAATGCTTTGACAGCGTTTGTATAGGGCCAGCAGAACTAATTTGGCATAGAGTATTGCAAGACGCTATGTCAAATGACTTGCATAAAGTTTACTCAAGCCAAACCCCATTAACAGAAGATGACATACCAATATTAAAAATAATGCAATCTGAAAGTAAATACCTTTTTAACAATATAATCACTACAAGTAGAGGATGCAACTTTTGCTGTGATTTTTGCTATAATAGTGCTTCTAATCAACCTTTAGTTAATAGAAAACATGAAGATGTTATAGAAGAGATTGAGAACTTAGGAACAAAGCATGTGCTTTTTGTGGATGATAACTTTATATCCAATACTAATTGGACTAGAGGATTTATTAAGAAAATTAAAAACATGGCTATAACATGGTCATGTGCAGTAAGCTTTAATATTATTAACCATATGGACTTATTAGATGATATGGCAGAAGCAGGTTGCCAAAGTTTGTTTATCGGTTTAGAGACCATTAATCATAACTCAATAATCAATATTAGTAAAAAGCAAAACACTATAAACAGATACGAGCAACTTATTAAAGAGATTCATAAAAGAAAAATGATGATTAATGCAAGTATTATGCTTGGAATAGATGGAGATACAAAAGAGTCAATTGATGCTACATTAAATTGGCTTATTGAAAACAAAGTAGATACTTTGACTACTCATATCCTCACACCCTATCCTGGTACAAAATTGTATAATAATATGAAGTTACAGAACAGGTTATTAAATGTACCTATAAGCAAATATAACACTGCTAATGTTGTGTTTGAACCTAAAAGCATATCTAAAAAATCACTCTATGAAAAATACTTGATGGTATACAAAAAATTCTATGCTTTTAAGAACATTTTAAAGCGTATGCCTAAAAATGATACAAAACGGAAAGTTGAATATTTATTATTTAACTTATTATATAGAAAACTTGGAAAGCCAATATCTTATATCACTTATAAACTTAATCTAATGACTCGAATAGGAAAACTAGCTACATGGCTATCATATAAAATAAAGTAATTATACTTAAATTCTACAAAATACCTTTTTGTATTGATTGCTTCGTTATGATAAAATCATTTAATAGGAGGAGCAATATGCAAAAGTACAAAAAACTAATTATTATAATTATATCACTTTGTCTTATTTCATTACTTCTATATAGCACATACAAATTTAGCAAGTCAAGAACTTCTCAGTTTGTAGGAGAAATAGTTACACATGTTGAAACTGACGAAAAAGTAGTTGCACTTACTTTTGATGATGGTCCAACAGACAAGACCCCTGAAATACTTGAAGTTTTAGATGAATCAAACATAAAAGCTACATTCTTTTTAACAGGTAAGGAGATTGAATATAATAAAGAATATGCATTAGATATAATAGAAAAAGGTCATCAAGTAGGTAACCATTCGTATTCTCACCAAAGATTAATGCTAAAAAGCAAAAAGTTTATTGAATGCGAAGTTGATAAAACTAACAAGATAATTAGAGATTTAGGCTATGATGGAGAAATATATTTTAGAGCTCCATACTGCAAAAAGTTGTTCATGCTTCCTATAGTTCTAAAGAAAAGAGACATCACTCATGTTACATGGAATATAGAACCAGATACATATTTAAACCGTCAATATCCAAAAGAGGATATAGCAAATTATGTACTAGATAACATCTCTCCAGGCTCAATAGTGCTAATGCACATTATGTACGATAACTGGGATGAAAATATAAAAGCATTGCCATTAATAGTAGAAAAACTGCATGCTGATGGTTATAAATTCGTTACCTTAGATGAGCTGTTAGAATATAAAAAATAGCAAACCCAAATACAATGATTAGTATCCAAAAAAATTCATTAATGATTTATTCCTTCAAATGTTGTACAATATGCGTATAGATTTTGGAGGAATTTTTATGTTTAATTTACAAAGAACATTGATTATAATATTAACACTTATATTGGTTTTCACCCTTACAGCATGTGGACAAGATAAACCAGTTGATACAACAATAACTATAACTAATGCTCCTGAACCTACTGTTTTAGTTCAAGAAACAACTGAACCAGTACAAACAATTACGCCGACTCCTACCGAAGAACCAACACCAGATATTACACCAATACCAACTGTATCTCCTACTAATACACCAGTTGCTGAATCAACAATCTATAGACCAGAAAATCCAGATATAATGGGACTGTCACTTGATATGAGGTATGAAGACGCAGAGATAATAGCTGGTAACTATACTAGCTTTACAACCAGTGATGACAGAGATGCAATTAGTGCATATACTCATACCTATAATTATTTCTTTGGAAAAATAAGCTATGTCCAAGGTGAAAATATAGAGATGGATAAGAGCTGGATATATTATATAAACGTTGATCAACCAGGCTATCCAGGACCAATGGATATACAAGTAGGTGATACTTTTAGAGATACAATAGATAAGTTGGGCATCCCAGATAGCTATTTTATTGATGAGTATAGCAATATATATATTGATGGTGAAGAGGTTGGTAGTGTATATATTTCTGATGCTATGCTTGAAAGCTGTGAAATCTATTTAAACTTTCTAAACAACTATTTTAGAACGTTTTTTGTAACAATAGAAGAAGGTGTAGTAATAAATTATGGTATAGCTGAACAGCTAAACTAATACACATACATAACTTAATAATTAAATTCATATTAATAGTATCGACTATTATTATATGAGGTATTATTTATGAATGAATATATGACTACAAACCAAGGTACTCCAGTCACTGATGACACTAATTCATTGACAGCTGGCAAATCTGGTCCCGTTTTACTGGAGGATTTACATCTAGTAGAGAAGTTAGCTCATTTTCACAGAGAACGGATTCCTGAGCGGGTTGTACATGCTAATGGTGCAGGTGCATTAGGATACTTTGAATGCTACCGCTCTATGGCAAAATACACCTGTGCAGACTTTTTATCAGATGCTGGTAAAAAAACAGACGTATTAGTTAGGTTTTCTACTGTTGTAGGGTCAAAAGGTTCTGCTGATACCTTAAGAGACCCTAGAGGATTTGCAGTAAAGTTCTATACAAATGCAGGAAATTATGATCTAGTAGGCAATAATCTTCCTGTGTTTTTTGTTAGAGATGCCATTAAGTTTCCTGATATGGTTCATGCTTTTAAACCTTCCCCAGATACAAATATACCTGATAAAAATAGATTTTGGGATTTTATATCTTTAACTCCTGAATCTACGCATATGATCTTGTGGCTCTTTTCAGACAGAGGAACTATTAAATCATTTAGGAAGATGGAAGGTTTCGGTGTAAACACTTATATATGGGTTAACAAAGAAGGTGACTACTGCTACATAAAATACCATTGGAAGCCTGTATTAGGAGTAGAAACTATAACTCGTCAAGAGGCAACCATATTAGCTGGAACGAATCCAGATGTTGCAAAAGAAGATTTGTTTAATACCATAGCTAATGGCGGTGAAGTAGTATATGACTTAAAAGTACAAATATTAGATAAAGACAAAGTAGATGATTTTAGCTTTAACCCATTTGATGCAACAAAAGTTTGGCCAGAAGATGTTCTACCATTAATCCCTGTAGGTAGAATGATATTAAATAAAAACCCAGAAAATGCATTTGCACAGATTGAGCAAGCTGCTTTTTGTCCAGCTGCAGTTGTAGAGGGAATACAGCCATCTCATGATAAACTATTGCAAGGTAGAATGTTTAGCTACAGCGATGCACAACGCTATAGAATAGGTGCTAATTACCAGCAACTACCCACAAACAAACCTCATGCAGAGATAAATAATAATCAACGCGATGGTCAAATGGATTACTGTATTATACCAGGAAAAGTTAACTATAGTCCTAATTCATTAGCGTATGGTAATCCAAAAGAAGCAATTACAGGTAATGAACCACCAAAAGTACCTGTAGATGGCTATATTGGACGTACTGCAATTGATAAAGAAGATAACTATACCCAAGCAGGTGAGTTTTACCATTCTCTTGATGAAAGCCAGCAAGATAATTTAGTTGATAACTTAGTTGATAATTTAACAAATGTTAAAAAAGATATTCAAGAAAGAGAATTAGAGCATCTGCTTAAATCTGATAGGCAACTAGGCACAAGAGTTGCAAAAGGTTTAGGATATAATATTTAATCTCTAATGCGTACATATCAAAGTCTAGGATAATATTATCCTAGACTTCTATTTTTATGCATCAATTAAGCTTATAAACACTATAATTACTCCATGTCTTCTCATATTCTATAGGTACTATTTTCTCGCACTTTCTTGTTATCCAGTTTAGAATTTCCATATTAGAATTCTTATTATTGTTTCTAATAACAGCATACCTAACATCATTATTATTAATCATTTCTATAAATTCATCTAAGGTAAGTGTATTATCACTACCATTAAATCCTCCTAATGCCATTACTGCTTCTCCTGATTGTAGTATTAATTCAGCTCCCATACTCATAGAACTTGTCGTCATAGCTAAGTAAGTTGCATCATTTCTATTTTCATTCAAATAATCAATTAAACCTGATATATCTAATTCTGTGTCAAACTTATCATTTTGCTTTACTAATTCTGGACCAGCAATAGGTAGCTGAGAATTATCATTATAAATCATAGGAGTTATAGACCACATAAATGGTAGTATAAACAAAGCACAAAGCATAGCTAATAGAATTGATTTTTTAGCCTTTTTTATTATTGCTACTATCATAATTACAATTGCAACTACAAAGATTATTATTGAAATAGGTATTAAAAAGTCAAACCAATCTTTATACAAATATTGAATATATAGCTGGGCTAAGCAAGATGGAATGAAAACTGTTGGTATCCAATACATCTTAGCATTTACTAAATAATAATATCCAATTGCAACAAGACCAGCCAAGAATGGTGCTAATGTTGCATAATAATACCTATGTGCTATTCCACTTGAATAGCTAAAATAAATAAATATTGGTATAAAGCATAGCGCAAAGTATAGTAGAGCAATGCTCTTTGGATTAAAGTTAAACTTGTTTTTAAGTACTAACCAAATTATCAGAATGCAAGTAAGTATTGCTGGTAAAACAAACCATGATATTTGTCCAGCATTTTGCTCATTATACAGCCGGAATATGCCTTCTTCGCCTGTTTCGCCTCCAGCTCTTCCCTTATTAGGGACATAGTTTATAGGTGGCTTCATAGGCATTTGCCCATCGCCTACATTGTTTTTAGTATTAGGGAGTGGAGGTTTCTTATTGCTCATTGCGTCCCTATCTAAATTGTCTTGAGTCAATTTATTGTTAGACATATTTTCAGGATTAATATTTTGCTTATTTGGTAATGTATTATTAGTATTGTTATCTCCACTAGGATTATTTCTAACATTAAAAATTCTACTTAATCCATTATGACCAATTACTAAGTTAATAGCACTATTATCATCACTGCTCCCTATATACGGTCTATACTCCTCTGGTATCATATCTACAATTACAACCCATGATAATGAAATAGCAAGCATTATGATAGCTGATAATGCACATATAAAAATTCTTTTAATAAGCTTTTGCTTAGCAAAGATTAGGTAGGTTAAATATATAGCTGGTACGATTACAAATGCCTGTAACATCTTTACATTAAATCCAAGACCTATAAACACTCCTGCTAAAACAAGATGCTTCATACTTGATTTTTCTGTTGCTACCAAAGCCTGCTGGCTAGCCAGAATCAGTAATAGAATTAATATACCATCTATAGTATTATTCCTTGCTACAGCTACAAAGATAGGAGTTAAAGCTAATATAGCAGCTGCTACTAGGCCAGCACCTTTTGAAAAACGTTTCCTAATTATTCGATATAATAAATAAACTGATACAACAGATGCAATTGATTGTGGCAATATTAATGCTGTACCATTAAACCCAAATAATTTTGCAAACATTACCTGTATCCAAAAACCTAAAGGTGGTTTATCAATAGTTATAAATCCAACAGAATCTAATGAATTGAAAAAGAAGGCATGCAAATTTTCCCCCATAGAATATACACCTGCAGCATAGTATTTGTTTGCAAATCCCAGTTTCCATATCATAAAGATGTTTAAAAAAGCTGAAACAGTAAGTATAAGTATTATTGGAATATTGTCTTTAATCGATTTTTTCTTTAAACTCTTATTAACTACAAATTCATTGCCCATAACAAACCTCCAAAACGCCTTCTTTACATTAAAACATGCTTATGTCACAATTTCTTGACAATATTGTGGCAATCTTCCTTATAATTACTTAGACGAGAAATGTAATTTCTAAACAATTGCTTTTTGTTTTACTACATTTCACAATATATTTATGATAATATATATAATTAGAGGTATATATATGAAAATTATAAATATTGTAGATGATATAAAAACAGGCAATAGTTTAAACCATGAACATGGTCTGTCTTTTTATATTGAAAATAATTCTGCAAAATATCTATTTGATACAGGAGCTTCTAAAAATTTCCTGCACAATTCAAAATCACTAGGAATTGATATAAAAGATATTGATGCACTGTTTATATCCCACAATCATTATGATCATATAGGTGGGTTGCAACACTTTATGAACATTAATGAAAAGGCAAAAATTTATATTAAGGAAGATGCAATCTATAAGACCTTCTATAATATTGTTGAAGTAAACTATCCGGTAGGAAAGTTTCATAAAGAAATATCTTTATCAGATAGAATTGTTTTTGTTAAAGACAATATAGAGGTTGGCCAAATTTATTTAATGTCCGACATTATAGGTAATAAAAATAATTTTTGCCAAGGCAAATCGTTCTATATAAAAAAAGATGATGAAATAGTAAAAGATGAATTTACTCATGAAATGTTTGTGGTACATATTAAAGATGAGAAAGCTAATATCATATCTGCTTGTAGTCACAGAGGTATTATAAACATAATAGAAACAGTGAAGACAAAGTTCAATCTATCTATAAATTATGTTATTGCTGGTTTTCATTTAAGCGCTAAAGGTGGTAGTTCAATTAATTGCTCACCAGAATACTTTAAAGTATTGGTTGAATATTTTAAAAGCAATAATCTGAAAAATCTTTATACATGCCATTGCACAGGTAAGTATGCTTACAGCAAACTAACAGAAGAGTTAGATGGAAATATCAACTATTTCAACATGGGTGATGAAATAAATATTTAGTCACTTAGGTGAACATTATGAAAAAGCTGTTTCTCAGTTAACTGATATAGAAAAGCATAATACAAAGTGGAAGCAATGGTATAATGAAGAAAGACAAGTTATCTTGAAAAATATTAAAGACATTTCATCCATACACCATTATGGAAGTACATCTATTCTAAATATTGTGGCAAAGCCAACTATAGATATATTAGTGGAAATAGAAAACTCAATAGACTTACAAAACATGATAACATCTTTTACTAACTTAGGATACAACTATATGGCTTTTGGTAGAGAACCGTCTATGATGTTTGTTAAGGGGTATACAATAAACGGATTTGCAGAAAGGGTCTTTCACGTTCACGTATACTATAAAGGATTACAAGATGGATTGTTATTTAGGGACTACTTAATAAAACATGCTGATATAGCTAAAGAATATGAAAGATTAAAACTTAGTCTAAAAGAAAAATATGAGTTCCATAGAGATGGATACACCCATGCAAAACATGAGTTTATAAGTGAAACAACTGATAAAGCTCTAAATGAATATACAAAAGCCAAGACTTAGTTAAAAGTCATGGCTTTTTCTTTACAATGAATTGTAATTATCCATAAATTTCTGTATACTTTTTCTCTAGATATTTTGCATAGTATGAAGGATCAAACTCTTTACCTGTTGCTTTCCTTACTATTTCATCATCTATAAGCAATTTGCCATATGTATGGATATTTTCTCTTAACCAATTTGTTATCTCAGTTAAATCACCTTTTTCCAAAGCTCCATCATAGTCAATTGCTTCTTTCATAGTTGCTTCAAATTGTGCAGAATATGCTGTACCTAGCGAATAAGTTGGGAAGTAACCAAACAATCCAAATGACCAGTGAACATCTTGTAGCACACCTTGTGTGTCATTAGGAGGGCAGATTCCTAGATATTCTTCATATTTTTTATTCCATATTTGAGGTAGATCCATTACATCAACACCATCTTCAAATATCATACGCTCTACTTGATATCTTATCATAACATGTAGAGAATATGTTAGCTCATCAGCTTCAATTCTGATAAATGAAGGGGATGAATAGTTACAATATAGATAGAAATCTTCTTCTGAAATATCCTCGAATTGTGTAGGGAATACTTCCTTTGCTAGTTTGTAAATATGTTTATTAAACGCCTCTGAACGACTAATGTTGTTCTCGTATATTCTTGATTGTGACTCATGCATAGTCATAGATGCGCCTGTTGCAATTGGTGTGAATATATAATCATGATTAGTATTTAATTCATACATTGCATGTCCACCTTCATGAAGTGCTGCATATATAGCAGATGCTAAGTTATCTTCATGGTATGCTACAGTGTAACGTATGTCGTTGCAGTTTGCACCAGATGTAAATGGATGCTCACTTACTGCTATTTTGCATCTGTCTTTAGGTAGGCCTTGAAGTTCGAATAATTTATCTACTAACTTTTCTTGTCCTTCTTTATCAAACCCTTTTGCATCGATGCGTTCTTTTATAGCTTTTACTTTAGGCAGAATATCACTTTTTGCAACCATAGCATTTAATGGTACAACTGTTTTTTCAATCTCTGCAAAGTACTTGTCCAATGTATCCATTGTTAAACCTTCTTGATAGTCATCTAATAATGTGTTATAAGGTTTTGCATCTGGATTAATATATTTTGCATATTTCTTTTGGAATTCTATCAACTTTTCTAAATATGGAGCAAACAGTTTAAAATCATTATCTGTTTTTGCTTTTACCCATACTTGTTCTGCTTCAGCACGAAGTTTCATGTACTCCATAACTTCTTCCATAGGAAGGCATGTCATTTTCTTTACTTCTCTTGCAAATACTTCAACATTTCTTTTGTCTTTAAGTTCTAAGTCATCAATTTTTTGCAGTTCTTCAACTAGCTTAACTGTATCTTCGCTTGTTGTTAATGCATGAGATTCACCACCTAATATTGATGTAGTTATTGCTCGTCCTTCAACTGACTTCTCTGGAGCAAATGTTGCACCATCCCAGTTAACCAATGTTTGCGCATGTGCATAAGCATAAAGCTTCTTTTGCAGGTCATAAAACTTTGTCAAAAGTTCTTGTTTATTCATAAAGTTACCTCTCTTTATTAATATTCTTTATTTATAGCATTTAGCTAAACTCATTTTCTAAATTGTGATTTCTAAATGGTTACCATCAGTATCCATTACTACACTTTCATAGTACCCATCTCCTGTAGTCCTTGGTTCACTTAATACAGTATATCCATCATATCTGATTCTATTAGTAATCAAATCTACAGCTTCTTTATTACCCACAGATACTGCAAAATGTGCCAAACCAACATATCTAATATTATTATCATTCGATTCTATTAAATCGGGAACTTGCATAATCTCAATTCTTGCACCATTTTTAAAAGATAAAAAATATGACTGGAATCCCTTTTTATCATTTGTGTATTTTGAATTGCATACTGCATTAAAGTGTTTAATGTAGAAATTTTTTAGTCTTTCAATATCCTTAGACCAAATAGCTATGTGCTCAATTCTCACTAGAATTTATCTCCTAATTCTTATGATAAAATCATTATATCACCATATTGTAAAAACTTCTATAGTATTTGTACAATTTTTTTGTACGTTGGCATATTTTTTTATATTTTTAGCTAATTAGATTAAAAATATTATCAGTTATTTTTTATATATTAGAATATAGAATACTTACATAATAAATTATTATATGCTATACTAAATTTATTATAATAATTAGGGTAGTAAAATTAATTTTATTTTCTATTAATGTAATAATAAGACAAGTTATATAATGATTCTTCTACATTACTAAGGCATCTTTAAGCTTAGTAAAGATAAAAAGATTATTGAGATAGCTGGAAAACAAGAGATTGAATAATAAGTTAAAAAAATAATTAAGACTTTAGTATCTAAATATTTAACCCATCTAGATATATAAATCTTCAAAACTGTATTCCTAATATACGAATTTTTGAAATAGAATAATAATAAAGAAAGCGGAAAAGACAATATAATATGGTGTTAGTTTTTACAGGAGAGAATATATGTTGATAGATGCACATTGCCACTTTTTTACCAATAGCCTACTAGCAGAAAGACTACAAAAAGATGCTAAAAGTATAGTAAGGCTTTCAAAGCATTTTGGTACACTAGATAATGATATGGTTCATGGTGCAACTGAGTTTTTATCTACTGGTATAAACAATACCCCAGAAGATATGTATAACTTTATGAAAGAGGGTTATGGCTGTGACTTTATAGCAGTACCTTTAATGTTGGATTTGACATATGCCTTTATTTCTCCTGAGCAAGAACAAAAAAAAGACACTGCAGTCAAAAAAGCTCTAGGTAGCATAAAATCTTCTAATTGGTCTACTAAATATATAGATGCCATTGAGAAAAGATTCGATACATTTGAACGCTCAGCATTAGGTATTGATGTATTTGAAAATTCATATGA